>SXGQ01063264.1_pt1 | contig 69513 bp, 136 predicted proteins | sample 3178371 | NCBI WGS metagenome assembly SXGQ01 (sample SAMN11356859, study PRJNA531348) | freshwater metagenome | isolation source: freshwater sample F1-20 | place: China: Fuxian Lake, Yuxi | collected 2017-12-25 | reverse complement strand
GTACCCCCGGGTGATCGTGCCCCGCATGGAGGTGAGTGCTTCCTTGCCACGGAGGTCGAGGTGCTCGAGCGCAGCGTCGATGCGTGCGAGGAGGGCAGGGTCGCCCTTCGGGGCAGGCGGTCCCTCGGCGCAGAGGGTGTCGAGCCACTCGCGCTGCTTCGTGCTGAGGCCCTTGTCGCGCTGGAGGCGGAGGAGGGACTCCCGCATGAAGGCGGTGCGGCGGTCGGCCCCGAGGCCGGCGGCATCCCACTGTGCGATCGCGGCCCGGGTGTCTGCCAGGCGCTGTTCCTTGGATTTCCTCATGTCCTTAAACCTACCACAGCGGCTGCCCACTTGCACGGGACCCAGAACTATTTTCTAAGTCCATGTAACTATTGGCCTTTTGGACTATCGCTCCGTGCAGCCCAGCATATCGGCCCGGATCCCCAGGATGTCGAAGGGCTCAGTGCCCCTGATCTCCATGGCGAAGAGCAGGGCCAGGGAGGGGTCGGGGAACTCGTAGTCGTTGAGCCATGGTGGGTCGTTGCCCATGTGGGTGATGGAGACCCAGCGATCGTCGACCACGACCTCGAGGTCCCCGGCCTGTCCCAGCAGGGGGGCTTCGGAGATACAGCCCGCGTAGGCGGACCAGTCGTCCTTCGTGAAGGGATTAAGCTGCATCAGTCGCCTCCTGCACGGGGCGCAGGTCGTCGTAGAACGGCCTGATCGAGATCCAGGCGGAGGTGCCAGCTTGGAGGATCCGGACATATCTCTCGCGGCGCTGGGGCACGCTCATCACCTCAACCACCAGGAAGGGCACTCGTCCGTCGAGGAAGACGCGCTCCTGGGCGTCCTCAAGGCGCGCTCCCCCTAGCCAGGCGAACATCGATTCTCCTGAGGTGAACATCTTGCCCAGCATGTCCCGGGTCCTCACACTGCCCTCTCATCCGCCCCGCGGGCGAGCACAAGCATGTTCTTGAGGATGACGCGCCGGGTCGACTTCTTATTCTTCTTGGGGCTGTGGTACAACTCGGAGCCGGTCGAGCCGTCGTCCATTAGGACCTCAGCGAAGCAGTCGGTCACCGACACCACGAAGCCCCTCACCACGTGGTGGCCGTCGGGCACGACGGCCACGTAGTCGCCCGGCCGGGGGCGGTGAGGATCCTCGGCCCAGACACTGTCGAGGTACTCCTGGGCAGCCTCGGGCGTGAGGACCTGATCGGCCCGGAACACATGGCGCTCGGTGTAGCCGCCGTGCTCCGTGTGCTCAAGGATGTATCCCCACTCGGTCTGGCACGTCACCGTCCATGGGCCCCACAGCTCGCGGTGCCGCTCGCTGAACGGGGTGCGCACGTAGAGGGCCGGCCTGCCACTGACGGTCCGCACGATCTTCTGGCGTGTCTTGCGTGTCCTGTGTTTCACTGTGTCCTCACTAGTCGGATGCAACCAGCCTGAGGGAGTCCCGCTCGTCCCGGTTGATGAAGATGGTGGCCTCCTGCCCCTTGGCCAGGATCTGCCAGTGCGTGGTGTAGATGTTGATCCTCGACCCCCGGCGGTCCTCGAACGTCGTGGCCTTCAGGAGCATGAAGACGTCCCCCGTCTCCAGGACTCCCACCTGCCGCCCGTTCCGGATCATGGGGATGCTCTCGACCCCGCCTGGGCGGGAGGAGCCGTCCAGCATGAACATGTTGCCCGATGTCAGGACGCCGCTCATGACCCGCAGCGGGCCCCCTGGACCTCGGCGACGCGTCTGCCCCCCGGGGTGCTCTCGATGTAGATGAAGCCCTCCCGCATGCCGCGGCGGGCGTGGGCCTGCTCCTCGAACTCGAGGCGGGACCAGAGGCGACCGACCAGGTAGGCGTAGGGGCTGCGTTGCTCAGTGGCGTTGTTCATGTCCACAGGATACCACAGCCGCAGCCCAAGTGCACGCCGAGGCGGGCCTATTTTGCAACCCCATGAAACTATTGATTAAAAGGGCACAGGCCCCGACACCCCCTACAGGGAGCGCCGGAGCCCGGTCCTAGGGCGGCCTGATCAGCCCTGCATCGAGCGCTTCGCCTGGGCTCCGAAGCGGCCCGGGCGGAGGTTCCGGCGCGTGGTCGGGGGGACGTACGCGTTGAAGACCTCCGAGTTGAGCACCGCCGACGCCCCGGCGACGTACGCCTGGTCGAGCTGAGCGCGGAGCTTGCGGATGTCCGAGATCGCGCGGTCGAAGCGCTCGCGGGAGACCGACGCCTCACGGATCTGGTCCCGCTCGGCGCGCGCCGTGTAGATGTCTGCGACCGCCTTCTCGAAACGCTCGCGGCTGACGGTGGTGCTCTTGGTGTTTCTGCTGTTCATTCTGGAATCTCCTGTGTCTGTCTGTGTTGAGGAGGCCTGCCGCCTCCATGCCTATATCCTAGCCACCGCGGCTGGGATTTACAAGGCAGAGTCCATTATTTTCCGGGCAGCCGCCCCGCGATGGGGGAGGGCCGGCCCGTGATCCGCTCGTACTGCTCGGAGAGCCAGACGCCCTCCCGCCCCAGAGACATCGCCGCGCCGAAGCCCGCGTTCATGAACAGGCCCGGGGGGACAGGGACGAGGGGGGAGAGGGGGAGGGCGAGGTGGTGCTCCGCCCGGGTGATGAGGGCTGTGACGTCCCCCTCCACGAACCCCTCCCACCAGTCATCGAGGTCCACCTCCCTGCCCGACAGGATCGCCGCGGTGCGGACGTGGCGGTCGACGGATCCGGGCAGCACCCCGTGGGCGCGGTTGATCAGCTTCGCCCTGACGTCCCACCCCTCCACCACAGCCCGGATCGCCCCCTCCGACACGTGTGTGGACCGCCAGGCATCGGGCCCCAGCACCCCGTAGAGGAGCTCCTCGAAGGACTTCTGCACCCCCCGGCGCGGCATGTCAGGGCACGCCCACAGGGCGCGCATGTTGAGGTAGTGCGCCTGGATGAGGGGGCGCAGGGGGAGGGGGATGACGAGGCTCACGGGGCCTCCGGACGGGAGACCACCTGGGAGCCATGGGAGCGGCCGTACCACACGCTGCCGTTGAGGGCCATCACCTCCATGTCCCTGCCGCCCCGGGGGCTCAAGTCCACGCGGAGGACCAGGAAGTGCCCGCGGCCCAGGCCGTCGTGGGACCCGAGGACCACCATGTCGCCGGGGGTGGGGGAGAGGGGGGAGGGAGGGGGAGAGCGCGTGTCCATGGTCCCAATATACCCCGCCCCCCGCCCCGTTGCACGGGGGATCGCCACAACAGGTAGCGGGCCCTCCCTCCCGGCAAGTCACGCGCGGGCCCCAAAAGGTCTCGAAGATTTTCGAGTCCATACAACCTGTTGTGGCCGCGGACTCCGTAGTACCCAACGCGAGATCGACCACAACCCCTAGTGGGCCCCCTCCCCGGATCGGGCACGCGCGGGCCCCCAAACGTCTTGAAAATTTGGGAGTCCATACAACCTGTTGTGGCAGCCCCCGGGAACTTGCGAAGTTTGTTAATTATATTTTCAAGTCCGAGCGCAGGGGGCCAAAATGCGGGAGGGATCGAGTTCCCGGGGGGAGGGGGAGAGAGAGGACGCTTAAAAGGGGACCGGGCCCCGACTTGCGCCAGGACCCGGGAGGGAGGATGAGGGGGGAGAGGGGGAGGGAGGTCAGCCCTTGGAGGTGCCCCAGTCGGCCGCACCGTAGCGGTACAGCTCGTTGCTCCCCCCGCGGGCCCTCTCAAACCGGGCCACGGCCGTCTTGCGTCGGACCACCTTGCAGCGGGGGGCCGTGTCGGGGTGCAGGGAGGCAATGACAGCCTCCGCCTCCTCCCGGGTGGCCCAGCCAATGGCGAGCTGGGGGAAGGAGGTGAAGACGCCCAGGGAGCGCCAGGCCGCGTATTGGCCCCAGCCCTGGGTGACCGGGCCGAGGGCCCAGGAGCCGGTGCCCCGGGGGCCGTGCCAGATGATCCAGTCCTCCGGGCCCTTCGTGACGGACCAGGCGGGCCGGGAGGGGGCTGCAGGGGGGAGGGCAGGGGTGACGGAGGAGGCCTTGCGGCGGGGGGAGGAGGCGCGGGAGGTTTTGTCCATGTCACTAAGGATACCATAGTGGCGCCAATATTGCATGCGTGCAAATGTCACTTTTGGCGTGGGCACTTAGTCTGCATTGCACTCTAGTGTCCCTGCGTATACCCTGCACCTCCCTGCGTATCCCCCCGAGCTGCTCTCGTCCGGGCCCGGGCCCCGCGGGCCCGTGTGTCCCCGTGATTGTGCACTCCTTACCACTCCTTACCACCCTCCTCCACCCCGTCCCGTTTTCGACCCGCGCTGCCGGGAAGCTGGGTGGGGCTGCTCCCTGCCCCCTGATTCGGGCCCTGAGTGGGTGGGATCCCCCGTGGTCACTCGGCCACTGTCCGCCCTGGGATGGGTGGGAGGTGGGTCGTGTCCTGGGAGTGTCCCCTGGGTGGCTTGGGCGCTCCCCTGCGGGGCTCCCTGGGTGGGCTTGTGAGTGCGGTGCGTGAGTCTCCCCGGGGTGTGGGCTCCCTTGGGCGCTTGTCTCCCCTCGAGGGCTCTCCCCTTGAGGGTGTGTCCCCTCTAGTATTTCTCGCTGTTAGCAGCGCCCGGGCTCGACTCGTCCGGACGACATACTTAGGGAGTGAGGGGACAGTATGGCGAGTGGTGTGAGGGTGTTGAGGGCGCTGATTCGGGAGGTCGCGAAGGGGATGGGCGACATAGACCCGGACTACGGCATGGGGCTGGCGGTGGTCGATAAGGATGGGTCCCGGTACTACATCCTCTACACTGCCGGATTCATGGTGCGTGCCCTCGCGGAGTGGGAGGAGGATGCGCGGGTCGATGCCGAGAAGCAGTTGAAGATCCTCAAGGCCAAGTATAAGAGGAACAAGGACTGGGGTCCCTTCCCCTACGATGCCCCGGCGGCCCGGAAGAAGTGGATCAAGGACGCGTCCTCCGACTTCATGGTCGGGGCGGTCGACACCTGGTGGCGGTACGCCAGGGAGTCCATTGAGGAGGACAACTTCGTGATCGTCGCCATGATGAAGGTGTTCCCAGGCGGCTCGAAGAAGTATCCCCAGTGGGGCGCCTCCACCGTCGAGCTCTCCGCCTCGTGGTCGGGGTGGGGCCCCTTCATGTACGACATCGTCATGAGCCAGGAGGGGGGCCTCGTGCCGGACCGCGCCTCGGTGTCCGACTCTGCGCGCGGTGTGTGGCAGAAGTATAAGAACTCCCGGCCCGATGTGGAGGCGAAGCCCCTGGATGATGCCGACGAGCCCCGGACCAAGACCAAGCGGGACGACACAAATCGCATGCACGGCGACGACGCGCCCAAGGGGAAGCCGCCCGAGAATCCCCTCAACTACGCCTACTTCCTGGAGTCCAATCCGCCCAATGTCTCCGAGCTGATTAGGCAGCACAGGGAGGCTGATCCCATCCTCAAGAGGTACGGTATTGACATTGTTAGCCTGGCGTCTCAGCTCTTCAGCGTCAAGTACCGCAGGTAGGGGTATTTACGCCCCCTCGTCGTAGCTACTATTGCTAGATGTGGGTCGATCTCTCATCGGTGCTGGGGCTCGGGCTCGCCGCCGTCGTGGGCGGCGCTGTGGGGCTCGAGCGTGAGCTGCACGGCCAGCCCGCCGGGCTGCGGACCCACATGGTGCTCTCGGTGGGTGCAGCCCTCGCCGCTGAGCTCTCCGTCCTCTTCTCCCACGAGTTCACCGCGCCCGGGCACCCGTCGGACCCCGCCCGCCTGGCAGCGCAGGTGATCTCAGGAGTCGGGTTCCTGGGAGCTGGCGCGATCGTCCGCTACGGTGCGAACATCAAGGGGCTCACCACCGCCGCCTCCTTGTGGACCACCGCCATCCTGGGACTCGCATGTGGGAGTGGTTTTGGTGGACTCGCCGCGGTCGGCGCCGTCATGGTGGTCGTCACGCTTCGGGTGGTGCGGGCAGTTGAGAGACGCCTCTTTTCTTCCTACCACTCCCACGCGCTCGAGCTCTCCCTCGAGGACCGACCTGGAATTGTGCGGGACCTGCAGGCGGCGCTCGAGGGGCTGGGCATCCGGGTGATGTCCACCTCGGTCTCCGTCGTTGGTCCCACGGCGCTCAATGTCTCCATGGTGGTCCGCAAGCCCGATGGACTCACCTTCGACAAGCTCATCGGGGCCATGCGCACGCAGGTGGGGGCGCAACAGATTCGAATCGAGTAGGTCAGGACATCACACCTAGGATTGGAACAGCATACCTCGGGACTCCAGGTAGTTCATCGCCACCGGTGTGTTCTTCCTGTACGCCTTGCTCAGCGGAGACTTCAGCCAGGCATCGGTGTCATGCGACTCAATCTCTGCAGGCTGCTGATTACAATCGTCCTCTATCACCGGCGTGATCGGGGAGCGAATATTGTCCATCTGCGCCTTCTCGACGTCGCCCCTCAAGGAGAAGTATTTACCCCACACGGCCCGAGCGTCGGGGGAGACGGTGCCGCGGTCGGAGATGAGGCCACCTGCCTCCTGCGTCGAATATTCGATCGCCAGGTCGTAGAGCAGGGGACCCCATCCCGAGGTGGTCTCACCCGTCACGCTGACGTTCCAGGCTCCGAGGCACGGCTCGCCGTCCCAGTTCTCGCCGAACTCAATGCTGCCGTACGGCGGCTCGAGCATCTCGCTGTAGAGGTCATCGGCCGTCCACGTCGATGAAGGATCGATGTTGTCCCTGATGAATTCCATCCACGATATGTCACGCACATCATACACGGTCCCATCTTTATCACGGATGGCGTAGAAGAATTTGGCTGCTTTGCCTAAGTACTTCAATCCCACACCCAGCGTGACCTGTAGGCCCTTAAGCTCACAGGTCTTATTGAAGTGCTCCATCTCCCGGAGCAGGTTCATGATCTTTCCCGGTCCGGCATCCTCCCGGAGGATCTGACGGATGGTCTGACGCAGTAATGTATGTATCATGATCGCCTCAGATTTCGAAACAGGAAGCCCATAGAATCCAGCACACCTATCGTTGTTGGAGGTTTCCTATACACACGACTGAGGGGTGATTTATACCAGAAGCGACCACCTGGATCACCTTCAAGAGCACTCAATTGTGTGCAATCGTCGTCAATCTCAGGGGTTCGATGCTTCAGTTTGTTATCAGCCCAAAATTCAATATTGTCGTCACTGATATCCAATTGCAGCTTCTCCACGTCTCCACGGGACTTATCGTACTTATCCCACACACCTAAGGCATCATCTGTCACTGACTCACGATCCGACATGAGACCGCCGGCCTCCTGCGTCGCCAACTCTATGGCGACGTCATAGAGGAGAGGTCCCCAGCCTTCGGTTGTGGTTTCAGTCATCGCGACACTCCACGCCTGCAGGCATGGATTCTCATCATTTCTTCCTATACGAACTGATCCAACTGGAATGTTGATTCCCAGCTTCATCGCACTCATGGAAGGAGTTAGTTCATCGGAGAGTGTGATTCGATCGGACTCTATCATACCTTTCACGGCGAAGATAATCTCCGCACTCTCACCTCGATGGTTGATTGCCACACCAAATATTGGAGCTAGTTCCGGATCTCCACCGCTTGAGGTATGGTGCTGTGTAATATTGGAGTTGATGCTAGCGACACGTGCCACAAGCTCCTCGATCTTCCCCGGTCCAGCCTCCTCCCGGAGGATCTGACGGATGGCTTCTCTGAGTAATTTATCATCGTGCGTGTGCAAATGATGCATCTCTCACTCCAATGCGTCGACGGCCTGCTTTATCATTGCGGCCTCCTCGCTATCATCGGTGTTCTCATCGAAGTAGAAATAGGTGATCCGATCCAGGGCGACCTCATCCACTGAGATCACCTCACGCTGGTAGTCGAACTGTCCAGCCAGGCCGGTCTCACTCATCTTGTGGGGATTGTTGAAAAAGGTGTTCTCAGAGACGGGGGCCCGGAGGAAGGCCACGAATCCTGAGGCACCCACCTTACTTCGGATCCAGTCCGTCTTGAACAGGCTACCCCAGTCCTTCTTGAGCCCGAAGAAGATGTTTGGATCCACCGTCCATGAGAAGAAGTTCTTACCCTTGAAGGAGCCGGGCTGAGTGCCGCTGTCCTCAATGTGTATCTCACCGTCCCGATCATCATCGGTCATTTCCCTTCCCAAGATCTGTGACATTGCGGGTTCAGGAACTGTTATTGTGCGATACGCGTAGGGATACCTAGGAGGCACCTCAAAGAAGTCTGGGTAGTCGACCTGAAGCTTGAGGATGTCGTTGATCCATCCCTGCAGTTCTGCCGGGCGACCGTGGTAGTGCTTGTTATACGCAGCTGCGAGCTGCTTCTCCTCAGGAGTGTCGGGCTCCTTCGGTGTGGGCACATCATCTCTCAGAGAAGCGAAGACATACTCACCGAGTGGATCATCGGGATCACCCTCCGGAGGGGACACCCGCTTCTCGAGGAGGATCTGCCTGATTGTCTCTCTCAGGATTGTTTGATTTGACACAAAGCTTTTCATGGATTGCCTACAATAATTTTTGTCACTCGCTTGCTGCCTATTGTTCTCGTGTACCAACCTGTTCCATATGTGATGGAAGGATCTGGATGACGTCCCACAAATTCGATATCTTCCTGCGGAAGGTTTTTAAGCAGTGATCGAACCTCCTCTTCAGATTCAATTGTGGGAAGTCCAAGCTTTTTAATCATGACATTTGCAGGAGCGCCTGACACCTCAACCCAGCTGCCTTTCACTGAGAGGAACTTGGTCATCATCTCCCTTATTTTCAATTTACTCTCAGGACCGCCGTCAGTTGCTATCACTGATGCCTTTCGAGATCCGCTCCAATCAGTGTAGAATATTCCGGCGTCGGGATCCGGATCATCATCGACATCTGCGAGATAGAAGTGCGTGAACTTTGATTTGAGACCTTGAGGTGTCTCAATCTGCTTCCAGCCGCCCATAAAGGCGTATGAAAGTCGAACCATGTCTATCAGAGAGTCTGATACGCTATCCAGGCGTGGATCGTCTGAAGTTAGAGTATACTCTTCACCCTTTCGATGTGCTGAGAGACTCTCACCTGCGTTGGCCTCATGAAGAATTTGTCTGATCGTCTCACGCAGTAGTCTTTCACGCTTCATGCAGGTAAATATATTGATTGCGAGTGTCAGACCTCTTCGCCGTGCATCTGAATACGTGTCCTAATGATCTCCACGTACCTCTCCTCTCGTTCGATGCCGACCGAGGCGAACCCCTCCTCCATGGCAGCCAGGAGTGTGGTGCCAGATCCGGCAAATGGATCGAGGACCGTGCCGCCCGGCGGAGTGAGGAGCTTCACGCAGTACTTCATGAGTGCGATGGGCTTCACTGTCGGGTGGTTGTTCGCTTCACCCCTCTCCCGGCTCGATGCCTTCGGTGTGAAGAAGAAGCGTGACGCACCCCCGAACTTGCCCACGCCGGACTGCTCGTCCAGCAGGACTGCGGACTCCTCATCCAGCACGACGTTCGCGGGCCACCTACCCTTCTCGTTGAATGTGGGGATCTCCTTGCCCACGAGGCGTCCTGCCCCAAAGCCCCCTCCCACCTTGCCCTCGCCCGACGCCTTCTGGCGCTGCACCGCATTTGGGTTATACTCCGCGCCCATATCCAGTCGAGCTGAGTCGATATTAATGACGCCGGTCCGGTGCCTCGCCACGTTCTGCTCCACATTACCCTCCAGCGGCTTCCGGGCCAGGATGATGGGCTCCCAGGAGGGCTTCAGTGCCGTGCCCCACCCCTCCCACTCACCGTGGAGATTGCGGCTCTTTGGGAAACCACTGCTGTACAGCCAGCTGATGGCATCCCGCACCTCCCAGCCTCCGTCCTCGATGGCCGAGCCGAGTCGATGGAAGGTCCGAGTGGCGCCGCACGCGAGCATGTAGGCACCGGGCTTCGCCACCCGTATGGCCTCCGACCAGAAGTCTACGCCAGGAACGCCGTGGTCCCACTTCTCTTCCATGAACTTTAGACCGTAAGGCGGATCTGTGACGATCGAGTCGATGCTATTGGGTGCCATCGTCCTCATGGCTGAACGGCAGTCATCATGAATGACTGTGGGTGTCTTCTTGTCTTGCGTCACGCGGCTCTCCTGTGTTATAGGAGAATACTATTAAACGCGTGCTAAAGATAAATTAGTCACTCACAAGCAGCCCCATTCCCTCGAGGCGTGGGATGATGACGGGATCCTTGCTGTATACCATTGAGAGGGGTGAATCGTACCACTCCACACCGTTGTACTCGTAGGCCTGGGTCATTGAGCAGTCATCAGCGGGATCATCCGGAGTGAGCTTGGACCACTCTAGGTGGTCGAGGTGATCATCCTCGAACTCGGTGCGCGCGAGGTCAATGTCTAGACGGGTCTTCCTCACATCGGACCTCTTGTCCCTATATGCAGTCCAAACTCGACGGGCGCTTGGCGAAACAGTCTCACGATCAGGTGTGAGTCCACTGAGTCCGCTCATCATCGCGGACTCGATTGCAATGTCATATAACAGAGGCCCCCAGCCGCGTGCAGACTCCGTCGATGCCACAATGCCTGCGTTCGAACAATTTCCTGACCTCTGCTTGTTTGAAGGCATATACCTCACGCGCCCCCACGGAATGAGGCCCACAGTCTGCATGTACTCTTCGTGCTTGTCGTGATCTTCGTCTGAAGTCTTTTTCCTGATGTTTGCCGGCGCAAAGCTGATGAATGCGGATGTGTTCCACGCGCTTTCTAATCCTAGCTCAACGCTGTTTGTCTCCCTATCGAGCGCAACGAACTCGACGTAGCCTCTCGATAGACGGACACCTATCTTGATTGAAGCACCCATCCGACCTAGACTTGAGTTTATTCGAATGAGCTCATTCACAAGTGCAGCAGTCTTCTCAGGACCTGCAGCCTCGCGAAGCGTCCTACGGACCACCTCCTGCACGCTCTTTATGCTGGAATTGGGAGCCTGTAGGAAGTCCTTGCCTGCCTTCGTGATGCTGGTCACACTCACGTGCCAGTGTGGGCCCGGCCCCTGGGTCTCGTCGATGAGCTCAAAGTTGGCGTACCCATTGTCGCTGATGTAGTCCAACGCCTGCTTGATGCTGCCACCTGGGTTCGTCTTGACGCCGTAGTCAAGCGCACCTCCGCTCTGGTGTGCTGAGAGGGGGTTCTTCTCGAGGATCTCCATCGACTGCTTGACGATCTCCTCGGGCACACCGCCGATAATCATTCTCTTATTTTTGTCCCAGAGGTCAACGAGCTTCTTCGCCACCTTGCCAGCGTCGTCACTGCAGCTCTTACACTTATTAGTGTAGAGGTCGATCACGTAGTCGGATCCGTGTCCCTTCCACAGGTTGAGCATTGCCTTCACTTGGCGGTCCGGAGGCCGAAGGCCACTGGTAATGATGGGCTCAGGGAGGCCGAGCAGGTCACACACCTTGTCCATCAGCAGTGCAAACTGCTTGGTGCTCTCCTGAACATTCGGATCGCTGTCCTTGTATGCCACCTGCGGGTCATCCCAGGTGTTTGGGCCACCAAAGTTGACCTTATCCTCCCTGAGGATTTGACGAATTAGATGGCGTATTGCTGTGTGTGACATGCACGTATAAGTATCGAACGTGAGTTACTATTTCTACCTGCGAAGTCCAGCCAGCACGAGGATTCTGGCGAGTGCAGGATCGATGGACTCATTCACAGACCCTCTGCGTCTATTGTAGACTTCCTTTACTTCTTCTTCCTTGGCAGGAGTTGCCTTGTTGGGCGTCTCAGGGTCTGCCTCGTTGTGCGCGAACTCACCTGGTCCGTAGATGAAGGTCTCAGCAGGAACCTTGCCGCTTACAGCAGCATCAACCTCTTCAGTGTTCTTAGAGAGATCATCATAGAAGTGAACTTCATCAGGCTGGTCCTTTGGCTTGCGTCCCTTGAAGAACTTTTTGATGATCTCTTCGCCCTTATTCTGGCCCTGGACACCTAGCACACCCTGTGTTGGTGCCGCACCCTGCCGTTTCAGGAAATTCTCCATGTCCTCAGCATTTGATGGAACAACTGGCTCACCAGCAAAATTCACGCCAGGCTTTTTCTTATCGCTAGCTCGAGCAGTGATCACCATTGTCTCTGAGCCCTGTGAAGCTGCTTTCTTCATCTTCTGAAGCGTTGAGCTAATGGGATCAGTCATGTTCACATCAACGAATGCGGACGGCGTGAAGTCAACGTAAAGCGCATCGCCCTTCTTCTGTGTGGGAGGCTTAGGGCTCACAGACGCCTGATCTCTGGGAATCTGCTTTTGTAGTTTTGCAAGGCCCGCTGAGTCAATGTAGGCTGCAACTCCATCAAGGCCTGAGGGCTTCTCAAAAGTTTTTCCATTTGGACCTGAAAGATAATTCTTCTCTGACACACCCATGGACTTAAGCCAAGCAGCTGCGTCTTTCTCAGACGTATGTGCCGGCTCACCATCCTTGTACAGCATGACACCATTCGCGTTCTTCGTAAGGCCCAGTGTGTCGTCGAAGTCGAACACGTGGGCCTGCTTCTTCGGATCAGCGTCGCCTGGAACTGGTTCACCCGAGGTCACAACGCCCTCTGCCTCAGCAAGGAGTGCCCTAATTGCTTCTCTGAGCAGTCTGTGTGTCATGTGAATAAGTATTCAGCTTCGAAGAACTATCTGCAGTAGAGATCAGACAAAATGTTTCTGTCATAGTCACTGATGCGAATGAGACGGAGCCCCTGCGTGGGATCAGGCTGCGTTGCACGCATGACAGATCCAGGATCCGAATCGTGCGCGAGTCCTAACGCGTGACCCAGCTCGTGGACGATGATCGTCTGGGCGGCGTCACCTGGCGCGTAGAGCTCAATGCGGGCCCGCATGCCATCCGGATCCCGGAGGTGCCAGGTGATGCCACCCCTTCTCGTAGCGGAGGACATGAGGCCGTTGGAGGTGATGGACACTGCGGGGAGTTTGAGCGTCTCGCCCTGATCAACGTATTGTAGCACATCACAGCCCACCTGTGTGTTGACGATGTCAATTGCAGTCTGCACCTCACCGATCAGTCCGTCTGTCTCAACGGTGAGTGGCATCGCATCCCGAGACCACACCAGCTCATGGCCACCCTCGCACTCGTAGTCAGCGGTGTTGGTCTCACTCCAGCACACCTTGAGGAGTCCTGGCTCCCTGTGCGTCATAACACCGAAAGTAATACCCACAATTGCAGCTATCAGTATCAGTATGCTCACCACAATTTGAATCTTTGTTGCTGTTGACATGTCTCCGCCTCCTATCACTAACTATCGAAGTGATTCAGCAAGGACCATTGTCTAAGCAGATATCCATTTCACTGTACCAGGTCTTGTCCAAGCCTGAGTTGGACCACATAACCTGAAACTTGAGCTCGCTCTTCTGGACACGCTCTCGGACCACAATCCCGTACACCCAGCTGCTCTCCTCGAAGACGGAGCCGATGTCCGGATCCCAGATCCTACACATGTCACCCACCTTCACAGAGTGCTCCGCCGCCAGCTGTCCACAAATGAGTGGATGTTGATCGAGCCTACCGGATTGGCGCTGCGGATGTAGTAGTCAGGTGGGGGCGAGGTGCCATCCCAGATCTCGTTCGTGAGCCGACGGAGGAACACCATTGTGGTGTCATCCCCGCCCAGGTCGTGGTCGAAGGAGATGAAGGAGGGCATGCCCCGCTCTTTCACAGCATCAAGTGCAGCGCGGGTGGATCGGCACACAACACAGTCTCCTGGGGTGGATTGCGGATGACGTCAATAAAGAGGCACCAGGACACGCTCACTCCCAGTAAACTTCCTCGCCACGCTTGTAGTGCTTCAAATTGGCTCGAGCTGCTTCACTGACAAAGTGTTTGTCTTGATAAGTCGCGTAATTGTTTGGCAGCAGTGAAAACTGTCCGCTGTCTAGAGCGATTAGGTTAAGCGGCTTGTGCTCATGGGGATAGCGACTGTAGCCGTCTGACCAGTCGATCATGATTCCTGTGTGACGGCCGTCAGCCTTGAAAGGCTCGTGCACACTGCACCTGAGTCCCTCGAGGTACTTGGCAAAGTGAACCTCTATGTCCTCACCCATGGAGAACCAGGGCATCAGTTGCTCCACAGGCAGGCTAAAGTCTCCCGTAGTGGAGAGAGCATGCAGTGGCATGCCGCTCCAGTGTGCACCTGACTCGAGCATCACATGACACAGGAGCACCTGATTCTCGCGCGAGTACACACCGTGCCAGATTGCAGCAGTCGTTCCCTCAGGCATGTTGGGCCCAAGGAATCGATTGTTGACATTAACGTAGAGGTGGAAGGAGAGGTTAGCGTGTCGGCCCATGGATTAATTATAGCAACAGGGAGTTGGAAGTTACTCGACTTTGGGCTTCACTTCACCTTCGTGTACTTCTTGATCCCCTTACGGTCATTGCGCTCCTCGGGTGGGACGAAGTCCATTCCCAGGAGGTCGAAGAAGTCCTGCTCCTCGCGGAGGGGAAGCTGGACACCCTCGGTCGTGGTGGGCTGGGCACCGGTCATGCGACCTCCTCCGGACAGCTTCTTCCAGCGGGCGAACATACCAGGCACGAAGCCCATGAAGGAGCTACCATCAGGCCCGACTGCGCCACCGGTCCTCATGAGGTACAGGCCGCCCCAGTTGAGCTCTGACGCAATGAACACGTCCAGGTTGGCACCAGAGGGAAGCCGCATTCGGAGGTACTTGGCCTCAGGGTTCGGGTCCCAGGGAATGACACCGGGGACACCGGGCTTGATGAACTGACCCACATCAGCGAGAAGCGCTACCATCCGCTCTCGGTCCTTGGGCAGGGCCACGAGCTCAATATCACCGACGATAGGCTTGCGGCGACGGATGGAGCCAGCCACCTCGATGCGGGTCATGGAGGGCCGAACATGGGTGATGATGTCCTGGGCAATGCCCGCTGCCTGGTCCAGATCGATCTTTCCGATTCCCATGTTATTCTCCTCAGCGGTACAGGTCGACGATGTGACCGAACTCTCGGTCGAAGGTCTGCAGCAGGCACTCGTAGTCAGCAAGTCGCATCTCATCCAGGATCAGTTCGATCCTGCGCTTGTCATACCCAAGTTGCCGACCCAGATTCTGTGCAGTGGCGAGTAGCACGAAAGCATTACCTTGGGTGCCAGTGAGGTCGATCTCGAGCTTGCGAGAGCGTTTCTGCAGTGACTTTATTGCCATACCACCACCTTACCACACTAGGGAGAAGACTTGCACTGAGGATTTGATTATTTAACTTGTGAGTCCTTAGTCTTCTTTCGAGCTACTCTCTTGCTTGGCTTCTTTACATCAGCTGTGCGCGTCCTGTCACGGTCACTGGGTGAGATTTCCTGTAAAGAGCAGACCCTGGGACCGAAGCGCGGACATCGTGGTGGGACGCTTCCGGTATAGGCGACTCAGGGGAGACACGTGCCAGTCTGTGCCACCCTCACGGTCCTGGATCGCGCTCCACTGGGTGCAGTCATCCTCCTGCTGAGGAGTGAGGTGCCATAGAGGATCCTGATCCTCGTCCTCTGCCATCCAGTTGTGAATATCATCGTCGCTGAGGTCCATCTGCACCTTCTCAACATCGCCTCGTGCGGTGTCATACTTGTCCCACACTGCGCGGGCGTCATCGGACACCTCCTCGCGGTCAGACATGAGTCCGCCTGCCTCTTGAGTGGCGACTTCGATCGCGATGTCGTACAGGATGGGGCCCCATCCACTGGACGTGGGAAAGGTCTGTGCAACGTTCCAGGCATTCAGGCAGGGATTATGATCGTTCTGGCCAATATAGATCTGACCCCATGGAAGCTCAACACTCAGCAGCGAGCCCAGCTTGCTAGCTTCGGGGCTTCTGGTAATAGTCGATACTGCACTCGGCTCTAGGTCTCCGGAGTATGTGATGCCCGACACAGCAAAGGAGACATTCGCGCTGCCGCCGACCTCGGAAGGCAACACGTCCACGTTTATTCCAAGACGGGGGATCTCAATGCTGGACAGATCCTCACCCTCCTCAGCAGCGGACCTAGTGTAGAACTGTATGATCTGCGCATTGATCTCCTGAATCCTACCGATGAGGTCGGTGATCTTTGATGCGCCTGCAGCCTCCTGAAGGATACCACACACAACACGTCTTAAAATGATGATATTTCTCATGCCTTTAAATATGTCACATACCTGACAACCACCTGATCGAGTGAGTTCACTGCACCCGCTCCAGGTCCTCCTCCCGATACAGCTTCACCTCACCTCCGGCCAGCACCTGGTGCGTGAACTTGGTGTGATCGGTCCAGCCCATGGGGTTCTCCGATTCCCGGGGCCTCACGGCGAGCAGCAGGCCCACCTCACCCCTCTGGGCCCGGGTGTTCACGAAGCTCCGGAGGAGGCACACGAGATCACCCGGCCTCATACTCTCTCCACATCCAGCGGGTGGAGCCGGTGGATCTTGCCCTCCACCATCACCTCGCACACCCGGTTGTATCCCACCCGCTCGTGCACCAGAACCACGCCCACCTTGCCCACGAGCTGGCGGGTCCAGAGGGGCTGATCGCCGGCGTGCACGATTCTCACGAGATCACCTGGGTGCATGCCCTAACTGTACCATATGGTTAGCCCATTTACACTGGGGGCAGAAACTGAAACGGGGCCGTGAGGCCCCGTTTGAAACAGGCTGTGTGTGAGCCTCAGTATGCCTGCTCGTTGCGAGCGAACTCAAACCCGCCGACCGCGAGTGCCTTCTGGAGATCTGCAATCGTGCCATCATTTGAGCTGGCCTTGCCGCGTGCCAGGAGCTCCCATCCAGCATCCCCATCCCCAAGGAACTCGATCGAGATCTGGTGGCGCTGGGGATTCGTGTAGATATCACCGAGCTTGGGCTCGACGAGCTTGGGCTTGGGCTTGCGTGCCCTGGAAGCTCCGGTGCCCTTTGCCTCTGTGAGGCGAGAAACTTCCTCCCGAATGATCTTCCTGAGCTGGCCCTCTGTGATCCTCATCTGCCCACTCCTTGTTGAATACCCAATAAATATACACCTCTCACGAGATCCTCTCCCCGAAATAGTTCCAGGGTGGCCGATCGATGATCTCCTCCCACTTCCCGCCCCACAGGATCTCGTAGTAATCCCCTCCGCCGTCCCCGTTCCTCTGCACACCGAGGATGAGGGCCGGGCCTGAGATGAGGTAGGTTGCGATCTTGCTGCCCACCCTCACCCGCTGGCGCTGCGTGAACTCCCAGAGCTCGCCCTGCTGCGGGATCACGGGATATCCCTCAGCCAGCCGCACGGCATCATTCTCGGGCCATCGCAGATCACCTGGATGTACTCGTGCCCACGTGAAATGTGCTTCTCGCCCAGTACGATCGCAACCCGCCCGTGGTACCGGCTCTGCTCCACCAGCCTGGGCGCCCACACCTGCACGAGATCACCCTGTTTCATTCAGCACCTCGATTGGAAAGATCGTATCCTCCGGGTGGTGCACGAGCTGATCTCCCCTGAGCACGATCCACCAGCCATCCGCCTCGCTCCGGGCGTAACCGTACTCAGGGGTGGATGGGCCCACGATCACTCCCACATCAGGCTCGCCCTCCTGATCGAGGAACTCTGGGTATACTCGAACGAGATCACCCTGCTTCATCGAGCACCTCACACCACACCTGCTTCACCCGAATATCCCTGCCCTTCATGTAGTGGGTTTCCCACCGGCAGATCGAGTAGAACTCCCCACCCTGCATGAAGATGATGATCTCGTTTCCGATCGCGCTCCGCGCGTGGGCATCCACCACCACACCCACGGATCCGATCTGCAGGGGCACGCTCAGCCCGGTACGCTCACACCAGAAGGTGGTTTCCTGGGCCCTGGGATCATCTGTGGGCCTCCTCACGATTCGAATGAGATTACCGGCCTCCACTGTCCCACCTTCACCAAGGGCCTCCAGGGCGATCCCGCGGAAGTACCCAACGATCTGCTCAGCCAATGGGCTCTCGTGCGTGATCACCATTCCCTGCGAGATCATGCGCAATGTGCCCTCGAGCCGCCTGTAGTGGTGCTCGTACAGATCCGCGCGGAGCCAATCCGGGATGAACACTGCCCCGCTCACGGCCTCCTCCGCATTGAAGTGGGCGCGGAGCTTCGTGATCGAGCGCTCCTTCTGCACCACGAACCACCCGGCCGGCACGCCACTGCCCCCACTCTCGGGAGGAACCTGCACCCGGGCCATGAGGGGGTTCGTGCCCACGCTCATTCCACCGCCGGATCGGGCGTAGCCGAACTCCAGGGTACCACCCGCGTAGATCGGGTAGGTGAGCACTGCCTGATCGGGATCCTTCCACATGCCTGCCTCCTACCTCCACTATACCACAGGGTGGATGGGGATTGCACGGGGATCAGCCCGCTTCACTCGCCACCTGCTCGCCATCCTCCCAGCGCTCGATCATGGCGATCCGATCGCGCACGAGATCGTAGAAGAAATCGTACTGGAACTTGGAGGTTAAACCCACGGTGAAATCCAGGTAATCGGTTGGGTGCGGGTTGAGGGTACCCCTGTGGGTTCTCGGGGGATCCAGAACAACCCTGATTCTCCTGAGCTCACGCTGCTCTTCCTGCTCACTCATTTGGCTTCCACTCCTCACCCACAATGTTGTTTCCACTGTAGGTTACTCTGTATCCTGCGAACTGGAGCTCTACGCCGTTGGGATCGATTCCTCTCTCCTGCAAGTGATCGCCGATCGCGTTGAGAATCTTCTGCTTGTGCTCCGCGCCGGCAGGGAGCTGGTTGTGGAGATCCTCGAGAAAGGTGCGATCGAACTCTGCTTGCACACCAGCGAGGAGTTCAGATCTCAGATGATCGAGCTCATTCACGAGATTGATGCTAGCGCCAGAACTAATTAACTGAAATCCTGGAATCACAATGTGATCACTCATCTCTCTTAATCTCCTTCACACTCTCGTTGAATCTTGCGATCTCCCACTTCCACTCCTCAGTGCGCTCCTTGCGAAGCCGAGCCCGGCGCTCCTCCTCCTGCCAGATCCACCAGATCATCCCGAAGAAGATCAGGAGGGGCACGCCAACAATAAGCGCGCCGGCAATATCGATCTCACTCATATCACTTACCCTCCCCCGGTTTTGGCATCTTGCCAATCACCTCTGCCGCGTAGGTGGTGCTCACCCTCACCACGCCCCGGTGAACGCACTCGAAGGGCACCACCCAACCCTTGTGCGGGCTCAGGAAGGTGTGCTCTGGGAAGTGCCTCAGGAGCAGGGCGGGCTCGGGAGAATCGAGCTCAATCCCACCTTCCTCCTCATCGTAGCCCGCACCCTGGCTCATCCACTGGATCGTAACGAGTGATCCGGGCGGGAACTGCGCCATCACGCGCGCGATCGCTCGCTGCTCGGCAGGATTCGGGCCTATGATCGCGTAATCCTCAGGAATCTTAATCTTGCTCATTCAGTTCTCTGTAGCTTAACCATACACCGCGCTGGAAGCATGTACAGCCCGCCCTCGATCAGGCAGAGCCTCCAGAGCTCAGCGCTCTTGAAGTTAACGAGGGCCCCGCCCTCATCCTCCACGATCACGCCCACTCGGCCCAGCACCCGGGTGGCATTGTAGTACTCGAGGCCGTGCAGGCCCTCCAGGGTTGCCACGCGCACGAGATCGCCCGCCCTCACTTCAACCTCTCCAGCGCGTTCTCGTGGAGCTCGAGGATCTCCTGGTTCTCGCTGAGGAGCACGGTATAACGGTAGGGCTGGCTCTTATTGGTGTAGAACCTCTCCCTGCCCACGATCAGGCCCAGCTTGCCGTGTGCAGGAAAATCCTTCAGGTGTATGCGCACGAGATCACCCGGCTTCATGCTGCACCTCGAATGTTTCCAGGATAACCTTCGCCCGCCACAGCTGCACCCCACCACGAAGTGCATTATCCTCAGCGCTCGGGTAGCTCACCAGGATTTCGTAGAACTGGATCCCATGCCGGCGTTTTTTCCCCAGCACGATCGCAGTGGTGCCGAACTCGTTCGCGAGCAGTGCACCCGGCTTCAGGGCCGCAGCATCCCGCCGAGCCTGGCGGAGATCTCCCTCACTCCTCGCCATTGATCACCTCGAACCTATCCATGATCTCCAGGATAGCCTTCGCCCGCCACCGCTGCACTACACCCTGCAGGCTCTCACAGCCAGGGTGGCTGATCAGCACATCATAGTACTGTTCCCCGTGCAGAGGAATTGTGCCGAGAACGATCATGGTGTACGGCATCCCGTAGAGCAACTCCGCGAGCAGCGCCGCGCGCTGCATGAGCAGGGTACCCTGTGTGATCTTCGGCACCTCACTCATCTCCGTTCACCACCTCATACCACCACACGTGCCCGAGATCGATCGGGTGCTCGCCCTCGGAGGGGTGCAGAGCAAGGAGGTAGTGCTTGTTGTGCTCGTACTTCCTGCCCACCACGAGCATGGGCGGGTTCTGGGGAGGTGCGTACCGCTCCTTGAAGCGCAGGAGATCTCCCTCAACCACAGTGCACCACGATCTTATCTGAGGGGTAGAGGTGCGTATGAATGCACCTGCCATGTTGGTTTATGATCAGAACCGATTGGGTCTCCTCGCCGCTCGCGTACTTCAGGGGCTCGCTCGCATCCACCACAAGCCAGCGCTCGGGGTGTGCCACCCAGCCCTCCTCGCTCGCCACAGCATAGGAGAAGAGGGTGCCGGGCCCGATCTTCGCATGGTACGGCCTCACGGGTTCCACAGGAGCACCACCTTGAGATTTGTGATGTTGAACCACACCGGACCCTGCTCCGGGAAGCGAGCCCACATCACCTCAGCCATGGGATGGGAATTGAAATCCACCCGAATCACAATACCCATGCCGTTGTGGCCTGTGAACTCCGCACCCATGTGGGGAACGTACTCCACGAGGTCACCTGGCCGGAATGCTGCGGGCTTTCTCTTTCTCATTTCCAGTGACCGCAGCGGATCCGCAGTCCCACCCACTTGGGAAGTGTGGTGTCGAACATGGGATCCCAAGTGATCCAGATGTTCTCATTGCTCATGTCCGAGAGGTGAAACACAGGAGCACCAGGCTGGCTACAATCCTTCAGCCAGCTACACTGGCGTGTAATCTCGTCCCTGAGGAGCTCGGCCTGACCCTGTTCAGAAACTGTCACGCAGGCATCACCATCGCCGCACTCGTCCTGCATGTGCTGAAATACGAGAATCGCAATGCACTGCAGCGTCCTATCGGGGTTGTTTGTTGTCGTGAGCATGCTCTAAATATATCACAGTGTCACGACGTTTGCACGGGATCAACGCACTCCTCGTCGCCTATAGGCAACAGGGTATAACCCCTCGTGCTAAGGTGCAGGGTCCTGCCGCCCATTATCACTCTGTAGTGCGGCAAGTGTGGGATGATGTGGAAGATGTCGGACTCGATCCAACTCTGGTCCTCCATCAAGTCAAACTCGTCCAATCCCTCGTCGCGTGGAATGACTGTGGACATGTAGATAGCAAGTCCTATGTCCAGACTACTCTCATCAGTGACCCTGACGAGAGCTCCCGATGATGGTGAGATCACGCTCATAATACTCGTGTCCATATACCTCACCGTCCATCATGATCGTTATGAAGGTGCCATCGGGATCGTACCTGTTCGTTGATCCGTCTGAGTTGGTTGGCTCGTCCTCATCGATCGCAATCACTAGGCCAATCTTATCACACTCAATCCACTCAAAGTCCTTTTCGTCCCATAACATAGGGACTCGGACGAGGTCGCCCACACGTATCCTGCGGGTCTTTGCCATCCATCAGTCGTTGACCGATGAGTCTCCGACATCAGCGTCGTCGAGCGCTGCGTCGACCGCATCACCGGCGTCCTCAAGTGTGTCAGCGCCGGCGTCCTCCTCAGCTGTGGGCGGAATTGTCTCGGGCGGCAGTGGTGCTAGGGCACCCACATAGAGGGGGTGGGGTGCCTCACAGCAGCTAACGAGTAGTACAGCGAGAAATGATATACCAACGAGAAGAGAGCGCATCTTATTTCCTTTGCTAATGTCCAAGTCTAGATGAGTGTGATCAAATGTATTTATGCACGTTGAATGTACCTATCACTGTAGAAGGCAATAATGGTCCCCTCAATGAGGACGTTGTATATCTTCGAGGGACGATCGCTCTGGTAGGGTGTCTCAAGCTCTTTGATGTCCACAATCACGCCTGTGCGTCCCTCTATTTCAGCATTTAGGGCTCGACTATAGAAGGCAGGTGTGCTTATTGTTACCAGATCTCCAGACTTGAGACGTCTCTTGCTTCCCAAAGCGACCTCATCTCCTCTGTGACCCGTTGCACAATTTTGAACTCACCGTACCTCCGCTCAAATACGCTGATGATTCTTCCGCCCATCCACACATCATAGTGCCAGAGGCTTCCTATGTGATTCACCCACTCTAGTTTGGAGTCAATGATGGTGCCTAGAAACCGCTCGCCGTTGTTATTGCTGACAATGACCAGTTCCCCAGCGCACCACATGGCAGGTGCGCATTCCATTGAGGCATGTACTTCACTCATGTGCCTATTCTGCTGCTGGGTCGCCCCAGATTTGTATTACCTCAACGCTCCAACTACTGGGCCCTTGGCTTGGTGTCTGGTCATCTGGGACGTATATGGGGACAATCACTCTTCTCAGGACAATGCTGCCGTCCTCCTGGATCTCCTCACGTGTCTCCTCAGCGTATTTCACTCAAGAGCTCCTTCTGTCTATAAGTATTCTTCAAGGAGTCGATGTTCAACGCTTCGATCTCACTCTGACCTTCTTGAGAGCATCCCGTGTGAGCTGTTGGTCAGTTCCCCGTTGGACCACAGGATCGCCGCCTCTGGGGCATAGGTCCACTCGCGATAGTCCTGCAGTACACCCAAGCTGCCCCAGTCCATCAGCACCCATCGGGAGTCTAGCACCAGACCCACAGGATTGTCACCGAAGCGGTCGACCCACCAGTACGGCTGCTTGTACCAGGTAACGAGGTCACCCTCCTTGAGAGTGGGCTTCGAGTTGTATGGCAACAGCAATCGATCCTCCTGACCGATCGGCACCCTTCTGGGATATCCGAGCTGCCTGTCATCGTACACATCCAGGTGCCTAGCTAGCTCACTCATCTGCCACCCACTCGATCTCACCCTCCCACTCCCAGCTGGGAGTGTAGCCATCGTGCCACTGGATTAGGTGATCCGCCCAGTTGTCATCATCCTTCATGGGATACTTCGTCTCGAGGACAGTACCGTACAGATAGTGATACACCGGTATGACCGCATTCTTGGTGAACCCAGCTGGGATGCGGATGAGGTCACCCGGCTTGATCTTCGCTGCCATCCTCGAACTCCCGGCCCTGCTCGGCAGCGTGGCGCCGGCACAGCGTTCGAATCCACCCGCCCTTCGTGAGCTTTCCGGAAGCACCGCATTCCTCACACATTCGACCTGACAGCGCTTCTGCCAACTCGATCATGCCGGAGGTCTTCTCATCACCCCCATAGGCGTAGAATCTGAGGGTGCCGAACTTCTCCTTCACCTGCACGGCAGTCAGCTGGGGTACGCTCTCTCCCTCCTTGCGGGAGTCCCTGTATTTCTCGTACTGACCTGATCCATTCTTCCAGTCGATGTGGTGCTGGACCTGGGCACAGAGAATATCGAGGAGATCGTACCACCCATTTCCCACGTCTAGTGAGACTTCATTGTGCTGCTCAGAGACGAGAATCTTGGGATACTTCAGGTATAGATCGCGCGCCAGTGCTTCGTTCATGGGATATCCTCTCCTCAATAATATCCCATGTGCTCGATGATTTACACTCACAGAGAGGCAACTTCTTGGTCGTGTGTTACTTCAGGCTCATCAGCGTCTCTGCGACTGGGAACGTACCAAAAATCGTTGTGGGTATTTCCGCATCTAACCAATCGCCACCCTTGGACCTTGGATGCACGTGGTCGATCGTGATGGTCTTGTAGTCCAGGTTTATTCCGCAATATTGGCACTGCCAGTTATCCCGATTGAATAACACCCTTTTTCTGAACCGTGGTGTGGAGTGCTTGCGGGTAACTCGTTCTAGGAGACGAACGGTAGCCGGGACTCTATACGCAGTCGCTGGTGTGGTGTAGATGTCGTCCCAAGCACTTGGTGCTTCTCCAATCGTGATCACCTCTGCACGGCCCTTAAAAAGAAGGTTAAGGGCACGCATCGAAGATACGAAATTGAGAGGAGCCCAATCGGCGTTGAGTAGGAGAACGTTTCGCTTCATTTCAACTCCCGTTCGTGTCAGAGGCGTTGAATTAACTATTCTCCTACCCACGAGCTTTGCGTTCGGTCTCATCTCTTTCTTTTTGTGTTCTTAATTGCCTCGAGAGCGGCATCAAAGATTGTCTCGTCTCGCTCCACGCAGATCCAGTTACGTGACAGGTTGCGTGCAGCATATGCTGCTGTGAAGGAACCTGCAAATGGATCCATGATCCAATCGCCTTCATTGGTATTGGCGAGGATGGGGATCTCGAAGACCTGGAGGGGTTTCTGTGTGGGGTGAACCTTGCCGGAGAAGATCTCCGTGATATCGGTCCACACGTTGGTCCGCCGATAGAACTCACTCTTCGCTGGGTACTTGGCATCGTAACCGGCGTAACCTCGCTTCGTGTCGAGGTACGGCACATTGAAGGTGGCAGGCTTCTTGATGTTACCCTTCACCATGTAGAGGATCTCTTCACGAGTGGAGAGGTAGTTGTGTTGAACTCCATAGGCACGCTTCTTGTGCCACGTGATGAGGTTGGAGATCCGCATGGGAGTCTCGTACTCCACCCGGTGGGCATACTCAAAGAAGGGACGGAATCCTGGGATGCCGTAACCACCCCACACGTACATGGCACCACCGTCCACGATTAAATCGGAGAATGTGTTGGTCCAACCCACCATCCAATCAACGAACTTTTTCTGTCCGTCGTGCCACTTGTCCCACTCCTCATCGATGATGTTGCCGTAAGGAGGATCCGTGACGACTGCCTTCAGTTTGGAATCGCCGAGAACATTCTTGATCTCATCGATCACCTCTTGCGAGGCGCAGTCGCCACAGATCGCCAGGCCGTCTTCGAATTTCTCAATCTTCATGTTGCTCTAATCTTATCAATTAGCTCATCGGTGTTCAACTTGCGAGTGAGACGTTTCTCCTGGCAGGGATCGCAGAGGGTACGGATCCATCCACCTGGTTGCTTATACCCAGGAATGCCGCAGTTCTCACATATCTTGTGTGACATGGCCTCGGCCATGCGGATGGCACCCCATATCTCTTCATTGCCACCATAGATGTAGAATCTGAGGGCGCCGAACTTCTCCTTCACCTGCACGGCAGTCAGCTGGGGTACGCTCTCTCCCTCCTTGCGGGAGTCCCTGTACTTGGAGTACTCCCCCGCACCGTTCTTCCAGTCGATGTGGTGCTGGACCTGGGAGCAGAGAATGTCAAGAAGATCATACCACCCATCGCTCACATCTAACGAGACTTCATTGCCGGCTTCAGACTTGAGGATCTTTGGATACTTCAGGTACAGGTCGTGTGCCAGTGCTTCATTCATTGGAAAGCCTCTTCTCAATAATAAACCAGGCATATGCTATTTGCATCACAGCGATGCAACTTCTTGCACAAGTGTGCTATCAGTCTCCTCAGACCTCTTTCTGCTGGGAACGTACCAGAAGTCATTGTGTGTGGTGCCGCACCTAACCAATTGCCACCCTTGATTCAAGTGGAGCTCACGTCGAAATCCCCGGGCGCCCCAGTGACTTACTTTGGCACCGCACGGGGTGGTATTGGGACGCGTCCGTACAAGCTCACCTGCTTGTGTGTACACGTCTATGAACCCACTTCGACGGACGCTCCAAGGAATTGTCACAGTCTCAGACCACTCTCTCGGCTCTTCGAACGTGTGATTGAGGTGCAGGATCCATCGGCGTGAGTCTTGTCGACGTTCATCAAAGGTCTTCTTTGCGTACGCACGCATAATTCCCATGGTCAGTTCACCAGTTGTGCTTCTCCCACGCAGGACGTGGTAGATGAGAGTGCAGTCATTGGTGCGCACCTGGAATCCGGACTCACTCACGCAAACCTTGGCCAGCGCTAGCTGCAGCTGCTTTGCAGACGTTGAGTGTGAGTTGTCAGATATGTTCGCATCAGGACCTGAGTCATCTGCTGCAGATGTTAATCCCGCGTCCTGCGTAAAAGATTCCTGCGTCCTACTAACGCGTCTAGAAGTCGTGGTTTGCACTGCAAATGCATTTGATATCATGATGCAAAGTGATGTGCATAATACCGCTAGACAAAAGGATACCCGCCATGTATCATGGATTTTAGAACTCATAATAGTCTCCGTTGTGCGTCTCTACGTGATTGTCACTTGTCTAATTTGAAGAAGCCATCTTCTTCCTATAACCAGCTCTCGCGTAGAGTGCCGCGTTTAGTGTAACTATCACTCACATGAGACTACTTGTAGCCGTCTTTATACCACCCACTTCCCTTGAGGATGAACACGGGCGCGCCTGAGATGAGCCGATCCACCTCACCCCCACACACCTCGCAGGTGTGCACAGGAGGATCCGACATCTGCTGTGTCACTTCGAACTCACGCTCACACTTCTTACACTTGTACTCGTAGATCATTTCCACTCTCCTGGGCTTAATACACTGACAAAGGTCTCTGGATCCGCTGACATAGAGCCATCCTGCCACAGGATGTGAATCCTTGCCATGCGGTAACCCAAATTTTTTGCTTTACCATAGAAGTCATGCTCTACCTTAAACACAATTCCTATCGCTCTAGGGCTGTGTTGGCTCGTTGTCTCTACGAGATCACCGGGTCGCATCACTTATCCTTTGACTTTGCCTCGGCAGCCTTTCGCGCCTTTGTGACAGCCTTGTCAATGGACTCCTTGATCTGTTTGGTAGGCTCAATCATTGTCTCAGAGAACAGCGCTTTCCTGTGCTGTCCAGTTACCTCGCAGATGAATGTGTGATAGGCGCCGACAGACTCACCTAGGTGGATCTTTGTGATCTCTCCTTTGCTTGGAATATTGTCCGGATACCTGCGGCAGTAGATCACTTGACCTAACTTGAACTCACCGTACTCCTTCACCTCATTTGGATCAACAGGAACATCAAGCTTTTTTCTTTGCATTGTCTCCTCCAGTTCGCTTGATCACTCTACCCATCTCAACAGCACGCGCTGAGAGAGATGAGATCTCCGACGCGTTCAGTGTGGCCTCTTGGATGGGTGGGCTGTCTGATGCTTCTGCAGATGTAATGCGCCTCACAGGTGCAGACTGCACTTTCCAAGGAGACTTGTCTGGACGTGCGAGCCTGATCAACTCTTGACCCACAGACTCTGCAAGGTGCAGTGGAACATGTACCTTCCATGTGGGATTCTGCATGTCTCCTTTGAGAGTGCACCCGATTGAGACGACCGTCTCAGTCCCCTCGCCGTACGGATCATCTAATAGGATGACAGTGATGTATGACTTCTGTCTATTGTTGTACTTAAAGCACTTCATGTATTTGAGTCACGCCTATTGCATGCGAGGCATAATGCTCTCAGCTTCGCGTCCCTATATTATAGGTCAAAGATCAAGGAAGTACAGATCTAATTTGCCAACACTTGGGACATGTCATAAGTGTCTTCTCTCTGGATATACTCACATGCCATGTGTTGAGTGCGTCTGGCACCTTCGGATCAAAGACTTCGCGGCACGTGGAGCACTCACTTGGAATGCTATTGACAGCGTGCTCCATGATTTTGAGTGCCTTTGTGGCAGACTTTCGCTTGTTTATGTCCTGAGCTCTCTTGACTTTTTTAAGTGATGACATGTCTTCTCATGTGAGGGGTTGAATGAAATAAATCCACACTGCATAGAAGTGAATGAGATGACCTAACACAGTTAGCACGTGCCATGCAGTGTGGAAGTAGGGCTTGTAGTGCCACATATAGAACACGAGGCCGGCTCCGAAGAACAGTGAGCTGGCTCCAAACCACTCACGTGATGCGTGGATGGGCCCAGAGCCCATAAAAATAAACAGAAGAGCACCGACCGCAGCAAACGTGAGATACGACGCAAGTGAGGCCCAGTCAGATCCCTCCTGCCGCCAGTGTGCGATCCTTAGCACAGCGCCACGGAGGCACACGAGCCACACTCCCACAGTGAGGGCAGGCCCCCACGCGCTGGGCAGCCCTAGAAGAAGTATCGGCGTGTAGGTGCCTGCGATCGCAGCGTAGATGGCTGCCTGATCAACAGCACGAAGCCGTGTCTTCAGGGGTGGATGCTCAGCGAAGTGGTAGGCCACAGATGCTCCGTAGGTCAGCACGTGCGCGATGCCGTATGCGAGGCCTGACCACATCTGCAGGGGGCCGTGGTGAGCTCCCAGCACTCCAAGTGCAACTGTCATGGCGCATGCGATACCCACACCGAACGCGTGAATCAGGGCACTCAGGAGCTCCTCGTGTCGAGTGCGGAGGAACCTGTTGTCGAAGAAGACGAGCTTCACGGCACTAAGCGCAGTGGCTCTCCCGATAGGCTCCGACGGTTACAGGCCACAGGTCGGTGGCGATATCGAGGCATGCCTGGGCCACCCGCTGGATCTCCCACTGGGCGCCCTCGTGGGTCCGGAGGTCGATGAACTTTAACAAGTTGGAAGCATTCGTGCTCCCATAATATTGAGTGTAGAGGTTCTGTGGTAGCACACCACGGGCCTGCTCACGGCACACACCGGCCGCGAGCAGCTTCTCGTACAGGTCCAGCGAGTCCTGGTGGTGGTCCCGAATCGCCTGTGAGGCCGTGTAGGGCTTGATCCACTCACCCCACTTTGGAGAGTCCTGGTCCTCAGGATTGATCATCGGGTCCACGAGCCCCTCGGCGTTGCTCGCCTGTCGGTTGCTGGAGTGCTGGGTGCGAAGCTGGACCGGCTCGTAGAACTGGATGTTCTCCTCAGTGTAGCGGCGAGACACGGAGTTGTATGACCACGTGCGGTGTCTCATGTGTTGTGCAGCAATGTATAAGGGTACTATGAATCTAAAAGTTACTTGATTATGTTCTAGCGTGGAGGTATGCTTATGATCAATAAGATAACTGATCAGCTTTATGTCTTTCTCTGAAAGAGATTGTACCTGCTTCCCAAAACTAACTCTAGCAGCATTGACAACTGTTAAATCAGTACCCATATGCTGAACATACTCGACGGCACCAATTCCGTCTCCATAGAGCTCAATTCTACGCTGGTACTCGGTCACATGTGCTCCGTGATCCTCGAGCGCAGGACCCTCTCATTGGGCACGCCGGAGGACATGTTGATCACCTGCCCGCCCTTGTAGAAGATGAGGGTGGGGATGCTCTTGATGCCGTGCTGGGTGGCGAAGTCGGGATTCTCATCCACATTCACCGCCACGAAATTGACGCCGGCAAGCTCAGGATCTGCGGAGAGAGCCTCGAGGCGGGGTGTGAGTGTGCGACACGGGCCGCACCATGGCGCCCAGCAGTCCACGACGGTCAGGTTGTTACTCGTGACAATCGACTTCACTTCTCTCATGGCTTCTCCTGTTATTTAATTGCCTGTCGATCCAAATCCACCGGATCCTCGGTCTGTATTTTCCAGCTCAGAGACGACTTCTAAACGAGCACGTGAAACGGGAGCGAACACGATCTGTGCGATTCTGTCACCGCGCTTGATTCTAAAGATCTCATCACTGTGATTGATCAGAATGACCTTGATCTCCCCTGTGTAGTCGGAATCAATTGTGCCTGGCGAATTAAGCACAGTGACCTGTCTATTCACCGCGAGGCCTGACCTGGGACGGATTTGTGCTTCATGTCCATCCGGAACAGATATTGCGATGCCAGTTGGAATCGCCTTTGTCTCACCCACCCAAAGCTCCATGTCCTCAACAGAGTGCAGGTCCATGCCTGCTGAGCCTGTTGTCTGATACTTGGGAATGATGGCGTTTTCATGTAGCTGCTTGATCTTCACACTAAGGTTTTTTGCCATCTCTATCTCCAATGCTCTCAATTATTGACGTGAGTGATCATCTGTTTACGCGGTCTTAGTCCTATTTCTGTCCCTGATGAACTCATTCACCTGAGAATACAACTGCGTAAATGTGTATGTGTTGTCACCTTTGTGCTGCACGTCTGCTGCAATCTTGATGTTCTCCGTCTCATCAAAGAAAGCAATTGTCAGGTTGCTGAGGTCGTACATGGCAAACGCAGTGGGGTGAAGCCTCTCCCTCGAGTACTTAATGATTGTCTTAAGCTGGAACTCGAATGCGTCCATTTTCTATGCTCCAAAGTCCTTGATGTACTTGAACAGAGCACGCTCCTTGGCCTTGGCCTCGAGCATGACATCCACACCCTTGGCGAACTCTGGGAAGGGCTTGAAGTAGTAGTCGCTGTGTGCGTTCTCGGCGACGGTGGGATCCTCGAAAATCTTCTTAGAGTTGGAGTGGTGGCAGACAGGCCGAATGCCCTTGGGCCACGTGGATGCTGCCATCTCAAAGGCCTCCTTCGGCGTGCTGTCCTGGGGACCTAGCTCGTCGTGGTGGGAGTCCCAGACGATGGGCACACCGACGCGCTTGGAGATTCCGTTGTACAGCATCTTAGCGGAGTAGAGGCTCTTCTTGTCGTCGTTCTCAACAGTGAGCCGGGAGCGGACGGACTCGGACAGGCCCTCGAAGTTGCGGCACCACCGCTCCATGCTCTCCTCGGGCGAACCATACGAGGCGCCAACGTGAATGTTGATCTTGCTCCAGTGGTCCCGGGGCATGCCCATCAGGTCGAAGATCTTGCCGTGCATCTCCAGATCAATGTAGGAGTTGTCCACCACTTTCTGCTTGGGAGAGGTGAGGATGTTGAAGGGACCGGGATGAAAGGAGAGGCGCTGGCCACCTTCGCGGGCGAGCTTGCCTGCATGGGCCAAGGCCTTGCTGATGCGATCGAAGTCAGGAAGCTGCTCGAGCTGATACTCCGAGCCCCATGGGAACAGGCACGAGGTGATGCGGAACGCCTTGATCCCCATGTTGTTGTTCCACTTGATCACCCGTGCGAGGTCAGTCACATTCTGTAGAGAGAGCTTGGATGCACCAATAACACCAAGCTTATCGAAGGTGCGGCGAATCATGCCACGGGAGCACTGCACCTTGTCCTTGGACTCCTGCAGCTCCATGTTGATGCACGCGTAGCCAAATCGAACGTCACTCATTCTTTGTCTCCTGGGATCGATGTCACTGCCATCTCACCGCACACTGCGTGTAGGCTCCACTTGTCGAGCACACTTAGCACACCGCCATCACGCCTGATGAGCGCGAGGACGTCGCCTACGTTCGGATTGAGGGGTGCCAGGCCGTCGGGCCATAGGTCACGCTTCGACAGCACCGTGTCCACCTCATAGTGGATCCTGAACTTGTCGCTCATCGGCCGAGGTCCTTTACCATCTGCATGTCAGTGATGAACATGTACGCACCCTTGTTGTATGCAGGTGCACACTGCTTCTTGAGCCGCTCGTTGGCAGCCTTGATTGTCTGCTCACCGCATTCTAGGCACGTGTTGTACCCAAGGGTGTGACGCTTCGCTGAGTATGCGCTGCCACACTCCACACACTTTGCGTATGCCATGTCTTGTGCTCCACTGTGTGGCTGATTTGTGCCACTCAACCACAGTACCACACAGCGGAGCACAATGCACGGATTTTATTGCTTACTTTTATGCCTCAGACTTGCTACGCTTTCGTTTAGTCCTCTTCTTCTTGACGTCAACGAGCGGCCGACGTGAGAGCTGTGAGGGCTGCATGTACCGATACTTGCGCTCAGTCAAGTCAAACACGTGCACGGCGGGATCGTGACCCTCCGCGTGAAAGAATGCTGACACCTGACCCTCCCGTGCGAGCCCATCCTTGAGGATGAACCACACGCAGTCTCCAACCTTAAGGTTCTCTAATTTAAGGCCTGCGATCTTTTCAGACACCGTCCCTCCTCCTGAGATCCGCGATACACCTCCGGATCTCCGCATACATCTCTTCTACAGATCCCGCCCTGAACAGGGACTTCTGCATGTGCATCGTGTCGTAGGTCCATGGCACCACACTCTCGAACTTAAACGGCATGCTGGGAACGACCTCAATGGAATCCAGCTCGCCCGCTGAGCTCAGAAGTCCTGCTCCGAAGGCCCTGGTGACACCACGTTCCATCACGAGGCCGAATTCGATAGAATACCAATACAGACGCTCGAGAAGCAACAGGGAGTCATCTGATAACACGGATGCAGCTTCTCCGATTTCCCTGTTGAGCCCACAGTACTCCGGATCGAAGAACATCACCACATGCCCTAGCAGCTCGTGCACGATGTCGGGCTCAGGGGTGTACAGCGGCACCGAGTGGTGCCTGATGTACTGGGTGCACAGCATCCGGCTCTCTGCCAGCGTGGACAGGAAGAGCCTCGGGTGCACGAGCCCATCAACGGGGGAGAGCTGGAATCCTGTCGTACGTTTCAGGCGTGCATTGATGGAGTCCAGCTGTGGAATGTGGTTGCGGTCCAGTGCAGACCGATCACGCATGCGGAGGTAGAGATTGCAGGCACGCCTCTCATGGATGGGCGAGATCAGGGTGTTGATGCCCTGCCAGACGGCATTCTCTGCTTCCGTGTACTGTGCCCAGGGCACAGGGGCAGGATGCTTGTAGGCACGGGCGGCCTCAGCAATCTGGTCCCTGCGCTGCCGGTATTCAGGGTCACTGAATCCCGGATGGTTGGAGTCGAGCACAGTAAATTGTAGATACGGACCCAGTGATTTACAAGGTCAGTACTTGGCCGCGGAGGACGGGTCCCAGGCACCTGGGATCTGCCTACCGTCCTTCCAGGCTCGGGCACACTCGGTCTTGAGGCCCAGCTGGGTGCAACCGTACTCGAGGACCACATGCTTCCAGATCTCGTACCCAGGATCGCTGGGCTTCTGTCCGTTCGCCTGCCGGTGGGCCCACACGTACTGGATAGGCATGCCTGCCGCCCGGCCCTGCTCCACGAGGTACTTGAGAGCCGTGCGTGCGGTCTCAATGGCCAGGTCGTCGAAGGGTGTGGGCTTGCCGCCCCAGGTGGACTGGATGTCCTCCCGCTGGGGTGTGGTGGGATCGTCAGGCTTGCCGGGATAGTGCCCCTCGATCTCGAGGCCCAGGGTGAAGGCGTTGAGCTCATTGCCGTGGTACACGTACCAGTTCAGTGGGAAGGCGGTGGCGAACACCCCATCGCGGAAGGCCAGAGCGTGGCAGGGCACGTTGAGGGCACGGCGGTACCGCTTCTGAGGATCGGCAGCAGGTCCGAACACACAGGCGGTCTGGTGGATTCCGATGCCGGTCACCTTCTTTGGGTCGCGGACAACCACACGGCCGGCTCGGACCTGGCAGATGTTTACACTCTTACCGTTGGCACCCGTCTTGGGTGGGGGCGGATTCTTCTGATCGTTGCAGAGATCTAAGTGTTTGATCACGTGTGTCATATGCTACCTCTATTCTGTGTTGTTAGTTGTCGCTAAAACCCGATATCCCTCAGCAGCCGCAGTCTCTTCCATGAGTTGTCTAGACACACCGGGTGGCTCGGTCTCAATCTGTGAGATCGCATTTGTGTACAATGTTCGCGCGGTCTCTGGGTCATCTATCACAACACTGCTGCCATCGACGTCCACAACTGTTTCATGGTGAGGCAGATCGTCGGCTGAGTCGGTCACCATTACAACGGGCATGACACTGTCTATCAGGCCGTCTATGCTTGATGCCTGAGACGCGCTGTCACCAGCACCTCGTGGCCGTCCTCTAGGACGAGAGCTTGGAGGTGAAACAATCTGCTCTGAGCGTAGATCGACCTCTGCCTTGGAAGCGATAATAGCTATCTTGAGCCTGATAACGTCCTCGCTTAGTGAATCAATCTTCCTGTTGGTCGCAGATGATGAGTCCTTGAGGTCAGTCTTCATCTCCCGAAGCTCTGTGCTCAAACGCTCGATGTGTCTATCTCTGCTCGACATGGCAGAGTTGAACAGCCAGCTTGAGACGCCAATTACCGCTGTGCATACAGCAATAAGTGCACCAACCACCTTAGCTGCTCTCTCAACCTTCTCGCTTAAACTGCTTGTTTGAGACATTGTGTACCTCGTCGATATTACATATACTTTTCCACGTGTCCCTCGGAAAGGAGCCAGTCATTAATGCACACTCCGTCGAGCCAAATCTCGCCCAACCAGCGACCGTACTTCTCACGGGTGTCCTTGATTGTTCGAAGCACAACAGACTTACCTAGGACTTGAGACCTGAGGGCATCTCGACTCTTGACGCCCATTTCAGCGCGATCTCCTCTGACCTCGGGAGCATTTATGCGGGCCAGACGAACTGACTGGCCCTTGATGACAACGGAGAATCCTAAGTCAATATCAGCAGTGACAGTGTCACCGTCGTACACAGCAGTAATCTTCGCCCTGTAAGTGTAGAGGTTGGCATCCATTAGGCAATCCTTCTCATGCTCTCGCCGTCGTATGAGGTGACAGTGATCATATCAACCTCTGGTATTTCCTTGATCCTGTCTTTGAGGGAATCAAGATCTATGCCCTCGCCTGACTCAAATTTAATGAGCGCGATGATCCTCTGCTTCCCGTCCTCAGCATCCTGGATGCCTCCCATCTGGGACACAGTCACAACATTCTCTATGCCCCTGATGTCAGTCATGACATCGGCGACGGTCCTATTGGACGATGTTATACGGATCCGTGCCTCCACCTTAACAACATCAGATGCATCCTCAAGCAGGATGTGTCGAACTAGGGCACGGATCTCTGACAGCATGGCTTTATTCAGCACTTGATCAGACCGGCCAGCTTCTGCCAGCGCTCAAGGACGATCTGATCATCACTGCGTCTGCGTGCCTCAACGAATGGTGCCTTGTAGTTGACATCTCCTGCTCCAAGCTTCTCAAGTGCACCCTTCACACCACCACCCGCCTTATCGAGCTGGGGCATGTCGACGCGCGGAGGCGAACCTGCAGCAGGCTGATTCATCTGGGATAGGTTGTCGGCCACAAAATTGATGATGTGTCGCCGAGCAGCTGCAATTTTATCCTTCTCTGCGTACTTACCGCTGAACTTGCCACGCTTTTCGAGGAGTGATCCTCTGTAACGTGACTCCTTCTTTGCTTCGGGCTCCTCTCGTCTGGGCCCCACAATGTTTGCATCCTGGAGACCGAAGTGCTTATTGACAGCGGAATCTGACATACAGCTGGACACGAAGTCGTCTGTAAGGATGGGTCCCGCCTCACCCTCTCCTGATTCGTAGGCCTGTGTGATCATCGCTGCAATTGCGTCCTTGCCTTTGCTAAGGATGTTCATGCCGCCTGCCTTTGCCTTTGGCACCTTGCCCGTGATTGTTGCAGCAATTGCCGTCTGAACGATTGCAAGAACAGAGGCAGCATCCGTCTCAGGTAGCGCAACATCTATTGCTGCGATCTGCCCTGTGGGACCTGCGACAGAGAACAGTGAGGACCACCGGTGGTGACCGTCCACAATAAGGTTTCCTGACTTGACAATCATATCATTACCGGGAGGTCCCACCCGTTGAACACCGCCAGAGATCATCTTCTTCAACATCTTAAACTTTGCAAGAGGATAACCAATTGATTTTGTCAGCTCAATTTCAACCTGCGTTGGAACTAGCTCACCACATGTTCCCTTGCTCTCGGTAATTATTGCAGCCTCGTCCTTCTCGTCGCCGTCCTGCTGTCCTGCAGCGAGAAGAGCACGGACTCGAGGATCTGCGCCAGGTCCGTTTAGGAATTTGACTACTTCGGAGGGTCCACTCTTCACCGAGAGCTTTTCGAGGGAACCTGCGGCTGCCGCATCAGGCTTAGCAGCGTCCCCTCCCTCAAACAGCACACTGCTGAGTGTAGGTATTGCGCGACTATTTCTCCCGCTCATCTCCTCAGCTATCATGTTTCTCAGCTTCGACCTCGTGACCCTCAACTTGTTTGCTCCTGCTCTATTAGAAATTTTTGACTCGTGTACGGATCCACTCTCCATGTCAGCATACAGCTGCTCGATCATTGCCTCGAGCTCTTCTTCAGTGTAGTCCTCGGGGTACACACCCCTGGGACGCATTCCGTGTGCGCTCTTGTATGTGTCGCTGTAGACATCGAACAGCTCTTCACGCTTGTTCGCATAGATGCTCTCACCAAGGAGTTGTGATCTGTCTTTTCTTGTAAACTGATTTGCCACTTCAGGTCTCCTTAGTTCTCTGCTGCAGTAGGTAAATATACTTCGTATAGACGTTTGCTGCTGCGGCCAGGAAGTCATTGAGACCGAGTGCCAACTGTCCCTCAGCTTCGAGGTTCGTGAACACTTCCTCAACGTGGTTATTGAGGTCACGCATGATCTGGAGGCCCGTACCTGCGATCGCGGATGCGTTTGCGCCTGCAGGCGTCGGATACCGTTGAATCTTCTCTAGTGCCATAGCAAGAATCGTGTGTGGGCAGGCAATTTCTTCCTGACCAGTGAGACCTATTGCCTTTTCAGCAGCACCGTCGTAGTCTTCCGCGAGAGAATTATAGATCACTCCGTAGATGTTTACATGGTCTCCTGCGAATCCAACACCTTTTGTGAGCTGATGTGCTGCGTGGAACCACACATATGCGCACCTAATGCAGGCTAACAAACCCATCAGTTCCTTGTCAAGTGAGATATGCTCAGCCATCTCTGCTTCAATCGAAACAGGCAGTGCGCCGAGTTTAAAAACTGCGCCGACCTCTTCGCTGATAATCTTGTGTAGTTGTGCCTTTGTGATCTTCATAGAACGTGCCCTCAGTTAGTGTAAGATATACGTGTCTTGTCCACTGCCTTCATTAGATCGGCGCGCACCATCTTGTAGTCAAGATAGTCGCTTATCGTAGCGATAGTCTGATAGGCCATTGCCACCTTCGACTGAAGCCACTCAGGAAGAGTGTCATCATCTGTGAGGCGATCAGTGAGCGACTGCGACTTCTTTGCGATCTGGAACAGCTGGCCTCGAGCCATCTGCGCAGAGCCGCCATCTCCGAGATTGCGAGGTGCGACCGGTCCCATCACCATATCCATATCGCCTATCACCTCTCCACACTCATACATCATGTCCTCATGACCCTCGGCGTCGAAGTCCTGATCGAGAACACTGTACATGATATAGTCGTGGATTGCATCGATGTGCTCGGCTGCCGAGTTCACCTTGCTCTCGATCCAGGGCTCAGCGTCGTCCCACAGTGATGCGAGATCAGCAAGCTCTCCCGCTTTGACTGCAAGCTTCTTGAGATTGCCGAGGAGCATGTATCCGGGATGCTCCTCATCAGGAGCGTCAAAGACGCCTGTCTCAGATGGGCCCATCTCCTCGTGGTGCATGTCAGCCACTGACATCTCTGCCTCGCCGCACTCTACAATAGCTTTTCTAATGGCACGTCTAAGGGAAATCTGGATGTTTCTCATTCTTCACACTCCGAGCACTAGAGAACAGCACTAAATATGAGCGTGCGTGACAAATTTGTCACATCTTGAGCAGGAAAGCAGGAGGTATCATTGTGAAAGGCCTGCTCACGAGATCACGCAGCGTGCTGTCAGTGATTCCAGCTGCATCCAGTGCATTTTCTATCATCTCACGGTGCTCGGGGGATCCAGGCCGCATCCCAATCACATCGGCAGCCCTCTCATGCACCATTCTAATGAGCTCCGCCTCAAATCTCTGCTTGGGAGCCTCCTTAGTGGAGGTATAGGCGCTTCCCGCTGAGACAAGCGTCTCACGGATGAGCTGTCTGAGGTGTGACTCAGTGAATCTCCGATCAAGACGATCAATAATTGAAGTAATCTTGCCCATGTCGCGGGCAAGTAACTGCTCGAGGCCAAAGTGCAGAGGCCTGGGAAGGTCGTCGATGTCAAACCAGCCTGCATCGGAGCTCTCCCAGTTTAGTGTCGGCTTAAACTCACTGTCAACCACACCTATGAAGTTGTGGTACACAAACTCGTCAGTCCTGAACACAAAGCTGTGATGCAGCTCAATATCTCCAGTGTATCCAACTTCCTCGAAAGTCTCTCTGCGGGCCGCCTGATCAGGACTTTCACTCTCGTCGATGGCACCGCCGAGAACGCCCCACGTGCCAGGCTCCTTCACCTTCGAGGATCTGAGCACTAGGAACACTCTGCCCGTGTCCCGTGCAATGATCAGAGCTCCGGCCCCCTGCTTGCCCCAGAACTTTGAGACCCTGCTGTGCAGGGTCATGTCATCTCACGTGTCGTGCGCCAAGTGCATCGAGCATATCAAGCAGGGCAGTTGTTGAAGTCCCTGCTGCTCTCGCTTGGGCATTGTCTATCACGACTGGCGGGTGTCCCGCATGAATGACGTTGTCCTGGATCTCAATACTCTCACTTCGGCCAAGGTTTAGGCTGTATGTGAGGAACCTCACATCCTCGGGCGAGTAGGCTGGATCGCCGAAAGAGGTCCGAATAAGTTCAAGCTCCGGACTAGTCTCGTATCCCATTGACATGCGCTCGTGAATGGCATGCCTAATAATCCTGCGAAGTCTAGATTCAGTGAGTTTCATATCTTTATACCAAGAGATTGCTGTCTAATTAAGTCTATAGATCGCGAATGTCACCGACATTGCGACCACGGTAATTCTGCTGTAGCGTATCATATGATCGATGAGGCTCATCAGGGTCAGGAGCCTGATATCCCATTTCCTCAGAGTCGTAATCGCTTAGATCTATCTCTTCTCCGTAGCTCCCATAGAGAACGCCATCTTCTTCTGACCACAGGTCCCAGTCTTCCTCGTTAACACCGTATTCACCGAGAGCTGCAATTGCAGCGGGTGAAAAGTTCTCATTTAGAGCTCGCACTTCCTGGCGGATGATCCTACGAAGCTGTCCCTCTGTGATTCTCATGATGTATTCCTTGTAGTAAATGGTGCGAATCTAAGTATTATATGTAGTCTACTTCTTCTTTGCCTTAGACTTTTTGACAACAGCCCAGTCTTTTGATGGATTAGCAGAGTTGACGCGTGCCATTGCCCACTGGTGTTGAGACATTCCCTTGCGGGATCCTGAGGACGCCCAAGCTGCTAGCCCCTTCTTGTACTCGGCCTCAACAGAGCCCGGTGTGAGTCCCCTCTTTTCTGCCTTCTTGCGAAGAGTCGCCTTTGTCTTCTTGCTCAAAGCCTCTCGTATTATTGCACGGAGCATTTCCTCATCATCGAGGCTTAGATTTAAAGATTCATTTTGTGAGTCTGGTCTGGGCTTGTTTTTAAATCCCGGTTTCTCACGCTCTTTCTTCTCCATACGCTCACGTCGGGCATAGGCACGTTTCACACGCTCAGGATCGTCGCTCTTGAGATCTTCCTTTGTCTGATCTAGCTGCTTATCACGCTTGCTTCCCGCGGGCGCCTTATAGTTTGGATCGTGCTTGCTATCATCTTTCTCAGCGAGAATTTCTTCACGAACAATTCTTCGAAGCTGCATCTCTGTAATCATCATGACATCAACCCTTTCCTTGCGCAGACTTTAGCGACTTCTGATCTGGGTAGTTCTTGTCTCCGGGCTTTGCAGGCTTTCTACCCCTCTTTCTCTTCGCGTGCACGTTCGCCCAGAGGCCCTTCTTTTTCTTGGCCTCCTTGACGGGCTTCACCTCATCGTCGGGTACCATCTTCATGTCCCCAGGACCATCCGGATCGATTCCAACCAGGGGACCACGCGCATCAGGAACCTTGACAGTCGCCTTCTTGCTCTTGTGCTTCACACGGTCGCCCTTCTTGAGCTCCTTGATGATGACACATAGGTTTGTGGCATCATCACGACGAACGAGTCTGTGCCACTTTCCCGCAGGAATCTCGTATGTCTCACCGAGCATCATGGGCTGCGGGAGCTCACCGTCAAGCTGAAGGTTCCAGCCTATTCCTTCTATGACTCGAACAACGCGGCTCTCACGATCACGATGCCATGCAAGCTCCTGATCACTGACATTGCTGGAGAACTTGCGTAGAATCTTGCTCTCGCTCAAACGTGCTTGTGTAAAGGGAAATTTTGACATGTTGCTTCCTTCTAGCAGATTTAATCTAACTGTATCAGCAATCTCCTCGCGGATCATTCTTCGGAGCTCCATCTTAGTTAAGCTTTTTACGCCCCGTGTAATACTCTCCTCTGCCCTCTTCATGCTCACGTATGTGGGTAGGAGTGTCTCGTTAGGATCGTTCTCAACATCATCGAGAGGTGTCCAGGAGGAGGTGTCATGGTCTGTGGGCGCGTCGGGATCTCCTCCGTAGTGACCGTAATCCATCCATACCTTGCCAATGTCCTCGTGAATTGTGTCCGCTTCCATCTTTGACTCGTACATACGCTGATCCAGAGCGCCATCATCTAATAGCGCAGCGTGAAGTTGACTGATCTGTCCTGACGTGAGTCTGAGATTAGGAAACATTCGCTTCCATCGACGCAGAACGTCATCATGATGAATGCCCGGTATCCTATTTCGCATTACAGCGTCGAGAAACTGTTCGTACTCCGGCATGTCACGGACACTTGATCCTGTGCCCATGCCTCGAACAAATTCATGAAGATGGGCCTTCCTGCGAGATGATCTTGACTCCTGCACAGCCAACACATCCTCGGCAGCCTCGAGATCCTCCTGATCAACTTGAACACGACCTGGGCTGGCTACAGTGAAGATCTCTTCACCCATCTCTCGGAGGAGCTTCTCACGAATTAATCTTATTGCTGCGTCAGGTCTCATCTCTATTCTCCTCACAGTCCACTCGAAGTCTTGAGGTCCCAGGGTCCATAATGACCTGACTCCGCCATCTTCTCCGCGACTTCCTTGTATGTGTACTCATGAATGTTGCCAATGTACTCAATTTGTCCGATGGCGTAGTATATCACACGAGGTAAGTGCAAATCACGACCGTTAGACTTATCGATCACAGAATCGTCTGACTTATCAACAACAAAGCCGTGTCCATATTGAACGCCGGCAATTCCACCTTGGCCCATCACCTCGGCGTGAACAACAACCAAGTTTGCCGCGGCTCCTGCAGTTCCGCCAAACACCGGATTGCCCACTGAAAGAATGTACTTAGCAGCAGCTTCGTAGCAATCACCGCCCGATGTCTTTTGGCGCTTTGCCCTGCGGCGCGGTGCTGACGTCTTCTTAGAACTAGTTGGCATTATTCACCACCACCCTGGTATATCACGACCAAAGAACTTCGTCGCCCGACATGCCCAGTAGCCAGCCTTCGTACGATCATCCTTATCAGAACAATTGTGCCGGTCTCCAAAGGACTTGCGACGCTTGCGGGCAGCATCAGAGTCGCCCATGGCGTCAGGCATCGATGAACCGAAAGACACCTTCTTCACATTGCCTGACTTAGGGTCACGAACATAGACGTAGGCTTTGCCACCGCCCTTCTTAGGCTTGCCCAGCTCAACCTCTTTACCCTTGTACTTAGCCTCGATGAGATTAGCGTAGTCAGCGCATGTGTTGCACGGACCGTGCCAGTCTCCGGACTCCACTAGGACTGGGAAGTCAAGTGGAACTCGCTTGCCTTGGTACGTACCCCACTTACCGAGGTCTGACTCAAGAAGCTCTCTCTCCCACTCTGATCGTATCACCCTTACCCCCGCCTCGGTGAGGCTTCGCATCTCGCTGATGAGCTCAAAGAAGAGCTTTGAGCCGGGCCTGTACACCGGACGATCGATGCCTGTGCCCTCTCGCAGGTGGTACGAAGTGCCCTCAGTCACAGCCACCGCAAGAGGTGAGAGTTGATCCATGGTCTTGGTGAGAAAGTCACCCTTGTACCAGTTATCTCCAGTGTTGGTGCAACAGTATGTCACTGTCTTACCAGCGTCTTGTGGCAGTGCATCGATGCCGACGACGATGCCCTCAGAGCCTCTATGCTTGCAGTTGGGATTTGTGTTGACAACTGAGTCACCTAGCTGAGGCTCCCAAGTGTGAGACTGAAATGTGTGACCAGGATGATGCATGCGACACGCTCGTATTAGGACCGAGATAAATATATCGCAACACACAGAGGAGATCTAGCAGACCACCAAACGCTATGAAAGTTATCTGGATAGGTGTTGTCTAATTGCTTCCATGTAGGGCGCGAGATCATGATTCATATTCTTCTCAAGAACTCCGGCAGCAATTCGTGCCCTGATGACGCTGTCTATAGTCTCTGTATGATCTTCAATAAAAGCGATTCGAATAGGCAGTTCAAAACCTGGGAACTGTGCTCCCCGAAGAGAATCACTAACAAATCTTAGGTCAGGCATGAGTGCCCTAATCAAGTCAACAAGCTCTTCATTAGTGCTGTAACTTCGAACCTCATCTACCCATCGAATTGACTCAAGAACTGAGCGGCGGTCGGCATCTGATGTGGCAGATTCTGATCCTACAGATAAGCCCACAACGAGTCTATCACATAGAAGTTTTGCATCGTGGAGCATCTTGATATGTCCAGCGTGTAAGATGTCAAATTTGCCGCTGATAAACCCTATCTTTGCTGTGTGGTCGAGTTTCACTTAGACTCACCTGCGTCATTCGCCACACCCAGTATTGCATAACCACAGATGTCCCGCCACGGTGACTCACCGAACGCGTCCTTCTTGTTGGCCAGCCTAAAGAGCTTGTCGATCACCCGGGTGATGGCCAGGGCATCCCTGTATTGCGCAGGCTGGATGCCATTCGGATAGAGCACCTCAAGGATCCTGCAGGCCTGTCCGAAGGAGTCTCCATAAGCCTCATTCTTCTCCTGGACCAGCCGACCAATCTCCTCACCGATCTCGTGATATTTCTTCCTGTCGCTCACTGGCCCTCCATCGCATTCTTCTTATACCAGTCGATGATCTGCTTATAAATGTCCTCAGTCTCGTGCGAGAAGACGAGCAGCCTCTTTGCTGTCCACTCGAAAGAGGGCATCATAAAGTAGTAATTGCCGGACATGAAGTTGTCCCGGATGAGGCGGAAAGAGAGAAGATTGGGATCCCAACCCTTGAGCCGGCCGAGGGACATGTTCGTCTTGTATCCCCGCACCTCGAGCCAGGCCCGACCGGGAGCCGGAATGGGCAGGAGGAAGAGCAGGAAGAAGAGGCACATGAGCCAGTGGGAATTCCAGAGAGCCAGCACTGCGAACAAAGAGAGGACCGCAAGGACCTGTGGAAAGAGGTAGATCAGCGTAAAGGGAATTGTACCCAGCCGCTTGCGATCGTACTCGTGCACCGTCTCGTGTGCCAGGATCTCAATGGCACGACGGGACTCGCAGATGAACTCCTTGCCGTCAGGGCTGAAGAATGTGGCTGGGAACCAGCACGTGCCGTTGATCACAGTGATGTAGCCCGTGTCCATGTGCTTGTTGAAGATACCCACCACCCTGCTGATGAGGCGATAGAAGGCATCAGGCTCGCCCTTGTTGCGGATCTTGAAGTCAGGATTCACCTTCCAGGTGACCTCCTCGAGGAACTGCTGGACGAGTGGGGGTAGCTTGATGTCTTGCATAATGATCTCCTTGTGCGGTAAGTATAGCGCCCCCAGCAGGGATCGAACCTGCATGTATCCTGTTACCCTTTCAACGGTTTAGGAAACCGAGGGGATATGAGGGCTTGATTGTGCTATTCTAGATGCGATGGAGGAATTGTACTGGACACTGTTTCACCACACCCTCCGGCCATGCCACGTGCGCTGTTTGAACAACCACCAGCTTTGTCACGCCTCGAGCTACAGTGGGTATACTCATCTCACGCATGCGAGTGCTGAGTACAATTCCCACAGAGTTTGGAAGACGAGATATGACATACCAGTCTCCGTCATCAGGAAACCAGACTCTTAAACGCATAGATGATTTTGCCAGCGACTCTGCATCTAGGATTACAGCATCTTGCTTCTTGACTGTCACGTCATGCCTGTGATCCTAAGTGCTGGATAACTCTCAGCTGTGAGAGACGCACTGAAAACGGCGCGCCAGACACCTGCGTGGGAATGTTGGGGTTCTTCAGCTTTAAGACATCGGCCCAACCAGGCTCAGGACCTAGGCGATGAATGATTACTGTCTTGTTCCAATAATTGCAGATGTCTCCTACCCGCGGATCAACTGTATCGTGCATGTTCCTCCATAAGTGTAAGCATCAGACCTTAAGAATCTTCCACTCTCCCGAGTCATCAGTGTACCTGACCCTGCTTATTCCGGACTTTGTGATGTGCTGCATGCAATATTTGCAGGGCTTCGCCATTCCAAACTCTCCACACTTACGGAATCGCATCACCTCGAGCTCATCGCCTGGCTGGGCGAAGCGAATCACATCCATCTCGGCATGCATGTGTGCGGCGCTGCTACCGTCTGGGTAGGTGCGCATGAAACGCGGGTGGGTCTTGAACGAGTTGATGCCAACCCGCACGATATTCCCACCCCTCCTCAGGATCGCTGCAACGTGAAAGGGCAACCCATTGCCCATGGCCCGATCACGTGCTTGATAGTACACTCGGCATGTTCACTGCCTCCTGATTTATTGTAGCCATTACATCAAATAAGTACACACATTTACATAAGCAGTGAGCGTGTCACACCAGCAATAACACCCGCAGTGTATAATTCACTGAGAACGGCTCCATTAGGTACACTCACAATGATGTCTCTTCGACGCATATCAGACAGGCGTCGAAGAGATGTTCCGCTCCGTGCTGCTCTACTAGATCTCGGCATCTCCTCGTCCACAATAAACCATGCAGCAGCAACGCTCTCAGGATCGTAATCAATCTCGTCAGGAAGTGGTCCTTGAGCGAAGCAGAATTTGGCAGGATTGCCCTCAGACAAAATGAATGTCGAAGGGCCTCGCCACTCATGGGACGAGTTTAAATTGAGGAGAACGTGCGCACCATACCCAACTCCCACGACTGCATCAGGATCAGAGTTCAACAGCACAGAGACAACACGTTCGTAAGCGCGCCGAACTAGAGTCATCACTTCTGCCTGTGACACAGATCTGGAGTCACCATACTTCTCACACACAGTGATGTGCTCACTGTCGATGAGTGGCACCGTCTCTGTCTCCCAGTCGCCTCCAAAGCCATATGACATCGGTCGCTGGTGCGTAACCTCACCCGAGAGAATCAGTGCCTTCATGGTGAATCGCCTCCTCACACGCAAAGTGCGCATGATTAAGTATAACTACTTTAGAGCGAGGCAATCCACTCTATTTTTTTCATCCTAGACATTCGCTTGAAATGTGCCTCAGCACGAAGCGCTGAAGATCTGTCTTTGTGCGGAACTGTTATTAACAGTCTTACAGGCCGCCGGCTGCGGGTGTATTTTGCGCCTCGACTAGTGCCATTGTGCTCCACTAACCGCCTATTGATGTCTGTGGTGACCCCACAGTATAATGTGCCATCAGCACACTCTAACACATACATGCACCAATGTTGCGAAGTGTCAGTTGTCATGCATGAGGTCGCCTAGGCGACACTCAATCTCGGGAGCAATTCCCTTTGGGCCCTGTGTGACCTGCACTCGAGCGTACCACGCGCTGCTAAGCGGTCCATCAACCATCGCAGTCTTGTGACTCCTCTCATAGACTGAGAGTACCACACCCTTCACGTTCATCTGCATGATCATGCAGACTCTGTCACCCTGACGAATTGATGCCATAGTCAGTCCTTCCTCACAAAGAGCTTCTGCACCACTCGTAGGTTCTCCTCGGCGGAGGCAATCTGCTCAACCAGATCCACACACTCCTTCAGCAGATTCTGGTGGTCACCCACCCCTACGGGATTATTGACAAAGATGCTGAGGTGTGCCACTGCCTGGTCACGCTTGGCCTTGAAGTGGCTCTGCAGTGCCGTCACCAGCAGTGTCGATGTGCTTGTTCCTGTTTCCTGTTTGTCCATTTCATCCTCGGTAGGCCGGGTGGGACTCGAACCCACAAACCCGAAGGCGGTCGCTTATGAGGCGACTGCGTTTCACCAATTCCGCCACCAGCCCGTGTATCACCAACATCCATATCATAACAATCAGGAGGAGGATTTACAAGCCCTTATGCTATTTTTTATCCAGCCCTCGAGAAAGTGGGTCCATAGCTTCTCGTACCCATACTGGCACACAGTGAGCACTACCGTCAGGACCGCAGTGAGACCAATTGATCCGCTCACCTTTCCCGTGTACAGGTAGGAGATCAGCAGGGTGATGGGGATCGACACAAGCCGCCAGGAGGTGGCCTTGATGAGCAGCACCCAGTTCACTTCTCGTCGACCTCGGAGATGGGCTCCACACTGCGTTCAAGGGCCGCAGGGCTCAGGGCCACCCGGTCCCTGGGCGGGCTCACACTGTATGACTGGCCCACTACCATCGGGTCCTCGGCACGTCGTAGGAGCCACGCAGGACCTCGCAGGAGAGCCTCCAGGACACTCGAGATCCCATCCATATGTAACCTCATCCGTTCCCTGGAAATGAACTGTAGTCCAACGTGGGCCTACCAATGGCCTCCTGCATGAGCTTGAGGTCGGCCGCCAGGTCGGCAGGACTATCAGCGACGAGCCTGATGGGATTTTCGGTCACAGCGATAGGCTCGCCGCGGCCATCGTAGTGCACCTCGTGGATGGCATAGCTCACGAGACCAATTGCGGCACTCGGCTGGTGCCTGATGACCCGATAGTTCCAGTGTCCCATACGTTCTCATCTCCTCTTATCTAGGATGCAGTAGTATATTGAGAGCCACGAGACAATAATAAGGAGCCACTGGACGTCTGGATAGTCCAGGATCCTCCGCACTGCCTCGATCACTCGTGCCACATGTTATAAGTATTTGTTAGTGAGCTGGAGGAAGCGATAGGATTCGAACCTACGGTGCCCTTTCGAACACACAGCATTTCCAATGCTGCGCCTTAAACCACTCGGCCACACTTCCAGTTATTAGAGATCTACATATATAATATATGATGCCGATCGTTTTTATACTGGCATCTAGTTCTTATCTTAATCTCTACGCATGCGGTCAAATAATTAGATTCATATGACACTAAAAATCGGCATCACATTTGATCCTCCTGATTCACCTATCGGAATGTTCAACAATGGTGTCAGGCAAAATGCCCTATACTTGGCAGAACTTCTGACAAACATGGAGTACGATGTACACCTTGTCGTGCCACAGGAGAAAATGTCGAAGGTCAAAGGCTTATTCGGATTAGATGAGAGGTATAAGTGCTCGAGTCACGAGAGTATGTCTGATGATGGGTATGATATCATCATTCAAGTCGGATTTCAGCTTCTCACCTCCGACTTTACCAAGCTGAGGGCGGTAAAGACAAAGACTGTGTACTATAACTGTGGCGCAAACTACATCATGGACATGGAAAACTTCCTGTTTGGCACAGAAGTAGTCGAACCGCTCTACTCCCTGCTAGCAGGTATAAATCCCACGTTCGATCAGATCTGGTCAATTCCCCAGATGGAGATATATAAGTCATTTTATGAGACCCTGTACAGGTCAGAGGTAAAGATCGTGCCATTCATCTGGTCGCACGCTGCAATAGATCAGATCCAGAAAGACTATCCGCACGACCTCAAGTACAAGGTAAAACACGCACCCATGAAGGCGGCGATATTTGAGCCCAACCTAAACGTCGTCAAGTGGTCATTTCCCGCGCTGTTAGTGTGTGAGAACGCCTACAGAAATGACAAGTGCCTGAGCCACGTGTACATCACCAACATGCCAAAGCCCAAGGAGGACGAGACACGCCATGCAAGGCAGTTCACGAAGCTGGTGAAGTCCACAGACCTATTCATCGACAAGAAGATTAGCGTTGAGAGTAGGTACAACACGCTGGTGTTCATGCAGAAGCATGCAGACATCGCTGTCTCACACCAATGGGGCAATCCCCTCAACTACCTCTACCTGGACCTCGCATGGATGGGCTGGCCCGTCGTCCACAATGCACACCTCTGCAAGGACATCGGATACTACTACGAGGACTTTAACTTCAATCAGGGTGGGGATGTCCTGTCTGGGGCCGTCAAGAATCACGACAGTGATAAGGGGTACCTCGATCGCCAGCGTGCTCTAATTGACAGGTACCTACCAACGAACAAGGCACTGCAGGACACCTACAGGAAGCTCATCGAAGATCTCATGGGATCTGCCGACCGTAGTCCCGTTCCATGATTGCGGCGGAATTGTAGCACAGGAACAGCAAGTCTGAGGGCGTGCGCGTGTGCAGATCATGTATAATCTGCTCCCGGGTCCAACATGCCCGCATCCTCTTGCGAATCTCAATCACGAGATTGTCGATATAGCTCCGGTCATCTCTCATTGCTTCTTTGCTCCTACAGGCCGTGACGCTGCGTACACTCGCTCCAGGATCTCATTGCAGTACAGATCGTGCTCGCCACCGCCAATGCCCCACACGGCAGCGATCCCAAGCTCGTTGCACAGGAGGCGCTCAGGGGTGTTGCGGCTCGTCCGGAGCCCACCGTTCCCGAACACATGGGGCCGGAGGCGCCTGAGTGCCTCACACACGGTGTCATCGGCATCATCCACGCCCTCCACCCGGTCGACCCCGTGGACCGAGAGCAGGATCTCCCGGCGGTCGATCCAGGGCATGATCACCACGCCCCGATTGCGCCTCACCCAATCGTCGGAGTTGAGGATGATCAGCACCCGTCCGAAGTTGCGGGCACCCTGGATCATGCGCAGGTGGCCTGGGTGGAGGGGGTCGAAGGCGCCTGAGAGGGCGATGGTGCGATCATCTATAGAACTCATTCTTCCGCCCTCCATCCCGGCCCATCCGGGTAATCCCAATCGATCTCGCACGGGCCCAGCCCACACTCGGGGCACGCCTGCCGATCGATGTAATCTCCCGCCTCCACCTCGGCCCGGTGCACCTCACAGCCCCAGCCGCACTGGCTGCACTGGATCCAGCCGAGGGCACACGAGGCCTGGAGGGATTCAACGGCGCTCATGGGCTCTCCTCCTCGGCCCACTCCCACAGATCCATCTCATCGAGCCACTGGCCGAAGAAATCGAGTACCTCATCCCGGCTCCGATCGTGATCCTGCACGGTGAGGAAGCTCGCATCCCACAACCCGCTCCGCCACTTCCAGAAGCGCTGGCACTCTGAGAGGGAGAGGTGCACGCCGTGTGCTTCCTTAATGAAGCGCTGGATGAGCCGGCAATCATCGAGGGCGTAGGTGAGCCGGCCGGAGCCATCGAGGCAGCTGAAGGCATTATCCACCAGGTGCTGTGTGATCCGCTTCTCCACTTTTTCCTCCGCGCTCATCACCGCCCGCCCTTCAGATCGATCAGCAGGGCTGCACTGCGCAGTGGGCACCACGGGGGCGGGTGCTCCTGGCCGCTCGCCTGCTCAGGGGTGAGGTGTGGGAAATCGGGCGCTGTGGGCAGGGGGCGCGGGTGCGAGCAGTACAGGTGCTCCTCGTTCATGAGCGGGCAGTGCCGGCACCCATCGATCACTAGTGCTTCGTAGTTATCCATCACTGTTCACCTACCCTCTCCGCGCAGGAGAAAAAATCATCCGCATACCAGGTGTGGAGCCTTCCCCCACACATGGTGTTAATAATATGCCCGTTTGATCGGGTTACCAGGTGCAGATCGCCCGCATGCAGGATCTCGCCCTCCATGTAGTTGATACCTTTATCCACCCTGTAGAGCCCGCCCTCATACACGCTCAGCACGTGAGCACACAGGGCACATCCACAATGGGTGCCTCGAGGATGTTGAGGCCGCGGGGCCGCTTGGGCTGCCGGCACTCATCACACAGCACCACACCGGTGGGGTTATCCGTGCTCACCGCCGAGAGCTCAGAGTTCTTTCGCTGCTTGCCGCACCCATTGCAGTACGCAGTGGGTTCGGGCTCGGGCGAGGAGAAGGGATCGATCCGGTTGCGAGGAAAATAAACGCTGCTCGAGGATACTGTTACCTGCTTGCACTTGTTGCACACCCCGCCCTCGTTGGAGCACAGGTTCTGGCACACCTCACACTTAACTCCGCCGCCGAAGTAGGTGGGCTTGGGATTCTCGATGAGAGGTGCAACCTTGTGGAGCACGAGGGCCAGGTGCTCACGCACGGATTTCACCTGCGCAGCACTCATCTCCTGTGCCCCTGAGAGCTCCAGGTATCCATTCAGCCAGTACACGAATTGTTCAGCGTTCATTTTCACCTTCCTCTTTGCCCACACTCACGAGAGCATCCTCCATTCGCTTCTCCACCTCATCGAAGTAGAAGAGGAGCGCACCGGTGGACATGGGCTGCACCTGCACGATCTCCTGGGCGATCATCGAGGGGTAGATCCGCTGGGGAAGCTGCTTGAGCTCCACATCCTCGGGCCGCGGCGAGAGCACGTTCTCAGGCATCCACTTCGGGCCCAGATCGCCGCGTGCCACGAGGTATGAGAACGAGCTGGGCCCGGTGCTCCGGCCCTCCTCGATCACGAGTCCTGAGCGAACGGATCCTCCGATCCACCCGTGCCAGAACCAAACGAGATCACCGGGCTTGAACCTGCACTCCACCGATCACTCCAGATCCGCACACTCGAGGGCGCGCTCGGGAATACACAGGGAGAACCGGGTGGTGTACCCATCCGTTTCCGATACGCCCTCCACGAGCACGCCCCAGCTCGATTCGCAGCTCTGCCGGAGAGCATCATGGGGAACCGGCTGTGGGCTCTGATCCGTGAGCACCAGGTACCAGAATCCGAGCACCACGATGAGCACTGATACCACGAGGGAGATGATGAGGCCTGGGCCGCTGCGATCGCCAGGTGCCCCGAGAGTTTCACCAGTTCTGCTCACTTGGCCTCCTTCAGCTTCGAGTTCTTGCTCCACGCCTGCAGCACATTGCGGAATGCCTGTGCCTCCTCATCCACTTCCCACTCGATCTTTGTTTGGTACAGCACGGAGGCGTTCCAATCGGAATCGATCTGATCATCCATGCCGCACCCGAGCACCACACACTGGTACTTGCCACCCCGGTACTCGGTGTGCTCATCGGCGGCCCGGATGGCGCGCTCGAGGTCCGAGTAGAGGCCGAGGATGTACGAGTGGTTCTCGCGCTCGCCCCAACGGAGGGCCTCCACGATGTAGTAGGTTTTACTTTCCATTCTTGTTCTCCTTGAGAACCATTGCTCTGATTGTGGTTCGCAAACCGGGATTCACTGAGAGTGCGTGGGGCATAATATCGTGTCGGATCCTGTTTCTTGTGTGATTCCTCGACTCGTTTGAGGGATCCTCAACGTGGGGCACACACTTCTTCTTGCACCAAGAGACAAGCTCCTCCTTTGTCGTTGCGAGGAAAGGCCGCACAACATTTGTGCCATAGTTTCTCACACCCATTAGACGAGGATTGCCGTGGAGTGAAGTGAAGATCCACCACTCCACGGCATCGTCCAGGTGATGACCGGTTGCCACAGGTGCGTCTGAATGCTCCTTGTAGAACCTGATTCGCTCATTTCTCCAGTACTCCTCGAGTGACTCTGAGTCGAGCTTTGAGCGCTGGAGGGAGGACACAGTAAGCGGAATATCCTCATCACTGCAGTAGTGCTCCACAAATCGTCTCGCATCAGTTCCGTGAACAGTGCCGTGGTCAAAGTGCAGAGCGTGAACCTCACGCTTGCCCCTGCGAAGGAAGTCCAGCGCTGCCATTGAGTCGGCACCGCCGGACACTGCCACGTACACCTTTCCAGGCATCTTATCCAGGAGACGAATCACGCCCTGCTCCTCGACTCTGTGAGGATCACTCTTCGTCTGTATCGTCAACGTCGGATCGACGCTGCTGCTTTGCGCGGCGGTCCTTCGCCTTCAGCTTGGTCTTCTTTGAGACAGGCTCCTCAAATGTCGGACGCTCCTCGATGGATGTCACCGGTGCCTGCTTTGCAGACTTTACTTCTAGTGCGCGAGTGCGCACTGTGAATCCTACTGCAAGTCTTTTCACTTTCACCTGTGTGCCCGACTGAGCACGATACTGTGAGGCGTGTCGATCTGCAGTCTCAAAGTCCGGGTGTGTGCCAACTACTGTCCAAGCGCGGCCAGGTGTGTGTGTCTTGTCTGTGGTTGCCATGTTGTTCTCTCCTTGGGAACAGGACAATTATTGCCCTTATCTTGAGGGTGTACAACAGTTAGAGTAGACGATCGAGGAGGTCCTGGACCTCAGGTGTCCGATTACCACTGAGGTGCTGTATCTTGTAGCGACGGATCTCTGACATGAGCCACGAGCGCATCATGTTTCCCTGGTTGAGGTCGAGCTCGTGCTCGACAACGAGCTGTCCAAAGTCCTTCTTGAGGAGCAAAGTCATCTCGTCGATCTGCATGGGTAGGCGGCAGATCGCCTTGTAGACGGCGAGCTCCTCTTTTGCTTTCATTGCTCTCTGATCCATCTGTCAACTCCTGAGAATAAGTATTCCGCTCAGAGCTTTCCTTCGATCTGCATTCGTTTAAAGTGCAGCTGCACCTCGAGGTTGCGGGCCTCGATCGCGGCCTTGGTGAGGCGCGACGATCCGTCCTCTCTCGTCACAAATCCATCCATCTTCTCAATGCGCCATTTGACACCGCACTGGCTGAAGTGCTTCGAGCTGCGCAGGCTCTTCTTTGTCCGGCGAACGAGCTTGCGAAACTTGCGCTTCGTGGCTCGTCGATCCTGCGCAGAGAGAGTCTGTAGTCTTTCACGAACGAGGTCAGCGGCGCGCTTAATTGTGCCATCTGAGAGGTTCACCTCTATACGAGTGACAACTGCCACACCCTTCTCCATGAGTGCGAGTTCCACGAGAAGCTCTTCACGTCCCCGAATAAGTGTCACTGTGATTCTCCCGAGAACGGACATAGACTCATGGAGCCTCGCTTAAAATTTCTATTACAGGGTAACCTGTAGTATTGGCAGCATCAGCGGGAGTTGCAGCTACCACTGAAAATCCGCGCCCAAATCCTAAGCTTGGTCCCAGACTACCTGATGAAAACCCCTGTCAGAATTCAGAGGGCATGATCAGCCCACGCCGTTGAACCCGTTAGAGGCAGTCACGAGGAGGAAGCGGCTCTCAGGAATGCCAGTGAGGCCGGCAATCACTGAGAATGTTGGTGAGCCTGAGCTACCTGACACGAACACGCGGTCGATCCGGAGGTCAGCAGCGAATGACTCAGACCCACTGAGAAAGAAGCAGTTGGACTTTGTAGGGGTCAGCCCCGCCTGCGTGAATCCCACAGCTAGGACAGTGCTTGAGGCACCGGTGTTCCGGACTACCAGGAACTTAGTCGCGTATCCAAACGTGATCTCCTTCGTCTGGCCCAACGAGACGTTGGAAGATGTGACGTATGGAGTCGCCGACACCTGATACGCCGGGACGTATCCTTCGCCCATGTAGAACTGATTGTTTGCTGTCATGCTCTCTCTCTACGTAGTGGTACCCTATAAGTATAGGGCACGAAGAAGAGAAACTGTGATCAGCGATCGTTTCGGAAACACTTAAATGTCGGAAAACGCAGCGCGCCATTTTCCGTAACCTCCTGGTACCGCACCTCGATCATACGGCCGAGGAACTCCTTCTTGTTGTTCCATACCTGCTCGCGGAGCTCATCGGACCAGCCAGACCCCACCTGGACCTCGACACCCTCATAGGACACGAGCACTGAGCCGAGCTTGCCCTCGTGCTTGCCGGTACCCTCAACAAAGCCCTCGATACGGAGGTCCGTGTCATGGAAGGCCTTCAGCTTCATTACCTCGTGGCCGCGGCCGAACAGGTAGGGCGCGCCCAGGTCCTTCACCATGGCACCCTCGTATCCCTGGGATACGTACTGGTCATGTAGCTCCTTGATGGGGCCGTACTCTGCGGCCACCTTCAAGCGAGGGACGAGTCGTAGGTGCTTGGACTTCTTAGGAATACGACGCTTGAGTTCAGCGTAGCGATCGGAGCAGCTCAGAGCCGTCTCCTTGCTCTCCCACTCCTCCATGGGTAGATAATCGAACAGGGCAAGGTAGGTGTCCCGGACATCAACGTCGTCCTTCCGGTAGGCCTGCTGCATGAGGGCAGTGAAGTCCTTACCCATGATCTCACCGTCGTAGCAGCCGTCACCGAGTCCTGCCAACTCAGCACCGATCGTGTCGTCGAAGTTGCTGATCAGCTTGCCTGACCGGGCGTAGAGGGTGGCATGGCCTCCACGGACCAGGGCGAAGCACCGGATGCCATCGAGCTTGGGCTCGACTGCCACGTGGATGCGCCCCTTCAGGCGCTTCTCCTCGAACTTCTGGGCGAGCTGCACTTCGAAGGTGGGCACTGTGCCGGGGATCACCTTGTTGATGGTCTTCTCGGAGGCCCCGATTGCCATGTGCTTCTTGAGGATCTTGCGCATCCACTTCTCCTCCGCCTCCGTGGCACCGCACAGGACGGTGTGGATGAGGGAGACTGCTGCGTTGCCGGTTACCTCACGGGCTGCGCACCGGTCAGCTGCCTTGAAGAAGGACTGCCACCGTGCGGGCTCCGAGGTGAGTGGGGACCGCTGCTTCTTGGTCACAGTGGGAACTTTCACCACGTGGAAGGGCATGAAGGGGTCATGCCCCATCCTGAGCGCAGCCACAAGGATCTTGTTACCTCGATTGGACCTGAGCAGGTCCATCTTCGCGTTCGTGCCCGACGTTGTCGCCACCTGTTCCAGGATCTCGCTGACCAGCATGTCTGCCTCCCTCACTTGTTGTCGAACTCGCTGCGTGCCATGATCGAGTGCTTGTGTGGCTCGGACCCAGCGGTCAGCTGGTCGTGAACCTGCTGCCAGTAGGCCTCAGAGACTTCGCGCATGCCGCACATCCGCCACCAGTGGCCCCACACGTAGGACACCTTGTGGTAGGCCTCGTCCGGATTTTCGGCACTGACGAAGCGAATGTGCTGGCCCACTCCGCGCTTCTCCACCTGGTCCTCGTACATGTAGACCTCGAAAAATCTCATACCCATCTCCTCACAGCGCCCGACCATGATTCCATCATACAGCGCCTCAGACAAATATGCACTGGCGGGCCGAGCAGGCTCGACTTATTTTCATAGAGTTTAACCTGCTCGGCCCAAGTTTCACTTCTGGCGCTTTAGTTTGTTGAAACGCTTGGGACGCTTGGACCTGACCTTCTCGGGTGTGGGCTGCCCACGCTTCTCGGACCGGTACTTCTGAAGTGCCTTGGGACCCCGGAGGTCCAGGATCTCCTGCTCCTTGCGTGCCTCAGCAATGTCCTCGAGTCGAGCGTGCATCTTCTCGACCTTTCGAAGGATCAGCGACCTCTCAAGTGTTCCCACATGATCGATGTAGAGGATGCCGTTCAGGTGATCGTTCTCGTGCTGGAGAGCACCCGCAAGAGGCCACTTCACTGTGACAGTGTTCTCCGTTCCATCCAGGCGCTGGTACTTCACCTCACACTCCTCGTGGCGAACGACATTGCCGGAACCTAGAGGCACCGAGAGGCACGCCTCTGGCCAGCGCTGCTGAGCGCCCGAGGGTCGCACGATTGGATTCACCAGAACCCACGTGTCCGGGCTGTGCGATGTGTCTGGACTCTCCTCCACGAAGAGCTTGGGCTTAATCACAAGCACACGCTTGTGGGTGCCAATCTGAGGCGCTGCGAGTCCGGCCCCGCCCATCACCTCGAGGGTGTCAACCATGTCCTGAACGAGCGATTTAAGGTCGTCGTCGAACTGGCTGACAGGATCGGAGATCTCCCGGAGCCGCTTGTCTGGGATGCTCAGGACTTTTCGTGACGTCATTGATCAGCCCAGGTTCACGCAGATCTTGTCCTCAACCGCATCAAGCACCTCATCGAGAGACTCGTCCGAGGTCTGAGCCAGCTTTGACTTGATGCGGGCGATCTTGAGCGCAGCATTGAAGACCTTGAGGTCTACCTTGTCCTTGTACTCGTCCAGTACGTCCTTACGGTTCTCCTGCAGAGTCTTGATCTCGTGCTCGAGATCGATCACCTTCTCCACCAACTCGTGAATGATTTCCTTGTTACTCGTCGTCATGTTCTTCTCCTAGTTTGTTCTTGATTTCCAGCTCAAGGCGCGCGACCCAGTCCAGCATACTGATAGACAACCAGGACATAGCGCATCCAAAAATATTAATGATCACAGTGTGTAGATCCCTCATCACGAAGGAGCTGAACACAAGCAGTACTGCATTTAGCGCAAGCATTGTCAACAGAATGCGTCGCTTGATTTTATAGCTCACTCTGTTGCACCCGGAACAGGATCACGGGCCTTCTTCTTCTTTGGAGTAGGTATAGTGTCCTCCGTAGAAGTCGCGGGATGCTCATCCTTGACACCAGCCAGCCAGACTGTTGCTTCAATCGTAGGCGCCTCTGGCGGCGGTGTGGTTGCTGGCTGTGTGAGCGGTGTGAACTCCTTCACGAAGTCGAGTTCAGTCATTGGAGACACTGACATCTCATCGCAGTATGCGACATAGGATGTGTAGTCCTTGACGATGCCCTTCTCTTGAAGCAGCTGAATCGACACCTTGCGACGAGCGCTGTAGACGCGCCAATCGAACTTAAGCTTTCCTCTTGACATATTAGATCCCCTTAATACCGTACTCGTCCATCATGTTGATGACACCCATCTGGAACTCTGGGTCTTTGGCAGTTCGAACAACAGACTCCTCAGACTTATCAAGTTGATAGAGCTCATGGATAGGCCCTGCGATCTTCGCCATTGCCTTGAGGAACACGTTCCTCGCAGTGGCGTGGTTCATCTTATCTCCTGCGTCGGTCATCTTCTCAGCGATCGCGCGGTAGTCCATTCCGTTCGGAATATCCGTGATAGTCGCGTAGCCTTTTCGAGACTTAAAACCTTTTGGCATGCTCATTGATTTGCCTCCTTGACTGACTTCTCCCGAAGAAGCTTATTATACTCTGTCTCTGTGATAGGGAAGCTCTCTGTGTCAGCGTCGTTCTCAGTGATTCCAAACCTGAGACGGACAATTCTCTCCTCGCGTGGAGTGAGCGTGCTCATTGCAGACCGAAGGACAGCCACAATCTTCTGGCGATCGATCATCTCATCAGCCGGCTCTGAGCCATCTGGCAGCATTTCACGCAGAGTCTTCGAGTTGCCATCCGGATCTGATGAGAGTGACTTATCGATGGACACAGTCGGCATCGTGCAGTCGATCATGGCACTGATCATGTCGGTCGACACTCCCAGTAGATCCGCGATCTCCTGCTGTGTCGGTCGCTGTCCGAACTCCTCCTCATACTCTGCAACCGCCTGTTGGATCTTGAACATCATGTTCTTGGCATACGCAGGAAGCTTGAAGGAGGCGCTGTGGGAGGCGATGTGGCGACGCACCGCCTGCTTGATCCACCAGCATGCGTAGGTGGAGAACTTGAATCCTCGGCGCCAGTCGAACCGATCGATCGCCTTGATCAGACCGATGCTGGACTCCTGGACGAGGTCCTCCATGTCACAGCCCTTGTTCTGGTACTGCTTGGCGATGCTGATGGCAAGTCGGAGGTTCGCCTTGATCATCTTGTCGCGGGCGCGCTTGTCGCCCGACTCGATGAGCTTGGACAGCTCGATCTCCTGCTCACGGCTCAGGAGATCAGTCTTACCGACCTGCTGAAAGAAGTGCTCAAGTGTGTCACTCATTAAGTGCGCTCCGGCTCAGGCTCGGGCTTCGTTCTTGTGGGCCCAGGCCGCAGCAGCACGAGCGGCGTCAGCGCGTCGATTCATCTCGTCCTGAATGTGGCACAGCTCGATCTCGTACTCGTGGGTCTTTCTGTTCTTGGATCGCAGGGCGTTGATGTGCCTGTTGACCGCGGCCTCGGCCTGCTTCAGATCGCTCTCAGACATGGTCTCCAGCAGCGATCTCGTGTATGTGGTGCCAATGAACTCATTCTCAGACATTCTGTCTCCGTCTTCTCGGTTGATGTTTTGGTCTCTGTTGCCCATCAGTGTCTCCTGCTTGCTAGACTTCATAAATCTACGTTGCGTAGCACATTGCACATTTCATCCAAATAATAGTGAGCTATCTTGTGACAGGTCGTCGGACTGTACACCCAGGTCGTACGTGACAGCAGCACCAATGGAGAGTAAGTTACAAGCAACAGACGCTGCGTGCTTGACTGCGGATTTGACGACCTTGGTGGGATCAATGATACCTGCTGCAATCAAGTCCTTGTATGTCTCTGACCTCGCGTCGTACCCAATGCTGCCCTTCTGCTTCTTGACACGCTCAAGAACAATGTCAGGAGCGATGCCCGCGTTGATAACAATCTGTCTGAGGGGTGATTCACAAGCGGACTTCATGATCTTTACACCACAATTATAGCTCTCATTGTCCTTATTTACAAGCCGATCGAGTGTCTTTGATGCCCTAATGAGGGCTGTGCCGCCACCAGGCACGATGCCCTCCTCGATGGCGGCCTGCGTCGCGTGGAGTGCGTCGTCAACTCTGTCCTTGCGCTCCTTCAACTCGATCTCCGTGGATCCACCAACGCGCAGCACGGCGACTCCGCCTGAGAGACGGGACAGCCTGCGTTGCACGGCCTCACGCTCCGGACCTGCAACTGACGAGTCATTTAATTTGTCACGCAGAGCTTGGACTCGCTCCTCGAGTGCCTCTGGACTTGGTGGCTTGCAACCCACTAGTGTAGTGCTGGTTTTGGTGACGATCACCTTCTTACACTGCGATAGCTGTAATGTGTCGAATGATTTGCTACCTTCTAGTGAAGCGGCATTGATAACATGTGCTCCCGTTAGTAGAGACATATCATCGAAGGTGTGAACTCGGGTATCTCCAAACTCTGGAGCCTTGATCGCGCAGATCGAAAGGACTCCCTTTAGCTTGTTGACTGCAAGTGCCTGAAGTGCCTCTGCGTCCAGATCATCCGCAATAATAAGTGCAGGACGCTTCTCACCGTGTAGCCGTTCAAGGAGGGGAAGAAGCTCCTTGATGGTGGACACCGTCTTGTTGATCAGGATGATGTAGGGGTTATCCAGCTCACATAGGAGCTTGTCCTGATTTGTGATGAAGTAGGGCGAGAGGTATCCCCTCGGAATCTGTGTTCCGTCCACCACGTCCAGGGAAGACTCGAACCCCTTCGCCTCCTCCACAGTCACAGTGCCGTCCCTTCCCACAGCAGACAGTGCACGGGCAATGAGCTCACCGATCTCACGATCTCCGTTAGCGGAGATAGCACCGACGTGGATGATGTCCTCATCACTCACAATTGGAGATGAGAGGTCAGAAACTGCCTGAACAACTCGAGTTGCTGAGTCCATGATCCCCTTGCACACCTCGGACTGCTCGAAGCCCGCAGAGATCATCTTAAGCCCCTCATTGTATATTTCCTGGGCCAGGACAGTGGATGTTGTTGTGCCGTCTCCAGCGATCTCCGCAGACCGTTGTGATGCCTCCTTCACCATCTGTGCTCCCAAGTTCTCAAACCTGTCCCGCAGGTCGATCGCCTGAGCGACAGTGACGCCGTCCTTAGTGAGGTGGGGCGGACCAGAGTCACGCTCGATGATCACATTCTTGCCCCGGGGACCCATCGTCACCTTAACAGCGTCAGCGAGCACATTGACACCACGCTGAATCCTCTCACGGGCGTCGTCTCCGAACACTAGATTCTTGTAGGAGTTGCCCATCAGCCCTTCAGCACCCTTCTGGCAGACTCAAGCATGGAGGAGGCTCCAGCATCAAGGATGCGCTGTTGCCTATTGAGCAGATTCTCAGCAATCAAGTTTCCGTCCTGCCAGTACGCAGTCTCCTCCGAGAGAATAAGACCCCTCTGCCTCAGGGTGACAAGATCACGATCAGTTAATGGCTTCTTTGTTGACAAAACAACCTCCGTTGTGGTCAAATCCTACCCAGACGCGTGGCCAGGTAAATCAGCTGAGCTGCTCGAATGTGCGAACGAACTTATGCCAAGCGTTGTCGGCGGTGACTGAGAAGAACTTCATGTCGTTGAACTCGCCACGGACTGCCTGCCAGTCGAGCTGTGAGTCGGCGAAGTGAGACTCGATCGCGGCCATCTCTGATGCCAGGTCGTGGAACCTGATCATGCTGACGTTGCGGTCGAACATCTCCTGATTGCCGGGCTCTGACAGGAATGCCTTGAGCGCGTCGGGATCGGCGACAAGGTCGGCAGCGCGCTTGTCGCCGATCTTGGGAAATCCGGGAATGTTGTCGGAGGCGTCGCCTCGGAGCGCCTTCCAAGTGACGTAGTCGTAAGTGGGGCACTCCACGAACTCCTTCTTGACTGGATTGTACAACTTGAGGGACTTATGGTTCTGAAGGAGCTGGTAGAAGTCGGTGTCCGAGGACACAACAGTCACGTCGGCGTCCGGGTGACGGACCACCGCCAGGGCTGCCAGCACATCGTCGCACTCGTAGTTGGGATGTCTGACCACGCGGACTGGAAACCGATCCTTGAGTAGCTGGATGATGTAGCGGCGCTGGCGGTTGAAGTCGTCGCGGTCGTGGTACTCACGCTGCCCCTTGTACTCGGACATTGTCTCGAGCCGCTTGACAGGCCGGCCCTCCAGGATGAAGTACGTGATGTCGGGCTTGAACTTGTCCACCACAGCTCGAAAGCTGCGGAAGAAGTTGAAGATGATGGGATTTTCCCCCTTGGTCCAGCCGGAGCGGGACCGGTGGAGCATGTTGTAGCCGTCGATGAGGAGGACTCGGGTCTTGCGTTCAGCCATACCCCTACTGTACCTCAGGAAGGGTCACGGTTGCACTAGTGCCATCATCCAATTTCACTTTTAGTTTTGAAGTGCCGTTCTCTTTCTTTGGGACAGTCGCTGGAGCAGGTCGATCAAAGGCAGCCGCGAGCTCCTGCGCGTTCTTTAGCATGTTCTCAATGGCTGCAGAAGCCTGCTCGTACAGGAAAGACTTTGCCTTCTCAAGTGACTCATGGACAGTGCCATCGAAGCTGTGCAGGTCAAGTGGTGCAGCTCGATCGTGACCCGGAACCTGCACCTTATAGGTCACCTCTTGACCTGCAAGAGTCTTCCTAATCACCTGCTCTACAACTTGTGCAGGGAAGATCTGGCGCTTCTTGTTTGAAATGATGTATATGATATCGCCTACACTATGCATTTCGACCCACCTCTAGCTAAACATACGCCAGGGTGGGTCGAAAGTATAAGAGCTTATGTGCTGATATCAGCCGCCGCCGCGCATCATCCTGTCTTCATCATCAGATGATCCTTTCCATGCCTCGTCGGCCTCGTCCATATCATCGGCCTCGTCCATATCATCGGCCTCGTCAAGCTCCTCAGCCTCGTCAAGCTCCTCAGCCTCGTCAAGCTCCTCAGCCTCGTCAAGCTCCTCAGCCTCGTCCATGTCTTCTGATTCTGATAGACTTGAGAATCTAGAAGCAGAAGTGAGTGGCCCACCGAGAACAAATGACTTGTTATTGCCGAACCCAGGACCGTAGAAGCCCATGGTCACTGCCTCAGTGAGCTTCTTGGCGCGCTGTGCCCTGAGGAGATCTCTCTCACGAACCTCAAAGCGTGACTCGTTCATCTGCTTTAGGACGATTGCTGTCTCCTTGCGGATGATGGAGCGAAGCTCCTGCATCTCTGCTGACTCTCTCACAACACGCTTCTGCACCTTGCGGCCCTCTGACATGAGGCCTGGTGCACGGCGGTTCTCACTAGGTGTGCTAGCGCTGGAATTATTCTGTTCCAGTCCTGCGAGCTTTGCAAAACGATCTAAGTCAAACTTCATGGTATTCTCCTGGTATGACAGGAATTAACTATACGCAAGAAACAACATTTTCCATTTCCAAACGAAATCTATAGCACTGAAGTTGAATTACAGTGGCGCAGCCTAATTTTTCTTTGAGGACTTCTCTAAACTCTTTCTAATGTTATCAGTTATCTTCTTGCCCGCCTCAGATGCTTTTACGAGTGGATCAAGGCCTAAGACAAACCGCACTCTGTCGTATTCTAATGTTGTAAGACTTGCTTTTAGAAATGCCATGTCAACATACTGGTGAAGGTTTAACTCCACAACTGGAACTTCTTCGCCGTCTAATCCAGGCTCCACTTCGCCTGTATCACGTGACTCAAAGACAAAGAGCATTCTCGGCATCTCCTGGTCTTGAGGAACAGAAATGAAGGGAATATTGGAAGTGACGCCGCCCGACGACTCTTCGTACTCAATCTCAGGAATCCACTGTTTTGACTTAGCCATCTGCTGTTCTCCAATGCTTGGTATTATAAACACCTGAGTATATTAGAGACAATATGCGGTGTGTAAATCAAGCCCTTGTGATGGCTCTTACTGCAGTACCAATTTCGCTAGCGATGCTTGGAGCGACCTCAACAGCTGCGGTACTCACTTCGACTGCTTTCACGCCAGTAGCAACACCCTCTAGCGCTCCAATAATTCCGTGGAGCATGTGTCCCAAAGAGAATAAACCGCTGATGAGCCAGGGAAGTAGCACGATAGCCCAGGTGCGCTTCTGGTACTTTTGCTTCTCCTCAGACTCAGCAAACTCCTCAAGCGTCATTGTGCGCCTGAGGCCTCGACCTGACATTGTTCTCTTGAGTCTACCAGTTCCCTGTCCAAGTTCATCGCGGTCCCGCCTGTGAGTGGATTTGAAAGACTGTCCGCCCAGATCGCTGGCGTCTGACTGATACATCTTGAGGTTGGCAAACTCTTCAGGATTTCTCTCTTCCTCGATCGCCAGATAGACTGCATACAGCGCCTTGTCAGGAATGGCATATTCAACGACCATCTCCTCAAAGTGGTGCGCCTTCTCATAAGCCACATTGAGCTTCTCTGCCACACCATCAAGTCCAAGGAAACCTGCGAGCTTCTTGAGAATCTTGAGTAGGATAGGCACTCCTCCAATGGCAGCGAGAACAAAACCCACGATCTCAAATCCGCCGAGAGCAATCTCATTAAGCGCACGTCGGCTGCGCGCCTCTTCAATAATCGTGGGTCGCCTATTACGCCTATACAACGGTGGAGCATAACGCCTAGACTCACCCATATTAGCGGGAACTGCGCTCGCAGCACTGTTTATAGACGCCTCAAATTCCTCACCCATACTTGATATTTTGGAAACAAAGTCACCAGCGCCTGCCTTCTCTAGAGCACTATATGCTCTGTCACTTGCAGGAGTCGCGCGCTTGAGTGAATCTATAAGACTCTGAATCTTGCTATAAGCAGATTTGAGTGCCTTCTTCAAGATATCCATCACGCCCTCACTGAGAAGCGTTTTGTCTCTAAGATTCTGGCGTATGTACTCTCTGAGGAGGGCTTCTTCTTTGATGTTCATATTGATGCTTTCGTAAGTATCACTAGCGCGTCTTCTTTTTGCTTCTTCGAGTCTTCTTCATTCCCGGCAGACCAGGATCTCTAGTAGCTCTTCCTTTTGCGTCGAGATTGTAAAGTTCAGGGCGTTTGATTGACCCACCCATCTGATAGTAGTTCACGCCGCCCTTGTTACCAATGAACTCCTCATGAAGGATCAACGCTATCACTTCACTTAAGACTTGTGTGATATTCATGTGCCTAGGCCTATAACTGAGTCATCGAGAATTGCTTTCAGCTTCTTGCCCATCGGCGTTGACATGACCTTTGAATAAAGGGGATCATTAGCGGGAGGGAGACCCTCAGAGAGCTCATCGAGAATCTGCTTCTTCATCTCGCCCATTGCCTTCTGCAAGCTGGAGGATATCTCCTTTTTCATTTCAGCAATGGCTTGATTTGCGACATCGTTCGCAGACTTTTTAGCTGCGTCCGCTATTTGATCATCGGACACCTCTTTTCCACCTGCCTGTTTCTTTATGCTCTGCTTAAACTTATCATCCTTCTGAAGGTCTTGAACTTTCTTTTCTAGATCCTTCTTAAGTTGATCTATCTTCTGCTGCACAGCAGCGACATCTGCACCTGACTTCGCAGCAGCCTTCACTGCTGCATCAAACTGCTCAATTGATTCAGCTTGAGAAAAGGACTTAAGCGCTTCTATCTGTTGACCTGCAGCAGCCTTGAGCGCATCTGCCTGTTTCTTCTTGGCAGCGAGCATTTTTTCACCCAGGCTATTGAGTGTCTTGTCCATACCCATTTCCTTGAAGTATTTTTCAATTTCCTTCTCAATATTCTTTGATGAAAGCTTTGTTTTAGACTTGCGCCCTTTGTCTTTATCTTTCTCTTCGTCCTTTTCTTCATTGATGAGGTTGTCTTTTCTCGCAATACTTTCACCAAAAAAGAAAATGCGCAGCTTATCGAGGACACCGTCATCGTCTCTTTCGTCACGTCTGCTGCTTATTTCTTCCCTGCTGAATCTTCTCTCTACGTCTTCTTCGCTTGTAGTTGTATCAATGAACTTTTTGAGAGGCACATCAAAGCCAGCTTCTTCAAAGTACTCAGCTACTGTTGAAGGTGCATTTAATGCAAATTCACCTATCTTGTATCCAAAGAAGAGATTGGGTGCCATAGCAAACGCTGCAATTCCAAAATCGCTCTTCTCAATTGCACCTCGTGCGCTCTCGAGTATTGGCTCCCACTCTCGGTCCAAGTCCTGCTTAACATCCTCGTAGTCCTCTCTTGCTTCAACAAGTTTCTCGGGACTTATTGTTATTAGTGTCTTAAACACGAGCTTAAAAGTGTTTAGCACGTCCTGGCTTGTTAGCTTTACTGCCTTTGCGACGTCTACAAAGGGTTCAACAAATGCTTTATAGAGAGTGTTTTCCTCTCTAAGCAGTGTAGGATCTGCAGTTTCACGGATCACCTGCCTTATCACATGTCTAAGCTGCTGTTCATTCATTGGTTATCTCTCAGAGGGAGCAGGTATAGTTAGGCTTACAGTGTCTAAATATACTTCGGAGTGTGCTTATGAAAATTGCTGAGTGCTATCTGCGTATAACCAGATATACCCACCTGCATGTCTGCCACGTCCTTTAAGACACTTAAGAATAGAAGACTTATGCACACCAGTTTCTCTAGCAGCTTGTGACGCTGAAACAAATGTTGCTATTATGGCTGAAGTTTCTGCACTTATTTGATGTACAGGTCTATTGTTAAGCGCGCCATTACGAATTCTATTCTCTAACGCAATTTGATGCTTGGCACGAGTTTTTTCTGATTGCCATGCATTTTTTGCACTATTGCTTTTTCTCTTCTTTGTATCAGAATCAGAATTTGCAAGTCGAATATTCTCTTTCACTTCATTCGAATTCATACTTTTTTGAACTGCTTTACTAATTTTCTCTTTCATTCCGTCTCTTGACATGATATCTCTAGTGAGTTCAGCACGAAATAAGCGAAGTGACGGATTATTAGTGTATCTTTGTATTTGAGCTTCCCTATTTCTTTTTCTTCCTTTTTCACTTCTACAATATTCGATGATTTTCTTCTTTGCATCATCAGACATTGGTCCAAATCTACCTTCACCGCCAAGTGTTATGTTATAACCGTTTGGTGAAAGTGTATTGTGATCCTTGATCATTTGTTTTTCATACATACATGCTTCATCTTTTGAATCACATGTATGAATAATATCATGTGACCACACATCATCACTTGCGCCATATTTCTTTATAGCCTGTGCAAAGGCAGTGTGTGTTACTCTACATTGTTTGCTATTTGCTAAGATAACATGACGTTTCCAGCGATTTTCCATGCTTTTGCTTGTTATTCCAATATATGACTTTCCAGTGATACTATTTGTATGTTTATAGACGATGTACATGTGTATACTTATGCACATGAAAATAGGTTTGATACCGCTTAGTGCAAAGCCTTACCACGCAGGTCACCACATGCTGGTGCAGTTCGCGGCGGGTCTGAGGGTCACTGAGGCTGCGCAGGAGTTAGCTCTGCCTGAGAACGACGCAGTGGGAGTTTTCATATCATACTCAGGACGTGGCACGAAGTCTGTCAAGGACCCCTCCGATACAAGGCCTCTGTCAAAGGGCGGTCGAAAGATTGAGGTGCCCACTCCGGGTGAGACTCCAGTCTTCGGCGCTGATATGAAATACATCTGGACAAATATTCTCAAGCCCCACCTGGACCTGCCGGGAAGCGTCAAGCTGATCACGCCTGAGGACGGTGCACTGCCCGCTCCAGTGCTCAATGTCCACAAGGTGTGTGAGGCATTCAAGGAGGCAGTGGACTCTGGAAAACAAACGTTCAGAGTTCCTTACCTCAACATCACAGCGCCTGTCGAGGAGACGGTGATAAGCATCTACTCAGACAGTGTTGATATTGTGGGTAACTACCCAGACGAGGACATGATTTCGCGGTACGGTGAACTCTGGGCCGGCGTCGGTGCTGACTGTGAGGCTCCCTGCATTCAGGGTGTGGGAATCCCTCGAACTGCGACGGTCGAGATCAGCGGCACGAAGATGAGGAAGATGCTGTGTGACGGAGACATCGAGGGATTCTCATCACTGCTTCCTCCACTGCCTGACGACGTCAAACGTCAGATTGGCACAATCCTATCCCAGTCGATTGCAGCTGGATGTCCGCTTGAGAGAAGAGGAACGAAAGTGCACTCTGAGGCGCTGCTACGTGCGCTAATCAGATCAATTCTCTAAGTCAGCTTACAGTAGACGTAGCAGACAGCAGCACACACGAACAGCGCGAGGCCTAGAGGCCACTTTAAGTCCTCTTTGTCGGGCATGATCACTTCTTTGTGGTGGCGAGCTCGCGGTGGAGTCGCTTGAGGACTGCCTCGGCGACTTCTGCGATCTCGTCCTTTGTGGCCTTGCTACCGATTGCCTTTGTGACTTCTTCGCGCACTGTTTTGGTGAAGTCCGGTCCAATGGCACGCTCGATCTCAATCTGTGCCTGGCGTCGTGCGAGCTTCTCTATCTCACGCTTATCAGCGGGTGTGAGCTCTTCTCTGAGAATTGTCTCTCGTATGAGTCTTCTAACTAGCATCTCCATTTGTAACTCTCCCTCGGCGTGGTGGTCTGTCTCTCTTCTCATCTCGATGGCCGCTATTGAACCCTGTGCGCTCTTTTTTGATGTGTGACAAGAGCTGTGCTTCTTGCCCTTCTTATCTGTGTATCGAAGCCTGTGAGTGCCGCTGCCGCCATCGGACTTCTTGCATTTCTCTTTCTTGATAGAATAAGGCATGCGTCACACAAAGAGGAATGTTGATAAGTATCCTGCCGATCTCGACTCGGTCACTTCGGCAGCCGGTGCAGCGGCACGCCTGGCCCTGCCCACAATCTGATTGACCATGGCGAATGTGCCTGTGAGCTTGTAGAGCTGCTTGCTTCCGGGAGGATACTCAAAGACAATACCCTCGATCGACTGGGCCACGTTCTCAACACTTCCCAGCTTCTCAAGTTGACGCCTCAACATATCTGCCATGCTCTTGGCATCCTCACCTCGAATAGACTTAAGCTTCTTGATAGAGTCCTCGAGCTCAGCTCTCATTCTCTGGACCTCTGAGTCGTGGTCGGACACGAAGAATGACTGCATGCCTCTGAGGACCTCTATTGCAAAGTCGCTTATTGCCCTCTCAAGCGGTGCTGTGAGCATTGACACAGTTGCACGTGCATTGGCCGCGGTCGCCATCTTAGACATTTTTTTCTGCGTTGCATCATCTAAGCCCTTCTTTAGAGCTGTGAGACCAGGAAGAGTCTTGGGATCTTCACCTCGAACTAGTCCAACGATTCTTGTGATAAGCTTCTCCTGCCTCTCAATCGGCATCCTGAGCTTGCCGACACCTCCTGTGCGCAGCTTCTCTGAGACAAAGTCACCGATTGTCGCGCTATCAGACATGCCGCCTGATGCCCTGTCAAGTTCGGCGACAAGCTTATCGTAGTGCTTTCCCTCAGAGATATCCTGCAGTGCAACCAGCTGCGGACCGTGAAATCGCCACTGCTCTCTGGATATCTCGGCGTCGAATCCCTCGATTTTCGACACAAGCTTGTCGAACTCTCCTGTGTCAACCACACCCTGCTCACCTCCCTCAAATGATTGAAGGTTGTGTACGACGATGTAGTTGCCGTCGTAGTGGATCATGTTGGGGTTCGCAGAGTACATGATCTCAGCGTTGACGTACCGATCATTATTTTTGCCGAAGATCGCAATGAGATCCTTCTTGCTCATGGTCTTAATGGCCTGCTCAATAGCAGAGAATCCATTCATGAAGGCGTTCTCAGCTGGATGGCCCTTCCACTTTTTAGCATATTCTTTTGGTGTCATACCGCCTTTGGAAATATCACCAGCGTTTCTTGCAGTACGCACCTGTCTTGTCTTAGCGTCCCATCCGAAGAAGATGTTCTGGCCGTCCACCTTCTCGAGGACCTCAAGGTTGGCAGTGGCAACATCACGCAGAATGGACTTGATCTCACCGAAGGTGAGGTCCATGGACTCGTGAAGGTGACTGAGGTGTCCGGCTACGCCTCCCAATTTAGCGCTCCTCGTCCATGAGCAGATCCTCTGCCTCTGCAGTCATAGGTACACCGCCCACCTTCTGCGCATCACGCATCTCACGGCGTAAGACCTTGAGCACTCCGTTGTAGTAGTCACGCTTGTCAGTCCGGTTGTCGCACTGGTCACGGATGTCCCGAGCGTCCTCAATGCGTGCTGAGATATCGTCCACACACTCAGGTGATCCGAACGGCACGAGGGCACCTCCAAAACAGCGGTGCATTCTCTCACCGGTCGCCTGCTCAACTAAAGCGTGCTCAATAAGCATTCTAAGCTTGTGTCTAGTGATTCTCATGACTTCAGCCTCAACATGGAAACTTTTCTCTTGATCTTGGACTTATCAGCTGCCTCTCCGACCACGATCGGAAGATCTTCCTCAGCTTCGTCACCTAATGACTTGCTGATAGATGCAGGAGCACCAGGCGTCTTTGAGGCAACCTTTGTCTTCTGCGCAGGTGTGTCCTTCTCAGCAGGCTTGGGCTTGATACTAATGCCCACCTGGGATGGATCAGGAGCTTCAGTGCCATCAACACCTGCAGCCAAAATCTGAGTCAGGCCGCTCAACAGCACAAACAGTGCCTGCCTCTCGCCAGGATTGAGACCCTTGAAGTAGGATCCGAGTTTATTCTTGGTCTCTGGATCCTTTGCACTCTTCCCAGATCTCATCATGTTCATCATGTTGACTACCTGGGCAAATGTTACATCCTTGATCTCTGTGGGATCTGGAATAACCGCCTTGGGCTTCTTAGGCTCCTCTTTGCCCGTCGCAATTTTCTTAGAAACGGGGCCGGATGATTTCTCTTCATCCTTCGGCTCCTCGTCCTCTGCCTCATCAAGCTCCTCGTCTTCGCGTGTCAATCCTCGGGGAGACCGTTTAAGCGACTGCAGTTCTGCAGCCATGGCGTCCTGGCGGTCCTCCTCGGCCTCACCCTGCATGGGCGCTAGCGTCTCCTTGATCACCTTGGAGGCAATGCCTCTAACTAAAGCGTCAAGGATCTTGGGATCGATCTGTTTCATCTCACTTGCTCCAACGCAGCCTGTTGTGCAGGTGCTCTCTATTTCTTGCGTCCCTGAGGCGGTTTGCTGCGTTGTGATCGATGGGCAGCTTCTCTAAGGCCTCTCGACGAAG
>SXGQ01666602.1_pt1 | contig 69523 bp, 101 predicted proteins | sample 3178371 | NCBI WGS metagenome assembly SXGQ01 (sample SAMN11356859, study PRJNA531348) | freshwater metagenome | isolation source: freshwater sample F1-20 | place: China: Fuxian Lake, Yuxi | collected 2017-12-25 | reverse complement strand
TCGCTTGCAATAATGTTCTGCCTTCCCTAAGTAGTTAGGGGGTGGGGAGTAATCCCCGCCCCCTTTCTACGCTTATGTATTGGGTGAAGGGCAGATAGAGAGAAAGGCTATCTGCCTCTCACTCTCTACATCAGAGAGTAGAAAGGTAGTTATGAACCTTCTTGAAATACTAGAAGATCATCTCCCCTCAGAGACATCAACCTTGTTGGTGCTCTCTTTGGCAACCGCTCTTGCGGTTTGCTCAATAGCAGTATGGTTATCATAGGAAGGCAATTGTGAACTGTATCTATTGTGGACAGCCTGTGCTCCCAGAGCGTTGGGAATTGGGTTATCAAAACTGTATGAAACCGGAGTGTGCTGGCCCATCAAAACTTGAGAACTATCGTCTTATCTTAGTTCCTAAGCAAGGCTTTACTTATGTAGAGAAGGACAGCCCCCATTTATTAGATGGCAAGTCCTCAGGTAGAGCTTGATGGTGAACGTTTCCCCCGTTCATTATCGAGGGCAGGACAGCACGTATGTGGAGATCCGACTTAAACGCATTACCCATTGGCACGACCTTTGGAATGCGCTACACATCCCAAGGGCCTATCGGCTTACCCCTGCTGTCCTGCTTTATAAATAGATAGAGGAAGGCAGATAGGAAGCACGTTAACCCATAGTGGGATTCAACCTTGCTAGAGATCTGATAATCAAGTGCAAGGCGAGTATGCCTCATTCCCCCAACGCTTTAGTAGAGACGATATAACCCGGATCCATACTAATGTGTATCAGACGGGTGGGGTAAATAGAGAGCCCCGGGTAAAGACCGCTATAGCGCCTCGTTTCCTATCTGCTTTCCCCTGTCTATTTTGAGACAGGATAAAAAGGAGGTAGACATGGCAATTATCGTTGCCAAGTTCATGCTTATCAAGTGTGAACAAGACCATGGTAAGCACACGATTGAAGAGTTCTCTTATGTAAAGAGAGATTCGCTACGTTCTTGTGCTCTATGTGTAGACATGGTTGAGGGCTTATCTGATTGGGAAATTGAATTGTTAAAAGATGTTCCCGACTTTAAACTCTCTGAACGACATCTTATGGCTGCCAATATTCGTAACATGGCGCTTGCTGCTGTAAGGTAACGACAAAATTCTCCACCGCAAATCCCCCCGCAAAGGCTATGTCTCTGTGGGGGGATAAAAAGATAGGAAACTATGGAAGAACTTATAGAAGACGAAAAAAAGTCCAAAGTAAAATGTGGCACTTATTCGGGTTGGATAAAACATAAAAGGGATAAGTCAAAAGCCTGCGACTCCTGTCGTATTGCTTACAATGCTTATCAAAGTAAGTATCGTAGAGACCAAGCAAAACTATTAAGAAAGCTGAAGTCTTTAATAAAGGAGTTATCGTGAAAAACGAATACGCTCAACGGATCAAGGCTCAAGCAATTTACTTGGAACATAAGCACCTAATGAGTATGACCCAAGACGAGCTGGAAAAAATAGTGTGCTTTGGTTATGAAGGACACCCTTGTAGCAACACTATGGATGAGTATGGCTGTCGCAATAGTATGAAAGACAACGAACCTTTCTGCTCTGAGTGCTGTGCGGAAACCACAACGGACAACCCCAACTCTGAAGTAGCCTGTTGCGGGTGATTAAACGGCGCATTGAGTAGGTAGAACATTCATACAACAGGTCACAGATACACCGAGTTATAAGTTCTCATGTGGGAGGACTACTACGCATGAGGGAACGATACAAAAGAGAGTAACGGTACGGATATCGGGGTTGAGGTAGTCTTGGGACTGACGTAGTTCCTCCCGATATAAGATACATAGCTGATTTGATCACAGCAAGTAGATGCAACAGGGGCCGTGAAATCGAAGCTCAGTATTCCTGTGATAGTTGTATGAATGCTCTATCTACTCAAGTAGATGGAGGAAGGCAGAGACGGCATTGAAGCATCAACCCCAAAGCATTAGATCGGTATTGTCTTTGGTCGCCGCCATACATATATATAAAGGAGAGAGTGTGACTACATCGAGAAAGCTGAGCGATATCTGGAAGTAGTGTGTTCCTCTCTGGACAAAGTAACTATTAGTTAACGTGGTTATTAGTCAAGTGTATGTACCGATTCGTTTTGAGTCGTCTCTGTCTTCCCCTGTCTATTCAGACAGGATAACTAGGAGGTAGATATGTTTGAAGATGAAATCATCTTTTACAACGGATTCAATCTAGGGGTTGACATCCTAATCTTTGTAGTCACAGCGTGGATCTTTTCACGGATTTACTATCGTTATGGCTATCAAGATGGTCAGGGAGATGGATATGGTCAAGCAACTATAGATATTGATGAGGGAATACTTGTCAAAGAGTATTGCCCAGAAAATAAAGAGTTGACTTGGACTATCAAGACACCAAAAGAAGCAACTGTTCATTCGCTCTTTAACACTAAAGAGGTTGACTAATGCAATCCAACCCAATAGTGTGGGGGCTCAGCCACACAGGCATACCTGACTATAAATTGTATGTAATTAAAGTATTTAAAGATGATGACTTTATAGGTTCTCAATACTTTGAATACGATAATGCTGTAGACGCTGTCAACGCCTACAACAAGTTTGTAGATATGGGAGATGCCAAAGATAAAAGAGTAGTGAACTTGATAGAACCCAATGAAGTAGCACATACAAAAGTGTTTTACGCAAAAGATTAGCAAGGAGGGGACTCCCGACGCTAAATATCCTGAGTATGATAACTAAAACTGACTCTTTGGTCCTGAGCATGACCTAAGGTAAAAAGGCTCATGCGCTGTTAGCTCAGTTGGTTAGAGCCCCGGACTCATAATCCGGTCGTCGTAGGTTCAAGTCCTACACAGCGCACGCAAAGGCAGCGACTTACAGATCGTTCGGACTGGCTGAGCCTATGAACCCTTATGATTCCCATAAGCGCTGCCTTTGCCCAACACAAACACGCCGCTCCACAAAGGAGGTGAGTGCATGGCGTACGAAATGAAAAATAAAACAGATATGTCATCCAGTATTTCGTTTACTATAGATATAACAGGCTGGATTATTGTAGGCAACTATAAAAGAACTAAACGTGCCTTCAAAGTAAATAAAATCTCTGGTCATATGTATTTAAACAGACCAAACGAAGGCTTGACTACTGCTCCAGGAATAAGTATTCAAGGTCAATGGTCAAACTCTAGCGGTCATAAATGGAGTGACAGATATTACTACTGGAACTGGCAAAATACAAACATAATGTTTGATGGCCTGCCAAGCATCATAAAAGAAAACATATACACTATGGTAGAAACTCAATCTCGTGAGTTTTTATTAAAACTTCATAATGAATACAAAGAGTTAACCGCTTACAGAGGGTTTACTGCTGTAGGTAATAACTCTGAGGACAAGGACAATATGACAGAGGAAAATGGGGCGTTAGTTTTTAGACCCACCATACAATCTGTAGGTCCATGTATATATGAAAATATGGATGTATCAGCATGGCCAGTTGCTCGAAAAGAGCTTGGCTTACCTAACCCACCTAGAAAATCAAGAAAAAAGAAAGTGATTCCATGACAGCTAAAAAGAAACCTGCGAAACCTGCCAATACGAGGAGGAAAAAGCAAGTGAGTAATACAATAGAAAGAAAGGCGATGCTTACACACTTAGAGGGGTATCGTAAGTATTTACGCAAGTTATTGAAAGAACAAGATGGGGCGGATACTTCTGTCTATAAATTTCAAGGAGCAATTAGCGCGGTAAATAATCTCATCAGAGAAGTAAAGAAGGAGGAAGTATGAAACTCAAAGATAAACAACCTGCTAAAAAGAAACCGCCCAACACAAACAAACGTAAAAAACGTGTACTAGTCGAGCCTGGGTTTCAAGTAGATCAAGTCAAATTTGACTTTATGGCTGCTTGGAAACGTCACGGCAAAGGCCCTCAAGACATACTTAACTCATACACAAGCAATGTTTTAGACAAAAATGGCTTGTATACCATAGGTATAGACAAAAACAATAAACCTTACCTGTTTTTGTATGACCATGGCAATTCAGCTATGATGATGTTCACGCCTGAATCATTGCAGCAATTACAATGGCAAATAGATGACCTACTTGTTGAACTTGGGCTTAACGCCATAGGTGTAAAGTCTGCCAATGAACACATGTTCAAGACAGAACCAAAAAGGAAAAAATAGAATCCCGCCTCCACGCATAGCGTGACGTGGGTTACCCAAGAGTATGTATGCCTCCGACGAGGCATGGGTACCAAGCCGAAGGTGAAGCTACATTTAGTGTAGACATAGAGAAGCACCGGGCGTACATGCTGGAGCCTGTAGAAGGACTGATGTGTAGTAACGTCTACCTCACTACACATTGGAGGGTGCAAATCCCTCTGCAGGCACGAAAGGCAGAGACATAATGAGTAACAAATCTGCGTGGGTATCCCATGGGGAAACTAATCCCACTGAAGAGTTAATCAAAACTATGAGATCCTGAACCAATTTTGAATCGATGCTGTATGAAATACAGTGCTTAGCGCCTATGAGCGGAAGCTAAAACGAAGGCGGATTCGCACAGCCCGACTGTGCATCCAATGTTTGAGAAAGATTCTATCAGGGGCGGTGACGTAGGCGTCTCTGTCTTTCCTAAAGGAGGAAAGCATGGGCAAAAGAACAGAACCAGTAGTCAATATTAAAGCAATAGAGGCTAGCTGGGTTTGGCAAATGCAAGGAGCATGTAGAGGAAAAGACTCTGCTCTTTTTTATTACGATGATAATGAACGCGGAGATAATAAAGAAAATAAAACAGCAACTGCAAAAGCTATTTGCGGAACGTGCAAGGTTAAGCAAGAGTGTTTAGCATTTGCTTTACAAATTAACGAACGTTATGGTATCTGGGGTGGAACCACACCTGAAGAAAGAGAAAGTATCAAACGTCGTGAATACAGACAAAGAGCTAAAGCTCAACCATAGAGTTGATATGCCAACCGGTATAGAGACAGGCAGTTCATGTAAAGACATACATCTAAGGAAAATGACTAACTAATGATCCAACCTATTAGTAAAACCACTATTACGGTTTGACACTTAGTAAGGCATGCGCCGAAATGTTTCCTAATTCGAAGGCTCCTAGGCAAGCAGAAAACGAATTAGAACACTAGGCAGGCACCCCAAGAGATATACCAACGTCTGAATAGGCTAGGAACGAACGGCAGGAGTTAGGGAGTACAAGCAATTGATGTGCTCTGTGAATTACTTTTATTCGTATGAATTACATGACTGACTAACTGAGGCTACCACGCGTCTGCTTATCGGCGTGGTAGCCTCAGCCGATAATAAGAGGAGGTAGCTTATGACATTGTTCTCTGATGAGGATGATGATTTTGATAAAGCAATAAAAATGAGGTTCATTGAACAATCTTGTGACGCAGCCAAAGTAATAATAGAAGAAGCTGAAAAAGATGATGTTCTTTTTGAACTTATTACTGCGTGGAACGAGCCAAAAAAAGTATCTTACGAAATGACTGTTCTTGCTCGTCGCAACATGCTTCAAGACGAATAACCTATCGGGAAGGCGTGAGCGGAACACATCAAGGTTCGAGTCCTTGACACGCACGGCGGGCAATCAAAGTGATTGCCTTAGCTAACAAGAGAAGGTAGAAACATGTCGAAGATAGCGGTGTTTGTAGAAACATACACGCCATCAATGGGAGCGAATCACCGTCAGGTGATGCTAGTTCCTTTTGGTGAAACAGTACGAGTCTATTCTCGTCTTGCTGATGGTAATAAAGGACCAGGCAACAAGTGGGAAGAGACAAGTCTAGATGCTATAACATCTAGTATTTCCTCAACCGAACAGATTACAAAGTATCCTGTCGGTGTTCGTATTACAGACAACGATGCAACTGCTTTGGAAAACAAAGGCTATGCCCTTGTTCTTCATGTTAAAGCAGTAAATGCTCACGCCAAAGCACAGCCCTTTACAGGGTCTGGTGACGTCAGAAACTACATCGAAGATCTATACGTTAAAGTGGGAATACAAGATGAAAGTCTCGAAGATATGATTATTGATCTTCGTAGTCAAAAATCTACAACGACGCCATTTCTTCCGCAGCAAGAGGCTGCTCCAACACAAACAATCGCGGCACACGATGAGGCCTTAGAGCCCGTATTCCAGCTAGCGAGCGTTCCACCAATGGAGCGAGCACAACAATACGTAAATCGTAATATTGCAAATATGCAAGATTTCGAGATCTACGACAAAGCTCGTGAAAACAAAATCGACGTATTGATCTATGGCCCAACCGGTCCCGGCAAGACTTCATCTGTCGTGGCATGGGCTGCTGCACGTAAATTACGCATGGCAACAGTATCCGGCAATGCCGCACTCGAGCCTAGCCAGCTAATCGGTAAGTATATTCCCGATGGCAAAGGCGGGTTCATGTGGATTGACGGCCCTGTTACAGACGTAGTACGAAATGGTGGCGTACTGTGCTTAGACGAGGTTAACTTCATCTCGCCTAAGATCTACACCGTGTTGTATTCGCTGCTCGACGCACGTCGTGCGCTTATTCTGCTTGATCACAAAGGCGAGACTATTGAGGCACATCCTGACCTCACTATCTTTGCAACTATGAACCCATCGTACATTGGCACAACGCCATTGAACTTTGCGTTCCGCAATCGCTTTGCTATTCAGATCCCTTGGGATTATGATGATAAGGTCGAGGCTAAGCTTGTTAATTCACAAGCAATCCTTACCGTTGCAAAACAATTGCGTAATGAAGCTGCAAAAGGTGAGTTCGAGACACCAATCTCTACAAATATGTTGATGGAGTTAGAACAATTCATTACCATATTTAATTATGAGTTTGCTGTCAATAACTTCGTAGCTCACTTTGATGATGAGGAACAAGACAAGGTTCGCCTTGTTATGACTACTCATGAGTACAACATCCAAGAAGACTTTAAACTTGTGGATAATTTTGTTGTTGTTGAACAGCCTCAAGATGAAGTCGGAATGGTTGAAAAACTCACTCAAGACGATGAATCGTGGATGTCGTTAGTAGCGAGTCACCCAAACAACATAAACCCAACTGTGTAAAGGAGGCTTTACATGGGATACAAACAAAAACTAGCTAATCACATAGAAATTGACGAAGAAAAACAACTGAGGACTATTCGTCTTGGCACACTCGCAAGAGTGTATCAAGGTGCTGACCGTATCCTTACGGGAGATCCTCTTGTAGTCAATATCGTGGACAACGGCCCGGCTCCAGCCTGGTCTGATGGCGCGTCTATAACACTCAATGCCGAGTTCATTTCAACGATGGATCTCGAAACATTGACACAGGTAAACGGCTTGAATTACCATGAGCTGTGTCACCACCTATATACACCACGTAAAGGTACTCCGTTAGTTTCATGGGTAATCGAAGAAAATCTTTTTGAGACATTCAATGTCTTAGAAGATCAACGCATCGAAACTCTTTTTACTGCACGGTATCCATCTATCATTCCCTTTCTTGAGGCAACAGTTCTGCGTTATCTAGCAGAAACGCCAATGGAAGCAATGGGTAATTATTTGGTAGTTCGTGGTCGTAGATACTTACCCCTCGAGGTTAGACAAGGCTTTAGAAATATATTCTATAAGCCTGAGTTGATCCCCGACATTATCCGCATCGTAGATGAGTATCGCTTGTTGGCGTTCCCTCGAGACTATGATCGAGCCAAAGAACTTATCAAAGAGTTCAGTGAGCTAGTCATGGACAAAATGGATATTCCAATGTCTGGCGGTCCGTCTAAATGCGGACATCGAGCACCAATTCAGAAAGGTCGTCCTGAACCTGGCAAAATGCAAGAGCGTGATGCTGCAAGAGCAGAACGAGATGGAAAAGGTAAAGCTGAAGCTCCATTTGAAGCACTAGATGGTTTGGAGAAACAAGCTCTCGATGAAGCAGCTAAAAACCTAAAAACGATGCAAGATGAAAAAGGTAATACAAAGCGAGAAGAAACTCTCCGAGAAGACGGTGTTCCAGAAGAATTAGATTTGGATACAGAATCTTCTTTGAAAGCACGCGAACGTAATATCTATTCAGCACCAACAATAGGTTCAGGTCATTCTCCAAGTGAAGGAGGCATACCTGAAGACTTGCAGGCAACTTTGCATAATGCTTTAAACAACGTGTATGACAGTAAAGAAGTCATAGCTGATGTGAAGCGAAAGCAAAAAATTGTTATAGGCAAACTAGACAAGTACGATGAATCTGGTAATAGAGGTAAGTTTGATATTACTTCTGTTCCAACTAGCGCATTGATTACTTATCGCAAGTTTGCTAGTGAACTGCAAAAGTTACGTGATGACTCTGAACCATTCTGGCAAAAAGAAATGCCAAGTGGTAGGCTGAACATTAGTCGAGCAATGCGTAATTGTGAGGTTGATGTAGCCTTTGATAGATGGGCGGAACAAGATGACAGTGCAGATATTGAAGCTGTTATCTGTATCGACCGTTCAGGTTCTATGGCCTCAGGAAGAAACGATCAACTAGCGTCTATATCCTGTTGGGCTATTAAAAGAGCATTTGAACATATTGATGCTCCTGTTACAGTCTATGCATTTGATGATCAGACTGAGGTTGCGTATGAAAAGACTGAGAAAGCACACAAGACTCAGTTTAAATTCATATATGGCAATGGAGGCACCGATCCTTATGAGTCTCTAGTGCTTGCTGAGAAGGTGTTCATGACCTCTCAACGTAATAATAAAATGCTGTTCATCATCACTGACGGTATCTTTGATACTAGACGTAATGATGAAGTAATCCGACGAATTGGAAAACGAGGAGTTTTGACATCGTTGGTTTTAATCATGAGCGATCGTGATTACAAAAACTCTATAGAAAGGAATAAACAATCTATAGAACAAGGACGTGGACCAGTATGGGAACTCCGTCACGAAACAGAAATATTCGGTCACGTCACCAACGGTGCAGACTTAGTTAACTTTGCTAAGGCTGTCGTAGTTGGGTCAATCAAAAAGAAATCAAGGAGGTAGAAATGTATTCAAAAATTGTATTGGATGCGCTTGTGGAAAAAGCAACCGATAAAGAGATATCTCGCATGATAGTAATCATAAACGAATTCTCCCCCTATCGAGACTATGCTGACCTACACAAACATGACCCCAAATGGTGGGAAGACTTAGGTAATAATATTTATACCAGTTCTCCGTATCCTAAAATGGCGTTAGCTCCATTTATAATAGCTGCAAGTCAATATCTTCTAGAAAACACTGAAAATGTTTTAGAAGAAAAAGTAATGCCGCTAGTAACTAAAGCAATGATTATAGATGAAGACAATACAGGAGTTCAAACACTGGCAAAAGTAACCATGGCTGTAAAAATGGGTGCTTTAAAACCACCTTCAGTAAAAGAAATGAGAGAAACAATTATACCCATGATAAAAAAGGCAATAGCTGGGTTAGATGAAAAACTATCTAGGGAGTAAACATGAGAAACGATTATGTTCACGACTGGGCATCAGCTAAACTCTGGATAAGTGGAGGTAAAAGTAAAATCTCACGCCCGTTATACGATAGGTATTTAGGCGTAAGAATCTTAGAACCTGACAATCCAAATAGTGATATCAGTATAAACTATAGGTGGAAACACACCATCTATGATCCAGTAGCTAAAAACAGATTAGACAAAAGCAACATTGAGTGGCGAACCAAAAGTTCAGAAACATTAGATGCTCCAACAGACAGAGACTGGCATACCTATTACAGGAATCCAATACTCGTGTATAAAAAAGATAATAATGTAGCTGAACTTTATCCTGTCCACAGATATAGTCCTGGTGAAAGAAGGATTATGAATGATTACGCTGGGCAACTTATCCAAGTTGTAGGAAAACGTAAAGTTGTAAAAGTAAGACAAGTGGATGATAAAGTGCTCATGCCAAAACGAAGAACAAACTGTAAAGGATGCGGTGGAGACAAGGTTATAATCTACACCTGTTGGGATACAGGCATGGACGATGACACGCTTGAGCTTCTAAGCAAAACCAAAGCACACAAAACATGTTCAAAAATATCTCCGCACAATACGCATGTGGCAAAAGCAAACTGCGGAATATGCGGGGGAACTGGAGCTGGGAAAATAAACTTTAACCGGCTAGACTCGTACGTATGGGAAAAAGACGTAACATTACTTGTTGACATGCGTGCAGGAAAAATACTACAAGAAGGGAGAGACCTAAGTGTACGTAGTTTTTGATGAACTAACTAGTTCCATAATAGGACCGTTTTCTTTAGAACAAGAAGCAGTTCAATTCACCATGGAAGCAGATGATCTGTTGAACGATGCAAGTCAAACCCTTACCATCTATCAACTAGAAGAACCACAAGAATGGGCATTTAGCAATTTAGCCCAAGAAGTAATAGCCTAACCAACACAAACAAGTGGAAATTCCACGCCTACTGATAGAAAGGTAATGCAGTGAAAATAACAGACGCAGAATGCGAAGCCATACTAGAAAAAGTTAGCGGAAGCGCTAACCCAATCATGCAAAAAATCGATGCACTTATCACCGCCATACAAGGCGGAGATGAAATCGAATACGTAAACGAGGAAGAACAAACGGAGGTGGAATAATGAAAGCATGTGTCAATTCGTTGACAGTTTTTGGTTCTGCAGAGGACCTAGAAGACATGCAAAATACTATCCAAGAAGGGTCTGAAGTAATCTCTCTAGAAAAGATAGCTCCAACCCCTCAAGGAATTATAGATGCAACTAACAATGATGTAATAAGCCCAAAAATTGTTGAGCAATTTGGCGCAATAAATGTAAATTCTTGGCGCTTAAAAAATTGGAGTTGTTTGAAAAATGCATATGAAAGCAAAATGCAAGAAGAAAGAAGCAATCTTTCTTTACCAAAACCCGTAGAAGAATATTATGACAAGGTTCCAGATGAAATGAAAAAGCTCATGCTAAGTATTAATTCAGCTATGAGTCTTTCTTTTAGTACTGATGAATCCTGTGATGAAGCTATGGAAGCACTCAGTAGAAAATACCCTAATGTTCTGATTCACTATGGTTTTGATAGTGAAGCAGAAGACACATGTGGATGGTCCGCAATAACCAATGGCGAGGTCATTACACATGAACACTATTCTAGTTGCTTAAAATCAATTAGAATAAATGTCGAGCCATCAACATCACACGTTAAAGCTGAGTTGTTAAGGGCTTTAGATGGGCAAGACAATTCAAACTAAATAAAAGGGGAAAATAATGTCAGAACAAGAACCATTCGTAAGAATACAAGTTACATATGAACTAAATCTTTACTATGGACGAGTAGCCAAACCATATGCAGTTGATGGAAACTGGTTGCTTTTCTTTAAAGATCAATTCACAACAGCTTGGATCAATAACGAAATGCTTCGACCGGGAGAGTATATCCACGTAGTGGATGCAAAAGTACTTCCGCCCGAATAGTTTGAAGATTGGGCGGTGGAGACGTGCCTCCACCGCCTAATCGTAAGAACCCTATGTGAAAAGAGGAGTTCAAAAAAAGTATAGCATGGACATTTCCTATAAATGGCCAAGAGAAGATAAAACAATAAAAACTAAGGAGCAAATACATGAAGACAAAGTATTACTTCAAAATAAGCAAAAACGACGTAAAAGGAGCAGCGTGGCTGGCAACAGCAAACGTAAAAGAACCAGGAACACCAAATGACGGAAGCTTAAAGTCAGAACACGTAAGTGCCTGGTCAAGTCTTCCTGCAGCTAAACGTTGGGCTGCTGGAGTAATTAATCGCAAATCCATTCGTTGGACGATATCTGAAGATAAAAAACTACTTACTGCTGAAGTGGAGGTGAAACCTTGGACCCTACCGTAAATCCTGATTATGTAGAAATACAAACCATAATTCAGGAACACATGCAACAACTGATAAATCAAATACTAGCAATGGAGGAAAATAAAAATGCATACACTCCACCACATAGCTGTTCAAGCTGAAAGTCCTGAACAAGCTTTTGATGCAGTGAAAGAAGCCTTGCAATCAGACCAGTCTTTTAATAATTGGTCTGATTGGCATGTGTTAGGGGGAGGTCGTTGGCACAGCAACGGAGACTATCAATATGAAGATGATCCCTCCGATGTTATTTGCTTTAAAGACAATAATGAAATGTTTTTTAAGATAGTCAGTAATGCACTCCTTAGAAGACAAGGTCATTTACTTGATCTCATACAATGTATGAAGGAAAATCCGGAGTCAACGTTGTATAGAGTAAGACAAAAATTTATGAAAACAGAAGTGTGGCCAAACCCTTTAATAGAAAAAGAAGAAATAAATATGTCACTGCATTATCTGTCTAGAATGACAGATCTACTTGTGGATAAATATAGTTCTGAGAGTGGGGTATATGATTTAACGGAAAGAACTGCGGATGTTAGGTGGTTAAGACAAAGACTTCTCGACGAAGATATTTGTAATAAGCAATACTTAGTGCCAGTTGATTTTCACTTCTAAAAAAGAATTCAAGCTCGAGCCTAGAGTTTAGAAGGTCACTCTCTAGTCTCGAGCTTGATGCAAAAATGTTTGTGTTGGCGGCGGCGGATACCTCTAACCTTTTTGAAAGTCTGCGATTATTTGGGCAACCGCGGTGAAAAACTAGGCCTGATTTTCTTCCCACTCGCTATCTTCAAGGTCAAAATCTTCGTCCTCAACCATGTCATCGTCTAACTCTTCCCAGTCATAATCATCTGGATCAAAGTCTTCTTCTTCCTGCGATAACTCTAGTTCTTCCCAGTCTTCCATATTCACTCCTATATCTTAAAGGAACTTTATTTCACAAGCGTCTGTAGTGCAGTATGCCTCGCCAGAGGCATCCAAAGCATTACCGTTATAAATTAATGATAAATCAATACTCTTTAATTTATTAACGTAATTATTATACTCTTTCTCAGTTATTTCAGTATAAGGTTGCTGAGGATATACATCGTTCCCCTTTGGAAGAAATGAAACGGTCTTCAGACGTCCTTCGTACATATGTAGAATAGTTCCGATGTGTTTTCCTTCAGTTTCTCGGTCAAAGCTTAGGGTAACAGATACGGAATTGTCTGCCCAATATTGTTGGGCGAGCGCGGCTAGGTTTGCCTTTTCGAAAATAGATACCGTCTGTTCTGGGCGTACAGGAACCGACTTTACTGGGAAATAAACTACTGCGGTGTTGTCCGGATCTGTTACGGAGTCCTCTACCTTGTATTTAGCGTCCTTAAAAAGTTTAAGCATTGGGTCGGACTTGGCAAACCTTATGGCTCTAAGAACATACTCTCCGCCTATAGGCCAGTGAACCCCTGGAGTTTCTCCGGCGAGAATAGATACTGTTCCTGAAGGTTTGATGCTTGTTGTTTTAATAGACTCTCGTACGCAAAGCCATTCAGAATAAGTCTTATCCCATTTCTGTACCTCGTGATAACCAGCGTCCAACCAATCTCTAAGCTTTGGAAGGCCTTTGGTATCAGCAAAAGCCGCCAAGCCTGAAACCGAACAACCAATGCGACGATTCCGCTGCATAATTGCGTTAGTGTTTGGCCAATGTGTGGACATCAAGGTAACTGTCTTGGCATACAAATAGGCAAACTTAAGGGTTCGCATATAATCTTTTACATCTGAGTGTCTATTGATGTAGGTTTCTACAAGGGTGCAGCACTCATAAGATTCAAGAGTCTGCTCAGCGCATGGGTTATAACCGGCAGCACGATAATCTTTGTTATTTTCTGGGTCATTGAGACGCCCATACTTTCTAGACACATCAAGCCAAATAAACCCCGGCTCACCGTTTAGGGCAATAGCGTCTACGAACGGAGAATAATCCATACCTACCGTAGCCTCTAGGGAGTTATTGCTCATCCAACCCCAACCTGGGGCTTCAGCATCATAAGAGTTTCTTTCCGGAAAAATTTTTGGATTCTTTAAATTAACGAAATCCATATCTGTAGGCTGACCAAGAGCTAGCTCAGCAGAACGACGAACATTTCCAGAAACTACGCATACTCCAATAAGGTTTGCTATATCTACAATGTCCTTGGTAGTTATTTTATCGCCTTCTCGACCTTCAAAAATCTTTTTAATAGACTTATGAAGCCTTTCAAGAGGTTCATGTCCAGCTGCAGTCCCCCCAAAAGTTTTAATTGGAGTTCCAGCTGGCCGAATTAATGAATAATCAAAGGTATAGCGGGGTTGATCAGATTTTAAATAAGAATTAATTAAAATGGCGGTGGATTCAACCCAACCTTCGCGGGTATCAGCAACCATTATTATTGCTTCTGGGCCGGCAGGCTTATAAATAAAAAATTCTTTTTCTGCACCTCTTGTATCAAATCCCACTCCCACCCCAAGCATGGAAGCCTCCATTAAAAATACAAAAGGAGAGGAAGGATCTGCTTTAGACATATCCAAGGTGGATACAAAAGCGCAATTCTGAAGGGCGGCAGAGTTTCGGTGTTCCATTACAAATGGGGTACCCATCATCCATAAGCCTCGTCCTGGTGGGGTCCATTTTAAATTAAATAGTCGATCAAATGCTTCTTGAGCTGAGGCTTGAGCTTGATGTCCATTCCAGGGTAAACGGTTTGCTTTACAATGATCTTTTTGAATAGAATACATACCTTCGATTACTCTTTGGCATACATCTATCCAGGTTTCTTTTGAACCGTTCTCTTTTAAACGAGAGTAGGTACGCATAAAGGTAATTTCGCCTACGGAGTTTCCCCCAGCATCCGTGTACCCCCACGGAACTTTCTTATCTTTGTATGAAACGATAAAATCATCAGTAAGACGAAATGAAAACACAAAGTATCCTTTCTAACGGTTATTGGGCTGTTATCTGATAACAGTAGAGAAGATTAATCTATAGAATCAGAGATAATTTTAGTGGTTTGCTCTTCGTTTAACCCGCCATCTGGCAAGTGTTTTAGCGTATTTGCACGGTCTCCAAACAATGCTGACATTACACCACCACTAGTTTGACGCTCAACTGTCATACGTACAAACTCCTTGTTTTCTTCTAATTCTTTTAATTGTTTTACTAATTTAAAAAGCCTATCAATTTCTTGACCGGTGTTGGGGTCAGGGTAACCACCATTCAGTTCTTCTGCAAATCGAGAAAAAGCCACTCTGGCGCCCTGCATTTCAATAATTGTATTTAAAAGAGCTTTTAATTGATCCTTTGTCTTAACCTCAAGTGGAAGGTTAAAGGCACAAGCTGAGTCAGGTTTCATTGCCGGACAGTTAGCAGCTACAAAACATGTGTTGCACTGTCTCAAGGACATATTAGAATTTTCTATGACTGCAGCATCACGAATTACGTCTCTTCCGCTACCGTCGGTATCTATAATAGTTTTTGAACTCATTGAAAATACCGGCAAAGTTCGTATTTCATCAGCACTTCTGCCCTTAATTTCAACAGATTGTTTCCGCACCTCTAGGGCACTATTATCAGGTTCTAACCCCTGTGTTTCCGCTAAACCTGGGTCATCCTTATCAACGTTGTTATCTGATAACATCGGCCTACTTTTTCTTGTTAGGGCCAACTCCAACTGCAAGTAAGACCAGATTGTTAATTTTGCTACTTCATTGCTGTCATCATTTAAAATTAAATCAAAGTCTAATCCGGCTTTTTCAACAACTGCTTTATATCTTGATCTGGCCCGGTCCTTCATTTTTTTCTGGTACCTCACCAAACGAGTCCCGTCCCAAATAATAGTCTCCCCACGCATCATGGGAGACAACCAAGATAGGGTGCTGGCAGTCGTTAATGGGACTTGACGAAGGTTATCCGGGTTAGCACAAGCAATACCATGAAAAGATACCCCATACTGGGATTGAAGGGCTCTAGCCCGTGCTGAAAGCGTTAAATCGGTACTTATAGTCTGGCCCAGAATACCCACGTGAGGATAGGTTTGAGATAAAGACATAAGGGCTGGGTGACCTAACTCACCATGCCATATCGGTATAAAACGGTCCGCTCCGAAGTCTTCCCAGAAAGTCTTACGCTGTTCGTTTATCCAAGCTGATCCAAGTCCTTTGGCATCCAATTCTGTGGCCATAAAAATTCTTTCTTCATTTATGGCTACCCAATCTTCATAATCAGCCGCGTATTCTTCGAGCTCAGTGGGGGAAAACTTTTCTTTATTTATGTGATACCCACCCCCGTCTATATAAATCTTTATATCCTCTGGGAAACGCTCTGCAAGCAGGTAATCTTTATTTTTTGGTAGGCCTCGCTTCATTAAACGCCAAAAATTAACCCCTATATGCTTAACACCGGCGTCAACTAGGAGCTTTCTGTGGGACGGAACCTCGCCGCCAAGGAAAATTAAGTCCATTATTCCCACCTATTTAAATCATCGTCTAGAACTAATTTGGCCTTTAATTGTTTTTGAGACTCAATTTCCTGCTTTACATCGTCCCAAGGACGGGTTTCGCGCTTTCTTCTTGTAAACCCAGGCTTTGTAAACAAAATAGTAGTTACCCCAGAAGCTATAGCTGAGGCACAACGATCAACGTCACAATCTACAAACAGTTCAATTCCCCCTGAAGATCGGGCAAGGGTTAGTTGGCGTAAGCGTAAATCTTGGCCCTCAAAGGCTAGTCTTTTATCGTATAGCTCAGCATAACCTGTAACCAAGTTACTTCTTAGCCAGTGCTCAGCTTCTTCAGAAGTTCCATCTGTAGCTAAAGCAACACGATAGGAGGTAACCAGAGTTCTAAAAAGTTTAAGACCCTCGTGTATTGGGTCTCCCACTTCAGTTCTAAGTACGCCGTCTAGTGAAATAAATGCTGTCATGGTCTTTTGTTAGTAGCGGCTCTCCTGATTAAAGTATCTGCATCTGGCAGCTCGATGCCGTAGGTATCCAGTTGTTTTTCTTCTTCATTTAAATCTTTATATTCTTTAATAGCTTTTAAAGCATGTACTGCGCCAGATCTTTTACCTGCCTGCCAACGGTAGTTATTAAAATCGGAATAGCCACCACCTATTTTGCTAAAAGCTACTTTTCTACCGGCGTGAATATCCTCATAAAAAGCTACGGCCTGATCCACTATGGTTTGTAATCTTTTTTCTGCGTTTATGCGATATGCAGTATTAGAGGCATTTGACCTGACCTCAGAGAGTGCCTGAGTATATCTGCTTACCAATTCTATTGCCGTATCGTAATCTTTTTTTGCTCTTTGCTCCCAACTACGTGAGTAAGGCAATTCAGGACTTTTATCTGGAAATACCGTCCAGGAATCAGACATTAAATCATATGCTGCGTATGGATTTATATCCCTAATATCTGATTGAGGATTTACATAGTAAGTAAGCTCATATCCTTCCCAACTTTTAGTTTTTGGCATAAGACTTTCATAAAAACTTTCATTGAGCATCTTTGCAATTTCTTCATTAGATAATCCAACATACTCCTGGTTATACTGTCTAAAAACGGGGTAGTTTATTCCAATTAAGCAGTCTAAATCTCCAGGATCTCGTGAAGCAGACCATTGATACGATACTCCAGAGCCGGCAAGCCACATAGAAACCCATCTATTTGGATTGGTGTATCGAATTCCCAAGTGCTCAAAAAGAAGTCTTTTTATGCCATTACGCACCCAAGGGCGTAGAGTAGTTCCTATAAATAATCTAGGGTCTAACTCTGTTTCAGGCTTGCTGAAATAGGAAGTTGAGCTGGGAGACACATCAACTTCTGAAAAACGGTTAGAAATATCCATAGTGCCTATTCTTCATCCTCTTCGGGTGTATGTCCTGGCATCTCAACATTATTTTCTTTAGACATAAAGGGTGGAGCTACAAACCCGCATTTTTGATGGCAAGAGGCAAACCTAACCCCTAAAACCCAAGCTGCGTCCGAGTACCCCTCATCACACTCTATATTAAATCTTGCCCCGCAAACACATTCCATGTCTATGAGCATCATTTTTTACCCTTTCAACTATGAAAGAAGAAAAACCACTAACATTAAATATTATTCTTCCCTTACTATCCGTGGTAAAAGGAGGATTTTTTGAATTTAAAAAGTCTTTAATTGTCTTCTTTATTAGATTCTGCATTTAAATTAACCATCTTAAGTATCGTGTATTCGGCTGCAGACTGGGCTTGAATATCGGATAAAATTTCAGCCATATATCTACGAACCTCACGAAGAGATGAATCTCGGTCTACAGAAACCGAAAAAACATCTTTTTTCATTTCAAGAAAAATATTTCCATCTTTTCCAATCAAGACAGCAAATCCTGTGGAAAACTCTCTTACTTCCATTTCTTTTTCTGACATTATTTCTCCTATTTATATAGTCCGGATGCTTTTTGCATTTGGGTTACTACGTGGGTTTTTACTGGGCAAAAATCACAAAGATATACATTAGTGCTTGCTGATGCAGCAGGCATGGGCAACCCAGCTTCTTTTCTTTCAGCATGTGTTTTTGGTATTAATCGCTTTTTAGAATCTCTCCAATCCGGGCATCCTTCTTTTGGACGAGAATGATCTGCGTAACATTTCATGGCATCTTCGTAAAAAGTAGCTTTAGTAGTATAGTAATCTGGGTCTATATCTGCGAGACCCCCACCTACTTTCGTTCTTATATTTTCAACTATTTGTTTGCGGTACTTTTCATTACTCCAAGTTTTTACGCCAATTTTTGATAAAAAGCCGGTATGAGGTACCCCAGCACTATTATGCTTTTCGATAGTCAACTCTAAAAATATATCGTCGTCTGGATTTCCCTCAAAATCAGGAATTTCCTCAATACTTTTACAGTTGTAGCAGTAAAGCAATCTAATTTTTGGTCCTTCATCACGGACCTCTACATATTCTCCGCCCTGATCGGCTGGATCTCCTCCACTACCTAAGATAGGTACGCCCATAATAAAACCTCTCTGATTACTTGAGAGGACATCCTACCACACTTAGTATTTAGTAGTTTTTGGCCTATAAATGGTGCGAGTAGCGGCTTTTTCTTCTTTTCTAACTTTTTCTTGCATCGAGGTATCTTCCGGAACAGTGTAAACTTTAAATTCTCGACCGTTAACTATCCGAGTAGTGTAACTAGGGGCAACGGATACTTTTTCTTTTTTGGGCCTTGGTTTTCTAGGGCTCTTTGTTTTAGGAGTTGCTTTAAGATCATCTTTAGACATATGCTGTAAGTAGTGTCTATTTAAATCTACAGCCTCTAAACGAGTTATGTGACCACCCTTAACGGCATCAGCCACATGCCGAGCAGCGGGTATATTTGATGATTTTGGATTCTCTTTATTTATTTTAACAAACTTATAACCCTCTTTGCGTCCTACGGAAATTCCTTTATCAATTAAAGAATTAATTTGTTCTTGATCTAAAGATCTTGTATCTGTAGCCCTGCCCTTAAGTAATCCTTGAGACTTTAAAATGGCAACTCGTCGTTTTGCTTGTTTTGTTCTATTAACGCCCATAATTAATCCCCATTTTTTAGAGACTTAAAATCTCCGCGTATGGCTCTTAAGGTTAAATCCTCTGCTTCTTCTCTTCTACGAATATCGGCAATATTTTTAAATACTGGTTTTCCACCAAGATTTGGATTACCTGATTTAGAGGCCTTACCGTATCTTCCTCCAGGGTATTGTTTTTGTTTTTTATGAATTTGATCGGATTCAGCTCTTTTACTTTTGATAAGAGCCTCAACAGCTGAGTTTGCATCCAAAGAGGGCGTATCATCTACTTGACCTTTATATGCTTCACTAACCGGACGAGTCATTGGAGTAATGTTAGGGACAGGTAAATTTTTCTTTTCTGCTCTACGGCTTACTTTTCCAGCACAACTTTGACAAAGAGGAACAAAAGCAACAGGCTCAGTTTTGGCTTTTTCTACATCTCTTTGCTTCAAACCAGCTAATTTAGTAGCGTCAGCATCACAATTAGTGCCCCAGCAAAGGTGTTCTCTACCTCTTTTAGAACCGCCTTCTAAAACGCTTTTAGAACGTCCACCTTTGTTACCTTTTACCCCACCACGTTTGCTTTTTACAAAGGGATTTGATTTAAACGAATATCCGTCATTTAGATCTGTAGCCATGTAATCATCAACGACCCTGTATTTGTTCTATCGCACAAGTAGCGCAAGTACCGCTTACTTCACGTGCGGAAGAAAAACTAGAAGTAAAGTGATCTTTTCGTTGAGTCACCCCACCACGATCACGCATACCTCTGTTAGCAGCATGAGCCGGAGAAGGATTCTCAGTCAATCCTAAACTGTAGTTAATTTTAGAAACAGTAGACGCAACTCCATCAGCAGCCATGCTTCCAAGTTTTTTAATTACCTTTTTTGTTCCTTCTTCTTTATAGTCTTTTGCGGCAGCGCTTTTCTTTATTCTTTCAGAAAACTTTTTAGGACGATCATCGTCCCCACCAACTGCCGTTTTAGCCATTTTAGTAAGTAGCACCCATCTGATTACTATCAACATCAAATACTGGATATTTGCGAGCGCGGCTAACTGCGGTATCTCCTGCGGGATTTACCTTGTTTGCCTCTTCTGAGTTTACAAAGCCATAGTTGTAGAAAGGATGAAGACCGTTACGATTAGCAGCGGTAATTTCATCACCAGATCCGGCAGCTACAGTAGTGTTAGGACGAGCCTTGCGGTACTTACCGTCAGTTGCTCCCTCTGCCATGCTCTGATTAAGTGAGCGTGATTCGTTAGTTGCCATTATTCGTCCAACTTTCTCTTGGTGACTTTTGCGTTCTTTCCCCAACCCTTTTTGACTTCAGTGCGTGGAGTGTATTTTCCGCCAGATCTCTTCTGATCAGCTACAAACTGTTTGCGAGAACGAGGATTTGAAGCGGTTTGACGCTTGTTCCAGTCTTCTCTATCCTCAACAACTTTTTTACGTGGAAGAACCTTCTTAACCTTGTCTTTAACAGACTCTTTTTTCTTAGGAGCGGCTTTAGTTTTATTGCTGTAATCGTTAGGTGTCTTCTTTTTATTTGTTGGACCATCAGATTTAACCGAACTCTTGGAATAGTTTGTAGATTGCTTATTATCATCTTTTTTTGGTTTTCCAGCAGGTCCCAGATCATCACTTTTATTTACAGGTTTAGTGACGTGAGTAGTTCCCTTATTTGCGTCTTTTCTTTTCATTATTTACCTTTCTTAATTTTTGTGAAACTTAGGTTTTTTAGATTTGAGGTATACCTCTTTTTCGCGTTCAGCGATTCTTTTTTCACCGTTATCCGATGCTCTACCAAAAGCTTCCATAGTTTTTTGATGAGTACGAACTGAATTAGCAGTTCTACGGGCATCTTTGTCTCGTCTAAACATCTTTTCTTTCCGATCTAGGAGTTTTTATAATTCTTGATCCAAGACCAATCTGAGGACCGCCACGAGTCATACCCATAGCTTCTGCAGGACGACGCTCATTTACGCGTTGCTTACGAAGTTTGGATAGGTGAGAGAAATCTGCAGGAGTCACTCGTCCTCCTGGAGCTTCCTCCATTAAACGACGAAGATAATCTTCCTTAATCTCAGTCTTTGGACGACGACGTGGATCCGTGCCTCTACGTGGTGGATTACTCATGCCTTTTTCTTCTTTTTTCCCTTTACGTCTTTATCTTTAGATTTAGGTTTTAAATCTTCTGGTTTAAGGGCTTTTAAAGGTACGACCTTGTACTTTGGAGCAACCTCTAGAACCTTCTTATTTTTCATGCTCATAGTTTCTCCTATTATTGTTCCTGTGTACCCTTAAAGTTTGCCGCCTGGAGTACTCCTACGCTGTCTATCTGAGGCGAGTCCTCCTTTACGCCAGCTAGCAACGCCTCGTTGTCCTGTAGCCATAGTCTTTTGTCCAGAGGCTGTTCCAGCCTTTTTAGGCACCTTTGTAATTCTTGGACGAATTACCTTTTTGGTTCTAGCTACAAACTTTTTACTGTTTCTATACTTAGATATAGCTCCAGGAGATCCTGGATTTAAATTCATGGATGAACGGGATACCCAGGGAGCATCACGAACTACTCGATCCCATTTTAGGGTAGAAAAAGAATTAACCTTAGTTTGAGCAACCCTAGGTTTTTTTCCTATCTTTTTAGGAGCGGAATGCGCTTTATGCGGGCGAGGAGCTCTAGGAGCTGAAGGCTTTCGAGGCTTAGTCATTTACGCACGCTCATGGCTGATTTAGCTTGTTTTGTATATGCAGCGTTACGACAAGACACGCAAAACTTGGTTACCCCTGAAAATAAATTTTCTACTGGGGTCATAAGAATTTTGCAACTAGGGCATTCAACACTAGAATTGTAAACTGTCACCAGAATCCACCACTTTGTGCGTTTCTTAAAGTGCCTTGATATCCTGCTTGAGAAGCCGTAAAATCTACCCTTGTTGGTTGGAATTCTTCGTCTACGTTCATAACATCCAGTACAGATAGGGCTCTAGTTCTGTAGCCAAACCTTGGTGGAAAAGGATCTATCTGAGGAAGGTTGGGACGGACGGCATTTTGAAGAACGTTTCCGGGCATAGTTATAGAGTTTAAGGCTTGACTTAGAAGACGTTCTTGCACTGAGGCAAAAGGCCCCATGTAGTCATATCGTATGCCAACCTCTTGTTGATCTGCGACTATTCCTCTAGGCTTACTACGATCATATATTGAGTCTTGTGAGTTCATTTAATTCCACTTTGGCCTTAGATGTTTGAATTGATATCCTACTCGAGGATTAAATTCAGCTGGGATATTAGAAGAAATGTTGGCCTTACCATCATTGACAAGCTTTTGATTCTCGCCAATTTCAGTCTTAGGCGCATTTCTACGTATAAGCATATTAATAGCCCCGTTATTATCCACAACGGAGTAAAGATTTTTATTAAGTCTTCGATCTGGTTTTAGAGCGGATGGCCACATGTATTGGGCAGGATCTATGCGCTCGCCTTTATGAACTCCGCGTTGATATCCGCGTTGAGTTTGCCTACTCTTTAATGAATCAAGAACAGTATCTGATACGGAGTAGGGTTTACCTTTATCATCACGACGAGAACGAATAGTTCCTAAATAACCGTCGGGATATTCAGCCTGTGGAGCACGACCAACGCCCATACGAGCGTAGTCCATGTCGCTTCGTGGCACAACGGGAGTGCCCCCACCACCCATAGTGGTGTAGGCACCTTGATAACCGTTGGCTCCTAGGTATTGCCAATTTTGATGTGAGGAAGGCATACCTGTAGTTTACTTCTATTTGCCTTTGGCGGCTTCCTTAGCTGAAGCTTTTCTTGCTTCTTCTGCAAGCTTAACGGATAGTTCTGCAGCTGCAGCTGAGGCAACTCGGCCAAAAGCTGGGTCTTTCTTATTAGCCCAACGAAGAGCTGTTGGAATTGCTGAGGACCAGAGTGCATTGGCCACTAGTAGCCATTCGCTAGCTCCAAATTCGAGTGGGGAAGCAATTCCACTAGTTTGAGCTACGATCATAACAGCACCAATAACCTGACCAATTAAGTTACGTACATACGATTCAATTGCTGGATTTAACTTCATTTGTTTTCCTTGCTAGTCAACAAGCGATGAATTTCATCTACTTTGTCCTTAACAGATCCGCCACCGTTTGGCTTAAGTTCAGTTAAGTACTCTCTCACTAAACGCTTTACCAATTTAGCGATCCTTAATTCTACTATACCTAAAAGAGTTATCGTGCCAATTACTATTGAGAGAGCGATCTGTACGTCAGTCATTACATAGATTCCTTAAAAAAATAGGGTTAATGTATTGGCATATAATGCAACACATTAACCCTATTAAAACGGTAAACGCGAAAGAATTTATGAAGAGGCCAAAAATTCCTGTCCGCGATAAAGAGTTTTACCGTCGTCTATGTGCACTAAATCTACGTGGAAAGAACCTTCTGGCTTGTAAGTAATGACAGCCATCCCTTGTTGCCAGTTTTCATAGTAAGTTACTGGACGACCGTCTATACCTACGGATCCCTTAACACTAGGTACGGCGCCGTCAACTCTACATAAGCAACCAGGACTAATAGCCATTGCTTTAATTTTACCGGCACGATCAAAAGTGGTTTTTGATTGAATCTCTTGACGATGAATGTGTCCAAATACAGTTGAGATATGCGGCATCTCATTGGTGTATTTCATAGCAGTGCTTCCACCGGAATTTACTTTATCACCATGTATTGCACGAAGACTGTCGTTAATCCACCACATTCCGGCTGGATATGCATCAATGTATTCAATATCTAATTCATCGAGACGAAGTAAATAAGGTAATGACATTACTGGCCACGAATCTGGAACATTTGCTCTACGTAATCCAAAAGCAGATAATGCATTTGCTTGAACAAACTTTTGCATTCTACGATCATGATTTCCCTCTAAAACTACAATTTTTGCGTCAGGTGCAGCAGCTCTTTGTTGTCCTAGAAATAAATGACCGCGATCTATAGCATGCTGCGTAGTAAATGCAAAAGCAGCTTCTTGTTCATATTTACCTTGTGCGGGAAGATCAAGAAAATCTCCAAGATTAATTACTTGATCCACTCCATGATCATGCTCCAATGAATTTAAAACTTGTAGTGCAACATCCATTGCCTTATCGTCATGAAACGGATCAAGACCCTCATCAAATTGTCTAAAACCTATTTGAGGATCTGGAAGAATTACTGCTTGTTTCCACCCACCAATTAATGCAGGAGCTTTTTTAGGTTTTGCTGGAGACTTTATTACTACGGGTTGAGCAGGTTGAACAACAGGCCATTCCGGTCCCTGTTCCCATTTAGGGCTTATTTGTATACCTACAAGATCTTTAGTTTGTATTTCTCCGTCGGCATCTTTAGCCGCAGTTTGATAGAGACTTACTCTACTAATCTTTCCAACCTCATCAAGGTCTATATTGTTTCTATCTAAAAGGTCCTTAATTACGCCAAGAGCATCTTTATTGGCGTTTTCTGCTCTAAAATTTTTTAGAGCATCTCCTATGTTTAATTCATCCACAGACAGGCACATCCCTTCATTCTATGTTTACGGATGGTTTCTGTAGAGACTTCAAATCCGATAGTTTTAAGAAATAAAGATAATCTATGGTTTGATATTGGGTCATCAAAAAGAAGACTTTCCGCATCCTTTTTATCTTGATCTTTTAACTTTTCTATCCACTCACCAAGAGCACATAACTTTGTATTATGTATATTATTTTGTTTTTTAAACTCAGCTAGGGCCTCTGCTAGCATTTTGTTCTCCTTATAAAAATAAGAAACCGGTATAGGTGTTTCCTATACCGGTTCTTATACTACACGTGATTAGTAGGAAGTAGCAACCCCATCACTAAAGTTGGGGTTAGTGCGGTTAATGACAGACTTAAACTTACGACCATTAGCCTGAGTAGACGCAGCCTCTGGGCTGGTTGACTTTAGGTATGAGGTCTTGATTGAGTAAGCTGCACCGTTACGATCACGTCCAGCAGGAACATTCTTGCGAATGCCTACAGGCTGTGAGTAAGGATCTCCAGCAGCGGTGTTACCCCTTTTAACAAGGGTGCCTTTCTTAGGCTTACCTGCGCTGAATTTAACGCCATCTTTATACATAGGTTGACGTGGTGCACCAGTCTTTGCCATGCCAGCTAAAGCTTCCTCTGGCGAGGGAATAGATTGTTTGGCCATATATTCTTTCCTTAAAGTTAGAGTTGAGATCTCAAAAACCAACGGTACATCAGCTTACGCTGATTGTAAAGACTATTGCAGAAATTTGTCCATCTCTTGAGTCAACCGTAGTAAAACCAGGCCTACAAGTTAGATCCAAACCTCTTGGGGCTACATAACCCCTAGCTATTGCTATTGCTTTTACCGCTTGATTTACCGCTGATGCCCCTACAGCACGTAATTTTACGGTTGGGTTTTCATACAGAGCGTGGGCTATAGCAGACCCTACTGACTGGGCATTAGACCCAGCGCCTACTCGCAGGAACTTATCATCCTGCTCTTTTATTATTTCACTCACGAATTATATTCCTTTGGTGTCGATTAATATAGACGCCCTCAGGAATTAGGTTAGGGGATACTCCCTATATTTTGGGTCTAAAAGCTTTTTTATTACGTCTTTTTCATAGGCAGTATCGGCCTTACTAGCAGCTATTCTGGCTAAAGCATACGAATCGGCCGCATTATCGTCAGTAAACTCTACATCCCACTTTTTAAATACATTTAAAAGAATCTGATTCTTTTTGACTCCAGTTCCCTTTCCTGTAACATACTTTTTGAGCATTGATGGGGCAACTAAAAGGGGGTAAGCTGCATCAGAATCATAAAGCCAAGACCGAAGTTCTAGCTTAACCATGCCACCTAATTCTCCAGCCATATGCGCCATCTGGGCCCCATAAGCATACCCCTCTATAGCTGAAGCTTTAATGTTTTTAGCAGGCTCAAAAATCTCTAAACCCATGAAAGAAGCAATGTCTCTCAAACGTTCTACTCCTCGCATAGGTGAGGTATAGACCATAGTTTTGTAAAGAGTGCAATCCTTATTTATTAATGTAAATGCAAATCCACTATATGACTGATCTATGCCTAAATATTTCTCTACAGAGTCGTCGGTTAAATCTAATCCCCCATCAAAAATTGGATTACGAGCCACGTCTTGCTCTTTCTTCACGAACCATCTGTACTGTTCCAAAATATCCCGCACCGTCTACAAGATTGTCTCGTTTTGGCATATACGCCTCTCGAGCAAGTTTTACTCCGACCATACAGAGTCCGACTTGTTCAGGGGTGACTTTGATCCCAAGTACAACAGACCAAATGTCAGCAATGCGCTGAAAATTATCCAAAGGGTGATCATAAGTCCTATTGCGATCACCAGTGATGAGCCTTTGAGCTTCTTCAAGAATAGTTTCCTTAGGTTGTAAATCTTCTTGCACGGCTTCTAAATCCTCCCCCATCTGATGTTCTTCTAGTGAGCTCTCTAGATACCACTTGAGAATCCCGCTCGACATTTTCCGCCCTCGTTTCTAGTATCTTTCTGAATGCGTATTTCGTATCCAGATCCTCTTTTAACTCTAATACTTTTGGATCTACAGCAATGCTAGCTTTTGCAACAGCTACTCTATCTCCCTTTGTACCGGCCCAATTCGAAAGCATTGCTTGTGCTTCTTCAGTCTCTAAAAATCTTTGAGCCTCTCTTTCATTGATAACAGCAACGGCTCTAGCTCCAGAAAGATGATCGTTCCATTGAGTAAACTGAACAAAAAGATCCATCAAACCTTCGTCATCTAATTCAGTTATTTCTCTAGGAAGTATAGGTATAGGAAAGTCAGGTTTTGCAGAAAGGGTTACACCTAAAGAATTTAGCGATTCTAATACTTTTCTGCTTATACTCATAGGGGTATCTCGTTTACTTTCTCTTTAGACCAATGGATATAGGACCTAATATAAACAATAGCATATGCAATTGCAGAAAATATAAATCCGTATTGTTTGGTAGTAAAGGCATATGCTATCCAAATAGCCTCATTAAATAAAAGTACTAACCAACCCCAAATAGTCTTTCGCCCAACAAAATATATTCCAGCAACACCTATTGCTGCAAGAACCCAAGACCAGATCATTTTTCTCCCCTAAATGGCTCACATCGTTTACAGCCGACAACAGGATTTATGCTGCATGCTGGTGGCCTATTATTCTCCGAAGCCCAGACTACGTCAAGTGCGGCCTCAAAGAAGGGGGCGCTGTACTCTGGGTTGTAGGCAACTACAAACTCCTTGTAATCTTGATTAGCTTTTAGCTCATAAATAAAAACTATGTCTTTTGGAGCAGACTCTAAAGTCCCAGCCTCTACCATAAGATGGGCTAAGTGAAGGTAAACCTGTCCTTGAAGAATATGAGTTCTAAAGGGTTGACGAATGTTTTTCCATGCTCCCTCTAAATCTGTTCCAGATATTAAAGACGGAGCTTCCATACGAATAGTCCCGGAGCCTATTGATTTAATTTCTATTAAAAAATCTTCTCCGAGACCCTTTATCCACCCATCTGAATGCCCATAAATTTTATGTTTGGGACTAGAGAGCGGAACCTCTAAATAATCAAGATTTTTATTTTCTGATGCTAGGCCCCAATTATCTTTTTTACCCCAGACCCCATATAAAATACCCATATCTTTTAAATAACCTTGCCATTTTGCGTGAATAGCATGGCCCTCATCAAAAATAGATCTAAGCCGGAGTCCGGGGCGCTCACGTGTCTCTACGTAATTCCCATTTAAAGCATGAAATGCCGCAAGAGCACACCACTCCGGCTTAATTAAATCTGAAGGATGAAGAATATCTTGGCGTCTTTCATCAAAAGGTTGAACTAAGATATGGCGTTCTACCGCCCCAATTAAACGGGTTTCCCTTTTGCCAGCGTCTAAGTATGCTTTTAGTTCACCAAATTTAGCCATTAGCGTTCTTGTTTCTCCAACCATTCATCTAGTTTTAAACCTTGTTTTTCATATTTTCGTTTCATAGCATTTCTTTCCCTGTGGGACATTCCCCCAAAAATTCCATGAAGTTCATCATTAATTATTGCTTCACGAAGACATTCTTTTCTTACTGGACACGGAGGTCGTCCGTCTTTTCCCCAGCAAATAGCTTTGGCTTTATCGGCAATTGGCTTGTATAACGCTTTGTCTCTCGGTGGAAAGAAGATCTCAGTGTCTTCGCCACGACACTTAGCTTCGTATCTCCAAGCCCAGGGAAGGTCATCCCTGTTTTCCAATTAATCTCCTTGTATAGAGTTTCGTAGTTCAAAGAAATCCTCCTCTCCCAATATCACATAGTTTTCTCCGTCAAGGTGTATACCTAGAACGGGAGTTCTTCCATCAAGAATGGCTTCTTTTGTTATCTTTTTTAGAACTTCAGATTTAATAGTGACCTGTTTTTTACCAGTCCACTTATGTTCAATCAATAGTTCTTTATTTCGCACGTCACCTTTTCTTGACCAGAAAGCACCAGAAGCAGCACTAACAGAACCACCGATAACTTTTGCTAATCTTTTCTCGTGTTTGCGAGATTGTTTTTGACCCTCAGTCTTCACTGTTGATCACTAATACTGGACTAGTTTTTAGTGTATCTAGTACTGCTTTGCTAATTTCTTCACTCAAATCAATCTCTTCCCTAAGGGAATCAATTAATGCGGGTGCACCTTGCCACTTACGTTCGCCGTAGTACATCCACCCCCCACGACGATCTACTATCCCGTTTAGGATAGACAAAGCAACAATTTCCTTGGCTCTATCATACTCCCCGGATTCAATAATCCCCCCGTCCGCAAAGTAAAAGTCCAAATACGCGGTTTGCTGGGGTGGGAAAGTTTTATTTTTAATGGTTCGTACTCTAATGGTCTGTCCGACACGCTTTTTGTCCTGTCCTGTTCCGGTTTCTAACCACTCATCTCTCTTTACCTCACAGCGAATACTGTAGGCATAATCCTTACCTAGACCTCCTGGGGTGGTGCGAGGATCTCCATGCATAACTCCAATCTTCATACGATACTGATTGATCATCATCCCAAGGATTGGACGCTCTTCTTCAACAAGGTCACGTTTTGTTGCAGCTCCGACCTTACGGAAAAACTTATTTGTGAGCATAGCTCCTCGTCCAACAGTAAACTCTTCCATAGTCTTTTCATCCTCCGCCGAAGGTACAAGCGCAGGTAAAGAGTCGACGACAACCATATCAACAGACTTAGACTCAGCAAACTTAATAACAGCGTCAAAAGCATCCTCCATACTATTTGTCTCTACTAATAAAACTCGATCAGTGTCTACTCCACACATCTGTGCATATCCACTATCAAACTGCTCAGCAGCAATCCAAACAACCGTAAAGTTTGGATCTATAACTTGATTTGCAGCAATGGTTTTTAACGCTATAGCCGTTTTACCATGGGAAGCTTCTCCTACAACCTCTACCCAATGATTCATAGGCCAACCACCTCCAAGAACAACATCTAGCGTAAGAGAGCCGGTTGTTATTCTTTTAGGAACTCTAGTCATGCTTGCGGGTACAACAGTGTTCTCCCCCAACTTTTTATTTATTAGGGCAGCAACTTTTAATACTTCAGAGTTCAGGGTCATCATTATCCTAGCCTTTCAACGATAGTTTGTGGATTAAAACCGGATCCTACAGCAGGTTGCTTTGCTGGTACAGCTGGGGCACCGTCAGTAGGGATTCCCGTACCTGTTCCAGACTGAACTAACGGATAGCCGCAGTCATAGCAACGCTTTAAGTTTGTACCTTGAGGCGCCATATAATTTCCTGAATTACATCCAGGACAACGATCTACCTGGCGAGCACTTTGCGCTTTAGTAACAGTTTGATCTTTCTCGGGATCGTATGTAACTGGGGTATTTTGAAGTGGCGAGTACCTATACGGTACTGAAGGTTTTGGAGATGTCGGGGGTACTGAAGGTACGTTTGGTTGTGATAGTTTTTTAGTCCACCAGTCATTAGTCATTAGGTATCACCTCTGTGTGTAGTAGTCGTAAATCCATAAGTGAAGATATGCAGGAAACAGCAGATGAGATAGAAATTATCTTAAAAAGTTTTTTTAATTCAGACAAGGCCTCTTCATCTATCGAAAAAGAACCGTCTTCTCTTTTAGATTCAATTACATAGGCAAAACTAGCAATTTCTGCAGAGATATCTGCATGAGTGTCTATAATTGACATTAAAGAAGCAAACCTTTGTAACCTCAAATCGCTGGCTCGTTCCTCCATCTCATGTACTTCTTCAGATATAGGGGGTAAGCCTATAAGATTTGCTATTTCTTCTGTTGATTCGAAAGCAGAATCATAAACCACTTGTCGTATCAACACGGGAAGTGGAATATTAATTACACTTAACTCCGGTTCTTTTTTCTTACGTTTAAAAAACCACATTATTTAGCCTCTCCCCACTTAGATACAACTGTAATGTCTGCAATCATAGGAACTTTAAGGGCGTTTACGCCTTCCATAGCCTCTCTGATTGCATTAACAGTCTCTTCAGCTAAATGATTAGGAGTTATAGTAACCAATTCATCATGAACAGTCAAAATCAGGTTTGATTCCTGGGGGATAAGGTTTCTAGCCCGTACCATAGCTACTTTTATAAGGTCTGCAGCTGAACCTTGGATTACCGTGTTAAATGCCTGACGCTCTGCTCTAGCACGTTTCCACTGTTCTTTAGATCTTAGATCTGGTATATAACGTCTACGTTTTAATAAGGTACTGGCATAGGGCATAGGGGTCTTTCTACGGCACTCACTTATTACTCTTTTTTTATATAAATTTACAGCGGGAAATTTGCGTGAGAACGTATCTAATAGATTCCTAGCTTCTGTTAAAGAACACTCAATTTCGTTAGCAATTTTGTCTGGACCAACACCATACGCCAGAGACAGTACAAGAACTTTTCCAGCCTTTCTATCAACACCCATAGTGTCACCAATAGCCGTGTAGATATCCTCCCCATTTAAGTATGCAGAAATCATAGTCCGATCCTGACTAAATGAAGCAATTATTCTAGGCTCTATTTGACTGTAGTCAGCGACCACTAATTTATGTCCCGGAGGAGCAACAAAGAGATTTCTAATTGCTTTTCCATTAGCCGTGTGCGGAGCTGGAACGTTTTGCAAATTAGGGTTTCTGCTAGAAAAACGCCCAGTCTCAGTCCCGTACTGTACAAAATCGGTGTGTATTCGATTTTTATATAAAAGGCGCTCTTTAGCAACAATTTTAGACTTACCCGCAAGGGTGCGAGTAACGTCTCCGCCTAAATACGGAATTACATAAGTAGTTAAAAGCTTGTTTAAATCAGAGTAAGTCATCAAAGCGTCTACAAGAGAGTCCCTACCTCGAAACTTTTCTAGGGCCGGCTCAGACACGGAAAAATCATGGACTGTAAGGGGAGTTCCTTTTTCTGCGTGTGCTTTTCCAGCAGGGGTAAGCACAGTCGGTTTTATCCCTCTACCGCCTTCTTTCTTTGATGTGAAAAGAAGGCGTTGTTTTTCAGGAACGGAGTTAATGTTAAATGCCTTACCAGCTAAAGAGTAAATTTCTGCTTTCGTGTCTTCTAACTGCTTCTCTAAATCTATCTTTAATTGTGAAAGTTGAGCTACATCTATATCTGCACCTCGAAGCTCCATCTCACAAATTACCTGCAATACATCCATCTCAAGAGAAAATATGCCAAATAAAGAATCAGAGTCTAATTGCTTTGAGTAGTGAAGGTACAACTTCCAAGTCCACTCGGCATCAAGTCCAGCGTAAGTAGCTACCTCATCAAAAGAATGTTTTTCAATTTCTTTTCCAACACCCTTTACCATGTCATAATTAAATTCTCTTTTTAAACAATCGTCTAAACCTAGACCAATACGATGGAGATTATTTAATACAAAAGCGGCATTTAGAGTACAAAAATATTTAGGTTCCGGAAGACCGCCAATATACTTAGAAACACTTTGTAAATCAAACTTAAGATTGTGTCCTCCCTTGACCTTGTTACTGGTAAATAAAAGCTTTAAAGCCTTAAATACTTCTGCGGGAGTAAGTTGTTCTGGAGCAGATGAAAAAATTTTTGTTGCTTTTTTTTCATCTTTACTGTAATCCTGAGGCCTCAACTCTAGACCCTTTTCTACACGAAGATGTGCAGAGGGAAGCAAAGGATACTCTGTGCGAATATATTGACCGTTTGGATGACCCATAGGTATGACATCAACACGATCATATGTGGCAAGTGCGATCCAGACTACTTTATTTTGTCTAGGATCTCCGCGATGATTACCCATAGTTTCTACGTCAAAAACAAACGCATCTACTTTGCTATAGGCCTCAACTACTTCTTGTAGCTGATCTAAAGTATAAATAACCCTCATTGTTCCTCCTTGTTTAACCGGGAACCTAGGAAAAGGAGGGGAGGAAACCTAGGCCCCCGGCTATTGTTTGGTTTATTGACCGGCTAGAAGTTCTTTTGCAATTTCTTCTAAATCAGCTGCAGTAGAAACACGAAGTGCTTCAGGACCAAGAGGCTTTAGCTTAGAAAGCATTTCCGCGGCTGCTGCAGGATCAATTTCCCAATCCTCAACAAGATCCCGTTCTTTTACAGGAACAATTGAATAGGAGGTTTTTGTACCTTGACCAGACTTACTAACTGCCCAATAAATATCTGGACGATTAAGTGGTCCAGTCTTTTTATCAGCATTTAGTTTTTCTAGTTGACCGCAGAGACGTACTCCAACAGTCATAAACTGAACTTCTGGTTCAGATTCTAAATCGGTCAAGTTAACTACGGAGAAGGCAAACTTTTGTTCTGGTTTATTTCCTACTCGGCATAAAGGATCTCCATCCCAACCGATAAAGGACTTTTTACCTGGACGATTTACCCAGTGCTGCAAAAAGCTCAAAGGCTCTGCAGATATAAATTTAATTAACTGGACATTCTCTTCAAACTTAAAATCAGTTGTGAAGGACTTACTTGCGTTAGCTACTGCTTTTTTAGCAGCAGACCAACCGGATTGAATTGCTGAAGAACGCTCTGCTACTTCAGTTTCATCTTCTGGCTCAAACATCTCTGTAGAAGATGTTTCGTCTAGATTTTCTTCTTCGGAAACGTAAGAAGCTACACTTGGTGCTTCTTTACGAATACGTAGTGGATTTGTTGTCTGAACTCCCATTTGGGTGGTTCCTTTCTTATCGGCCTTCGGCATAAGCATTAGGCATTGGCATTGGTTTCTTGCGTGTGAATCTTAGTCCAGTTTTCCAGTAATTCTACTGAAAGATCTGAATTACGATTCCATTCAATCCTAGGAGACTCTATGAGACCCCTGGACTGAAAACTTTCTACAGCAGACTCTATCATAGCTCGGCTGTACATGCGCCATCCGGGCTCTTTTTTTCCATCAACAATTCTAGCTTTTAATCTATAGGGGGCTCTAGGTATGTAACCTTTTCTTTCCCACAATCTGATTGTAACTAGAGGCCTATTCAAGGCCAAGCACAAAGACCCGGCACTAAATAGTTCTACTGAATTACCGTTAGGTAAATTTTTTATTTTTCCTTGAGATTCCCAAGAATCTTTATCTGCTTTTTTAACTGGTTCAGGAAAAGACATTGACTTACGTTTACGTTTAGAACCAGGATAATACTGGTCTACGTTCTTAAACATTTCGTCAATAGTGTCCGGCATTTTAATCCTTCTTAGGAATAAATGCCCAAGTAACCCTTTTAGGAAACATGGTGTCTATGTCTTCTTCGGTTAGTTTACCCTCGTAAAGGGCAGCCATAACCTCATCCTCTGCAACCGTAGGAATTGACTTTATGCAGCGATCTGCTAATCCTTTTTTTGTAAGAATCAAGATAGCAGCATCTATATCTAAACCTAAAGATACTTTTCTCTGACGTTGTAGTCGTCTAAAACCTTCTACTTCTTCAGGCAACTCAAAATTTATATGCCCACGATCATCTTCTACGCCATTTTCAATTACGTATTGATTTAACTCCTCTTTTAAAGAATTTTGTTCTTTAGTCAAAGAATCAATACGGGTCTTAAAAGAAATGAAATCCCTAAATTTTTGAATTAAGGGGTCTACTACGGGTACTACTCTTGGTGGCTTTGCTATTTTTGGCATTTTCCCTCCTCAGGTTTTGTTAGTCTGAAATGTATTCTTTCAGAGCTTCTATAATAACATCGGTGATGGTTCTGTTGTCAAGTGCAGCTTTTTCCTTTACTGCGCTCCAGAGCTCATTGGGTACCCTAATTGTTCGAGTAGGGGTTTTAGGTGAGTTTGGCAAAAGATCTCCTTAAACTATACTAGATTCTAAAAAGGCCCTCAAACTTCCGGCGGTAAGAGTAACCCCACCACGGTCGTTTATTCCTTCCCCATCAACTACTGCGTTTGCCACAGCATTTTTTTGTTCCAAGAGGGCGTGCTGCCTTTCCTCTATGGACCCATCGATAAGGAGATCCTGAATAACTATAGAGTTCCAAGTACTGGAAGCTCGCTTAATTCTACCGTTTCTTTGGACAGCTAACCCGGCATTCCAAGGTAAATCATAATTTATTGACATATTTGCCTGTGGGAGATCTACTCCGTATCCCCCTGCGTCAGAACTTACCAGGACCCTGCAATTAGGGTTTGTTTGAAATTCAAGCTTAGATGCCTCTTTAGTTTTAGCATCCATCTGTCCTGTATACGTAGTTGACCGGTAACCTTTTTTTTCTAAGGCTTTAGCAATAATATCAGTCATCAAAACGTAACTAGTAAATATAACAACTTTATTGCCGTCGTATTCAGATAAAAAATTGTCTGCAAAGTCTACCAAAACGTCCAGTTTAGGAGCAGATTTTAGATCAGAAAGCATGCCAGAATCTTTTAGCTCCCAAGCATATTTAGATCCCTCTCCAGACATAGCATTAAATATTTCTGCTGAATGTTTAAGTAGATCCGGATGATCACACAACATACGCAAAGCGGTTAGTTTGGACATTATTCGTCCACGTAATTGATCTCCTGGACCTCCTTGATCGCTTTGATTTCCGTAATGAGAGAATAAATCAAACCTGGGCCCAAAAGAATTTAATGCTTCATCTAGATCATCTAATAATTCGGTAACAATTTGCCTGTATAAAACAGCCGCTTTACGATCAAATTGAATAATTATTGGTTCTGCTTTTATTTCTTCAGGCAAATAAGGGGCAACATCTGGATCTTGTTGACGTTTACGAACAATTGCTGGGGATAAAGTTTTGTGTAGGGTAGGTAGATTTCTATACCTCTCTACACCGCCAAATTGATTTCTTACAATAAACGTGGCATCAAATAAATCAAATCTACCCAAAACTTTAGGATTTACAAACTGCATTATGGAGTAGATCTCTTCCGGTTTACCGTTTTCTACCGGAGTACCGGTAAGAGCAAACTTATACTTTGAGTCTAGTTGCTTAACGTATCTTGATCGTTTTGATTTAAAGGATTTAATTGCGGTTGCTTCGTCGACAACGACGAATCCTCTTGGTAATGATGAAATGAAAGACCAGTCGTTAACAACTTGCTCGTAGTTAACAATGACGTAATCCACCCCGGAGTTATACCAATCAAAGGCTTTTGCATACTGATCTGCTCTCTGCTTTTGCGTTCCATCAATAACCAGAGCGTTTGAAGATCCATTAGTAAACTTTTCTATTTGAGCGGCCCATTGATATTTCAATGAGGATAGGCATATAACTATACCAGGTTCTTCTATATCCCCACTATCCATAAGACTCTCTATGGCAGCAATAGTCAAAACTGTTTTACCTAAACCAAGATCGTATGCAACTAACATGTTGCGTTTTAAAATCATTTTGTCTACAGCTTCAGGCTGATACGGTAATAACTGACCAACAAAAGTCATGGTGCTGGATCACCTATTTTTCGTACAATTACTGGGCCACACATAGAGGCATAATATTCTTCTTCTGTCTTTATCTTTTCAAGACGTCGCTTCTTGTAACCCTTTGTAGTCTCAAAACGTCCGCCCATAGATCCACCCATATGGCCGGTGCTAGTTGCTTTTTTAGATCCCTTTGATCTACCCACGTAGTGCAGCTCCTCCCAAGACACAATGTTTTGCGTTAGCCAAACCCCAGTCTATAGCATCCAACGACATATCGCCAATGTCCTTTTTGTCCGAATCACCGTAATTAAAAAACCAACACTCTATGCCTAATTTTCTAAAAGAGTCTAAAAGAAACTTGTTGGCTTTCCTGCCGGCTTCATCGTTATCCATAGCAATAATTAAATTTTCCGCTTTACGCATTATTTCAATCTGATCTTCGCTAACAACAGCGCCAAAAGTAGCTACGCCGCCAGGTATCCCAACAGACTTTAATTTAACCGCATCTAGCGGGGATTCGATAACGATCATTTGATCCTTATCCCAACAATTCATGCCAAATAAAGTTTTTGATTTTGGGACGCCTGGAGGTCGATTAAAAAACTTTCTAGACAGGTGCCCCTTTTCTTGCCAACCCAAAAGACGACCATCTAAAGACCGAATTGGGAGTATCCAAGTAGAATCTGATTCTCTCCAAGATACTCCGTAGGTGTTGCAAGCCTCTACTGACAATCCGCGATCCTTTGCAGCCCAAGCGGGAACTCCTTTGAAAACAGCAAGTCGAGCTTCACTCATAGGAACTAATTTTGGTAAATGAATATAGGTTTTCTTAGCTTCGTTTAGTTGTTTAGATACTAATTCCCAATTTACATCGGTATTGGACCTCAACCATGACTTTGCTTTTTCTAAATCTCCGTACTCCAGAATATCAGAAATTAAAGTTAATAAATTTCCCTTATATCCACAAGAAAAACAATGATGAGCGCCGGTATCGGCATTTATAGACCAAGAAGGATTGTTGTCTTCTTTGCCAACTCTATACTTGTGCATAGGGCATAAAGCAATTAATTCAGATCGTCTTTGAGAAGCCTCTATACCTAAACGTAAAAGAGTACGCTCTATATCCCCCTCTTGATAAAACATTACGGTTTATCCACCAAAGTAGGGGCTTTAGCAAAAGTTCCGCATACTGAGCACTCCATGTCAATAAAGTACATTGAAATCTCATACCCGTCAAAAATTGCTTTAATGTTCCAAATATTTGAATCACATACTGGACATTCATGATGAATTTCATTTTCGTGATCCAAAGTACCAGTGTAATCTGGCTTAAGTTCACGAATAGATCGGGGCACGTCTTCTCCTCTGAGATCTGATTCTTTGACGTTCTCTTGGAGTTGTGGCTCCCCATATTCCTTCAAGATTCGGTTCAAATATTGCATACTCAAGGCAAGAATTGATAAGAGGACATTTACGACAGATAGCCTTAGCAACATTAACCGTAGATCGAACACTGTAGTCTTCCGGAAAAAATATTTCCGGATCCTCATTCTTACAGAGTTGGCTGCCATCATATGGATACTGCGCTTCCATATTCCTCGAACCTTCCTTCTTCCCAATCCCATAGAAGTTCTACTTCAGCGGGACCGCAGTTGCGACTTGCAACTATTTTTAACAATCTGGAGCTATCGTCTGCTTCGTCTTGACGTTGCAGAGCAAAGATAACGTCTGAATCCTGGAGGAAAGATGAAGAATAACCAATTGAGTCGGCTGTAACCTGTCCTCTACGTACTTTGTGATTTAAAACCTGGGTTGTTTGAACTATTGGTATTTCATGTTGTTGACTCAAGCGCTTCATAGAACGAGTTATATTTGTTAAAGCAAGGGGAGTAGTCATCTCTCCCGTCATCTCATCAACCATCAAATACACGCCATCAACAAAAAGAATATCTGGACGTAACTTTTCAATCTTTACTGATAAAGCACTTATGGTCTGAGCAGATACCGACTCTGATAAATAAAAATTATGCATAGCGTCCATGCGCTGTAAGAACTTCTGATATCGAATTTCTTCTTCGGGCTTTAAGGCTCCACGCATAAGTCTTCCATTAGATATGTGCGCTCGCATAGCATCATGGCGCCTTTGTTGTTCAATATTGCTCATCTCAAAAGATTGAAACATGGGTACAAAACCATCATCATGTACGTTAGCTGCCATCTGCATAGCTAAAACAGATTTACCAGTTTTAGGAGGAGCTATGATTGTAATTAACTGACCGGGCTGTAAACCAGCTGTTGCAAAATCCATAACTTGAAAACCGGTTGCCATACCGAGAAGACCATTAGGTCTTGTTTTAACATTTAAATATTCGTCGTATCTTTGGCTAGCATTGTTAGAAAGGTTTATATCTGTTATACGGTTTACACCCTCATCAGATAACTTTGCTACTCCAGCACCAAGAATAGTTAAAGCACTGTTGTGATCTCCGGCAGAGACTGCATCTGCAGCTAACTGAACTACTTCTATAGTCTTTTGACGTTTCCTGTATTCAATTAGTTGATCTAAAAGATAGGACGCATTGTCTTGAACATCTAGAAGTCGATATGTAGGAAAGTTATCTTTTACTGTAACTGCGGTAGGAACTTCACTGTATTTTTTCCAATGATTGTGTATAAATTTCCATACCTCACGGTTATCTTCAACATAAAACCAATCTTCGTGTATACCTCTTTCAAGGAGAATAGATATATCTCTATCACGGATTGCTTTTGATATAAGCCGTATCTCGTTATCCGCAGCCATTAAACTCTCCCAATATCTATATATTTGCTGCCGTATCTTAGGGCCCTATCTGGGGTATCCACAACTCCTACCAATTCTGGGCGATAGGGGAGCTCCCGTACGAAATCAGAGATAGTTTTATAAGATAAAAAATAATTAAACGGATTAGTGCCTAGATTGTCAAGATCTTCCTGTATATCTTTCATTTCTTTTTTGGAATACCCAAAACCTATTAACTCTAGACTGTAACCATACTTTTGAGAAAAACGCCAAAACAATGATAGGGCAGCTCGATTATAGGTAATATCCTCTTCCATTATTGGAATACCTAAAAATCTACGAACAGAAGGCTTCTTATCGATTACGCAGTCAAGAGAAACTGAAACTCGAAGAGGAACCTCGTTTGAAATATCGCCCCCCTTCAAAGTTAAATTGCCTCTATCTTTCCATATCTAATTAAAAACTCTCTAAATGCTTCATCTGATTCTTTTGCTTTTTTAATTGCAGAATCTGGAGTAGACTTATCAATTTGAATTGGAAAAGTACCGTTAGCTAACTCTAATTCGCACCACGTTATATGCTTACATTTTTTGCGAGCCTTGAATCCTTCACAAGTACATTTTAGATTTAACTCTTTATCTGTCATGACTTCATCTACACCGCTTGTAGAAACAAAAAATTGTATTGTTTTCATTGAGCTCATAATTTTCTTCTATCTCCCTCTCTAGAAGATATAACGTAGGGGAAGAAAGCTTCGTATGCAAAACTTGCCATAGGAGCTCCATATACGTCAATCCATTGTTTAAGTGGAACATTAGTCGTAATTATCGTGGGAAGTCCAGCATTGAATCTCGATCTAAGTAAAGCATCAAAAGTATTTTCAGACCAGCCACTTGCTGTCCGATACTCCTTGCCTAAATCATCTAAAACTAAAATCTTTACGTTCAAGTGATCTTGAGCATCGCCGTATAGCCCCTCTACAAGGCTTGCTTCTGTCTCATCGGCATCAGGATCCCATTGGCGCTTCTGAAGGCGTAGGAACCTGGGATAGTCCGTAAAGTACCCTGGACGGACTGGGAACCTTTCTGGGGTGCCTATGACGTCCCTAGGAATAGTCCTTAAAAGCTCCTGAAGGGCCGTAGAGGCGAGAGTAGTCTTGCCGTGACCTGGATTACCCACCAAAAGAAGACCCATACCGCAGGTTGGCTCTCCCGGGGCTTTTACGACCTTGCCGGAGTTGACCAGATCTATCCATTTCTTGACCCCGTCTAAGACCTGACCCTCATACGGGTCTAAGTCAGACAGCTCCAGCCCAACGCTTTTCATTGGAAGGCCAGCTCGGTTTATGTAAGCCCTAACGCTAGGCGCTAGATCTTTTAGATCGTACATTACTTGCCCTCCAAAAGTTTCAACATCTTTTCCTGGTGCAAAGCAAAGTCTTCATCCACGTATTGCTTTTCTTCGGGCTGAGATACCTTGCCGTGGACCGTAGGATAGAACTGGAAGAACCTTCTGTAAAGCGGATAGCCGATTCCAGCATCACGAGTTAAGCGGGAGTCTGCAAAGAACATACGGATTGCTTTTAAAATAACTACGCGTTTAGTTCCCCTACCAACAAGATCATTTATCCAGGTAGCGAGATACTTTGAATTTACTTGACCAGGAACGCCAGGGGCATGCTGATTGCAGAGATCATAAAACTCGCCAATCAGATCTTTAGTAGTCCACTCTTCCTCAGGCCTTTCGCTACGACGCATAACTGCTGGAGTGGAAGCAATAGTCGTTCGTTTGTATTTAGCGTTGCGTTTAGCAACTTTGTCTTCGACCTTACCCACGGAACCAACTTCGTAGTCGGTATCTAATGACTTCTTAGATTTGGGTTTTGGATCATCTATTGGCCATGGCATAAGTTCCTTTCTTGGCGCGTCAGCGCCTAGATTAGAAATACGTAGTATTTCTAATCTATTACTGCTCTCTAGTTGTATATTACTAGTAATGCCTGGTTCACCGACGGTCGGAATTCCAGGCATCGGTTGATAGTTCCAATTGAACATATCTACGTAGTGTTGGCCTACTGGAGTGAACTTTAGGGTAGTCACCCAGCGTCCTCCGGTGACCTGTTCTTTGAACGCTTTTATGTACCCAAACTTCTTTAGCTCAGATCCAGCAGCGCGAATTGCGTCCCTGCCCTCATTCATGTAGTTAGATTCCATAATCTCTTCGGTAGACATAGGTCGCCCTACTGTGGCAAAAACCATCCACAATGCACGGGCCATACCCGAAAGATATGGGTTTAGATTTGGTGCTTCCATTTTCCCTCCTTAAAACTTTATAGTAAATTTACTATAGTCGATCTACCCCTCTTGGTAAACCTCGCATTTGTCTTACAGATACACCAGTAAAAGCTTGCTCTACTGCAAGGGATGCTGTCAAACCGACAAAAGCAGTTGCTATTGAATAGACAATCAAGGTATGGTCCTGCACCCCTAAAATAAAAGGGAAGATTATTCCAAAGGTGATAGCTACTAACCCCCGCCATTTTCCTATAGGCGTTATTAAACCTTCTATGGCGGTTAGTATTCCCGCAATTGCTAGAGAGGAGATTACTAAAGTTGTCATGCAGAGGACTCTACTGTCTAAATACGGCCCTGTCAATATGGAAGGTTTGGCCTGCGGCTGGAGTATCTGTTTCCGCAGTAACTTCGATGGTAGCCCTAACAGATCCTATAGTTTCTAGGCCTGTAGCGTAAGTGGATAGGTATGCCCAACGATCACTTCTACGTATAGAGGCCGTTTGGGTTCTGGTTACGACTTGAATATCAAATTCATCATAAAAAGTTATTTTTAAGTTGTATACGCCAAAAGCATCGGTGTTTTCTGGACGAATAGCTACAGACGCATAATAGCCTGATCCCCCACTTACAGCAATTTGATCGTAAGTTATTCCAAATTCAGCGTCTGTTGATGCGGATACTCTACAGAATGCTGTGCCATGAGTACAAGTTTCGTCAAAAAGAGTTCCTCTAGGAACAGATCTAAGTAAGGTTGCATTAATTCCTTCCCACTCTCCAAGATTGTTTTCAAAGGAAGCAGACGGTATTAAAGAATCTACTAATTCAGGGTATTGAGAATCACTTTTTCCTGGTCGAATAGCCCACGTACTTCCATTAGGAAGCACAGAGCCTAAAGTTTCATACAGACGAATAAATTTGTCAGAGTATGTAGGCCAGTAAAGACTTTTACCACCATCTCTACTTTCTGATTTAGTTAGGTACATATTTACTGCGGGGTTTAATAAATTTGGTCTAGTAATAACTTCAGGTATTGCAGGATCTACAAACTGTGTTGGTATACGACCATATTCCGCTTGAACACCGTCAATATAAAATACTGCTGCAGCACCATTTCCAGTGTTTAAGGATAGGGTTAATGTAAAAGATGTTTCTCCTGGCCCAAGAATTCTTTTAGCATGAAGTCTTGTCCACTCATCTTTGTTACTTGTTTCTACGATAAATTGTCTAATTTCTTGTCCAGAAGTACTTATAGAGTATGTTCCAGCCTTATTCATAACATACGCAGAAACTACGACATCTTCTCCACCTATAGCGGCTACTGGAAGGTATACCGTAGTAGATACTTCTCCGCCACCTGCTTTGCTTACTTGACCAACTTTATTACCAAATAAGGTAGCAGTAGTTACTGAAGTAAGTGTTGTTCCAGAACCAGCAACCCAATTATTTGTTACTTCAAATGAGGGATTTGATATAAAATTAATACGGTTTTTGGTTTCCCAACGACAATCATCTACAAAGAAAAAAGTTTCATTTATAGGGTTAGCTGGAATAGGTGCTCCATCCCCACTAAAAAAGGCATCTGTATTATCATTTTGTTCGAATAAAAAAGCATCAAAATAAAATACATCATCAATGTCCGAGGTTTCAATATAAATTGCTACTTTAGCTAATGGAGTTCCTGCATCTTGAGTATAAACAGGAGAAATTGAGCTAACAGATATTCTTTTTGCTTCTGAAGTAAAAGGTAATGGGTCTGAATCTACAATATATGGGTTAGTGGGATAAAATTTTCCATCTTCATCTGTAAGAATTGTAGTTTGTTGATCAGAGCTTTGCTGCACTGAATATTCAATTCTAGCGGTAGCATTATGTGCAGACCCGCTTATATACGCACTAAATGTATAGTTTTTTCCCGGATCTACTGGAATCCAATCAGAAACTATAGCAACTCTGTCTTGATCTGAAGTAGCAGTTAGTTTTGCTACTGAATTTCCGTAAATAATACTGGAAGCTGGGGGATTAAAATCTTGAGATAAAGTTGAGTTTAAGGAATACCAACCCCCAACCCCACCATCAAAAGACGGATTTGGAATTAAATTTTCTTTTTTCCCATTTACTACTACTTGTACTAAACGAGCGTCCTGATATTCTAATGAATATTGAGGTTCACAAATTTGAAACATATCAAAAAATGCTTCAGAGCTATTATTGTTTGGAGTAAACGATATGGTTACTCCGGCATATGCCGCATTATATGGTGATACTTTACCGTTTCTTCCAGAATCTGACGGGGTAGTAAATTCAACCCAAGAAATTGTAGTTAAATTTAAGATTGTTCCATAAGCAGTAGAAGAAATTACAATGCCATTTTTATCGTACCAGTCAATTCGAGCCTTAACAGATGCTAGATGCTGTGTTGCTCTAAGCCTAGTCCAACCACTAAATATATAACGAGTGTTTGGTTTAATCGGTACGCCGTATAACACAGCAGTAGGCATAAATTCTATTGTGCCTACAGGTAGACTTGGATAAGTTATTATTTCTGGATCTCCGGAATGCCCATGTGATCTAGCAAACCCTTTACTTCTTGGAGGAAATAGAAGATCATATAATCCAGGATTAGGTGGGGTTATTGTTTGACTAAATTCAGAAGTAGAATTAGAGTATAAATGATGGTCAAAATCTCCTTCTAAGGTTCCCCATCTTCCTACAGATTCTTCAAATGAAGAGTCGTTATAATCTAAAAATAAATTGTGTCCAACTACTACTTTGTTTGACCAGTGTGTCAAAGCAGTAGTATAGGTATTAACAGCTGCACTAGTTCCTTTAATGGAATTAATAATATTTCCAGCACCAAGTACAGATCTATGATAAATGTCTCCTAAAGCAGGTTCAAATGTAAAACCAAGATCTGTAATTTTATATCTTAACGTAGAGGCTGGAGTATATTTATAGTCTGAACTTTTTTCTAAAATATTAGCTTCTGTATTAAGTTTATCGTATTCAAAAGCATAGGCTGATAGTGTATTGTAAAAATAGCCGTCTTCTGGTTCTCCAGTAGCATCTCCTGGAGCATTAAGCCAAGCTCTAGGTATCCATTTAGAAATTTTATTTAACGTATCTGTTTCATTTACAAATATAGCCCTAGCGTCTCCGCAATTAATCCATTGAATTCCGTTAAAAACCCAAAAAGAATATGTAACTTCAACACCTTCATTTAAACTTTGAGAGTCAATATACGATAGGCGATAGTTACCTATTACATCTCCGTCTACAAGAATTCCTTCATATGGATTATTAGGTGCGCCAGAAAAACTTTTAATTAATTTCCAATGGGTAGGCAGACCGTCTGCAGGATCAGAAACGACTGAGCCCCACGCCAAAGAAATAGTCTCATAATTATAAGACCAGGCTCTAAGATTTACGTTATAGTAAACTCGATTGTTTTCAATCTCACCGTACTTAGGTACACCATATGTGGTAAACGAATATCTAGCCATTTACATCCCAGAAAGAAGGAATGGATTAAACCTTACCGCTTCTGCCGTTTCTAGGGCAGAATTTGCAGCAGTGTTTAGAGAGTTGTATTCAGAGCTTCCCTCATATAGGACTTTTGCAGTATTTACTTTTGGTATGCCCGCACTATCTACGTTAAAACCTAAAGCGTCATTAGAAGCTCTGCTTTCAAGTATATTTGCTGTTCCTGAAGTAGTTTTTATTACAAGACCTATTATTCCAGCGGGAGGCTGTATAGAGTCTCCTACCTTTTTAACGTAAGGACTATTTGCGCCAACACCATTTACAAGGCCTATTTCAATGTTATTAATTCTTTGATCAAGGCTAGTCCAAGTAGTGGTTGTTGAAAAAGTTCCGTCGTAACTAGACGTTAAAGGACTTCCTCCAAGAGATGCAGCACCTAATACAAGCTCAAGGGCACGTACCTCGTCCTGCAAAGCATTTACGTGATCCGCTAATACGGTATCTACTAGGTCTACCTTGTTTGTAAAGGTCCTAATACTTGTTGGATATGATGCGGCCATTTACTTACCTCTTCCTATTAGTTTTTTCATGCAAGACCCCCACTTGTTGTAATAATCAAATCGTCTGGGAGTAAGTACGAAATTTGATTTGGCTGCAGAGTAATAGTAGCGGCTGACGCACTATTATTTGTATTTAACTTGGTTAAGGTTACGGACTCTACCCCAAGAATACCAGCAGCTTTAGCCAAAACTGTTGAAAAAGCTATAGTTCTACCAAAAGTGTTTTTTTCAAAAGAGAATAGTTCTCCCTCATTTAAAAATGCCTTAGCTATTGCTAGTTTTACAGCATTGTTTCTATACGATGGGTTTACCTGCACTGTCATAGAAACATAGGTCCTAACATATGCTGGGGATTGCACTGAAACCGTTGCCCCCACAGGAATTTTATCTGCAAGATATAGCTCTATATCTGAGGCTAGCTCATTCCATACAGACGTTGGGTTTCCATTAGAAATTCCAGGGGTAATAGATCCGTCGTTTTGAGTTTGTGCATATAAAGTTATTGAACTATAGATTGAACCTACCGCATTTATTTTTCCAATACGGGGTACTTGCAAAGCAAGATACTTATAGTCATCAAGAGTTACCGCACGTTTTCTTGAAATAATTGCTGCTTTAATTTTTGCACGTAATTGATAGATATCATCCGCGTCAGCTCCACCTAAAGCTGCGCTTGGATTGGAAGCACTTAAGTATGAAACTGCTTCAGGATCAATATTTCCCGGTATAAAGGTAACTTCGGAAATAGCGTTTGATATTACGTTTCCTGAATTACCAACGCTAGTTTTATACAACGAACTTATGAATTGACCGGTTGATGGTATAGAACCGTTTACTCCGTCACCAAATATAACTGTAAGGGTTCCATCTTCATTTTGTTCTGTAGTAAATACTAGATCTGTAGGTCCAACACTAGTTAGAGCTTCTACAAATGTCCAAGGAGAAAATGCTTCCCCCTGCCCAACATAAACAATTAAAGAATCATCTACAACCCCAACATCAGGAATTAAAAATTCTTGATTTGCTTCCCCAGTAGAAGTTCCAAGACTTGAGGGAAGAGGTTTATTATTACTAGGATTAATTAAATCTGGCCTATCAGTATTTACCGTTTTTCCTTCTCTAGCGGTAAGAGTAATTGTTTGAGCTGGTTGAAGTTGAATAGCGGCTTGAGTAGTTTCAAAATAAACTTCTGTAAATGGTCCAAACAAGAGAGGAGCCATAACTTGAGTTCCTACAGGAATATCTATGGCTTGATTACTTACATTTTCAAACAGAATGTTAATTGATGCGGGAGTTGGACCAGAAGGATTGTAGCCATAAAGTTTTGCAAAATTTAAAAGAGTTTCTCTACGTATAGCAGTATCTACAGCGGTCTCATTAGCAACTCTATCTAAGTAATAGGACATTATGTCCCCCATGTAAGCAAACGCTTCAACAAGTACTGCGCCTAGATCTGAAGGATCTTCCGCATCCCAATTTATATTTGTTCGAGCATTTATGAGATTTACTAAATCATTTTTTAGAGCTGCAAAATCTCTAGAGGTATAGTCAATCTGTATTTCGTTTGCCATCGTTACTCCGTTACCGTGATTGTTCCGTCAATGTTAAAAATTGCTGTGCTAATAGATAAAGTAGTTATAAGGTCATTAGGTAATTTTATTATTATCTCGACTTCAGCTATTCCATCTTCATTTGGTGTAGATACTAAAACCTGTTCTACATTAATTTCTGGCATCCAAATAGATACTGCTTTTTTAACTGCTTGAGATATAGAGGTTTCTAGGTTATTACCATTTTCATAAAGAGCCTGTAAAACATCTGTACCGTACTCTGGAAGCATTGGACGTTGATTAGGGCTAGTAGATAGCAAGGTTAATAAGCGATCTAAATAGACTTTTCTTGGATCGCTAGTACTGTTAAGTACGCCAAGACCATCAAGGGTGTATGGGTATGAAATAGCGCTCACTGTACTCCTATCCAAACGGGATATTCAGGATCCCCAGCTATAAACATCACCCAAATCATCTGCCCTACTACCGGGTAGCTTCTATGGAACGTGTGCTCTGGAACCTTTATAGAGGTATCCGTAGTGGTTGTTCCTGGGGCGTTTAACCCACTTGCCACAGTATAGAGGCTATTTTCTTTAGAGTCTGTTGTAGATGTCGGCTCATTAGCAACAAATTTAGCTTGGCCCTGAGCTCTGGTTTTGGTCTTAGTTATAACGTGTTGATGATTTAATTGTTGATTTCCAGGAGCCTTTGGAACTATGGTTAGTGCAGGAACAGTTTCAGTATCCCCCCGGGAGTCTGTAACTGAAACGGGGGTTGTGGTAAGCATTGCTGCTATTTGAACAGCCGTATGGGGAGCATGATCTGGATGGTAAGAAGAGTCTGTAATTGGCAAACATGCTCTGGCCCAACCAGTTACTTCTTGACCCGTAGTTTGAAATACCTTAACTTTTATACGATTTTGTTTTAAGGGATCATTTACATCCTCTACTTTTGCAGAGTAAATTCCAAAAAACCTAGATCTACCTACCGGATCCATACCATACTCGGAGTCTATGAGGTGAGGGTATTTCATCTTGCCTCCCAGACTACTGTTCGTTTTACATTTGAAAAATTAGGTGGGGTAACTGAATACGGATTTGAAGGAATTATAGTCTCTAGTTTACTAGTAACGTTTTGCGTTACTATTGATGTTTTTTCTGTTTTTCCGTAAGTTGGGGTCAAAGAAGAAGCATTAACTTCAAAAGAATTATCTTTTAAAGCAGCCTTAGAAGGTATGATTGCTTGTCCAGATAGTTCTCCCACAACATCTCGAACTTCAGTGGTATTTTTAGCTGAATCACTTGTTTGTCCAAGTTTGTCTGTTCCGACCTTAAGCTCCATTAAATAATTAGCTGGAACTCCCCCAAAGATGTGTTTAACAGACAAAACAGTCCAGTATCCAGACATGCCGTTAGGAAGCCCGTCTAAATAAACTACTTCGTAAGGTTTTACTGCAGAGTTTCCTACTACCACTACCTTAGCTCTATACTGATATCGTTTTGCATCAGCTAAGTCATTAGCTATATACTTAGATTCAGTAAGGCTAGTAGCAACATCATAAACTTGATGTTTATTAAATGAGGCTACATTTTTGTCTTTTGAATACTTACTCATCTTTAAAGAACTCCTCATTAGGCACAACTACACCCTTATCTTCAAAACTAAAGTCCTTAAGTTTATGCGTAGTTTCAATAACTTTTCCTGTTCGTTCATTGTATCCAGTAACTACACGGTCTACTTTTGCCCCTCTTTCTGGAGAACTATCTGAAATTTCATAGGTAACTCCAATAATGGTTCCATAGCTTCTATTGTATTTAACTGTTGATCCACCAACTATTGAGTCTTCGTATTTAAAATACTTTGCAGAGGGTTTGCTTTTGCTATAAATTTTATTTTTAGAAACAAAATAAATAGTAGTTCCTTCAGAACGTAGAGCAAATCCTGTTTGTTTGGCTAAACGTCGACATACTTGCCAATCACTTTGACCAGCAGCTACAATCATTTTTCTTACACGTGGGTGTCTTTGAGTAACGGCTTTCATACCATTTTTTGCTGCAATTTTACTTATTACTTGATCTGCAGTAACATTTTTATATATTTTTTGGTCTGTATTCTTTAAATAATAAGACGCAGATAGGCAAACTACATCGGTATTGTTTGAGTCTGCATCGTCTTTAGGAATAATTTCATAGACGTACCCTAAAAATTCTGATTTAACTTTGTCAGTTGTATACGTAAACTTTACTGGATCTTCAGAAAAAATTGAAGTCTCTCTAGACTCTGGCTTTCCTTTAAAATGAAGAATTAATCGATCGTGCTGCTCTGTATCTTGATATAGTTCAGCACCCACTAAATTCAATTCAAAATTAAGATTTTTAGGAAACTCTACTTTAAAGGTAGAATATCGAGCCGTAGACTCATATACGTAATTTTTTTGAGGATTATTTTCCGTCATAAGGAATCCTTATAATAGTTCCCGGAAGTATTTTAAAAGGATCTGAAATTTCTGGATTTATCTCCATAATTTCCCACCAGTACTTAGATCCACCAATAAAATAATCAGCTAACTGACCCAAACTATCTCCGTCTACCCAAGTATATTCAATATAGTCTACTTTTTTTTCTTTTGAAAATTTTCGAAATACCGAAATAGTATAGTTGTTTGTGTATTTGTATTTTATCTGAGCTAATGGACCGTCGTAGTATCGAGACACTCTTTCTATCATGATGTGCTAGGTTCCTCTCCAGTAGATGCGTTAGCTTGTGCTTGTTTCTGCCAGCCGTCTCTGATTGCTTCTGGACCAAGTTCAAGAGATGGGTAACGAATGAAGGAAATATCTACTTTAGAAAGCATAGGAACCATTTCTTGTGTAAACATTACGTGACTTACATTTAAAGAAGCAAAAGAACCATAATATTTTAAATTATCGTGTATGTGGAACCAACACGGCGTACCGGTGATATATCCAAAATCGGAACTTTCTCCCGGATAATTTAAAAGAGCGGTTTTTCCAGGACTTCCATTTAATACCCTATATAAAAATTCAAGATCGTACTCGGTACCCCTTCTTAAAATCCCTTCAACTTCTTCTGGGGTAAGAGCTCTAGGGTAGTTTTTAGTGTAAGATCCGCCACTCCAATTTTTAAGTTCTGTCATATCTACTATACGGTTTAAATATAAAGACACAGATACTGAAGTATTTCCTCCCAATAGGTTTGCAGGATCTTTGCTATTTAGCATCCAGTCAATTGACGTATTAGTTGTAGTGCCATACTCTATATTGGTGGGGTTATAGGTAAATTTAAATCCCCAAATAGGACGTTTACCAGTGTTATCTTTTTTATTAAGCGCTTTTGCACTATCAGTAGATTGATATATTCTTCCTAAACGATTGTTTCTATTAGACAAAGCTTCTTGTGCATCTACAACAGAAGTAATAAGTCGACCACTGCTGTTTAATTGCTCCCTAGTTCTTTCTCCATGAGCTATGCTTCTAGTGACATAATGATTGGGTGGGTTATATCTAATTCGATCTAAATTAGGTGGGGGAAGAACAGCAGTGTCTGGAACGGCTGGATCATTTGAAAAGCATTCTTGTGCTTTTAATCTAATTACTTTTTGTCTACCAATTTCATAATGATTTATTTTGTCTGGGTTAGATCCGCCATCTTTTCCAATATACTCTTGACTAACAAATGACCCATCTAACGCGTATGTTTTTACAAAAACGTGTCTTCCATCTGCCTTATCTTTAAGAACTAGCGCTACCCATCTGTTAGGTTTTGCACAAGTATCTCGAGTAATAAGATCTTGTAAGCTACCCACAGCAGCTTCCGTTTTTATGTTTTCAGGCACTTCTGAAGCAACGTTACCTTGAGTAAAAGTAATTGTTCTTGGTAAACCACTTATTCCAGTTGCAGGAAAAACTTCTAAAAACACTGAGCTATTGTTTTCAGAACTGTTAGGTTTTAACGTAACTAAAAATTTAGGTGTAAAAGTAAATCCAGCTGTTTTTCCTTGAAATCCTACATAAAACAACGTCTTATCTGAAAAAAGTTGATCGTTTTCGTTTGTGCTATTAATAGTGCCAATAGTTAATTTATCTGCAACAGAGTCTCTATAACTTTGTGGTATTGCTACTTGAACAGTGTCGTCATTTAATATTTGTGGTACTCCGGATACTAGTTTGTACACACGAATATAGTACTTTACCTCATGTTTTAAATTTACTCTTTTAGATGAACTAGTTATTGCAACATATCCATCTTCTGGACTACTACCGCCGGTACCAATTTCTTCTTTTGTAATAACAGTCCAGTAATATAGAGATGAGGCATTTTGTAAGCTAGAGTTATCTACATATTGATATGCCATTAGTAATTACCAATTCCTTCCCCATATTTAAGTTTTTGTTCTAACCTCTTTAGCACATCATCTGCTAATTTATTAGCTTCAGACACAGATGCTCTTGCAATTTGAACATTCATATTTACCGAAACATTTACTTTTGAATTAGAATTTAAGGTAGCGTTTCCTCGCATTACCGCAGTGCTGGAACCCCCAGTTTCTGTAGAAGAGAGTCCAGCAGATCCCATACCATCGCCGCCACCTATGCCGGATTTCCTTGCTACAGTCTCTGCATCATCTAAGAATTTAGTAAAAGCACCACTGTTATAGGCTTCCCAAGGTCTCCAGTTAGTTCCTTTTTTACTTTTTACCCAAGCAGCTTGAATATTGTAACGTGGATCACGAAGACGAGTAGCATCTCTGTAAGGATCGTTATATGCTCTCCAATCTTTTAAGGAACGAATCTGAAAAATTCCATAACTATTTCCCCATTTTTTATTTGCTAAGTTTTCGTCCCCTACAGCTCCTGGTCTTCCATTAGATTCTGCTAAGGCTACTGCAAAAGCTGTTTTTAAAGAATCTCCTCTGAAACCCCCTTCATAAAGCATCTTCATAAGGGCGGATCGACTCCCCCCAGCTATTCCTGGAGGAGTTTCATCGTATGAGTTATTAAAGTTATCCCTATATTTTTTATTATTAACGTTTATCCCACTAGTAATTCTTCCACGATCTACGGGCCCTCCACTAAACATTTTTAATAGTTGAGAGATAGAAGGACTACTTAATTTTTTAGATATTGGCATATCTAGATCGCTGTCTAATGAGGAAGCAGAACTAGAAGTTTTAATATCATTATTAGTTCCAAAAACTCTGCTCACCATGCTTTTTAAACCACTAAATGCTTTTCCAGCAATATTTTTTATAAATGAAAATGCCCTTCCAAAGAGTCCTTTAGGATCCTGACGTCCTTGAGCACCAACACCGCCGTGATTTCTAACTTCAAAGTGAAGGTGTGGACCGGTAGAGCTTCCCGCTCCTGGAGCACCTTTTTTACCGCCGGACTTAGCAATTTCCTGACCTTGTTTTACTTTTTGTCCTTTAGAAACAAGTATCTTACTTAAGTGGGCATACAAAGTTGATTTTTTTGCGTGCTTTATAATTACGTAGTAACCGTATTGACGATGAGTTCCGGTTTCGCTTACAACACCATCTGCAGCTGCAGCTACTGGACTTCCTACACCAACTGCGTAGTCAATACCGGTATGGTTAGAGCTAATGCCAGGATTTCTTTTTGCTGCATCTGGACGAGGTCCAAAAGGAGAACTTACTGGTGTTCCTTTTGGAACCGGAGGTTGAAATACTTTTCCAGAAGAGTCGCCGTCTCCACCTATTCCATGACTACAACCCATGTTTCCATGATTGCAGTCTCCGCCACCAATTCCTCCACCTAAAAGGGTTTTACCCAACCCAATACCGGTTCCAATAAGCGCACCAATTCCAGTTCCGAGCACAGGAACAAAACTTCCTATTGCTGCACCCGTTAATGCGTAACTTCCAACATTTGCTGCAGCAAGTCCGGCAGAACGGACGCCTGAACTTACCTTATCTCCAAATAAAGAATCAAGAGCTTTAGTACCTAATAGTGCGGCAATGCTTCCTATTGTAAGTTTGCCTTTTGAAGATTTTAATAATTTTAGTAGGGCTTGTCTTCTAGTAAGGGCAGCTACACCAGTAGCAGCAGTTCCAGCTCCAACAGCAGCTGCGGTTCCAGCGCCCATAGTTGCTGCTGTTCCGCCTGCAGCTAAAGCACCTGTTCCCATAAATCCGCTAGCGCCACCAACACCAAGCATTCTTGCAGTTAATCCTAGTTGCAGTGCGCTAGCGCCTGCACCCATGGCCATACCGCCTAAGCTTGATAAGGTTGCGCCCGTATTTCCGGCTCCAGGCATAGTTTGTAAAATACCTTTTAGGGTCATTAATCCATCATTGACTGGACCTAATATGTCAGCCATAGTGCTAAACGCATCGTTAACGGATGCCGTAGTACGAAGACCTACGTTGTATCCACCCACTAAACCAGCCTCTGTTGATTCAAGCTTACGGGCCTCAGACGTGTTGTAGCGGAACTGAGATCTTATTGGGCTTTCTTTACCAACACCCATAATATCAAGGGCTCGGTTAGGATCAGACAAATCTTTTTTAGATAAGTTCTTGCCCTTACTTGCACGAGCAATAACTCCCATTTGTAGTTGACGCATCAGTTCTGGATCTCCTCCAGAAAGTTGCATCAAGGTTGCATAACCTTTTGAACCGGGGTTAAGAACCATCATTGCTTGTTCTTTAGTTATGGAGCGTCCGCCATATAAAAAGCCATAAGCTTGATTTATTAGTTGATTAGGGGCTACTAAATTTCCCTTACTGTCACGAGCACGAATACCGCCTCGCAAGAAAGTCATTGCATTTATTCCAGCAAATGCGCCAGCAGCTTGTTCGTTAGAGGAACCGGTTATTGCCGACATACCCCCAAGTTGTTGCATTATTCGCTTAGAGCTTAGAGTATTGGCTAAATATCCGCCTTGATAACCTAGCGTTGCTGCAGCAGCTGTTGGGCCCATAGCGCTAGTTGCGCCACCGCCAACTAAACGATTAGATTGAGAAATTAAACTTGTAGCGCCCATTCCGCTGAGTCCAGCCATGGAATCTGCGTACATTCTTTGAGTAACTGCCGCCATAGTATTTGGCGCCATACTCATACCTATTGCTGCAGTTCCAGCTGCAACTACTCCAAGACCCACGCCAATTTGTTGTTTGCGGGTTCCGCTTCCAAAACTAGCAAGACCTAAAGTTTGACCGCCAACGCCACCTTTTCCGCCATTAGAAATTTTGTTTACATACTCAGCGGCTTGTTTTAAATTTTTATTTATTTTATCGGTGTGTGCGACAAGTTTGAGCAGCCCAGTATCACCTTTAGACAATACTTTTTCCAGGATGCCTGGCATTTGTCCAAAAGTGTTGTCGGAAGCACCGACCATGTTTTGTCCACCGGGTGGGACTGCCATTACTTCACCGCCTTAGGCTTATTAACTGCTTTAGTTAACCAAATCATTCTTTCCCTAAAAGATAGGGACTTGATGTCCTGTAAGGTCCATCCTGGATAATAGTGCGTTAGTAAACTATACGCTTCTATAACCAGCTCGTAACTTGTCTCACTCTCGAAACAAATCTGCCAGAGTCAGTGGCAGCGATACCTCCGAATCGCAAGCGGAGCAAGTTTTTTTGATTTCACTAAGTTGTGGGCCTGGGTTGCGGTCTGTTATATGCTTTATTAGATCTCTACGATCTTTTAAGCTTAGATCTTTAATTTGTTGAACATTTAAAATAGGCATTCCATTGATAGATTCAACACAGCTTTTTAAAAGAATGGTGTCTAGTTCAGCTGCATTTTTGTTGGTTGCATTAACTAGTGCTTTTTGAGCACCTCCAGTTGGTAAATTTATTTTTATTTTTCCAACTTTGCAATCAACTATCAATGACCTATCTTCTTCTTTTTCTAACTTTTTAATTTTTACATCAGATGTGAGATCAATCTTAAAAGTTTGATCTTCTCCACAATCAGGACATACAGGACCAATAGTCACTTCTGGACCAAATGTGGCAACTCTGATAGCTAAAAGTAATGCTTCTCTGTCTCCAGCTAAAAGAGCATCTAATGTTTCTTTATCGGCTGGTTTATCGCCAATTTTTACTGTCGCTCTTTCTAGTATGGATAATAGAGCTTTTCCAGGATCACCAATTCGAGCAATTATTTCTTCGTCAGTTCCTGTCAGTTCTCGTATTTCTGCGGTAGTTATGATCCCTTCAAAAGGATCAGTTAAGCCGCCCGGTAGTTCTACCTGAGTATCAGGAGGTAACGGAGTTTCAACCTTAGGGGCTGGTGCCGCTACCTCCTGCTCAGAAAGTGCTTGTGCTGCTAGTTTATTAGCTAGAGCAGGGTTGTTTGTTGCGCTGATAGTTTCTGTAGACATTTAGTTTACCTTTTCGTTAATTATTAAAGAGCTGAGATTACTGTGGTGTCTGATAGTTTTTGTGCAGAACCTGAGGCAGTATAGTTCTTGCCAAAGGTTACATCAAAGCCTTCATGTACTAGAGTAAGTTCTTCAACCATTAGTGTGCTCGCTCCGGCGTCCAAGTTGCTGTAAGACAATGAAGTAATCCAGCAGTTGTTTACACGGAAACGCATAGATGCGTGTTGATCATAAGCAGTTTCTACTGCACCAGATCCGCCAGACCCATTAAGAGCAGCTGGGTTTGGATGACTTAGTACAGCGATATCTAGATCGCAACGGAAGTCTGCACCAACACCGCTTGTAGCGTTTGGTGTTAAGACTGAAAATAGACGACGCATCCAACGAGCGTGAGCATCATTACCTAACATTACTCCCTTAGAAAGGGTGATTGGGGTAAAAGAGCTCTGACCAGGAATCTGGTGAAAGTTGGTGTTGTAGCCGCCTTCGCGGTATGCAATTGATTCAGTAGTGACGCTTAGACCGGAAAGAGATACGAAACCCATCTTTCCAAAAGAAGAGCCCCACTTAGCATCATTAGTCTGTGGAAGAAATTCCACCACAAACTTAAAATTACGTACCGGATCGGTTAAGAGGGTACTGAGGGTGTTATTTACGGGCATGATTATTTATCTCCTTAAGCCGTAGCTGTTCCGGTAATCTGACCAAGTTTGATTACAATAAACTCAGCAGGGTACTCAAGAGCAACGCCAACTTCAATGTTGACACGGCCATTTTGAATGTCTGCTTGGCTTGTTGTACTTGCATCTACCTTTACGTAGTAAGCCTTATCTGGGCTTGCTCCACGTAAACCACCTTGTTGCCAATAACCTCTTAAGAAAGAGCCTAAAGCAACACGGATTTGAGACCATAGACGTTCGCTATTGTTCTCAAATATTGCAAAAGAGCTTCGATCAGTTAGCTCTTTCTTTATGTAGACTAGTGATCTACGTACATTTATGTAGCGATCACCTGGGGTGTTGTTAAGTGTGCGACCACCCATAACAACAATTCCATTTCCTGGCACTTGGCGAATTGCATTAATTGGCGCAGTTCCAGTATTGAGAGAATCTAGTTCAGCATTTGTTAGTTGACGTTCGGTAGCAACTGCTAACGCTACTCGGTTTGTAAGACCGGCTGGGGTTTTAAATACGCCACGAGAAGCATCTGTAGCTAGGAATTGACCCATCATTGCTGCTGCAGGAGCTTGAGTTCTAGTAGCTCCTCCGCTTGCACGCAAAGTATCAGGGATAACAAGCCATGGATAATAAACCGCAGCGCATCCTCCATCTGAGTCAGGAGCCGCAGCTTTTACATCTGTAATAAAGGTTTTAGCCTCATTAACTGTCTGACTTACTGGAACATCAACTACAGCGAACGCGTCTCCACGTAGTTCGCAGTAATTAATTAAATCTCCATAAATATTTACAGCAAGAGTGCGCTCTTGAGTAGTTCCGGCAGGAGTATAAATATATGCAGCTGCAGGAATTGTAAATAGAAGTGGGTTTTGAATAGCATCAAATGTACTTAACGAATCTGAGTAGTTGGTTCGAGTTGGAGCTGATCCGTTTGCACCGCCGCTTAGAGATTTTAGGCCATCAATTTCTGGCATATCATCTGGAGAAACAGACGCTGAATTTAGATCTGCAGCACGTACGTAAGCTGAAGAGGCGTTAATTACTGAAACTACATAACGTGGGTCTGTAGAATCCATGCTTAGATCAGTAAACTGCTCTAATATATTTGAATTTGCAGCGCTTGTAATTGGAGCGCCATACACAGCTAAAGTAAAGCGAGTAGCTGTTCCGGCTGCTAATACTTCTACAGAAAGGTCATTTCCCCAAGATCCTGGGTTTGCTGCAGAAATAGAAAGGGTGTTAAGACCAGCTTGAGCACGGTCAGTTAATATTACCAATGCTGAAGCTGAGGAGCTTCCTACAACTCGCTTTACGTATAGCTGACGGCCACCGTTAGCAAAAAAGTTATAGGCTGCCCATGTGGTTGGATATGCGTCTTCAAGAGATCCAAAAGTTTTTACGAACTGTGTCCAAGAGTTAAGAAGCACTGGTTGATTAACGGGTCCACGAGATAGAGCGCCTACCAGGGCTCCAGCTGCAGTTCCTACATCCGCTAGTGCGACTTCTTGAGGAAGTTCGACTTCTTGGATAAAGACGCCTGGTCTACTGTATGTAGCCATTCGATTTTACTCCTTAATAGTTAGGTTTTTACTAGGGGTTCCGAGTTTATATTTCGATTGGTTCAAAGTCTGTAAATTGCGAGTTTAGTGTGATGTCTGGTGGCGTTAGCACTTGGTAAATCTGGTTCAATTCTGCTGGGAGGAATTCCGAGCTAATTTGAACGTTATAGACATTACTAAACAATCTTTTATCTTGTTCAGTAGTATCTCGTTTTACGAACCCTAGTATATCAACCCTGCGTACAGTGCTATCCTCAGGGATTTCTAAGAGTCCGAATCTAAGTGGAAGTCTTCCTGGAGCAAACAGAGCGTTTATAATTTGTCTGTCATGTCTAGGTTGACGTGAGTAAGTAGTTATTTGATAGTCTAAGTTTACTGGTATTGCATACCAGCCCTCATACTCTTCTTCGGTATTTGCACCCTCAGGTAGATATGGATAGGGTACAAATCCTCGATGCGCTCTATCAAAAGCTTCTGATATGCCCACCAATTCTATTGTTATATATGGATAGCTTTGAGCTCTAATTTCTGTATCTGGTTGCCCAAACCAGACTCCTACAGGTCTATTTGGGTTTCCAGAGTCAGATACTGTAATTCCAGTAAGTAAGCTTTTAAGAGCCTTATCTTCATTAATTATATATGGCATTAGACTAACCTAGTCCGCTTTAAATGTTTTTCTACTTCTTCTTGCATGCCTGTATCTTTAATGCTACGAATAAAGGTTCGCATTGCTGGAAGTGGAGGGGTTTTTTGATTGCCGTATTCCAACCCTAAAACAGATTCTTTTGCATCTTCTGGGTATTGGACAGCGTACTCGCCATCTACATATTCTATGACAAGTTTATTTGAAACTTCTTTTGGCCAGCCCATATCTAGGGCTTGCGCTCTAACTTTAAGAGTAAGGTTAGCTACTGTATCTGCGACAGCTGATGCATAGGTGGTAGTAAGGAATTTAGATAGTGCGTTCACTTTTTACCGAGCCTATTCGAGAGTAGATACCCTGCAACAAGACCCACAAGAAGTGGCTTCTTAGTGTCTTTGAGGTTAGCTAAACCGCGAACAAACTCTTCTTTATCGGCTTGGGACTCAGCCCGATTAAGCCGGTTAATAAGTGAAATCATAAATCCTCCATTAGAAGGCGCAGGGTAAAGCAGCAGGGTTCCGGGTTTCCCCGGCGTCAAAAACAAGGATAAATGAAAAAGCCCCCTTTTGGGGGGCTAAATCATTACTTCTTTTCCTTTTTGCCTTCGCAAGCACAATTATCGCAGTCGCAAGGCTTTTTGGCCATAGGCAAATCGGTCATTTTTTGTCCTTTTTCTTAGCAACTTTTTTCTTCTTGGCGTACTTTTTATTAGCAGCAGATAAGGTCTTTTCTCCGTGCTTGTCTTTTGGCCGCATACAGCCACAGGTAGCGCACATTATTTCTTCTTCTTTGCTTTACAAGACTTGCAGGTACCACAGGTACAAGCTTTGCCTTTGGCTTTTGTCTTAGGGCCTTTTCCAAAGCCAGTTTGACCTTTTTTCTTACCACATCCGCACAGAGCGCACATTGTTACATCCCCTTTCTAGATCTAAGGGTTTTAAAATCAGCCCCGGTAATCTTTCCCTTAGGGTTTGCCGCAGCAGCAATCTTTTTTTGTTTTGGAGAAAGGCTTTTATTTTTGTTTTTACCTTTTCCGTATCCTGGTTCGCCTTTTTTCTTACCACATCCGCAAACAGCGCACATTATTTTTTCTTCTTTCTAGGAGCCGATACTTTGTCTTTGCCCTTACCTTCCGGCACACAGTTAGGGACTTTTTTACCATTTTTAGTCTTAAATCCTACTTGAACGTATCCGTCCCAGCAAGGTCCTTGTTTAGTCATATATTATCCTCTATTGTCTTTAGAAACAAAAGCAGTGTAGTTAGCATACTCTTGAAACTGTGGGTCATTGATTAGTTCTTCAGGGTTAACCTGATTACAATCAATTGTAAAAAGGGTGTAATCATCAGTAATGATTCCTTTAGGGAATATCTGCTTGACCGTAAACACCTGATTTCGAAAGACTATTCTATCCCTAAGATACGCATCTGGGTTGGTAGGCATGTATTGAAGTTCTGGGATTGCCCTGGATTCCCCTCCAGAAAGGCTTGAGCCATCTACTATGTCCATGTTTATGGTTACACGAAGAACGTCCGTGTTGTAGAAGCCTCGTTCACTTTGAACGGTAACGCCTTGAAATAGAGCCGCATTTACCACGGGGATAGTATGTGGGCCATGCCAACGCCTGCCTCCCGTATTGTTTCCCACATCGTATATGGGGTCTACAACAGAGGTATCTTGATCATAGAGCCACCAATCAATTTCATACCCTACAGTACGAACCACCTCTTTAGTAGTTCCCGATATGATAGATCCGCGTTCGTGTTGGATGCTGAATCGGCCTTCTCTTTGTTCTCCACGCATACAGGAAGTATAGACCTGACAACCCCATTGGTAGGCCTAAGTTCAAAGGATAGTTAAGCTGTTAAATGATATTTCAGCTAAAGTGTCTGTATCTGAAACCACGGTAATATTCTTAGTATTGATCTGATTGAGGCCATGACGCATAAAATAAGACAGGGCATCAGGCTTAGGTAGAGACTTTATAGCGTCGCATAAATCTGCATTATTCTGCTTAATAGTTGGAGCTAACCAAGTCTTTTCATAAATCGTATTCACCCCGCTAGTGACGGCTACCTCTCTTGGATGATAAAACCTAAGGTTAGTAAGACCACCAAAATAACCTATACTGTGTGCTCTGCTATCTAAAGTACTCATTTCTAGATCTACCATCTCGGTGCCATTTGGTGCTTCAAGGTTCCACTGAACATTAGGCACCTCAAACGTATTTAGCCTATGACAGAGTTCGCTGTCTTCATATCCCCAGCCACGAAAAGAATTGTTGTATCCGTTTATTAATATAAAGTCTTTGGTTAATATTTTTATTCCGCCAGCATTACAAAACCATATCTCAGCAGATTTGTTGTAGGTATATGAAACGTTTAAGGGTACTAAATCTACGTCATTAAATACAAGATAGTCTGGATTATATGTTTCCAAAGCATAAAGAACGCCAGCGTTAGCTGCCGCAGCTCTACTAAACAAAAGATTGTCTTGTTGTTCTACAAAAAACACTTTTGCAATAATCCCTTGTTTATTTAAATAGGCAGGTAAGTAGGATTTTTGAAAGGTCTTATATACCTCTCGATTTTTAGTAGGAACTATAACTGCTAACTTCATTGGTTTGGGTTTACTACCTGTAGCTTTGTCTTTGTTACGTGTTCGTGGGGCCAATCAGGAACCGTATTATCGTGTAGCTTTCCCCTAATGTAATGCTTGCCAAATACTTCTCCCCCGGCTGTTTCTGCCCTAAAACGTTCAAATTCTCTTAGGGGCTTAAGTACAGAGGGGTCATCATCAATACTGAAATGCTCCATAGCAAACTGTTCAATCATGGTTTTGTGTACAGGAACAAAGAAAAATACGGGGTCTCCTTTTCTAAAGGTAACAAGTCGACCTGGATCTGTAAACTTCCAATTCATAGTGGGAGAAGAAGGACTCCAATCAGTTTCAATTATGGCGCTCAAAGGCGATGCACCTGGAACCACTAAGTTTGGGGCGGGCATTATCCACAAGTTCCATCCCGGAGGAGTTCTAGGAATTGCATTTACGTGGAAAGTTAGGATCCCATTGCCAGTCCCGTTATCAGCAAAAACCATTCCATGATCTGTGTAACGTCCACAAATTATGGTCATATCGTTAGCATGATCTCCGCCTTCCCAAATGGCTTGTACATCATGTGGGGCTTTTAAAGCCCAACCATGTTGTGAGGCGAAAGTCATAGGTAAACATCTATAGGCGTATCCGTTTTGCGTATCGTCCATCCATTGACGATTGATAGGGGATTGAACTATCTCCAGTCTTTGTCCTTTAGGAGCTATGTGATACCACTTGATGTAGAAACTCATTCTGCAACCTTTGGGGTATTTAAGCGAAGTCTAGTTTTGTGATCGTCTACATCAGCTTTGTTATTTACAACGGTTCCCTTTATATAAAACTTTTGTGCCTGCCCGTTGTAGTTTGCCATGTGATCTCCACGAGACTGAGAGAAGCGTCGGTTCTGTTCTTTTAGCTCAGGATTACTATCTAAAGACTTATATGTTACCTTAAAGGATTCAATGTAATTCCTTATTATGGGGAAGAACATGAATAGGGGTTCTCCCTTTTCATAAGTTATTGTTCCTGGTTTTATAAACTTTAGGCTAAACGGGAAATGAAAAGGTAACCAGTCTGTTTCAACAATTGCATCCATAGGATAAATAATGTCTTTTTGCGTATTCGTCAAACCCCGTATGTATAGTGATGTTCCTGGGGTTGTTTTAACTAGTATGTCTGTATTGACTGTAAGAATACCGTGAGCAAAATGAGACGTAGCATAGTGACAATCCGTAGTACAAAACTCATGATTAGTTATATTAAGGTTTTCTTTACCCGGTCCTCCATCCCAAGTAGCTGTGAAACTACAGGGAGAATGGGCAACCCACCCATACTGATTGGCTATTTTTAAAGGTAGACAGTTATACGCCCAATTACCCGTATCGTTCATCCATTGACGGATGACGTGGGCAGGTTGTATATCAAAGACACTTTCTTTACCGTCGCGGGTATAGATGTCTAAAAAGTTTTCTACCACTTCCCAATCGGACAGGTTGCCTTCTCTAATTTCGTTTTGAGGTGCATTAGGCAGCCACATTTCTTGCATTGATTTGTGCCCTTCGTTAAAAACTCACAACCCTTACAAATATCAAAACGTTTTTCAGCAATTTCTTCAAGAGTGTAGTTGTTAGGGTTTAAAAGGTGCCAAGGTCTGGTTTCACCCTGTGCCTCTTTCATTGAGGTTAATTTTTGTTTATATTCTTTCCATGCAGACATGAGGTTATCCTAAAATAACTCCACTAGAGTCTGCAATAGAAGTAGGTGGACTTACAAAACTATTATTCTCATAAATCCACCCATAAGCTACTTCTAAACCTGAGGGGATTGGAATAATTTTTGGATCCGAATTGTATGCAGCTATGTGCCTAGGCACAGATTCAGCAGGGTTTGTATCATCAATGCTTATAGTTCCGGCTACATCACCGTCAACTACGATAGCGAATTTATGTACGGTCATTTATTCTCCTAAGTATATTTCTAAGTCTAGCATAGACAGGTAGAGCCGTCGCAGAAGCATCCTAGATACTCAGGACAGTTGCCACAACCTCCAGTTGGTGGAGGTGGAACCGCTGGAGGCGGAGGCGGTGAAACCGCTGGAGGCGGAGGCGGTGATACAGCCGGAGGTGGAGGCGGCGGAGCATAACCTATAAATTCACAGAATCCAACATAGCACCCATAGCCTGGAGGACATGCAATATCAGCACAAGGATCCGTTGGTGGAGGTGGCGGAGGTGAAACCGCTGGAGGCGGAGGTGAAACCGCTGGAGGTGGAGGTGAAACCGCTGGTGGTGGAGGTGAAGGAGTACAGCTATCTATACACTCATAGGTATAGGTAATTTGACCACAGCAGTTATAGTTTGACCAGCGTCTGGCTTGACCACAACATTGAGATCTATACACAGTGTTAGTATCTGGAATTACATCGCAGTTTTGACAGCACGCACAATCATCACATCCACAAGGAGGTGGAGGAGGAGGTGGTGGAGAACTGCACGGAATACACTCTTGCTGCGTCCATGGAACACAGCATCCTAGTGGAGGAGCACCTACAGTTTCATAATTAGTTCTTGTTCTGCATTGATAACCTCCAGAACAAGCACCGTATGCGGACCATGCTCCCGGTTCTGGACAAGGATCACATCCAGGTGCTGGAGGAGGCGGAGGAGTAGGAGGAGGTGGCGGAGGAGGAGGTGGAGGTGGAGGTGGAGGCGGAGGAGGTGGAGGTGATGAGCACACTACTCCCCCAGAAATGCTACCGCCACATGAAGCTACGTTTTGTCTAACACATCGCAGAGGATTGCCTTCCACAGCAGGTGGACAGCCGACAGTAGTGGTAGAGCCATTGCTACATATTTTTTGATAGCCCGTCATTTCAAATTCATATATGTCTTCTCCGACGCAGCGCTCTCTAGTAAATGAATACGTTGTGCATGCAACGCCTGCACATGGGTCTACAGCAGGAGGAGGCGGAGACGCTGGAGGCGGAGGTGGACTTACTCCTGGTGGAGGTGGTGGAGGATCTACATATCCACAAGTAATGGAGTTTGCTTCTACTAATCTATTTGCTAAATACTCATTATTTGTTGCTCCCGATGAAGCGTACCTTACATACCCGACACGTTGTCTTCTATTTACCCCCTCGCAATAAAACTCGCTTGCACTAGAACCTACCTGATAAAAATTGGGAATAGGGTCGCTAGTAGGGGGAGTAGTTACATATATGTTATCTGCAATACTTCCCTGTTCTGCAGTGGTAGGAACTTTTATAAGACCTATATATGTCCCCATATTTGGAGATGTAGCAGTGACTACTAAAGGTACAGATAGCTGTGAAGTTGCTAATAAATCTGCATATCCCGTAACTCTTAAAGAACCATTATCTGCTTTTACAGAAATGCTGTTTATAAACGTATATCCGGTAGGACTAAAATTTATTACTGCGGAATATACGGTAGTTCTAGTTCCAGATACGCTTCGTACTACATCAACTGAAGAAGAATAGATATCCTCAGAAAATGAGTATCTAGGCACTGCGGCCCACCAGTTATTAGAATCAACTACCCAGAATGCAAGACCAACACCACCACTGGTTCTTACTCGAGCATCAAAATTTGAACTGTATAGGTCTATTGCTGTTAATGCGTGATCGCTAGGGGAATTATCGCATGAGGCTTGCTGCGACCCATTTACTCTCCAAGTTCCTCCAAAAGGTAACCACGCTTGATTGCTTTCTGCAATCCCTAACTCAGAGACTGTAGATGATCTACTAAACGTATCTTCTATTCTTGAGGCATACCATTGACGCCATACTCCGCCAACTTTTATGTAAGCAGCGGTAGCTGTTCTCCATTGACCAGCTACTTTAACTGAAAGGCGAGTTGCAGCCCTCCATACACCACTTACCTTGGCTGAACCTGGCATTATATATACTGCACCCAGATGTCTCCGTCTGCACCTTGTCCTGAAGATGGAGCATTGGTAGAGACAGTAATATTACGCACTACAGTTGAAGAAGTGCTCGCAAGAGAAACGGTTCCGTTATTTACGTTAACGGCACCAATAGCTGCTGGGGTAATACCTAAGCTTGCAGGATTTAACTGGGGACTTCCAAATGGTTCCCAAGTATTAGTTGTAGAATTAAATCGTCTTACCGCCATTAGTTCACTCCATATACTAGGGCAGTACCGCTTAGGGTTCCTGCGGAAGCTGATACAGTCATAGTTGTTAATGTGTCTAAAGAGTTGTATGAAGCAACGCTATTTAAAATAGCTACTGAGTTAGATCCGTTTGTAAAACTACCCTCTATACGAGCCCACTTAAAGGCTTGAGCCTCAACATCTGGTATTTCTATAGACCAATGATTTGTAGTTACCCCTGTTTTTACATTTGATATTGTAAATAAAGCTGTTGGACCCGGAGTGTAACCAGTGGCGCTATCATTTAAGGTAATGGCAATGTCTGCATCTGAGCTTGAACGAACGTTTCTAAATACAACAAAAACATCTTTATATAGTGTAAAAGAAATTGATAAGTTAGTAGACGCACCAACTAGGCCAACACCTGAAATAAAATTTTTTCCAGCATTATTAAAAATGTCTGAATCTAACCATAGGTCACCGCTTGTAGGGTTTGTTGGCGAATTTTGACCAATAAAAACTCTTTTGCCAGGAAGTTCATCAGTGAACGAAATAGGTCCAACTGGCTGGCCGTTACTTTGTACGGCCATGGTTATGAAACCTCAGATCCAAATGCCTGGAAGGTTAGGTTAGCTGTAGAGGCTACAACGGTAATTGCGTCTAAAGCCGACAGGGTAACTCCCAGAGTAAAGGTGGTAGTGGTATACGCAGGCACAGTTGCGTCATAAGCTAAGTATTGCTTATTGTCTAGAGCTGCGTTATCTTCACGGATTGCAATACGGTAGGTGGCAGCAGTAGCGCCTCGATTACAAACCACTATGGTTGATACCACAGCTGAGCTGCCTAAAACTGACGGCACAGCATAAAGCTGGGTGCCGCCGGATACGTTAGCTGCTGGGGCAACCTGGCCTAAAATTTTATAGATTGTTGCCAAGAGAATGCTCCTTAGAGTAGAAAACTAAATTTGCCGTAAGGCGTGGGTCATTTGGGTTTAATTCTACGGCTTTAGCTCCGTATTGAAATGCCTTATCGAACAAACCTAGGCGATATGAGGCTATAGCTGCATAGTCCCAGGGAGCCGATCCCCAGGCAAATTCCTCGCACAAATACTCTAGCGGTTTTTCTACTATTTTTAAAGCATTTTCTGCAGCGTCCAGGCAGTCAAACCAACTGTTATTTTCATAGTAAAGCTTAGCTAGATCCACATAACCCTCTCTACGATCCGGGGCTTCTTCCACAGCTTTCTTTAGCCATTTTTCTTTTTCTGCAAAGTTTTCTATCATCTTAGCAATATACCTCATCGATGCCGCTCGTTCTGGTTTCCATACCGCTTTTGGTAAAGAAAGGTGTCTTTTAAACTCTTCTACTGATTCAGCAAATTTTCCGTAGAAGAAAAGTTCTCTGGCAAAGTAAAAAGCGTTGCGATCATCGTATGGGTCTTCTTTTACAGACTGAGCAAGTAGGGGGAAGTACTGAGATCTGGGTTTTGTATCATCAGCGTGGTGATGAATTTGTAGGGCTGTCCAACCCTGAACCTCATTTAGGCGATCGGTAACCAATACTTCATGGACCGGATGCTTCCACCTATAACCGTGCCTTTTGTGAATCTTATCTCCCCCATATTGTAACCCTGGGGCACCGTCAGAATTCCAACTCCACGTATATTGATAACGTGGGCGAGTTATGTTTGTGTTGGAGAGTGCTTCTAGTTCTTTACGCCATCCTGGAAGTAAAACCTCATCCATATCTAAAGCTATGCAAAAGTCTATATCATTTGGAAGCAGAGCAAGAGAGGCGTTGCGAGCATCATCAAACCGCCAAGGTTTTACAGAGATGCCTATGACATTTATGCCGTAGTTTTTGGCGTACTTCTTAGTAAGATCAGTAGATCCGGTATCTGCTATTAACAGGTAGTCTGCTTCTTTTGCAGATTGATACCATGGTTCTACAAACTGAGCTTCGTTTAATGCTATCGTATAGACGGCTATTTTCATGCCCTCATGCTCCAATTATTCTTCTGGGTAAACTAAGTCGTAACCTACGACTACTCCTTCTTCGTTTTTTACTTCAAATTTTTCTGCGCCAGTTTCTGGATCTATACCTAAACTAGTCTTTATCATGAGAACCTTCCCCAAACGCTAATAGTACTTGCTGACATTGAACCTATAGATGGCGGTAAATCTGATTGAGAAGCCACTGCTCCAGTAATTCTAGGAGATAGGGTAGAAAGAGTTCCTGGAACTGAGCTCCACGCCATTTGTATAGATCCTGTAGTAGAAGCAATAACTATAAGACCAATAGCGTATCTAGTTCCTGCAACCAAAGTATATGTACTAGGGTATCCGCCGTCCGAGTTAAGAGCTCTTGTATACAGGGTATTGGTGGTAGAGAATAAAGTTGCATCTGAAGCAGTACGAGCAACAAGAGTTGCAGTATTGCCGGATACTGTATACAAACCAAAACGAACTAATGATGTTCCGGTAGTGGCTATAGTTGCAGCCGCTACACTTATAGAAGAAATAGTAGTGGTCCAAGTTGGTGTAAACATAGTTAAGTAGACGGTTCCACTTGTAGGCGTACCAGTAAAGTTACCGATGCGAGGGTAGACATCTACTATTGAAGTGCTTTGATTAACGGATCCAGAAAATTCTTCAAAAGCATTTTTCCAAACAAGACCTGTTGGAGTTGACGAATCAACCGCCAAAACATAGCCTAAATTTGCCCCTACAGCTAAGTTAGTAAGTCCTGAAATTCCAGTACCCACAAGTAGATCACCTTTTGCACCTATTAGATGACTTCCCAAAAGAGTAGTATTTTCAGCGGGAACAGTCACCGTAACATCAGAGGTAGCATTTGTAAATGAGAGTGTAGTTTCAAAATTATCTGCTGTTCCTTCTACTGTGATGCTGGAATCAGATAGATAAAGTCCAGATACGGTAGGGGAAGTAAGAGTAAGTCCAGAAATAGTACCTGCTGTTCCACCAAGAGATACTGAGGTGGATCCTATAGTAACGCTAGAATTTTGTAGCTTAACATTTGTTACATTGCCATCTACAATTTTTGCTGTGGTTACTGAAAGATCTGTTGGTGTTCGAGTGTCAGTAAATCTAGCGTCTGTGTCAATTGCTAACTTAACCCAGTTACCAGCGTGAGCATAATAAGCACTTCCAGTAGCATGAACATGAGCAAACATTCCGTGGTTAGAACCTGCTGCTGGTAGGTCTACTACATCATTAAATACAGACCAAGTTATGTCATCTGAAGTAATTGCAGATTTATCTAAACCAAGAACTGCTGCAGTAGATGTTCCTGTATTTGTTACAGGTCCTGTTACAGAGATAACTCCTGATGGGCCTGTAGGGCCCGTTGGACCAACAACTGTAGAATCTGCTCCTGTTGCTCCAGTTGAGCCAGTTGGACCCTGTGGTCCAACAATTTGTCCTACGCTATACCAAGAAGTTCCATCCCAAACATATAAATCGCCATCTTCATCAACAATGTAAGCATCTCTAATAGTATTTCCTGTTGAAGGTAGGTTTGCAACTAATGCAACACTTCCAATTAAATTAACTGCAACACCTTGTGGTCCAGTAGGACCAGTTGGTCCCGTTGGTCCAGTAACATCTGATGCAGCGCCTGTTGGGCCTGTAACTGCTGGGCCTGTAGGTCCTGTTGGTCCGGTAGGACCAGTAACTTGAGACGCTGCTCCTGTTGGACCCGTAGGGCCAGTTACGCCTTGTGGTCCAGTAGGACCAGTTGGTCCTAGTAAACCTTGTGGACCAGTTGCGCCTTGAGGAATACCAAAATTTAAAATTGCAGCGGTAGCTGAGCCGCTATTTGCAACCGAGGCGTTAAATCCAGGATTTAAAGTTGTAGTTAAACCAACAGTAACTGTTGGAGTTGGACCAGTAGCTCCAGTAACACCTGAAGAATAAACTAATGAGTTCCACGGAGTTAAACCGTTACCTACTTTGAAACGTCCAGTATCTGTTTCAAATCCTGCTTCACCTTGAGAAAGAATTGGGTTTGACAAATTCCATTCAGAAGCAGTGCCTCGTCTAAACTGAATTTTTACTGCCATTTAAACTCCTTGTACATTTCCGCCGTTAAGAGTAATGCCGCCACCATACACGGAGTTTGGAACTCCACCATCTACGTTATCATTTTCTGGACCTGTTGGCCCAGTAGAACCTGTTGGACCAGGAGTCGTAGATACTGGGCCTGTGGGCCCTGTAGGACCGGTTACTCCAGGTCCTGTAGGACCCGTAGGACCAGTTACTCCCGGTCCTGTTGGTCCAGTTGGCCCAAGTGGGCCCGTTGGTCCTAAATCTCCTTGTACACCTTCAGATACTAAAAGGCGCCAAACTGATCCATTCCAATACCAAGTCGTCTCACCAACAGTAAACTGTTGATTAAGAACGGGGGAGTCAGGAAAGTCTATTGGCATAGTAAGTTAGTATA
>SXGQ01436803.1_pt1 | contig 69896 bp, 73 predicted proteins | sample 3178371 | NCBI WGS metagenome assembly SXGQ01 (sample SAMN11356859, study PRJNA531348) | freshwater metagenome | isolation source: freshwater sample F1-20 | place: China: Fuxian Lake, Yuxi | collected 2017-12-25 | reverse complement strand
GGCCATGAAGCACCCATCCTATCTCTGGGCACTTCGGGGCTGGGGAGAATTAGCGATAACTGGGGACGTTGCTAGATGCCCGAATACGTATCGGAGTCAAAGTCGGTGGCTTCCTTGCCACCAAGAAGACTCTGCACATAACCGACGAGACTTGCAACCACAGTCTGGGCTCCGTGTACCAATGCTGAAACCACTGAGGCCAGTGTGACCTGTTCCGAAAAATCAACAACTTTTCGCTTAGCCCACGACATGCCCACTACACCGGCAACAGCGCCGAGGAGAAACCAAAACAGTCGACGCATCATTGGACGGGCTCGCTTATTCGACTCATGTCACCCACGGTAGTACCGAAAATCATCGACACCAATTGGACGATATGACGGTGGGTTCTGAGTAGTCGCAGGCGCCTGGCCTGTATGGCCAGAACGAACATCTTCCATTGCCGCACTTATCGCATCTGTGACGCTGCGGCTCTTTGGCGCAAGTGCGAGATACACCACACCATGGGCCAATTGATGAATAGCCTCGGGCAATCCCACGCGCTCCAGTGATTCAGCGACTGCTACTGCGAATGGCAAAGCTGCTGCATCGGCCATGCCAATATCTTCGCTTGCAAAAATCATCATGCGACGTGCGATAAACCGCGGATCTTCGCCAGCCTCCACCATGCGCGCTAACCAATGCAATGCAATATCTACTTCGCTCGCTCGCATGGACTTAATGAATGCAGAAATTACGTCATAGTGATCGTCACGACCGAGTCGTGAAACGCTCGTATCGAGTGCCGTTGTTGCGTGTTCGAGGGTGATGTGCTTATCGGTAGCAAGTGAACAACAGACTTCAAACGCTGTTAACGCTTGCCGCGCATCGCCTGTAGAGCGCAGAGCAATTATTTCGAGAGCAGAATCATCGGCAACAAAGCCCTCGAGCACAGCGGCTTTACGAAGCAACACTTCAACTGCTTCTGCATTCACAGGCTTGAGACCAAACACAGACGATCTACTGCGCAATGCAGGGTTCACAGAGAAAGCAGGATTCTCGGTGGTAGCACCCACCAGCGTGATAAGCCCTATCTCTACAGCATGCAACAGTGCATCTTGCTGCACAGTTGTGAACCTGTGAATCTCGTCTACAAAGACGACAGTTGCTCTGTCATCAATCGACAGTCGACGTCGCGCGATATCTATCACTTCACGAATGTCCTTTACGCCTGCCGTCACGGCAGACAGCCGTTCGAATTCGCGCTTGGTAGTAACTGCAATCAGTTCAGCAAGTGTTGTCTTTCCAGTTCCCGGAGGTCCCCACAAAATGATGGAAGACATTCGGTCGGCTTCGATCAACTTTCTCAGTGGGCCACTTGGCCCAACGAGATGATCCTGTCCAATCACTTCATCTAGCGTCGTAGGCCGCATACGAGCGGCAAGCGGCGCTCTCTTCATCATGCGTTCTTCTCCCGAGGCTGAAAACAGATCTGGAGAACTCATGACATCACGACGAGGCAGGTGGTGGCAGCAGTCGCAATCCGAGTTCTGCCAACTGTGCACTCTCCACAGGAGTAGGTGCGTTTGTCATCGGGTCTGAACCACTTTGAGTCTTTGGAAATGCAATTACTTCGCGAATGTTTTCTTCACCAGCGAGAATCGCGGCCAATCGATCGATACCGAAAGCAAACCCACCGTGTGGTGGCGCTCCGTATTTGAATGGCTGCAAGAAAAATCCGAAACGACGATCTGCCTCTTCGTCGGAAATTCCTAATTGGTTGAACACTCGTCGTTGCAATTCTGGCTCATGAATACGAATAGACCCAGAACCAAGTTCCCAACCATTCAACACAAGGTCGTATGCAAGAGCACGCACCTGTAACGGGTCTGAGTCGAAGAGATGAAGGTCGTCAGGGTGCGGATGACAAAACGGATGGTGACCCGGGCGAGGTTTACCTGACACTGGGTCCACTCCTACAAATAGAGGGAACTCTGTGACCCATACATATCGGTACGGCCCTTGATGCACTGGCGGGCGACCAATGTCGTTTCGCAATTGCCCCAATACCTCAACTGTTGTTTCCCACTCGTCTGCAACGAGAAGCAACAAGTCACCTTCAACGGCACCCATAGTCGTGACCAATGCTTCTCTCTCGGAGTCTGTCAAAAACTTGGCAACAGGAGAATCGAGTGCCCCATCGGCGCCAACTTTCATCCACACGAGGCCTTTAGCACCAATCTTTTTTGCTCTGTCTGTGAGAGCATCAAGCTTGTTACGACCGGATGCAGCAGCGTCTGGATAAGTGACTGCGTCAACCCGGATGCCCTTGATACAGGCAGCTCCAGCAAAGGCCTTGAACTCAGTGGCAGCGAACAAAGAAGTGAGTTCCACTAGTTCCATGCCAAAGCGCAAGTCTGGCTTATCAATTCCGAAACGCTCCATGGCGTCGCGCCATGTGATTCGCTCAATTTCGGGTGGCGCCTCACCTGTTACTGCAATCGCCGCAGCAACCACTGCCCGACCAATGTTTTCCAACACATCATCCTGAGACACAAAGGACATTTCTGCGTCTAGTTGCATAAATTCGTACTGACGATCAGCACGAAGGTCTTCGTCGCGCAAACAACGCGCAATCTGGTAGTAGCGGTCAACTCCAGCAACCATCAACAATTGCTTCCACAACTGCGGTGATTGTGGCAACGCAAAAAATGAACCAGGTTCTTTTCGTGAGGGCACTAAGAATTCGCGTGCACCTTCAGGAGTGGAAGGCATCAACATGGGAGTCTCAACTTCTACAAAGCCATTACTTTCCATCTCGCTGCGAATAGCACTGTTGATTTTTGAACGCACACGCAGGTTGCGTTGCATACGTTCACGACGAATGTCGATGTACCGATACTTCAGACGAACAGACTCGTCAACATCGTCGGCTCGCGCATCAACAGGAAACGGTGGCGGTTCAGCTGAGTTCAGTACCTCTACAACGCATTCACCTATTTCGACAGCACCTGTAGGAAGCCCCGCATTTACCGTGCCCTCGGGACGGGCCCGCACGACACCAGTAATACGAATGACGTATTCACTGCGCACATCAACGTCGTTGTCAACTACACATTGGACAACACCCGAATGATCACGAAGATCTACAAAAGCAAGATGTTCACCATGCTCACGACGGCGACCTACCCAACCACAAATTGAGACCGTTTGTCCGATGTGCGACACATCGAGCACGCCACACATATGTGTTCTCATTGCTGTCGATGTCATTGTGATTGCCTCCGCGGCTGTTTCGGCCCAACAATTGACTGCAGATGGCTCTGGAGATCAACGAGGGGAATTGTTGTCTGTTCTGAGGTGGAAAGGTTACGAACGGTACAGGTTGATTGCTCTGCTTCTGATTCGCCGATGATCACAGCAACAAGAGCGCCACTACGGTCGGCACCTTTCATCTGTGCTTTCATGCTGCGTCCGTCAAAGGCGCGATCTGCTGAAAATCCTGAAGCACGAAGAAGTGTCGTCAAACGCAAAGCATGCGTGCCGTCCGTTGTATCGATAACAAAGACGTCGATCTGTGGAGAGCCAAATTCGAAACACTTCTCTGCGTCACACGCGAGCAAGGTTCGATCAACACCTAATGCAAATCCAATGCCAGCGGTGGCAGGGCCACCCAGATCTTCGACTAGGCCGTCGTACCGCCCGCCGCCACCCACAGCATTTTGTGCTGAATCGAGCGCAGTGGAGATGAATTCGAATGTGGTGCGGCGGTAGTAGTCGAGACCGCGCACCAATCGCTCGTTCACCGTGAACGGAATATCAAGAGTTTTCAAACCAGCGCACACGGCGGCAAAATGTTCAGCGGCGCTTAGGCTAAGAAACTGACCAATAGTTGGTGCGCCTGCAATGACATCTGCGTCTTGCCCCCGCTTTGAATCAAGAACCCTCAGTGGATTTCTTTCAAGCGTTGCTAAAGCCTCTGGACTCAACTGGTGTGCGCGTTCTGAGAAATACAAGGCCAACGCTTCTACGTAACGAGTGCGGTCTCCATTGTCACCAAGAGAGTTCACAATGAGACTCACATTTTTCAATCCGACGGATTGGTAGAACTGCCATCCAAGAGCAATGACCTCAACATCAAGCAATGCGTCGTCGACACCAAGCACTTCAATACCCACTTGATCAAATTGTCGGAACCGTCCGGCCTGAGGGCGTTCGTATCGAAAGTTCGGCCCCGAGTACCACACCTTCCACGGCGGCGTAGGACGATGCTGTGCATAGGCGCGACACACGCTTGCGGTGTGTTCTGGTCGAAGCGCAATATGACGCCCTCCCTTGTCTTCAAAGTCATACATCTCTTTGGTCACCACATCTGTGGCATCACCAAGCCGAAGAAACACGCCGAGATCTTCAAACATGGGAGGCACGATGCATTGGTACCCAGCAGATTCAACGCCATCAGCAAAGATGCGCACCAATTCTCTCCATCTCCCTGCGTCGGGAGGCAAGATATCCCTTGTGCCGGGACTGGTTTGAAAGGTGGCCACGACTAATCAGGCTAGTCGGACGAACCCCCAGGCACGATGCGATATGCGTCGTAGACCGAATCAATTGACTTAATCATGCGCAAAACAGCCTCAAGGTGATTGGGGTCGGCCAACTCAAACTCGAAGCGCATTTTTGCGACCCTGTCTGAGCCCGTATGAGTACTGCAAGCGACAATGTTGACGTGCTGTTCCGAAAGAGCGTTCGCAACATCTCGCAATAGTCTGCTGCGGTCGAGTGCGACCACCTCAACTCCGGCAGTAAACACCGTGCCTGGCGATGTGCGGGCCCACTCCACTTCAATGGTGCGAGCCGGCTCACCTTCTACAAGTGATTCAGCATTTGCACAGTCGGCACGGTGCACGCTAACCCCGCGACCTTTTGTGATGTATCCGACGATGTCATCACCAGGTACGGGAGTGCAACAACGAGAAAGTCGCACCAAGACATCTTCGAGCCCTTCCACATGAATACCGGTGGACGCGCGACGCTCAGATGTAACGCGATCAACGCGCATCGGCATTGCAAGTTGTTCGTCACTTCCCTCTCGACGAACCGAGCGACCAATACGTTGAGCAAATCCCCTCGCTGAAACATGATGCTCGCCGATAGCAGCAAACAAGGTCTCCAGATCTGTCATATTCAAAGCTTCAAGTTCCTGAAGGAATGCATCAGAAGTCCAAATGCGCTGCACGGGCAAACCCTCTCGACGCAATTCAGCCGTGAGTTCATCACGACCCGCTTCCACCATGTCGTCATGACGTTCGCGCGAGAACCAGTTCTTAATCTTGGTTCGCGCACGAGGCGACTGCACAAATCCAAGCCAATCCCGTGACGGCCCAGCACCTTCAACCTTTGAAGTGAAAATTTCACAAGAGTCACCAGACACGAGAGACACATCGAGCGAAACGAGCCGTCCATTCACGCGAGCGCCAACACAGGAGTGACCCACCTCTGTATGCACTGCATATGCAAAGTCAACCGGCGTGGAATTCACGGGCAGTGTAATCACGCGACCTTTCGGCGTGAAGACAAACACTTCTTCCTGCTCAAGGTCACTCTTTAAGTCAGCCATGAACTCGTTCGGGTCAGAAATATCTGACTGCCAGTCAATAATTCTGTTTAACCAGTCTGAGTCAGTCGCGTCAGTGCCTTCCTTATAGGAAAAGTGCGCAGCAACACCTCTTTCAGCACGTTCGTGCATTTCCCTAGTGCGAATCTGCACCTCCACAGGCTTACCGCTCGGGCCAATAACTGTTGTGTGCAACGACTGATACAGATTGTATTTCGGCATCGCGATGTAATCCTTGAAGCGACCGACCACAGGTCGCCACTTACCGTGAATGCAACCGAGTGCTCCATAGCAATCACGAATACTGTCAACAATGATGCGGACTGCAACAAGATCGAATATTTCGTCGAAGTCACGATCTTTCTGCACCATCTTTTCGTAGATGCTCCACAGATGCTTTCCTCGACCGGTTACTTCAGCAGAGATATTCACTTCCGTGAGACGGGCTGTGATTTCTGCGATGGCCTTTGCCAGGTAGATGTCTCGTTCTGGCGTACGAGTTGACACCAAGTGATCAAGTTCTGCAAACCGTTTCGGATACAAAGCAGCAAACGAAAGATCTTCTAGTTGCTGCTTAATCTCTTGCATGCCTAGCCGATTAGCAAGAGGTGCATAAATGTCGAGTGTCTCTTGCGCGGTGCGCTGTTGTTTCTCTATAGGCACTCCAGCCAGCGTGCGCATGTTGTGTAATCGATCAGCCAATTTAATGACCAAGACGCGCATGTCACGTGCCATTGCAACGAGCATCTTGCGCATAGTTGCAGCCTGCTGAGCCTCACGTGAATCGAATTGCAAGCGTTCTAATTTGGTGACGCCATCAACAAGAGTTGCGACTTCTTCTCCAAAGTCACGGCGCACATCTTCTAATGTGATCTCTGTGTCTTCAACAGCATCATGCAAAAGTGCAGCTGTGAGGGAAATCTCATCGAGACCGATATCTGCCACGATGCGCGCAACCGCAATGGGGTGATTGATGTATGCCTCACCGGAGGAACGCATCTGATGTGTATGAGCAACACGTGCAACCTCGTAGGCCTTATTGACCATCGATACAGTTGCCTTTGGGTGTCGCTTCCTAAAAGCGGTAAGGAGAGGCGCTAGTTCCTCAATCGGCGCACTGTGGTGCCGTCTCCACGGAAGAACGCGGTCGGCAGTACCCATACAACAATCTTAGCGACGAGACTTTTTCCGTGGTCGCGGTGGATGGCTAAGAATTGCGTCAACCGGCGGTCGCAAGGCAGACCCAGAGCTGGCTGCGGCCGAAGCACTTGCGGAGGCACGACGACCAACAGGTGCTCCTGTAGACATGAGATGCTCCATGTCTGGCCCCAATGACAATTGACCACGGCCCGAGGCGAATTGAGCGGATCGTTCTTTTAGGAGACCAAGAAGAGGTGTCGCAATATAAATCGAAGAATAAGCACCCGTAGCCAATCCAACTAGAAGTGCCAGAGCAAATTCGCGCAGTGCAACTGCTCCAAATACACCAGATCCAACAACCAAGAGACTCAAAACAGGAAGCACTGCAGCAAGCGAAGTGTTCAGAGAACGCATCAGCACTTGATTCATTGACACATTTACTACATCACCGTACGAGACTTTCGAACCGCTAAATCTGCTGGTGTTTTCATGCACTTTGTCGAACACAACAATGGTGTCGTACAACGAGAAACCAAGAATGGTGAGGAATGCCACCACAGTTGCTGGAGTGACTTCAAGACCAAGAACCGAATACAGGCCCACGCTAATCGCAACGTCGTGGGCCATTGCAGCGATCGCGGATATTGCCATTCGCCACTCGAAACGCAATGAGATAAATATGGAGACGACCAGAAAGAACACCAGAAGTGCATTTATTGCCTTCAACGTGATATTCCTACCCCACGTAGAACTAACAGTCGACACGCTCACATCGTTCACTGTGAGTTTTGCCTTCTCAACTAGCGCGGTCTGTATTGCTGTGACTTTTTCTGGGGTTTGATCTCCAAGTTGAATACGAATGCGACTCTCTGTTTCAGATTTCAATGTCTGAATTTTAATGCCATCATCGAGGACACCTTCACTCTCCAAGACCTCTTCAACAACCTCAATGGATATCGATCCCTGCATCGGCACTTCAAAAGCAACGCCGCCCTTAAAGTCGATGCCGAGGTTGAGACCTTGTGTGAACAAGGAAAGGATTGTGACGACAACCAAAAATCCAGATGCAATGAACCCAATATTTCGACGTCCATAAAAATTAAACGTGGTTTCGCCACGATACAAACGCCTCATGCCGACTCTCATGATGACACCGCCTCAGTTGTTGATGGCGCGATTCCTAAGATGCGACCTTTATTCATAAATTTTGTGCGCGCCAAAAGCAAAACTGTTGGTCGCGTGAAAAAGTAAGAAACAACTATGTCAGACAAGGTGGATAGGCCTAAGAAGAACGCAAAACCACGTACAGGACCAACTGTAAGCCACCATAAGATCAACGCGCCGATAAACGACACCGTGTCAGCAGCGAGGATTGTGCGCCATGCACTTTCAAAACCACGAGCAGCTGAATTACGCAGCGAGCGGCCTGACTGAACGTCGTCCTTGATCTTCTCAAAGAAAACCACGTATGAGTCCACCGTGACACCAATAGACACGATGATTCCCGCAACACCCGAGAGCGTGAGCGCTAGACCATTGGTTTTCGACAGCCAAGAGATGACACTCCACAGCAATAGACCAGAGATAGTAAGTCCACCGACAACAACTAATGCCAGCACGCGATAGTAGAACAGCAAGAAAACGAGAACCAGTAGAACGCCAAAGAGACCAGCGACAATCGCCGCCTTCAAAGAGTCTTTACCTAATGTGGCCGACACTGTCTGAACCGTAGGGATGTCGAACTGCACTGGCACTGCACCGAATTGCAAGACACGAGCTAACTCGTTCGCTTCGCTCTCAGTAAATGAGCCACTGATCTGCACAGAATTATCGAACGATGGCGCCTGTACTACCGGAGCCGAAATCACTTCGCCGTCCAAAATAATGGCGATCTGCTTCGTTGGGCAATCAGCACCGCCCGCGAAGCACTTTGCCGCGAGCGCATTCCACTGATCTTCGCCGGCAACTCCACCTTTCAATGGGGCGACAACCACCCATGCGCCATTGCTGACCTCAGCGGCTGAATCATTGGAGAACACTTCACCAGTTGCCTCCGCTGGGCCAAGCAGATAGATGAACCCATCTTTACGGCCAGGCAATACTGTTTGACCTTCTGCAAGACCAGTTAAGGGATCTGCAGGAAGGGTTGTTGTGGTGGTCTCAGCAGCAATGCGGCGAGCGCTACCAAGCCCTCCGGCTGGTGGCGCAAGCGTTGTGGATGTCTCGTCTGAACTTGCACCTTTAATGGTGGTGGTCGTTGCCCCCACCACTGTTGTGGTGGTGCTATCTGGATTCTCTGCCATGTTGATCACTGGGCGCATCTCTACTGCACCAGTTCGACCGACGAGCTCGAGTGCCCGCTGTTGATCTTTCACACCAGGCAAGTTGACAACGACCGTGTCGCCCTGACGAATAATTTCGGGCTCTGCCACACCAATTGAGTCGACGCGTTGGCGAATAATGTCGACCGCCACTGTTAGTGCATCAGCGTCGTATGTTCCCTGTGGCGTCATGGTGACAGAAGCGCCACCTTGCAGGTCGAGACCAAGAGAAGGCGTGTTGCCAGCGAGAAGGTTGCCACCAAAAAGCCCCACCGCAAGCAGGACTATGCCAATAAGCGAGGCCAATAGGGGACGACGACTCACTGAAACTTACTTTGCTTCAGAATCAGGAGAATCACTGGCTGCAACGGGGGCCTTACGAGCAATCGATGCACGAGCAACGCGAATTTCAATTCGCTCTTTGTCGTGGCCGTCGGCAACGTCGATCCACAAAATGTCGCCTTCAATAGCAGTAACAAACCCGTAGATACCTGAGTTCAAAATAACTTCATCGTCGACTGCAATCGAGGACTGAAGGTTTTGAGATTCTTTGACCCGACGACGCTGTGGGCGAAGTAGGAGGAAATACATGGCGGCAAAAATGGCACCAAAGAAAATGAGACTGAACCATGGGCTACCACTGTTGGTGGTGGTGGTTTCTGCAGAAAGTAAAATAGCAATCACGGAAGACAAGCCTAGCGAGCCATTGCCTGTGGAACTGTTCTCCCTAGCCCCAAACCTCGAGGGTTTGACGGCGAAATTCACTGAAAGTGCCTGCTTCAATCGCCAGTTTCATTGAGTTCATCAACTGAATTGTCCACGCCACGTTATGAAGTGACAACAGCCGGGCAGCACTTGGCTCGCCCACCTGAGTGAGATGACGCAGATACCCGCGCGTGTGGGTCTTGCACACCCAACATTGACACAAAGCGTCGAGCGGTTCTTCAGACAATGTGTGCTGCGCATTTTTCATATGCACTTTGCCTTCAGATGTCAGCGCAGTTCCGTGTCGACCAACACGCGTTTGAAGAACACAATCAAATTGATCGACTCCTAGCGCGACTGCTTCCACTAGCGACGCAGGATCTCCGACGCCCATGAGATAACGCGGCTGATCCTTTGGCAACTCATCGATACATGCGCCAATTGCATCAACCATCTCTGCGCGAGACTCTCCGACCGACAAACCACCAATGGCATAGCCATCAAACCCAACATCAACCGTTCGTCGCGCACTCTCTGCACGCATCGCTGCATCTGTTCCGCCTTGCACAATGCCGAACAACGACTGATCGGTACGAGTATGTGCTGCCCGAGCGCGGATTGCCCAAGCATGAGTGCGCTCTAACGCGAGCCGCACCACATGGGGCTCTGCCGGCAATGACGTACAGACATCGAGCACCATCTGAATATCTGCACCAATTTTCTGCTGAACCCCGACAGCAATTTCAGGAGTAAAACGATGGTACGAACCATCGTACGTTGACTTGAAGGTGACGCCGTCATCATCAACCTTTGGGTCGAGCGAGAACACTTGAAAGCCACCAGAGTCTGTGAGCGTGAGACCTTCCCACGCAGCGAACGCTCCGAGTCCACCGAATTGCTCGATGACTTCGGCACCGGGGCGCAACATCAGGTGATACGTATTGCCCAACACAATCTGTGCACCCAACTCTGCGTAGTCACGAGCACTGAGGTACTTGATGGCGCCACGCGTACCGACCGGCATAAAGCACGGCGTGCTGTAGGTGCCGCGATGTGTGGTTGCAGTTGCGCTGCGAGCAGAACCTTCGCTGGCTGATGTATCTAGATTGACGCGAAACATTTGACTTAATTCTTTTCTCGAGATATCAGCATTGCATCACCGAACGATAAGAACCGGTATTCCATTTCGATTGCCGTTGTGTACAACTGACGCCAACTCTTGCCAACAAAAGACTCGATCATTAACAACAAAGATGTCTTCGGCAAATGAAAGTTCGTCAGCATCACGTCGACGATCTTCCATTCGTAGCCAGGTGTAATAAAAATATTGGTACGCCCAGACAGATTTCCAGTCGAGCCAGCCGACTCAAGGGCACGCACGGCCGTAGTACCAATAGCAATTACTCGATTGGCAGATGTGCACGCCTCAATCACTGACGGCTCAATGTTGTACATCTCTGAATGGATGACGTGATCCAATGGATTGTCTGCAGATATTGGCTTGAACGTGTCGAGGCCCACCACTAATTCCACTCGGTGGATCTGAGCACCCGTTGCCGTGATGGCATCAATGAGCTCAGGCGTGAAATGTAAACCTGCAGTGGGCGCAGCAGCACTAGCCGCGCGTCGCGCATACACCGTTTGATACCGCTCACCATCTTGCAATGAACCGCGAATATAGGGCGGCAGAGGCATCGCACCAATACGATTCACTAATGCCAAAGGGGCTTCGTCGATAATTTCTACAACGAATGTGTCGCCCGCTTCGGTGCGTGGTCCAATGCGCACCACACGCTTTCCGAAGTATTCGAGAATTTCGCCTTCCTTCAATTTGCGAGCGGGTCGGATCAAGGCCTCCCACAAACGATGATCAGGAGAACGTTGTTCGAGGAGTAGCACTTCTGCTGTGCCACCTGTTCGACGCTGAAGCATGAGTCGTGCGGGCAACACACGCGTATCGTTGACAACGATGACATCACCAGGACCGACTAATGACACCAGATCTTTGACCTGCAAATGTTGCACGTTGTCGGTGTCAAGTGCAACTAGTAATCGGGCTGAATCTCGGGGTTCGATTGGCTTTTGAGCAATACGAACCTCTGGGAGGTCATAGTCAATGTCAGAAAGTTGCACGCACAGAGGCTACGGGTTAGCAAGGTGCAAGCGAGCAGCATCCATCGCCACTCGGCCTCGTGGCGTACGCGCAATGAGGCCCTGCTGTATCAGAAATGGTTCGTAGACATCTTCCACTGTCTCTGGTTGCTCACCCACTGCGATGGCCAATGTGGTGAGACCGACTGGTCCGCCTTCAAACTGCTCGCAGAGACTACGCAAGATGGCACGGTCCACTTTGTCGAGTCCAAGTTCATCGACCCCGAACACCCGCAATGCTTCAAGAGCAGTATCGGCAGTGATGTGACCATCGCTTCGCACTTCAGCAAAATCTCGAACACGACGAAGCAAACGGTTAGCAATACGAGGTGTTCCCCTACTACGACGAGCAATATGAATAGATGCTTCTTTTGTGACAGGCACATCAAGAATTCCTGCAGCACGCGTCACAATGGAATCGAGTTCCTCGGCGTCGTAGTAATCGAGTCGTGCTACCAAACCGAATCTGTCGCGCAGTGGACCTGTAATCATTCCGGTGCGCGTCGTGGCACCAATGAGAGTGAACCGAGGCAATGTGAGTCTGATGGATGATGCAGCTGGCCCCTTGCCGACCACAATGTCGATCTGGAAATCTTCCATTGCCGGATACAAAATCTCTTCTACTGCGCGAGAAAGACGATGTATCTCGTCAATGAACAACACGTCGCCCTCGCCAAGTTTGGTGAGGATAGATGCGAGGTCGCCGGCGCGTTCAAGTGCAGGACCACTAGTGACGTGCATTGCTACGTTCATTTCGGCGGCAACAATTCCAGCAAGAGTGGTTTTTCCGAGACCAGGAGGACCTGCCAACAAAATATGGTCAGCAGCTTGACCACGTTGTTTGGCAGCGCCGAGCACAATGTCTAGATGCTCCTTTAATTCTCGTTGACCAACAAAATCATCGAGATGACGCGGACGAAGACCTACTTCGTCAGACACTTCGCGGTCAGAATTAATGAATGGATCTAAAAACTCATCACGCACGGCGAGCTCCCAACATGGCTAACGCATCACGCAACATTGTTTCAGCATCGTCTGCGGTGGTGAGTTGACGCATTGCTTCACGTATTTCTTCTGGTCCATAACCCAAAGCAGTGAGTGCCTCACGAACATCTGCTGCTGCCGACTGCACAGATCCGTACGCGTCTACTGCAGAGATTCCCTCGAGATTGAGACGAGACTTCAGTTCAATCATTAAGCGCTCTGCGGTCTTTTTGCCAACACCTGGAACAACAGTGAGTGCTTGTGTGTCGCCTGATGTAACAACAGTGACGAGAGCCGTAGGTGAATACGTTGACAAAATTGCCATCGCCATCGCAGGGCCAATTCCATGGGTTGCAATCAGGATGTTGAACGTATCTCGCTCGACTCGAGACGAAAAGCCGAACAAGGTTTGAGCATCTTCGCGAATGTGATGATGAACATGAAGAAACACCGAAACAGTCGGTTCGAGTTCAGCAAATGTAGAAGTAGTCACAGAACACAAATATCCGACTCCAGCGACTTCAATGAGAACTGTGGAAGGCGTGAAACGTTCAAGCACTATTCCACGCAGACTGCCGATCATGTGGTGCCTCGCAACAATGCCGCATCTCGCGAAGCAATGAACGGTGCAATGGAGCAATGACACAACGCAATAGCTGCCGCATCGGCCGCATCTGCCGGTTGTGGTGCAGATTCAAGATGCAGTCGCTGTTGCACCATGTGACCAATCTGATCTTTCGTTGCGCCACCCCAACCGGCCACCGTGTTCTTGACTTGTGACGGTGTGTACTGAGCAACTACGCAGCCCGCGCGCGCAGCAAGCGCCAACACAATGCCACTTGCTTGACCAACACCCATAGCGGTACGAACGTTGTTCTGGAAAAAAACTTGCTCGATGGCCACTGCATGCGGGCGATACTCGCCAAGTAGCGCCTCGATCTCTTGATGAATTTCACCAAGTCGTTCGGGGAGAGAATTAGTTGTTGGGGTGCGAATAACTCCCAATGCTCTGGCCGTGATGTCTTGAGCCGAGTTCATCTGCAATACGGCATACCCACAACGAGTAAGACCAGGGTCGATACCCAAGATGATGTACCCCTCTGAAGAACCCTGACCGAACATAGGTTCGTATTGTACCCCAGGCTCGCGCGGCCTGTGTGGGAATGTCAGCGGGCGGCCTCGACGGCTGCTACCAGTTCCTCAACGGGACGGAAAGTCAAGCCAGCTATGGCCCTGTGGACATAGCGGATTGTGCCATTGGCATCGATCACAAAGACACTTCGACGAGGAAACCCCAGCGGACCAACCGTTCCGTAGAGCCCCGCAACGGCCTTGTCGGTATCTGCAAGAAGTGGAAACCCAAAACCATGTTTCTCAGCGAATGCATCGTGGCTAGCGACATCTTGTGCCGAGATGGCGAGAACTTGTGCGCCGACATCAGAAAAAGCAGACAATTCGTTGTTGTATGAATTCAATTGCTTTGTGCATACCGGAGTGTCGTCACCAGGATAAAAGACCAATACAACAGGCTTACCGCGATATGACGCTAAGGAATAGGACTGGGAACCAGTGCCTGGCAATGTGAACTCGGGAGCTTGATCCCCTACTGCAACGGCCATCAGTCAATCTCCTGCATCAATGATTCGTCAATATCGAAATTGGCGAAGACGTCTTGAACATCGTCGTTATCTTCCAACATGTCCATAATACGCAGAATCTGACGCGCATCTTCAAGCACAGTCACTTCAATGGTGTTCGATGACACCATTGTGCTTTCGGCGCTCTGAACCTCAATACCAGAGGCTTCCAGAGCGTCCTTCACGTCGTACACCACTGAGGGGTCGGTGAGAATTCGCCATGAATCACCATCTGGCTCTATGTCGTCTGCTCCGGCCTCGAGCGCGGCAGTCATGACAGTGTCTTCTTCAAGAGCAATGGGGACCAAAATGAGTCCGCGCCGCGAGAACTGCCAACTGACAGCGCCTGGTTCAGCCATAGAACCACCGAACTTTGTGAATGCACTGCGAACATCTGCAGCAGTGCGATTGCGATTATCTGTCAGAACATCAACAAGAAGCGCCACACCGCCTGGTGCATAGCCCTCGTACATGATGGTCTCGTAGTTTGCGCCGCCAGTTTCTCCAAGCCCACGCTTCACTGCTCGATCAATTGCATCTTTCGTCATCTGTGCAGCCTTAGCCTTTTGCACAACAGTTCGTAGAGAAGCATTTGATTCAATGTCTCCTCCGCCACCTTTTACTGCTACTTCAATTTGACGAGACAGTTTTGCAAACAATTTTCCGCGTGCTTTATCTGCAGCACCCTTTTTGTGTTTGATTGTTGCCCATTTAGAGTGACCAGACATTGGCTACACCTTTCCTGCAGTTGGCATTAAAGAAACAAAATACTCGTGCAAGCGCACATCGTGTGAAAGCTCCGGATGAAACGAAGCCGCCATCACCTTTCCCTGTTGCACCAAGACTGGTTCGTCTCCGAGTCGACCCAGCACTTCAACTTCGGGGCCCACGCGCTCGATTCGCGGTGCCCGTATAAACACACCGTGGAATTGACCGACGCGAGTGTCAATATCGGATTCGAAAGAATCGACTTGACGGCCAAAAGCATTACGTCGAACTGAGACATCTATTGCGTTAAAGCTGCGTTGATCACTACGACCATCGAGAATTTCAGAAGAAAGAAGAATCATGCCCGCACATGTTCCAAACGTCGGCATGCCATTTGCAATGCGCGCAGCGATGGGATCGAACAAACCTGACGATTCCAACAACTGAGACATTGTGCTCGATTCGCCACCAGGCATTAACAATGCATCGACATTTGCCAATTGTTCAGGCGTACGCACTTCGATGGTCTTTATGCCAATCGAAGCGAGCGACTCACAATGAGCAGCAAAAGCCCCTTGAAGGGCCAACACCCCGACGCAACTGTTCACCCGGAGGCCTCGCGTTCATGGATGAGTTTTACCAACCACGCGAAGCGAATTTCTGCGCTTCGTTAATTTCGTCCATGCCGATACCCGTCATTGGAGCGCCCAGTCCACGACTAACTTTTGCCAAAATCTGTGGGTCACGGAAGTGAGTCGTTGCTTCAACAATTGCTTTCGCACGTGGTGCAGGATCGTCGCTCTTAAAAATTCCCGAACCAACAAAAACTGCTTCAGCACCTAATTGCATGGCGAGTGCGGCATCTGCAGGAGTTGCAATGCCACCCGCACAGAAAATGGGAACTGGGAACTTGCCAGTCTCGGCAATCTCTTGCACTAGTGGCAATGGAGCTTGGAGGTTCTTAGCCCAATCAAATAACTCTGATGCATCGGCCTGGGTAATTTTACGGATGTCACCAAAGATGGAACGCAAGTGTCGAACTGCTTCAACAATATTACCAGTGCCGGCTTCGCCCTTTGAACGAATCATGCAAGCACCTTCAGATACACGACGAAGCGCTTCACCAAGGTTTGTAGCACCACACACGAACGGAACGGTAAATGCAAACTTGTCGATGTGATGCTTCTCGTCGGCTGGTGTGAGAACTTCTGATTCATCAACAAAGTCCACGCCAAGTGATTCCAAAATCTGTGCTTCAACGAAATGTCCAATACGAGCTTTTGCCATCACAGGAATACGCACTGAAGCCTTGATGGCTTCAATCATCTCGGGATCGCTCATTCGCGCAACGCCACCATCCCGACGAATGTCTGCAGGGACGCGCTCAAGTGCCATCACTGCGCATGCTCCTGCATCTTCGGCAACACGGGCTTGTTCAGGCGTGACGACATCCATGATGACGCCACCCTTCAGCATTTCGGCAAGACCACGCTTGACGCGCAGGGTGCCCACAGAAGAACTATTCGTTGAACTCATGCGCCCAATGGTATCTAGGTGACAGGGTCAAGCCCCGCCCAAATAAGTGTGACTAAACAACAGGCCATGCCACTTTGGCTGGGTCGACGCCTGGATCAACTTGAGCCAGAGAGTTCTTCCACGCCAATTCCACCCAGGTGCGACCTGGGGTCAACCGTACGACTGCACCGTTGGCATCCTTGAAAATGAAGGGGTCGGTGCGTGCGGCACGTGTCCAAGTGATGGGAATTAGACCACCGTCGGTCATGACATACCCGGTGCCATCGCCAGTTGTCACAGCGTGAGGGCTCTTTCGATCGGCCTTGCTGCGAATGTATGTGACATACAAGACAACAACATTTTTAGTGTTGACTTGTCCGTCATCGGTCATGTGCGGCTCTAGAACTCGCTTTACGTTCTCGCTTGACCGCAAGAAGTTTCCACTTGCTGCATCCCATTTCCAATACACCTTGACGTTGTACATCGAAACTTTTGCGCCATCGACAGCAACAGAAGTTGCAGGCTTAGCATCACTCTCGGAGCGATACGTAAATTGTTGTTGCGGTGGACCAGAGCCCTCGGGAGCAAGCTTCCAAAGATCTGAAGTCTTTGCAAACAAGTTATACGGAGCTTTTTTATCCTTGGCTCGGTAATAGCCACCCTTGCCACGAGATGCTGAGTACCCAACATTGACAAGGTCACTTGCGTTAATTGCTTTTGTCACGCGATAGTTGCCACCACTCCATGCAAACAACGGCTTGTTGTAAGCACCAAGGATGTCAATGTCTTGAGTTCGACCACTGCGCAGCGGCCCCACTGGATCGCTCCCCTGACTTTGGAAGACAGCTGCAAAGCGTGTGAGTGACTCAACATTCTCTTCAAACACAATGTCTGCTTTATTAAGGCCTGCTTGTGGACGCGCGTTTGGGTGGTTGTCGATCTTGGCGGCAAGTGCAACCCTCGATGCGGCGGCAGTGTCAGTGACTGGCGTTCCCAAAAGCGGAAACACTGGACCTAGCGACGATGTTGTATCTACCGGAGTGCCGTCTGGATTGGTGTCCGCTGTTGAGCTACTTCCACCGCCCCCACAAGAGGCAACAACAGACAGCACAATTGCTCCGGCTGCAAGACGTGTGAAGAAACGGCGTGAACTGTTCAATTTAGATTTCCTTTAAAAGGGCGATTCGCTCATCGAGAGATGGGCGCTCAAACCCAAGACTAGATAGCCCAGCTTCCCGAGTGGTGTCATTGCGCGATCCATGAGGAGTTGCAAACCACAACGGACGCGCCCCCAGCCTGTGCAATGTCTCTTGGGAATGATCAACCACAATCTCTAACGCAGAAATCAACCCTGGCGGATAGCGCGTTGCTTGACAGGCAGCAATGTCTGCCACCAATACAGAGCGTTCATCAGTTGTTTTCGCCACGATGTAACACGCGAGCGATCCGAGACCGATGCGACCGAGCAATTGAGATAACGACATGAGATACGTAGTGAGCGAAATATCGCCCGAACGCAATCGAGCCATGAGATGGGCCACAACAGACTCGGTTTCAATTCGACCCATGAGAGAAACAAATCCGGAAGACACGACGATGGTTCCGGCAGAACCAGGCATGGCGACAATCAATGCAATAGGAAAACCGGCGTCTACGACTCGCAACACGGGCCGTTGATCTCCACCTACGACACACAGCCCATCAACCACATTGAACAATCGAGCGTGCTCTGTTTCAGAGGCTGGTTCCCCGCCAAGACTGTCCAGGACTTTTTGTTCGGCTCCACGACGAATGGAACGAACCAAAAATGCACCTGCTGCCACACCGATTGCGATACCAACGAACAACTGACCGACAAGAACCCCGATCAGTGTGAATACGACAACCACCACAAGATGCATCACTGCAGAGATAGTGGCGATATGGCGCACGTTTGTAGCAGTTGACCTCTCAAGAGGAATCCATTGTTGCTGATTCATATGACCTTTCGTTGCGACTTCATGGCGCAGTTACTTTTTTCCGTTCAGTCGAGATTGACGCAGGAATCTGCCTTCGAACCTTTTCAGCATACGGGGCACAGTAATAGTGGTGATGTTTGTTGCCTCCATATGAAGAGCCCGCTCATACATTGCAACGTATTTCACGGCTAAAGCATCCATCGAAAATGACTGAGCATGTGCGAGACCCGAAGAAATCAAAGATTCCGACAAGCGAGAATCAGCAATGACTCGCGCCATCGATGATGCCAATGCCTGCACATTGCCGGGCTCAACAAGAACAGCCGTCTCTGCATCGGTCGCAACATTTCGATACCCATCAATATCGCTAGCTACAACGGGAGTCCCTGCGGCCATCGCCTCAAGCAACACCACGCCAAAGGATTCTCCGCGCAGTGACGGTGCACAAAACAATGATGCTCGGCGAAGGCGTTCATACTTTTCAGCATCGTCGATTCGACCGAGCCAATCAATTCGCGAATCTGCGGAAAATCGACGTTTCAGTTCTTCGGTTTCTGGACCATCAGATGCAACCCACAAGTGAACGTCACCGGGAAGTAGCGCCATCGCTTCCAACAACACACTGAGACCTTTGCGCGGCTCGTGACGACCAATGAAGAAAATTGCATTCTCTTTTTCCACCGGGGTTGTGCCAGCGAATCGTGACAATTCAATTCCGTTGAATAGCACTTCGTACTCTCCACCGATGTATCGCTGCGCAAGCTCCACTGCATCTTTCGACACAGCAACACGGATATCGATGCGAGATGCAATCCATTTCAACTGACGGGAAAAAGTTCGATAGGCAGCCGACTCTCCAGCTGAATGAAACGTGGCAACAACGGGTGCCATTTTGACTAGTAGCGCTGTCAACGACGGGCCAGGGACCAGCGGCTCATGCACGTGCAACACATCAAAGGCTTCGTCATTCAATGCACGGATAGTGCGAAGCGCCGCCGAAGCATCCGGCGCAAGGGGCGCAATGGAACCGTTAGCCACGGTCGGCAAGCTATTTCCGAGCGGCGTCACAAAAGGGTCGGGTGGTGGCCCATCGCATGGCCCCAGCACTCGCACCTCATGGCCCATGGCGCGCAGACTGCGGGCAAGGCCCAATACTTGCTGCTGGACTCCCCCAGGAATTGTGAGGCTGTACGGGCTCACCATTCCAATACGCAACATGGGTACTACGGTATCGGAATGCTTCAGGTTGATTCTTCTTTCCGTCCCGCCCTTTCCATCGTGGCATCACCCACAAAACGCCAGGCAATTCTTGACTTGGCTGTGGAAGCCGAGAATCGGGGCCTTTATGGTCTTGCATGCCCAAGCCTCGGTGGCACCATGGGTTTGTGCGTCTCTCTGGCTCATGCAACACGCAGCATCCAATATTGGACTTCCATTCAACCCATCTATTACAGCCATCCAGTGGAGGCATCGAACACCGCATCTCATATTCATGAAATGTCCCAGGGTCGTTTTCGTTTCGGTATTGGCGTCAGTCACGGTCCAGTGACACAACGTCTTGGTGTTTCAACAGGAAAGCCATTATCTGACATTGCAGATTATGTAGAGACAATGCGAGCAAACGAACGCTTTGGCGGAGCCTTGCCTCCCATTTATCTTGCGACATTGCGCAACAAGATGCTGCAATTGGCAACAGAAGTTGCTGAAGGCGCTATCTGGGCAAACGCATCACTCAGTCATATGAGCAAGCAACTCGACGAAGTTTCTAGTGCACGACGTGATGACTTCTTTCTCTCAAACATGATCCCAACTGTGATTGATGAAGACATTGAGGCAGCGCGCGCAATCAATCGCCGCACATTGACCGGTTATGTGTCTCTTCCCAACTATCGCAATTATTGGCGAGCAGCTGGTTACGAAGAAGAGATGACCGCAATCGAATCAGCATTGGCCGCTGGCGACAAAGACAAACTTCCATCGCTGATGACAAACAAATGGCTAGATGACAACACAATAAGCGGACCAGCTTCATTAGTGCGGGAAAGATTTGAAGAATGGGCCAATGTTGGCGTTATGCCTATTGCCGTGATGTCTTCAACATCTGGTGGCCAAGTAAAGGCCATCAACGAACTGTTTGATGTCTATAACTGAGACAACAAGTCAGACACATTCTGTTTGATTTCATCCCTGATGCGTCGCACGACGTCTAGAGGCTGACCCTTTGGATCATCAAGTGGCCAATCAATGTATTTCTTGCCCGGTATGTATGGGCATGTGTCGCCACAACCCATGGTGACAACCACATCAACGGCGTGAAGCAACTCATCGTTGTACTTCTGGGGGACAAACGACGAAATGTCGATTCCGACTTCGTTCATCACTTCCACTGCAACAGGATTTACAGAATCAGCTGGTTCAGAGCCACCCGACAAGATTGTTACCGCGCCGCCAGATAATTCGCGAGCAAAACCTGCTGCCATCTGCGAACGGCCCGCATTGTGTATGCAGAGAAAAAGAATGCCACTCATGCGGAGAGCTTTGCTGGCCACAACGTGCGGATTATGACAGCAGCCACAACTCCACCGATTACCTGCATTAGTGCAAACATTGGCATGGACTCTGGAGCAATGCCCGCAAATGAATCGGAGAACATTCGGCCGATACCAACAGCAGGGTTAGCAACACTGGTGGACGATGTAAACCAATATGCACCAGTGATCCACGCTGCTACCAGCGCTGCCACATTGGCCTTTGCACGAATGCCACCCCAGATCACGAGCAATAATCCAACAGTTGCTACCACTTCAGAGAACCAGGTTGGCCCACCAGTTCGAATCTTCTGAGAGATTTCGATGTACGGATGGGCGAACATGATGTTTGCAATGATGCAACCAACAATCGCTCCAAGAACTTGAGACACGATGTCAAGCCCAAGCTGCAACGGTGACGATGTCTTCTCAATAAAGAAATCAACGAGGGAAACAACGGGATTAAAAGAGGCGCCAGAGATAGGGCCAAAGATGGTGATCAATCCAAACAGGGCCCCACCTGTTGCTACGGCATTTGCCAGCAACTGAAGACCAATATCTTTTGTCATCGTTTGAGCCATGATGCCAGACCCAACAACTGCCATCACTAGCAATGCCGTGCCGAGAAACTCAGCAAGTACTCGACGGTTCATGACTAGTCGCAACCCTCTGGTCCACAACAACTAACGGTGTTTGGCACGCCGAGCATGATGGGCATTGGAGCAAGCGACGTGTCACTAGGGGCATCTGCAAGGACCGTGTACCACTCCCATGCAAGTTCGCCGCCTTTCACCCACACTTTGTCTTGAACAGCGAAACAGCATGTGGTGCTTTCCTGCACCTCAATCGGAAGGCCAACATTTTGTGCGTGCGTGATTTTGTCTGCGACGGCTTGAGTGTCTTCCAGTTCCACACCAACATGATTCAAAGTGCCCGCTTCCCCGTGACCTTCAATGAGAACCAATTTGAGTGGTGGATCTGCAATTGCAAAGTTTGCGTATCCTTCGCGCACTTTGGCTGGACCTACTCCGAACATTTTTGAGTAGTACGCAATAGCTTCATCGATATTAGAAACATTGAGGGCTAACTGAACACGAGACACGAAATACTCCTTGCGTATGCCGATGCATACTTTGACAACTGTCAATATACAACACATTGACAATCATCAATGTATTATGAAGCCATGCCTGTCGCCCGTTCTCTCCCGCTGACACGTCGACCACTCACCGATCAGCAATCTGCGCTTCTTGCCCCTGTCTTTGCGGCACTCTCAGACCCTGTTCGTTTGCGACTCTTCGATCTCGTTCATCGTGCGGGCAGCACTGGAGTGTGTTCTTGCGACCTCACAGGACCACTAGAACGAAGCCAACCCACAATTAGCCATCACTTAAAGGTGCTGAGAGAAGCCGGACTCGTACAAGCACGACGCGAAGGAACATGGTTGTGGTACTCGGTAGTAGAAGAATCGCTGAGCAGAGCTCAGGCTTTTATTCAGCGCTAGACGCCTTGCGCATTTCTGCGAACCCCGGATCACTCGGCCAATTGGGCTGAAACAAATGCCACTGTTCTGGTGCTCTACGGATCAATCCTTCGAGTTCATGGGCCAATGCTTGCGTGCCTGCTGCAACAGCTTCACGTAGACCGCCTGTGCGTTCAAGCGATAAGGGCGGGCGCACCACACAATGATGACCATCGACCGACTTTGTGAAGTACACCGCAGTGGGAACAACAACTGCACCTGAACGAATACCCAGCATGGCAGGACCAGCTGGCAATGTGGTTTGCTCGCCGAAGAACTCCACTTCTACTCCGTTGCCTTGAATATCTCTGTCTGAGAGCAAACACACAATCTCATTACGCGCCAACGCTGCAAGAACTGCAGAACCTGCTGTTGGCCCAAGGGGAACAACATTCATTCCGAGGTCACTACGCAGTTTCACAAACCAATCAAACAACTCAGGTGGTTCAAGTGGTTCAACAATCACAGTCATGCGATGACCCATCTCAGACATCCATCGGCCCGCCCATTCCCAACCGCCAAGATGAGGCAAAGCAACGATGACGCCTTTGCCTTTTTCAAGGCCTTCCAGAATGTGCTGATAACCGTCGTAGGAAAATGTTCGCAGCACATGCTTGCGAGACAACGTAGGCAAGCGAAAACTTTCGGTGTAGTAGCGCATGTAACTATCAAATGCTTGTTGAGACGCGCGGCGCAATGCGAGGCCAGATAACGATGGGTCGACTCTCTTTAAGTGACGTTCGATAATGAGACGACGTTGACGCAGTGACAATGCGATACCAGGAGACAAAAGTGATACTGCGCCTTGGGCCACCGGCCCTGGTGTGAGCCGTGCAATCAGCGATCCGAGTCGGTATCCACCGACCGTGAGAGCATCATTGAATTCGTCGAAAGGACTAGCCATTGCGTTGACGACGGCGCTGACGCGATACGACCGACAATTGACGACGCGAGGCGCGAATGCTTTGTCTATCCACCCGGCGAACCTGGCGAACCTCACGTTTTTGTTTCGTGGTAGTTGACACTTCTGCTTGACGCCACACTTGTACAAATCTTTGAATGGCCGTGGCGACAGTGAGAGCCAACATCACCCACAAGATTGGTGTCAACAATGAATCAAACAGCAAGCCCACACACAGGACGATGATGCGCTCGGCACGCTCCATGAGTCCACCCTTTGCATAGAGCCCGAGCGACTCAGCCTTTGCCCGCTCATACGAGATGAGTGAGGACACGCCCATGATTGCCATGGGAAGAAGCGCAAGATGCGGGCTCTTTTCTGATGCATAAAACCACGCGACACCACCAAACAACAGCGAATCAGTAACGCGATCAACAACTGAGTCAAAGAATGCTCCTCGTTGACTTGCCGAACCAGATGCTTTTGCCAATGCTCCATCCAACATGTCGGGCAAGGCCGCAAGAATGACCAAGATGAGTCCTCCACGAAGTGCGCCCTGGGCGATGGCAAATGAGGCTGCAATTGCAAAGAGGATGCCGAGAATTGTGAGATGGTCCGGCGACATTCCAGTTCGACGAAGTAACTGACCTACTGGGCGAACAGCCTTCTCGATTGGTGCACGAAAGCGACCGTCAAACATTGTGAGAACGCTAGTCCCGAACGTCGGTAGAAGTGGGCTCTTGCACTTCTGGATTGTCTTCAATCAGACATTCGATCACTGTGCCATTGACAGCATCAACAAGCACTAGACCCCGACGCAATGGGGGTTCTTCCACGCTGTAACAAAATATGCGCCATGTGGGACGGCTACGAATCCCTCGCCACACTTGCTGAGCAGATGCGTGCCCGACTGCAAAACCCACCGACTTTGTCGCCTCGACGAGTGCTTCTGATTCATTAATGGACATCCGCCAACCACTGGTGATGCTGATAATCGACATGACAGCCAGAAGCACCGCAGCAAACAGAATTCCTTTGTTGATGAGAGCAGAATCTTGATTATCAGCAACAAACCAAACAATGACACAGACTAGAGCAAGTACAGAGTAAATAACACCAGGAATACGGCGGCGACTGTTATCGGGAAAGTCGTACGCACCGATGTGATCTACTGCATTCAAATCATCGGGTAATTGATCGCGAATTTCGTCTGTCATGATTTTTCTTTCGGCCATGCATCTCGAATTTTTGATGCGGTCATAGGGAGTGGTTCAGGGATGGTTCTGGTGTTTGCTACTGAAGTCATAAAGTTTGAATCCCCATTCCAGCGAGGAACAATATGAACGTGCAGGTGTTGAGCAATACTGCCACCAGCAGCAGTTCCCAAGTTAATTCCTACATTCAATGCATCTGGGCGATGCGAGGCCTTCAACGCGACAGAGGCATTAGTAACAGTGGACCAGAGATCTGCTGATTCGTCGGAGGAAAGGTCTTCCAGATGTGCCACTTCGCGGTACGGCAAAACAAGAACATGCCCCGATGCGTACGGATATGCATTCAAGATTGCAAAGCACAATTGCGAACGATGCACGATAAACGCATCTTCATCGGACAATCCCGAGTTCAAAATCGACGTAAAGACTGACTGAGCAGGATTGGTCAAATTCGAATGAGCGGTACCGATGTATTCAGCCCTCCACCCGTTCCACAGTTGTTCAAGAGACATCTAGGTCGCCCAACTGTCCCTCTGCAACTTCTACACCGAGGCGCGCAATGAAGTCTGATACCGAAACATCACGTTCCACTTCCCCGCCACGTGGGTTAACGCCTACTGATTGATGCGCAACGTCATCATCACCGACCACTAACACGTATGGCACTTTGCTGGTTTTCGCATTACGAATTCTCTTGCCAAGTTGTTCATCAGCATGATCTATTTCTACGCGGAAACCGGCCTTCTTCAGTTGCTTCACGACTGACTGTGCATAGTCATCATGAGCTAACGCAACTGGAAGTACGCGCACTTGCTCTGGAGAGAGCCACGTTGGGAAAGCACCGGCATAGTGTTCAATCAATACGCCAAAGAATCGTTCGATGGAACCAAATAACGCGCGATGCAACATGATTGGTCGATGACGGGCGCCGTCACTGCCGACATATTCAAGTTCAAAGCGTTCGGGCAAGTTGAAGTCACATTGGATTGTGCTTAGTTGCCACTTACGGCCGATGGCATCGCGAACATCGATATCAATCTTTGGTCCGTAGAACGCAGCATCGCCTTCTTTGATTTTGTACTCAACACCGTGACGATCGAGTGCCTCGCGAAGAGCTTCTGTTGCCTTGCCCCAGATTTCGTCAGAACCAACCGATTTTTCGGGGTCACGTGTTGACAAATTGAATTCGAACTCGTTGAATCCGAAGCGACGCAATACCGACATAATGAAGTCGAGCAATGAGGAGATTTCATCGGCCATCTGTTCTTCTGTGCAGTAGATATGGCTGTCATCTTGTGTAAATCCTCGGATACGCAAGAGTCCGTGAAGTGTTCCAGCGCGCTCATAGCGATACACATTGCCTAGTTCGAATAGACGAAGTGGCAACTCACGGTAGCTGCGTTGGCGACTATCAAAAATGAGGCAATGCATCGGACAGTTCATTGGCTTCATGTAATAAGTGCCGTTGTCCATCTCCATTGGTGGGTACATACCGTCGGCATAAAAATCTAAGTGTCCAGACTTTGCAAATAGATTCGCATTCGCCAGGTGAGGTGTGTACACAAACTGGTAATCACCATCTTGATGTCGTTGACGGCTGTAGTCCTCCATCAGTTTGCGAATAATCGCACCCTTTGGATGCCACACAGCAAGACCGCCGCCTAGTTCAGATGGAAACGACAGAAGATCTAATTCATTTGCCAGTCGACGGTGATCTCGTTTTGTTGCTTCTTCAAGACGGTGAAGATGTTCTTTGAGAGCAGTGTCAGATTCCCATGCAGTTCCGTAGATGCGCTGCAACATCGGACCTTTTTCGTTTCCTCGCCAGTACGCCCCAGCAACCTTCATAAGGCTGAAGTGGCCGAGTCGGTTTGTAGAAGGAACATGCGGGCCACGGCAAAGATCGACAAACTCATCAGAGTTGCGATACAGGCTGACCGCGCCACCATCGCCCACTTCTGCTGCATCACTACCGTCGGCAGCACCTGAAGTAACGCGCTCGATGATTTCACACTTGTACGGCTGCGAAGAGAAAATTGCTAGTGCTTCTTCTACTGAAACTTCCGACCGTGTAAACGGTTGATTAGATTTCATGATCTCGCGCATACGAATCTCGATAGCAGCCAAGTCGTCATCTGAGAATGTTTGATTGTTCGGCAATGCGAAGTCGTAATAGAAACCATCTTCGATGGCGGGCCCAATTGTGAAATGTGCACCGGGGAACATTTGGAGTACCGCTTGGGCTAGGACATGGGCTGTGGAGTGACGAAGCACGTGACGACCGGCGTCGGAATCTGCAGTAATCACTGACACCGCATCACCGTTTGACAGTCCAACAGTGAGGTCAACCTCTGCTCCGTTAATGGTGCCCGCAATCGCTGCCTTGGCAAGGCGTGAACCAATAGACGCTGCAAGGTCAGCAACGGTGGCGCCACTAGCCACCGAACGCGATGACCCATCGGGAAGAAGGACTGAAATCTCTGACATGAGACCCCTATTCTACGGAGTTTGCAGGCTCGGTAGAGGTGCTAATTAGCTGATTCAATCACCGCAGTGTCTGAAGGAATGCTTTCGGCCTTCTTTGTGGCGTATGTATTGCGGTATTCCTGACCCGTTAGTTCGCGAATCTCATACATGAGTTCATCCGTGATCTCGCGCAGCACCATATGGTCATCTTTACGATCCATGTATCGGGTTACATCTATGGGGCGCCCCACTTTGATGGTGCACGCCCGCCCAAATTTTGGCATGAACGTATCGGGCGGTTGGATGTCTCGAGTGCCAATAATGCCAATTGGGAAAATGGGGCATCCGACTTTCAATGCAAGTCGAGCCGCACCTGTGTGTCCCTTGTACAACATGCCGTCTCTGCTGCGTGTTCCTTCTGGATAAATACCGAACAATTCACCCCGCTGCAAGACTGCTTCGGCTGCGAGCAACGCTCCTTCACTTTTCGAACCACCGGCACGATCAATAGGAATCATTCCAAGTGCCGGAAATAGATACTTCGTTTTCCACGAATCCATGTACTCGGCTTTGCCAACAAAACTAATTTGACGACCTGCAAACACCATGGTGAAAACAGAATCAAAAAAGCTGATGTGATTGGGGCACAGGATTGCTGGACCACTGGTCGGCAAATTCTCAAAACCTTCAAGTGTGATATTCCACAACTTGTGACTCACCGGAGTCAGTATTTTTCGCAAACGCTCTTGGGCTTTGTTGCGTGACGGCGTTGTCATTGCAACATTGCGGGGCTTGGAAGAGTCCTGCGGTGTCATCTCAAACTGACACTAGTCGTGATTTGAGGCGAGGTAAACGGGGTAATCGCGACAACGATTACCGAGGTCCTATCTCCAACTCGAGGTGCACACCGAGAAGGGCCGCAGCCACAGAAACATCTGCGCCAGATGCTGCTGCCTTGTCTACTGCCTGCAGTGCCCCAGGTGTATCCAAATCATCATCGAGACACGTGCGCACAATATCTAGCACTTCCGATGCACCACCACCGACAGATGCCTTCCAGCGAACCAACCGTTCGTGATTACGAGGCATCAACTCTTCGTCCCACTCCCACTCGTTGCGATAGTGATGCTCAATCACCGCAAGACGAATAGAACGCGGGTCCCATAACGTGCGCAGTTGATCGACAAAGACGAGGTTGCCAAGACTCTTTGACATCTTCTCACCATCTTTGAAGACCATCGCAACGTGCATCCAGTGTCGCACGAACTGCTCGCCCGTCGCCGCCTCAGACTGAGCGCGTTCACATTCGTGATGGGGAAAGATCAAATCACTTCCACCACCATGCAAGTCGATTGTTGTGCCGAGTTCTCGCAAGGCAAGAGCGGAACATTCAATGTGCCAGCCAGGCCGTCCCGAGCCCCACGTTGCATCCCATGATGGTTCGTCATCTGCAGATGGATGCCACAACACAAAGTCAAGTGGATTGCGCTTGTGCGGATCATCCACGTTGCCGCCGCGCAAGCGAGCGAACTCAATCATCTGCTCATGCGAATAGTGCGACACTTCGCCAAACGTTGGGAATTTTGAAACATCAAAATACACCGAACCACCGGCCGTGTATGCAAAGCCACGGTCGAGAACCATTCCGATGAAACCGCGAATGTCAGAGATGGCCGAAGATGCACGAGGCGTACTGAACACAGGCAATACGTCAAGAGCAACCATGTCTCTGTTGAAACGTGCTTCCTCTCCTGCGGCTAGATCTAGATAATGGACGCCCAATTCGCGTGCTTTTGCAAACAATGGGTCGTCTACGTCGGTGACGTTTCGAACACAACGGACTTCATGACCCATATCAATGAGGCGACGCTGCAAGATGTCGTACACCAAAAATGTTGACGCATGACCAAGGTGAGTTGCATCGTATGGCGTAATGCCACATGTGTACATCATCACCAATGGACCCGGCGTAAACGGAACTATCTCACGCTTCGCCGTGTCGTATAACTGCATTGTCATGTGGCTAGGCCCCAGCTCGCGGATCCTTCTTGATGCCATTCAGTTTTGGTGCAACGCGAGTTTTGTAACGAACATTGAGTTGCAACAACACGGCGGTGAATGCCTCAATTGCTGTCGCGTTCGACAACTCACCCGCATCTAGTGGACGACAACCAGGAATATGCGCAGTGATATCCATTGCAATCTTTTTTGCCTCTGCATAATCAGAACAAATCAAAACATCTGAGTCAATGGGATCGCCTAGGTGTCCAAGTTCTGTTGCTGGAAGATGGTGAAACGCTGCAACTACCCGACACTCTGGAACAGCAGCTTGCACATGCGCCGCAACACTTCCGCGTGGTGGCAAAAGTGGCTGAAATTCGTGACCAACACGAACGAGAGCATTAGCCATGCTGATGACAACTTTTCCACGCAATAATGCAAGGTGGTCAACGGCAGTTGTCGCTGCGGAATCCCATGGCGTTGCAAGCACGATGACATCGCATGCAGATGCATCGTCGTTATCTCCACCAGTAATCGCAAGTGTCAATGCCGGCCATTTGGCTTTGACAGCAGCAGCAATTTCTATTGCCCTTTCCTTTGACCTAGAGCCGAGTACGACATCAAAGCCAACTGAGGCCAGTCGAGCGCCAAGGGCGCTTCCAGCAGGGCCTGTTCCGCCAAGTATTCCAATTCGCATCCCGTAGAGCCTTACACACAGACCCCCACCGAACTACGGTCATAAGCATGGGTTTACTTGACGGCAAGAAAATTGTGATTACTGGCGTTCTTACCGACGCATCTCTCGCTTTTGGGGTTGCCCAACTTGCGCAGCGAGAAGGAGCCCAAATAGTGCTCACCGGCGCAGGCCGAGCGCTCTCGCTCACCCAGCGCACAGCGCGTCGCCTCGACACCCCCGTCGATGTCTTCGAGTTTGATGTCACAGTTGCAGAACACGTAGAGACGGTTCGTGAACAAGTGCGTGCCTCACTCGGGCGGGTCGATGGCGTCCTGCACTCCATCGGATTTGCCCCCGAGGCATGCCTTGGAGACGACTTCCTAGCCGCTCAATGGAGCGACGTTGCCGTGGCCATGCAGATTTCTGCATATTCGATGAAGACTCTGATCGATGCATTTCTTCCCTTGATGGAACATGGCTCCACCATCGTTGGTCTTGATTTTGACAACACCGTTGCATGGCCTGCATACAACTGGATGGGAGTGGCCAAAGCCGCATTGGAATCCACTAGCCGCTATCTCGCAAAAGAACTCGGCCCACGAGGAATCCGTAGCAATCTTGTTGCTGCCGGCCCGATCAAGACCATGGCTGCGAAATCGATTCCTGGTTTCAAGAAGTTCGAAGATGTATGGGACGAGCGAGCTCCGCTTGGTTGGGACGTCACCGATTTTTCACCAGTTGCGCGCACCGTCGTTGCCATGCTGTCTGATTGGTTCCCCGCCACAACGGGTGAAGTGATTCATGTCGATGGTGGCTATCACGCAATGGGTGCATAAGGCCCGTGACTAATCGTCTCTCCTCAGCATCTTCACCGTACCTTCGTCAACATAAAGACAACCCTGTTCATTGGTTTCAATGGGGTGAGGATGCTTTTGCCGAAGCGCAACGAACGGGTAAACCAATCCTTCTCTCTGTTGGATACTCCGCCTGCCATTGGTGCCATGTCATGGCGCATGAAAGCTTTGAGCACGAACCCACCGCAGCGGTAATGAACGATCTGTTTGTGAACGTGAAAGTTGATCGTGAAGAACGACCAGACGTTGACTCCGTATACATGGACGCCGTGCAGGCTCTTACCGGTCGTGGCGGGTGGCCCATGACAGTGTTTTGCACCCCCACCGGAGAGCCCTTCTACGGCGGAACGTATTACCCACGTAATTCATTTGTTCAATTAATGAATGCAGTAGACGATGCATGGAAAAATCGACGGGAAGAACTGAATCAGAATGTTGATGCCCTCATCGAAGCAATCGGACGTACGCGAAACATCACGCCGGCAGATGAGCTCAACTCAGCAGAGATGCTTACCAACACGCTCACAAAACTACAAGGTGATTTCGACGCAGACTGGGGAGGCTTTGGCAATGCTCCAAAGTTTCCTTCAACTTTTGCCCTCGACCTCATGCTGCGAGAGTATCAACGCAATGGCAACGAAGATTTACTCGCAATGGTTCGCGTTTCACTGGACGCAATGGCGTCAGGTGGCATGTACGACCATATCGGCGGCGGATTTGCCAGATACAGCGTCGATCGCCAATGGCTTGTCCCCCATTTTGAAAAAATGCTGTACGACCAAGCGTTGCTCTTGCGTGTTTACATCCACGCATGGCTCGTCACTCGCGAATCGCACTACCAACAAATTGCCGAAGAGATAATCACATACCTCCTAAACGAAATGACCGATGAACTCGGCGGCTTTTACAGTGCCGAAGACGCAGATTCCCTAGACGAACACGGCCATTCCGAAGAAGGTGCCTTCTACACATGGACCCCGACAGAAATTCGAAACATTCTTGGAGATGCTGCAGACGAGGCACTCACATGGTGGAACATGTCCGACGAGGGCAACTTCGAAGGCCGAAACATTCCTCATCGCATTCCTCAACGAGGGGCACTGTTACGCCCCTCATCTATCGATGCGTCTCGCACATTGCTTTTTGAACACAGAGCTCTTCGCCACCGACCTGGTCTTGACGACAAGGTGCTCAGTGAATGGAACGCCATGATGCTGTCGTCGTTATGTGAAGCAGCAACAGCTTTTGGTCGAGAAGACATCGTTACAGCGGTAGTACGTAATGCTGAGTTTCTTCGTGACAATTTGCAGACATCAACTGGCCAATGGCACCGCAGTTGGCAATCTCACGCCCGTCCACAAGCACAGCACGCTGCCTTGGCGCACGACCTTGCGCACGTCGTTGATGCATTTACGCGCGTGTACGAACTAACCGCCGACCATCAATGGCTCACCCTCGCCCATAACACAGCGCACAGACTGATTGCAGAGTATTGGGACGAAGAACACGGTGGCCTGTTCACCGTTTCTGACCATGCAGAGCAACTAGTCGTGCGCCAAAAAGACTTAATGGACAACGCAACCCCTTCTGCCAATTCTGTGGCGGCTATTGCATTTCTCCGATTGTCGGCACTCACTGCAGACATTGATTTGAACGACAAGGCAGTTCAGATTCTCAAGCTTCTTGCACGCGTTACTCCATCTGCGCCCACTGCTTTTTGTAATGCTGCCTATGCAAACAGCCTTCTCGAAGAAGGAGTCACAGAGATCGTTATCCCTGGCATTCAACCTGCCCTGTTGAATGTTGTGCACTCCCAATGGCTGCCGTTAGCCGTGGTGGCGTGGGGTGAACCTACCTCGTCGCCTCTGTGGGAAGGCCGCACCGAAGGGATGGCGTATGTGTGCAGAGACCATGTGTGCTTGTTGCCCGCACAAACACCAGATGACCTACGCCAACGAATTATCACCAATGCGAGTGGCGAATAACCGACGCAGCGGTGTTGCGAGTACGCGAAGCACTTCTGCCTTTGCGCTCATTGTCTGGCAACGAATAACCACACGCAATTGTTCCCAGCACCTGTACATGAGCCGGGATGCCAAATGACTCGCGCAGTCTTTCTTCCTGTGCATGGGCAAAAAACAAGGAAGAGATTCCTCTGTCTTCAAGCGCCAACAACAACGTCATGGTTGCAAACGAAGCATCAATTGTCCAATACGGTGCTGGCCATTCGTCGACCGACTCACCAAGTCCGGTAGATGCTTTGTCTGGTTCTGAGTACCGCGCGAGATACGCGTGTGGGTCGGCAAGCACAAGTGCTACGAGTGGTGCATTAATCAAAGTCGGAAAAGAAAAAGACTCTCGTTTCTCAATAGGTAACGCAATGTCCCAGTACCGACTGGTCTCATCTCCCGTGACAACAAGAAGAGACCAACCCTGAGTTTTTCCGGCACTTGGAGCTCGAGTCGCGAGATCGACACACTCTTCAAAGAGAGAGGGATCAATAGCTACTTGTGAAAATGCTCTCGACATCCGTCGAGACTTCACGACGTCTGCGAACTCCACGGTGGTTACGAACGAGCGCCCAACTTGACGAGACTCTCAGCCATGGTCCAACCATGAATGATAAGAACGCCACCCTTTTTGGCATTAACACCCTTAAACAAGTCGGAAATCTCAGCAGAGATTTTCTCTGGCTTTGATGACTCGTGATCGAGAAAGCCACTTTGACCTGCAGTGGATACAACAAATGTCTTTTCGTCGTAGTTCGCATCAACACCAAACCGGCGAGCAAGTCGACGGCCCCATGCGCGTTCTTCTCCAACAGCGCGGTGATCAAAACGAGGAATCATTTCGGTGAGCGACTTAAACGCTTCCACTCCGTCGGCTGTAGCGAAACGACTTCCGACCACAACGTCTTCATCGGGGAAAGCCATTAGTGCACGGTGATACGCCTCGGTCATTAAACCCTTCAACACTGCATCACGCTTTGCATTTCGCTTGATGGTCATCAGCCCGAGCAGAACGCATGGAGTTCCACCGATGCGCTCGAGCGTAGAAAATGTGACGCCGTGTAGTTTCCCGTCGAGTCGGGCCAACGTGCACAACACCCAATCTTGTTGAGCTTTGGCAAATTGGGCAGCAGAGAACGCACCTTCAATGGTGAGCATTTCTTCCAATTGGGCCTCAGTGAGCGCACTGCAGTCCTGTGTGGCAACTTCCAACGACATTGACTGGCTAGCTCCCTCTTGACTCAGGCGGCATACAGCCGACAACAACCCCTCTATTCTGCCATTACAAGTGGCATTTCCCTGAAACGGAAAGATGAATTAGATGATTTTCACCGCGTTGGAGCCAAATGTGAGGCGCAAAGGCGCTAAAGCCTTCTCGAAATCAAGTCGACCTGTGTCACCGAGGTCGAAGACCTTTCCACCTGTCAGTTTGACTTTGCATGGGGAGGCGCCCGGGAACTCAGCAATGATCGCCTTTAATTTCTCGATCTTCTCAGGAGTGAACCCAGTTGGCAACGAAATGACTATCTCTGGGATACGAGCGTCGAGATTCTCGGGAACACTGATTCGCTGTGCCGAGAAACTTGCAGGCTGGTCGTCACGTTTGTTTAATCGACCAGCCACTGTGATGATTTGATCGTCAACAAGCATGTGCCCATACTCGGTAAGTGTTTTTGAAAACACAGTGACCTCCACCGAACCATCCATGTCTTCCAACACGAATGTGGCCATCTGGTCGCCCTTCTTTGTAAATCGACGACTGAGAGATGTCATCACGCCGCCGATGGTGACTTGACCTGGCTCTAAGTTCTCGAGGTCCCGAATGCTGCTTGTGACAAGTCGGCGCAAAGCGAACTCCACCCCCCGTAGTGGATGATCAGAGATATACAAACCCAACATGTCTTTTTCGTTGCGCAACTGATCGGGCTTGGTGAAATGCAAATCTGGAATCTGTGTTTCCGATGTCCAGCCACTGTCGGAAGCATCTTCCATCTCTCCGAACAACGACATGACGCCTTTTTCTTCTTCGCGCCGCTTGGCGAGTGCCGAATCGATTATCGATTCATGCACCATCAAAAGGCCTCGTCGTGGGTGCCCGAAAGAATCGAACGCACCAGCCTTGATCAAGGATTCAATTGCGCGTTTATTCAGAGCCTGCTCTGGTGCGCGCCGAGCAAAATCGTGGAACGATTGGTACGGACCATTGATGTCGCGCTCTTGAAGAATTTGCTCAACGAGGCCTTCACCAACATTGCGCACACCCGACAAAGCAAATACGATGCGCTTTTCACCATTAGCCGTAATGGCTGCAAAGTCTGAACGTCCGGCATTGATGTCTGGGTTAGAAACCGTGATACCCATGGCACGTGCATCGGCGAGATGTACTGCAGCTTTGTCATAGTTGCCTTTTACAGAAGACAAAAGGCACGCGGAATACTCAACTGGAAAATGAGCCTTGAGATAGGCAGTTTGATACGCGATGAGGCCGTATCCGAATGCATGGCTCTTATTGAATGCGTAATCAGCGAAGCCACGAATAATGTCGAACAATTCTTGACCTAATTCGCGACCGTATCCCTTCTTTTCGCAGCCATCGACAAAGGACCCCTCTTCTGCGGCCATCGCCTTTGGATCTTTCTTACCGCAGGCTTTTCGCAAGTTGTCTGCTTGAGCGAGGTCGTAACCAGCGAACTTTTGTGCAACACGCATCATGCTTTCCTGATACACCATGAGGCCATAGGTGTCATGCAAAACAGCTTTTGCATCTTCATGGAAATAATCAGGCTTTTCGAGATTATTTTTGTACTTCGCATAACGCGTGTGCATCTTGGTGCTCATTGGCCCTGGTCTGTACAGAGCAATCACAGCACATACATCGCCAAACTCTGTGGGTTTCATAAGACGCAACAACTGCTGCATTGGCGCAGACTCCAACTGGAACACACCGATGGTGTCGCCTCGACCAAGTAGGTCGAACGTTGCTTGGTCTTCAAGCGAGACTTTGTCAATATCGAAATCTGGATCTGTTTGTTCGCGAATCATTGCAACTGCGTCAGAGATGACGTCGAGGTTGCGCAAGCCAAGGAAGTCCATCTTCAAGAGGCCAAGCGATTCCACGGCGTGCATCTCGTATTGAGTAACGATGGGTGCTTCTTCCCCCGATGCGTCACTTCCCTTGCGTTGAATCGGCAAGTAGTCCGTGAGGGGCTTTCCAGTGATAACTACGGCTGCAGCATGAATACCATCTGACCGCTTGAGTCCTTCAAGTCCTCGTGCAACCTCTACAACCTTGGAAGCAGTTTCATCGATGGCGACTAAATCTCGTAGCCCTTGGGCTTCGCGATAACCATCGGCGTGTTCAGCATCGAATTCAAAACAAGCAGCAAGAGGAGTGTCGCGACCCTGTTGTAACGCTGGCATAAGTTTCGCAATGCGGTCGCCTACTCCGTACTCAAAACCCAATACACGCGCGGCGTCACGCACGGCATTTCGCGCCTTGATGGTGGCAAAGGTAATGATCTGTGCCACATGGTCTCGACCGTATTTATCTGCTGCATAGCGAATCATTTGATCGCGGTAACGAGAGTCAAAGTCCATGTCGATGTCGGGCATGCTGACACGTGACGGATTCAAGAAGCGTTCGAAGAGCAAGTCGTACTTCAACGGGTCAAGGTCTGTGATGCGCAAGCAATATGCAACGGCGCACCCGGCAGCAGAACCACGGCCGGGCCCCACGCGGATACCTTCTCCACGTGCATAACGAATGAGATCCCACACGATGAGGAAATATGCATTGAACCCCATGTCGCTAATGACTTTTAGCTCAAAGGCGATTCGCTCTACTTGTTCGGAGCTGAGGTTTTCACCCCACCGCTCTTTTGCACCTTCCCATGTGAGGTACGACAAGTACGCAGCTTCGTCTTTGTACGTAGACGGAATAGGAAAATCGGGCAGATGCGTCTCGTCGAACGAGATGTCTACGTTGGCGCGTTCGGCAACCCACAATGTGTTGTCACATGAATCGGGTAGTTCGTTCCAGATAGCGCGCATCTCGGCAGATGTCTTCAGGTAGTGCTCGTTACCGTCGAATCGAAAACGATCTTGGTCACGCATGAGTGCGCCAGTTTGAACACACAACAATGCATCGTGGGCTTCGTGGTCGCTCTTGTTGACATAGTGAGAGTCGTTCGTAGCCAAGAGTGGCGCACCAATTGTTCGCGCTATCTCCACCAGTTTGGGATTCGTGAGACGCTGATTTGCAATTCCGTGATCTTGCAATTCGACAAACAGATTGTCTTTGCCAAAAATTTCTTGCAACCGTCCGGCTTTTTGAATGGCACCCTTTTCGTCACCATTGAGAAGGGACTGCAGTACATGGCCACCAAGACACCCTGTGGTAGCGATGAGGCCAGACGAATAGCGTTCGAGCAATTCCCAGTCGACGCGCGGCTTGTAGTGGTAGCCCTCTAAGAAGGCCAGACTCGACAACTGAATGAGATTGCGATACCCCTCATTTGTTTCTGCCAACAACGTGAGGTGGTAATACTGCTTGCGCCCGCCCTCGTCGGAACCACCATTGTCGTCCATGCGACCGCGGCGTGGAATGCGTTCGGTGCGATGATCGTGGGCCATGTAGGCCTCGGTACCAATGATGGGCTTGATGCCCTGTTTCTTGCACTCTTTATAGAACTCGATAACCCCATACATGTTGCCGTGGTCGGTGATTCCGAGAGCAGGCTGACCATCTTCCACTGCTTTTTTGACGAGGGCATCGAGACGGGCTGCACCGTCGAGCATGGAGTACTCGGTGTGGACGTGTAGGTGAGTAAATGATGAACTCACTACTAACTCCTTCTCCACTCAACCATGGGACTCGCACCGCACAACAGATGACACTGCTGTGATTTGCCAAATTAGCAGTCGAGCGTGTCATCCACCTATGCCTTCGTGACGACCCGCCTTAGAGATAGGTGCCAGGAGGCGTGCTCGAGTTATCCCCAGCCGAAGGAATCTGGCGTAATTGCTCAAACTGTTGCCGAGCAGCCATCTGTTGGGCGAACAATGTGGCCTGTATGCCATGGAAGAGACCTTCGAGCCATCCGACCAACTGAGCTTTAGCAATTCGTAGTTCCCCGTCACTCGGAGTTTCACCGTCCTTAAATGGCAACGCGAGTGAATGGAGTTCTTCAACGAGGTCTGGCGACAAAGCGCTTGAAATCTCAACGATTGAACGTTCATAGATTTCTGCAAGTCGCTCTCGACTCGCTTCGTCTAACTGCGTTCCACGAACTTCTTCTAACAGTTGACGCACCATGGAACCGATGCGCATCACTTTTGCTGGTTCAGTGACCGATTCGGTCGCAGCCTCACTTGTTGCAGGTACAGAGTTAACTACTTCTGCCCCGGTGACATGTTGGGAATTTTCGTCAGGTATAGACATACACACAGTCTGCCCGACAAAAAGACAGAAGCCTCCGCGTCAGGATGCAACGGTGGCAAGCAAAGGCACCAGCATTTCATCTGCCGTCAATGACCCATGTCGACAGACCAATTGAAATGCACCACCGTCGAGAGGTTCATCAAAACTGACGGGAGCATGAGCTACCAGGGCCACATCGCCCATACGACGCTTGATCTCATCACTGATTCGCGGCCCAAACCATTGTTCGTCAAGAACTTGATTGCGCGTCACTACCCATGCAACATCGTTGTATTGAGAACATGCTTCCGACAATGCAGACTCACGACCGCGGATGGAATGCAACCAACGAAAACGTCCTTCACCTGATTGATGACGTACCAAATCCAAAACATCACGTGACGGAAAGATGGTGCCATCGCCAACATGGACTTGACCATGATCTGCTGTGACGATGAGAACTGTGTCTGTGGGAAGAACAGACAAAATATCTGCAACTAACTTGTCGGCCGTTTGCAGTTCAGCGTCGTAGTAATCACCGAATCCTCGCTCGTGCGCAATCTTGTCGACACCGTCGTAATACGCGTACACGAAATTTTCACCAGCAGCTAAAGCGTCGCGCACAATGAGTGGGATGCTGCTTGCTGCTCTCCACCCCATTGCTTTCACTCCCGACAAGTGCGCGTTGGTGAATCCGCTTCCCTCTAGTTCGGCCTTACTGATGACTGGCACACTCGAACCAAGAAATGGTGGACATGACTGCACGATCTCTGGTGGATAACGACGTCGCAGGTCGCCCTGCTCGTCACCCCATCGCAACACGTTCATCACCGTGTCACCCATGTCCATTCGGTACCCGAGAATGCCATGCTCACCGGGAGATAGACCGGTCACTAAAGATGTGAGCGCAGTTGCGGTGGTGGAAGGCGCAACGGTGGTGATGTATGACCCGCCGAACTGAGACAACGTGGGCATGAGGGCAGCATGTGATTGGAATTGATTCCAGCCAAGTCCATCGAGCAGCAAAAGAACGATGCGCTCAGCTCCTTGCACCACCGCTGGCATCCACGCAGGCACCTGTCGTGGCCCGCCTGGGGCACACAAAACAGGAATGATGCCCGAGAGGCACCCGGAGGCGTATTGGGGCAGAACTGGGGTTAGGACACTCACACACCCATTCCACCACCTACGATGGCAACATGCGAGTTTCTACGCGAGGTGATTATGCCTGTCGGGCCCTTTTGTCTTTGACAATGCACGCCGAGACAGCCTGTCCGACCTCAGTTCGCGATATCGCAGAGCGCACTGGCTTACCGCAGCCATATCTCGAACAAATCTTGTTGGCATTGAAAGGCGCTGGGCTAGTTCGTTCCAAGCGTGGTGTCGGTGGCGGCTACATCCTTGCCAAGGAACCAGCAGATATTCGTCTCTCCGACATCATTTCTGCCGTCGATGGCCCCATCACTCTCGGCGATTTTGGCCAACCACACCAAGACGGTTCGTGTGACCACGAAGGACAGTGTGTGCTGCTCGCTATTTGGGATGTCGCAGGTCACCATATGCGTGACCACCTCAATGCGTACACCCTCGAATCGATTGCAGCGGCTGCGCACGGCACGGGCCCATGGCCCACTGTGGACCCGCATCACCACCACTAATTATTGCTAATCAGCAATTTCGAACGAACACCGCTCGATGATCTCACGCATGTCTCTTGGCGGCTCAGATGTAAACGACACTTCTTCACCTGTTCCCGGATGGATAAGCGTGAGCGTGCGTGCGTGCAACATGGGACGAGGCGCAACAAGCGCAGACTTAGCACCGCCATACATAGAGTCGCCCACCACCGGATGACCGACAGCGGCTAAGTGCACGCGAATCTGATGAGTGCGACCAGTCTCTAAATTGCATTTCACAAGACTGAGTGCAGCAGGTTTGTTGAACTCTTCTTCCACAGCAAGATGAGTACGGGCCCATTTTCCACTGTTCACAACCGCCATGCGCATGGGGTCGCGTGGATCACGTCCGATTGATGCATCGACAATGGCAGTGGGTGAATCGAAATGACCCCATGTCAGCGCAAGGTATTCACGCCCTACTTCATGTTCCGTTAAGGCTGCAATAAGCGAGTCGTATGCGCGCTGAGAACGCGCAACAACCATCATTCCTGTTGTGCCGGCGTCAAGACGATGCACAATCCCTGGCCGTGCAGGTTGACCGACAGATGCAACTTCTGGATACAAAGCAAGAATGCCATTTACAAGTGTTCCTAGTCCGTGGCCAGATGCAGGGTGCACTACGAGGCCAGCCTGCTTGTTCACCACGATGATGTCTTCGTCTACATACACAACATCAAGAACAACAGATTCATCGGGCCCAGGAGGTTCTGCAACAGGAATCTTGTCGAGGTCGACAACAATGTTTTGACCTTCTTTCAAGCGAATCTTTCCAGAAAGAGCAACGACACCGTCTACTTCTGCTCCACCGTCAGCCACCAATTTGGTTGCATCAGAGCGCGAGATGTCGGCAATCAAGGAAACAATTCGGTCGATGCGTTCATTATTAAGCGCTGCTGGAATATTCTCTTCAACCCTCATGCTGTACTACTACTTCTTCTTGTTCTCGCGATTCGAGAAATACTCCCAGTAATAACGCTATAGCTCCAACAGTGATGCACGAGTCAGCGACATTGAATATTGGGAACCACTGAAAATCAATAAAGTCCACAACGCTTCCCCGCATAAAACCACCCTGGCGAAAAATTCGGTCCAACACATTGCCGAGAGCGCCAGATGCGATGAACAACAGGCCGTACGCAGACAGTTTTGAATTGGCAGCAAGAGCACTTCGCACCAAGAACACCACCGCTACACATGCAATGAGCCCCACGAGCGGGCCGAGGCCTTGGCCTTGCGAGAAAGCAATACCGCTGTTGTAACCCAAGTTGAACTGAAGAGTCCACAAGAGCTCCACCACATGTCCCTCAGACAGGGCAGACACTGCCCATGCCTTAGTTAACTGGTCACATGCAACGAGACAACCGAGTACGACTGCAAGCCGTTGAGGCTGAATCACGACTTTGACAATCGCCTAGCGGCGACCCAATCCGCCAGCACGTTCGGTGACAAGTTCTGTTGCCCACGGAAGTGCCTTTAATCGTTCTTTTGGAATTGGGAAACCAGACACAACGGAGTATCCGTATTCGCCCACTTTTAAACGTTGCAATGCTAAGTCAATCTCTTCAATTGTCTGACGAGCAGCTGCTGAAAGAGTGAGATCTTGTTCGCGCTCAACCACCATGGTGTCGCCCTCGCCACCATCTTCGTCGAACTGAACGTCACCCATCTCGTGGTCTTCGATCATTGCATTTGCTTCACTCTCAAGTCGATTGGCTTGGCCCAACAACTTTGCGCGCTCTGAGATAAGTAGTTCTCGTTGGGAGAAGAGGAACTTCAAATCGAATTCTTTTGTGGATTGCACTCCGTCTTGCGCAGGACCCTTCACGATCACCGGACGCTTTGGCGGTTCTGGCTTCTTAGGAAACTTGCGTGGCGGCAATGCGTGCGGGTCAGGAACAACTACTGCTGCGGCTTTGACCTGTGCAGCCTTTTTAACTGGCGCTGCCTTCTTGGCGGGAACAACCTTTTTCGCTGGCGCAGCCTTCTTCACAACCTTCTTCGCAGGTGCTGCCTTCTTCTTGACAGGAGCGGCCTTCTTCACAACCTTCTTCGCAGGTGCTGCCTTCTTCTTGACAGGAGCAGCCTTCTTCACAACCTTCTTCGCAGGTGCAACCTTCTTCTTGACAGGAGCAGCCTTCTTCACAACCTTCTTCGCAGGTGCAACCTTCTTCGCGGGCGCTGATTTCTTCTTGGCCGGAGCCGACTTCTTCGCAGGAGCAGCCTTCTTCGTTGCAGGGGCTACTTTCTTTGTTGCCTTCTTTGCAGGGGCAGACTTCTTCTTTGTTGGCATGGTGACCACACTCTCCTTGAACTTGGGCGATGGCCCATGTTGCCCCGTGAGGCTACGGCTAATTATGGGGTTTTCTCAACGTTGAGCGGCAACAGAGACATGAATCAGAGTGCCTTCAATGGCACTCGTGCGTTCAACGCCCGTGTCCCAGACCACAGATACGGCCAAAGTCTCACCGGCAATGAGGCTTTCATGAGTCTCCACCTGGGCTTTCGTCGCCTCGTCCACACCCAAGGTGAGAACGATGCGATCCGAGACATCGAGTTGCGCATCACGACGAGCTTGCTGCACTACACGCACAATATCTCTTGCTAATCCTTCAGCTTCGAGTTCTGGCGTCACTTCTATATCTAGCAATACAACTCCACCACCGCCCGACAATGGCGCACTGGCTGTCCCTTGCTTGGTGACCAACTTCAGGCTGTATTCGCCGGGCACAAGGCGCTCACCTGCCACGACAATGACGTCACCGTCTTGCGTCCAGTCGCCCTTCTTTACTGCAACAATCACCGACTGAGTACGTGCTCCGAGACGTGGTCCCACCACTGCTGGAACAACTTGTAATTCACGAGATGCCACCGCATCGACATCAGTCGTGAGTACAACATCACGAACATTCACTTCGTCTCGCACAATGTCTAGGAAACCTTCGAGCGTTGATGCATCGGCACATGCAACGGTAAGTGACGACAATGGAAGCCTCACGCGACGACTATGAGCTTTGCGCACAGACAACGCAGACGAACACACTTCGCGCACTAGGTCCATGGACGCAACAAGAGTGGCGTCTTTTGGCAGTGCTGAACTAGTTGGCCAATCAGTGAGATGCACACTTGGAGACGCATCGCCGTTGAGACCCCGATGAATCTCATCTGTCAACAACGGCAAAAGCGGCGCTGCAATTTGAGTCAGCAGGTGGAGAACCGTATGCAGGGTGTCAATTGCGTCTTGGTCGCCTGCCCAGAACCTGTCTCGACTGCGGCGGATGTACCAATTGGTAAGAACATCGAGGAATTGACGCACCGTGGCGCATGCATCAAAGAGGTCATACGTATCCATCGACTCCGTGACAGAGTCAATGACGTCGCCAAGTTTCGCTAGGACATATCGATCGAGAACATGCGGGCTATCAATGCGAAAAACACCAGTTCGATTCTCTGCGTTGGCGTAGAGCGATAAGAAATACCACGAGTTCCACATTGGTAAAAGCACTTGACGAACTGTGTCACGCATGCCGGTATCTGTGACAGAGAAGTCGCCACCGCGCAAGATTGGCGACGACAACAAATACCAACGCATCGCATCTGCACCATGAGAATCGAACACCGCCATGGGGTCTGGATAGTTGCGCAAACTCTTAGACATTTTTGCACCGTCATCACCAAGCACGATTCCGTGACTAATACACGAGTCAAACGCTGGACGGTCAAACAACGCCGTGGCGAGAACATGCAACGTGTAAAACCAACCACGTGTTTGGCCGATGTATTCCACAATAAAGTCGCCTGGATAGTGATTTTCAAACCATTCACGATTCTCGAACGGATAATGCACTTGAGCAAATGGCATTGAACCGCTTTCGAACCAGCAGTCGAGCACCTCTGGCACGCGCCTCATCATTGACTTGCCTGTGGGGTCATCAGGGTTTGGACGCACCAAATTGTCAATACCAGGGCGGTGTAAATCTGTAACAGTTACGCCGAAGTCACGGCTGAGATCTTCAATTGACCCGTACACATCAATGCGTGGATACGTGGGGTCATCGCTCTTCCATACAGGAATGGGTGAACCCCAGAAACGATTACGACTGATTGCCCAATCACGAGCATTAGCAATCCATTTTCCAAATGTTCCTTCTTTGATGTGTTCAGGTACCCACGAGATGTTCTCGTTCAGTTCAACCATGCGGTCGCGAAAGGCCGTGACTTGAACAAACCAGGAGGACACAGCGCGATATACAAGCGGCTCTGCACAGCGCCAACAATGCGGATATGAGTGGTTGTACGAATCATGTCGAAGCACTACCCCCATCTCTTTCAGTGCACGAATGACATCGGGATTGGCATCGAAGACATGACGTGACACCCACGGCGTTATCTCGGCGGTGTACTGACCATGTTCATCCATCGGACACACCGTGGCGATGCCAGCTGCGTTGCATTCGTTTTGGTCGTCTTCACCAAAACCGGGAGCCATATGGACAACGCCAGTTCCATCTTCAGTGGTAACAAATTCAGCGCCCAATACTTGAAACGCATTTTCTTCATCTGCAAAAAATGGAAACAGAGGCGTGTATTTCTGGCCAACAAGTTCAGACCCTTGCACCGAACGTACGAGTTCGGCACCTTCTAATTCTTTTTCATAACTGGCTAATCGAGCCGAGGCAAGAATGTACGTGTCACCCTGCGGGTGCTTCATAACTGAGTATTCGACATCGGGGCCGACAGCGAGAGCGAGGTTTGCTGGCAAGGTCCACGGAGTAGTCGTCCACGCGAGGATCTTTTCGCCAGAGTCCAATTGGAATGCAACAGTGAGCGCAGGATCTTGGCGATCCTTGTACACATCGTCCATCCGCGTTTCGGTATTGCTAAGCGGAGTCTCGCAACGCCAGCAGTATGCCAACACACGAAAACCCTCGTAGATGAGGCCCTTGTCCCACAATGTGCGAAACGCCCACATGACGCTTTCCATGTACGGCGTATCAAGAGTCTTGTAGTCGTTTGCAAAATCAACCCAACGCGCTTGGCGCGTGACATAACGTTGCCATTCGTCGGTGTATCGCAACACACTTGTGCGGCATGCATCATTGAACTTGTCAATACCAAATGCAGCAATTGCTGGGTGTCCGGCAATACCAAGTTCTTTTTCTGCTTCTACTTCAGCGGGCAGTCCGTGACAGTCCCAACCGAATCGACGCTCAACGTGACGACCTCGCATCGTTTGATAACGCGGCACAGCATCTTTCACGAACCCGGTAAGCAAGTGACCATAGTGAGGTAGCCCATTTGCAAATGGTGGACCGTCATAAAAAATGAATTCGTTGTCGCCATTTGCGCCAGCGGGACGAGCAGCAACACTGGCAGCAAAGGTGTTGTCGCGTTCCCAACGGGCAAGGACCCCTTCTTCCACAGAGGGGAAGTGAGGTTGAGAGTCAACGTGCGGGTATGTCACGCAATCAGGCTAGGGGCGAGATGGGCTAGCACCCAAGAAGGCCAGCAACCACTTGCACCCCAATGAGAACTACGAGAGGTGTGAAGTCAAAGGCGCCCAAGGTGGGAAGCACTCGCCGAACGGGTTGAAACACAGGCTCAGTTGCCTGGTACAAAATACGCACGACGGGCGCAAAAGGACTGTCAGGAGCAATGGGAAAGAATGAAGAAATTGCACGAAGAATGATGATCAATACGTACAGGTTCGCAATTGTGCAAATCAGATTCATGATGACCTAGTAACGAGGAGAGTCAAAACTGACTGCGGGCTTCAATAAGAAAACACCAGTTCCAACTTTTTCAATTGTGCCGCCAAGCGCGTAACACATGCCGCTTGCGAAATCGATAATGCGCCGAGGCATCTCGCCATCTAATCCTTCAAGGTTGACAATGACTGGAAGACCCTCTTTGAAGTAGTCAGCAATCTCTTGTGCTTGATTAAAAGAACGTGGCCGCACTGTGACGGTCTCGCCACCTGCTGCAATAGGACGAACCGTTTGGGCTGTTGCAGTTTGGCGTGGAGTTCCCACAGGGCGCACTTGCAAACCGGAATCATCAGGGCGACGAGCAGCGCCGGTGTCGTCGACGCGCATTGGGCGTTGTGCGGGGCGTTGCATCTCAGATGAATACTCTGGCTCGTATCCCCGACGCTGAGCAGGTTCTGGTGCCGAACGTTGAGGTCGTGCAGGGCGCTCGTACTCCATCGACATGTCGTAGTCGTCGTAGGCCTCTTCCCCACTCAAACCGAGGTAATCCATTGCGCGACGGAAAAATGACATGTGTATAGGGTAATCCACTTCTGGCGACAGATGTGGGAGGACTACACCAGATCAGGCGAGGCGTTGACCGAACAATCGGCTGCCGACTCGCACCATCGTCGAGCCACATTCCACCGCCTGCACGAAGTCATCTGACATCCCCATCGAGCACACAGAAAGCCCCAATTCATCAACCATTTGGCGCAAAATGGTGAAAGAGTCCCGGCGTTGACTCACACTGCCCTCTGTCGGGCCAATTGTCATCAAGCCCTCCACAGTCAGGCCCGACTGCAGGGCAGCATCATGAAAAGCCAAGACGTCATCTGTAGCGATGCCGCCCTTCGACTGTTCCCCAGTGGTATTCACCTGCAACAGAACACGCGCTCCTGGCGCACGTTTTGCAATCTCATGGATGACCGACATGGAATCCACCGACTGCCACAAGGCCACGTACGGGGCGATCGATTTCACTTTGTTCGACTGCAATCCACCAATGAAATGGATGTCGACAGGTGGCACACCCTCTTCCATTTTCGCTAGCAATTCCTGTGCGTAGTTCTCGCCAACAGCATCACAACCGCCAAGGGCAGCAGCAACAATTGCATCGCGCGGGAAAGATTTTGTGACAGCAACTAACTGAACGCCCACTCCGCCTGCGCGAAGAATCTCATCGCGCACGAGAGAAATGCGATCAGCGACCTCAGCGGGGTCGACCAAGTGTGGGTTCCTTATTTCAGGAATGATGGAACGTCAAAGTCATCGTCGTCATCAGACAGTGGGTCTGAATCAGAGAAGATGTCTCGAACGTTCGAAGATGGACGACTCTCGGCTGGACGCGAAGTGCTTCTTGTGCCTGAGGAAGAACGATGTGAGCCACTGTCCCACCGTTCGAATCCGGCAGCAATCACAGTTACCTTCATCTCGTCGCCCATTTCATCGTCGATAACCGTACCGAAGATGATGTTGGCGTCTTGATGTGCAACTGCTTGTACAACTTCTGCTGCAGCATTGACTTCGAACAAGCCCATGCTTGATGGTCCAGTGATGTTGAGCAAGATGCCACGAGCACCGTCGATAGCTGCCTCGAGCATTGGACTGGAAATAGCATCTTTTGCGGCAATAACACCGCGATTGTCGCCACTTGCAATACCGATACCCATGAGTGCGGATCCTGCATTGGTGAGGATCATCTTCACGTCTGCAAAGTCAGTGTTGATTAGACCAGGAGTGGTGATGAGGTTTGTAATGCCTGCAACGCCCTGCAACAGGATTTCGTCTGCCATCTTGAATGCGTTTACTAAAGATGTCTTGTCGTTAGCGACTGTGAGAAGTCTGTCGTTAGGGATAACGATCAACGTGTCAACTTTTTCCTTCAGTCTTTCTATGCCATTGTCTGCCTGCACAGCACGACGACGTCCTTCGAACTGGAATGGTCGAGTGACAACACCAATTGTTAGTGCACCAAGTGACTTTGCAATTTCTGCAATGACAGGAGCAGCGCCAGTTCCGGTACCGCCACCTTCTCCTGCCGTAATAAAGACCATGTCAGAGCCATTAATCAGTTCTTCGATTTCGTCACGATGCGCTTCTGCGGCCGCACGTCCAACATCGGGGTCAGACCCAGCACCAAGTCCACGCGTCAGATCACGACCAATGTCGAGCTTGACATCGGCATCGCTCATGAGAAGTGCTTGGGCATCTGTGTTGATTGCAACGAATTCAACTCCGCGCAGTCCGGCGTCAATCATTCGATTAACAGCGTTGACACCTCCGCCACCGACACCGATGACTTTGATAACTGCGAGATAGTTCTGTGGTGCTCCGGCCATGGGCCATTACCTCCGAAAAGAAGTCCTGATGGACTGTGTTTCTCAATGTTTCCACAGCGAGAGCCATATTTGTGGCAATTCAACCCCACCTAGAGAAATCAACGGATCTGTACGGTGGCCGTTCCGGTAGAAACATCAACGACAGCAAGGGTTCCAGGGTCCTGACGACGCAATAACACCACCACTAGAACCAACTTGCTCTGCAGGTCAGCAGGTTGGCCGAAACGCACAACAGTTCCAGACTTCAATGTCATAGAGAGTTCCCCACCAGGACTGAGAGTAAGTGAAGCGACCTTCGGGCGTATCTCGTCTGGCAAAGCCAATACCAATTGGGCTGCGGCTCGATATGCATCGTCGGCCACTGCCCCAGCCTCTAGCGATGGCCCCACACCCTCTACTTGTAGATATTTCGTTGGCCACCCGTCAAGCACCACGATGACCCGACCACGAGCATCAACTACTCGCACCTTTTGGTCGATGCCGACGTACCACACAACCGGAACTCGCTCTGCTACTTCCACCAAAGCCTTGGAAGGAAAATGAGTGGTGATGCGCACATCGGATACCCATGGGTCGGCAAGAAGAATTTCACGCGCCCTACCTGTATCGACTGTAAAAACAGACGCACCCTTTAGTACATCTTCGACTTGATTGAGTGCCTCTTTTGATGTGTAGACATTTCCTTCAAGCGTGACGGACCGAATAGCAAACAAAGGAGACGCCAGGACTGCCATCACTACGACAACGACTCCCACCACAACGCCAGCAAGTTTCAGCCACTTGACTCGTTGCAATCTCTCGCGGCGTTCTTGTTTACGCCGACGATCCTCAAAGGTGGGATCTGGTCGATCATCATCCACGATGACCACATGATCGAGGCTGTCGGAAATAACTACGAAGGCCTCTGCTTCGTCGTCTCCAGTTAAGACATCTCCAAGCATTTCAACAATCAGTGGGTCGGCAGGGCCTGGCGTTGGTGAGGAAAAATCTAACGACTCGTCAACTATCTCGATAACCGCTGACACACTCTCGTCAGCCACGCCAGCAGCAGTGACCTCACCAACTGACGCCAGCACTGTGGTGGTATCTACATTGTCATCGCCTTCAGGCTCTGGAGTCTGTGACACGGACGCATCGCTATCACTTCCAAAAAGTTGAGACAGTTCATCGAGCACTTCATTAGATACCTCGGAAACAACAAACTCACTAGAGGGTTTGGAATCATCAGAGTTACTCATAGATCTCCCAACAGTCTGCTCAAATGTGCGCGCGCATCATTCTGCTCTAAAGCGCTATGGCGCGGGTCGGAAAACCGCTCGGCAATACTTGCGTCAAACCCCACCAGAGCAACTTCGCTACGCAACATAATCCCGTGAATTTCGAAGACTTTTTGTTGAACATCCGTCATAACTGCAACAACATCAGCGGCAGTTGCATGTTCATTTGCCTGAATGAAATTGGCATGTTTTTCAGATACCACAGCATTTCCCCTGCTGTAACCCCGAAGCGACGCACCATCAATTAACGCACCAGCACTTCCCTCACCCTGTGCTGGGTTCACAAACACAGACCCAGCATTTCGCCCGCCTGGTTGATGTTCTCGACGCCATGCAACCACCGAGTTAATAGTTGCAGTTCCCTCTTCTGGAGTGATGTTCGACGTCTGGAATCGCGCTGAAAGAACGACATGATGTTGACTCAACGCTGAACCACGAAAGTGCAAGCCAAGGTCTGCGTTCGGAACAACACAAACATTTCCTGATTTCAATGACACAAGACGAGCATCAATCAGGTTGTCCACCATTTCTGCGCCGTGACCACCTGCATTCATACGCACAGCACCACCCACAGTTCCGGGAATGCCAACACACCATTCAAGACCACCGCGACCAGCGCCCACTGATCGTCTTGCTAGTACAGGCATCAATACTGAGCCACCTGCTTGCACCACATCGCCTTCAATGCCGACAGCAGAGTCAGGTGACACAGCGCCGAGCAAGACAACAACACCACCGAATCCTTCATCAGAAACCAGCACATTGCTTCCACGACCAATCACCACAATGTTGTCCACTTGACACTGCGCAACAGCTCTCGACAATGCAACGGCATCACTTTCGCTGTGTACAACAACTACGACGGCTGCACTTCCACCCACTCCATACGTCGTGCGTTGCGCCATTGCGACATTCGTATCTATTTGTAGACCAGCATCCGCACAGTGCTGAACAAACGGCTGCCAGGTTGCGTCACTCATGAGACACCTCGCACTAGATCATCGGGAAACGTCTCGATGTCACCGCACCCCATAGATACACATACATCACCAGCGCATATGACTGACTGGACCGCAGACACTATGTCTGCCCTGCTGGGAGCCCACACAACCGTGGCGTCTGGGTGAGCTTGCGTAATGGCTTGTACAACCAGCTCGCCTGTCACCCCGTCAATTCGTGGTGTCCCAGAGGCATAAACATCCGTGATTACGACGATGTCAGCAGTTGCAAAACAATCTTGATACGTATCGGCCATTGTGGCTATCCGGTGATAGCGGTTTGGTTGAAACACTGCAATCAACTTTCCTCGCAGTGCTGGATGACTCCGCGCACTCAGGAGTGTGGCTTCAATCTCTGCTGGCAAGTGGGCGTAATCATCGATCAAGAGCGCACCGTCAAAAGTTCCCCGTTCGGTGAATCGACGCATCACCCCGGGGAACGAAGTCACAGCATCGCTGGCAACACGAAGAGAGACGCCGACGGAACTACTGAGAGCAATTGCAGCAGCAATATTCATGACATTGTGATGGCCACGCAATTGAGATGCCACCAGTGCACGTTCATTTCCATGCACTACTTCGAATTCGGTACCGTGCTCAGAAGACCGTTCATTCTGGATGTGGAAAGTACTCCCCGCTCTCGTTCCGAAAGTGACTACTTGGCTGTTGCCCTGAAGGGCGACAACTACTGCACTCGAACCTGGGTCATCAGAGTTCAGCACCACGTGATGAGTAGCCAAGGACGCAGCCTCAACAAAACAATCTTGTATCGCTTCAAAAGTGGCAAAGTAATCAAGATGATCAATGTCTACGTTTGTCAGAACAATTGATGACAACGGCAACACATCAAGAGTGCCATCACTCTCATCTGCTTCCAATACGAAATACTCACTAGTGCCAGATTGAGCGCCAATTCCCAAACCAACCACTTCAGCACCAATCAGAGAAGATGGTGACGTGCCAGCAACACCCATGATGTGAGCAATGAGTGCTGTTGTTGTGGTTTTGCCGTGCGTACCAGCCACACCGATGGCGTGGCGTACTGCACATAGCGACGCCAAAATGCCACTGCGATGACGAATCGGTATTCCCATCCGCTGCGCTTCTTGCAGTTCAACATTCGAAAAAGGTATTGCCGTGGAATACACAACGACATCTTTGCCATGCACAAGCGATGCATCGTGCCCAATTGACACCACAACGCCTTCGCGACGAAGCTGGGCTATGACATCTGATTCGTAAAGATCAGAACCCGATACTTTGTGGCCCGATTTGTGCAAGAGCAAAGCAATAGCGCTCATGCCGGGGCCACCTATTCCCACCACGTGGCAATGGCGTGGAAGAGAAAGATCAATCAAAGGTTCAGTTTGGCGGCGAGAATCACGCGACTGCATGGGATGCCCATTGTCTCACGACAGAGCAGACGATGCGGCGTTCTCTATGACTTTCACGAGCTCATTGCTGCGGTGAATGTCACCCTTTTGGCGGGCCTTTTGCGCCAAACTCACCTGCAAATCCTTATTACCAACGAGACCTTGCACCATTTGAAGGGTCGCACCGCTACGGCACGAGGCATCATCAGATAGCAACGCGGCCCCATCATCTGACAACCAGCGGGCATTGTGCTCCTGATGATTATCTGCCGCTGCAGGCCACGGAATGAGAACAGACGCAACTCCCACTGTTGCAATCTCTGCCACGGTGCTCGCTCCTGCTCGGGCCACAATGACATCAGCGGCGCTATAGACAGCAGCCATCCGCGATTCGTAACCAACTCGTTGGTATTGAACTCCATCTGCCACCGATGGCATCGGTTCTTTCAAAAATCGATCGCCACAGATATGCAAGATAGAAACTCGAGTATCACCTGATACAGAACCTTGTTGCGCAAAATCCACTGCGACAGAATTGATGCTTTGCGAACCTAACGATCCGCCCATAAATACAATCAAGCTGTCTTCTTCGGAAACATGTAACTCTTGTCGAGCCTGCACTCGATACTCAGAAACGTGAAGTGTTCGCAACACACGACGCACGGGGGCGCCCGTAACACACGCGCGCGGAAGATTGCTATCAGCAAAAGCAACCGCACACACTTGTGCATGTTTGGCTTGACGCCTCGTGGCTAGACCTGCCAGATGGTCGTAACTGACACACACCAATGGGATGCCCGCAGCAATGGCTGCACGCGACATGGGTTCACTGGCGTACCCGCCGACAGACACCACCACTTGCGGAGACCACTGAGAAAGATATCGACGTGCAACAAGACGACTTCGTAGCAAACGCCATGGCAATGCCATATTGCGCAATATGGCTCGAACCGAAAAAGATCTTTGCAAGCCCGATATTGGCAAGAACAAAGACTCGACCGTGCTGTCGGCCATCAATGACGTCTCCACACCACGAATGGTGCCGACATACTTCAAGTCAGATGCATCATGACCAGCATCGATGAGTGCCTCACAGATGGCTATTGCTGGAATCACATGTCCGCTTGTGCCCCCACCGGTTATGACCGCAAACGTCACGCAGACTTCTTTGAATATCGGGCAACATTGATTAACAGCCCCGCACCAATCATGGATGCGACAACAGATGAGCCGCCATACGACAGGAAGGGCAACGTCAAGCCTGTCATTGGTATGAGTCCCACTACTCCACCAATATTGACAAACGCCTGCAAACCAAACCATGCAGCGACACCACCTGCGATAAATGCACCGTGGGTATCAGATGCTGTGTAGGCAACTTGAATAGCAAAATAGATCAACAGCAAAAACCCACCAAAGACAAGCACCGTGCCCAATAGGCCCATCTCCTCGGCCACAACGGCGAAGATAAAGTCGCTATGTGCAAGCGGAACGTAACCCCATTTACTGGTACCAGAACCCGCACCACTACCTTGCCATCCACCGTTAGCAATACTGAGTAAAGCCTGATACACCTGATAGCCCTTGTCGGCGCGAACCATTTCAGATTCCATATTCATCCACGCGTGCACGCGCTCTGCGGCACTACCTGCGTAGGGTAAGCCAATAACTACAAGTAATGCAGTACCACCAACAACCACACTTAATTGACGTGTAGGTAGGCCAGCCATAAAGAGAAGAACAATCATCACTCCGAAGAAAATCGTTGCGCCGCCAAAATCTTTCTGCAGTACACATAGTCCCACGGTGATTGAAAGGATTGCCAGCATCGGATATAGCACCGCTTGTCTAATAGCTACCGAGCGGTGGCGTTGAGCCAAAAAGTTCGCACAGAAAAGAATCGTCATAACTTTCATGAACTCAGACGGCTGGAATTGAAACTGTCCGATGTCGAGCCACGCTTTAGCACCGTTAGTGATTTCGCCTCTCGCAACAACAAACATGTTGGCAAGCAACACCACAATCGTTACTGGAAAGAGCAATACTCCATTTCCCTTCCACATGTCATAGGGCATAATGACCGCAAAATACATTGCTGCAGTTCCCAAAACCACCCACAACAATTGGCGCTGAAACATGGCCCAAGCAGAAGAACCGTCGTACAAGTTGACGACCGACGATGCAGACAACACCATAATTAGTCCAAGCATGACCAAACAAGCAACAGTTATCGCAATCCAGTACACGACCGCAGGTGGACGTCCCGTTGGCATGCGATACCGCTCACGAAAACCAATACGGCCAACCATCGCCTCACGACGTTCTCGTACGGTGGGAGTCTTTTTACGATTATCTGTATCTGACATCATGCGACTCCTGAATTTGTAGCGAAAAAATCTTTGACGCATCGTTGAAAATCATCACCACGTTCGTTGTAATTGCGATACCAGTCATAACTCGTGCAACCCGGCGACAACAACACGGGCACCCGACCCTCGGACATTTGTACGGCTATCTTCACTGCCTCAGCCATTGATGTAGCAACTCGCACTTGGCAAATATTACTAAAGGCACCCTCAATCAATTCCGCATCATGACCGATTGCAACTACTCCGTGCATGCGCTTGGGCTCCACAGCCATGTGTGTCAAATCCAAGTCCTTGTTCTTCCCACCGGCAATAAGGACAAGCGACTCAAATGCCCGTATTGCCGTGAGGGCTGCATGGGGACTTGTGGCTTTTGAATCGTCATACCAATCAACGCCTCCAAAGTTTCCCACTCGCTCAATGCGGTGCGGCGCGGCAACAAAGTTTTTCAACGCTGAACTCAGTTGATCTACCTGCACCAAACCAGATTCCAAAACTACTGCGCTAGCCGCAAGTGCGTTCGTAATGTCGTGAGGCATTGTGCGCCATAACGAGTCAACGCTTGTGATGGGACCAACCGGAGACATCAACATGTTGTCCGCCACGTGATAGTCGCCGTCGGCACCACCGAAGGTAACGACGCGCGCTTTTGAAAGAAGTGCTGCGTTAGAGATGAGTGATACATCGACAGGAACAATGGCTACATCGTTCGATATTGCAAATGCCCACATCCGAGCCTTTGCATCTACATATGAATCAAAAGTCCCATGCCAATCCAAGTGGTCGGGGGCGATATTGAGCCAGGCAGAAGAAACACTGCGGAAGCATTGTGTGAACTGCAAACGAAAACTGGAGCACTCCACGACAAAGACATCAACATCGTCACTCAAGGCAGAAACAAATGGCAGGTCTGTGTTTCCGACCTCGGCAACTGAGTAGTCCGCACCTCTCAATAATGCGGCCACCAACATGGTCGTTGTCGTCTTGCCGTCCGTACCTGTCACAGCAAGGATGGGACGAGGCCCCGCTGGGCGCTGATGTTCCCATTCATACGCAATATCAATCTCTGTTCGCACAGAAACACCCAATTCAGTAGCACGCCTGATGACTGCATGTTGTGGCGACACCCCAGGAGCCGGGACAAGAACATCCACTCCCGTCAGGAATCTGTCGATGCTGGCATCGTCAACCACTTCCATCACCATGCATTTCAACTCATAGGCCAATGCACGATGTTCATCGTTCAACTTGTCGTCTGACATCACAACACTGATGCCGCGTTCGACAAAAGCACGCGCTACTGCTGTCCCTGCGAGAGCAAGACCAAATACAGCAGCTTTCTTCATGTCATCGTCCCGCAAAATTATCGGCGATGTTTGTGAAGTCTGCGATGAACAGCCCTACGGCAACAGCGACACAAATTCCAGAAAGTATCCAGAAACGAATAATGACAGTGGTCTCGGGCCAACCAAGTAATTCGAAATGGTGATGGATAGGCGACATTTTAAATAGTCGCTTCTTGCGCCCCGATGCCTTGAATACCCCCATCTGCAGTGCAACAGATCCGGCCTCCATCACGTTGAGCGCACAAATCAATGGAAGCAACATATGGGTGTTTGTTGCAACGGCCAAGAGCCCGAGTGCCGCGCCGATACCAAGTGCACCAACATCTCCCATGAAGATGCGAGCAGGCGCAGCATTCCACCAAAGGAATCCTCCACACGCGCCAGCCATTGCTGCAGAGAAGACAGCGAGGTCAAGTGGGTTGACCAGGTTGTACACGTCAGGATTACGAAATCCCCAATACGCAATCACTGTGAAAGCTAAAAAGCCAAACAATGCCGACCCTGCAGCGAGACCGTCTAGGCCATCAGTGACGTTCACCGCATTAGTGGTGGCCCACACCATGACGGCAGTCCACACCACCCACAAAACGGGAGACAAATTCCAACCAGGAAAATCAGAGCGGGTAAAAGACAGTGTTTCGCTGATTCCAGTCCCGGCCATCAACCACCACATCAGGCCAAGCACTATTGCAAACGTGATGTAGCCCTTCTTCTTCCAGAGAATTCCACGGTTATGCGATTTTCTCACTTTGAGAAAATCATCTAGGAAGCCCATCAGTGACAAGACCCCAACACCGGCCCACATAATCATTGCTTGGTCAGAAAGCGCGATACCTCCGCGCAAGTGAGCAACCAGCCATCCGATGAAGGCGGCAAAAATGATGGCGATGCCACCCATGGTCGCTGTGCCCTGCTTCTTCATGTGATGCACTGGGCCGTGATCTTCTGAACCAAGGATGGGTTGACCCTTGCCTAATGAATCAAAAATGGCAATGAGCCACCGTGTTCCGAATAGCGAAAAAATCATCGATACTGAACCAGCAATGAGAACTGCGATCATTTGTCATTCTTCTTTCTCGACAACAATGCCGCGCGGGCGACCTCGACATCATCAAATGGGACAACTACCCCACGGGTCTCTTGTGTTGACTCGTGACCTTTTCCTGCTATCACAACAATGTCACTAATTCGAGCCTCGGCGATGGCATTGTGAATTGCTTCGGCCCGATCGATACATGATTGCACTACAGCCGTGCTGCCTCTCGTGCCCTTCATAATCTCTTCGATGATTGCCGTTGGATCTTCGCTGCGGGGGTTATCCGAGGTGATATACACAACATCTGACAGCCGAGAAGCAATTTCGCCCATCACCGAACGTTTCCCGGCATCTCGATCGCCACCGCAACCAAAGACAACAATGATTCTTGCGTCAGTAAGTCGTCGAGCACTCCGTAAAACGCCTTCAAGGCTCTCAGGAGTATGTGCATAGTCCACGACCACACCAATACCATCGTCGTTCGACACCGATTGAAATCTGCCAGGGACACCAGCAACCTGCATGCATCCGTTCACAATGACTTTGTCTGGAACGCCAAGCACTTGTGCTGCTGTCATTGCAGCCAATGCGTTATCCAGAGAAAACTCCCCACCCAGTGAAAGATGTACTGCGAGAGAGTTCCACTCGAAGTCAACCGACCCCACGTCAACGCGAACATCACGTGCGCCATCTCGCCCAAACGTGGTTACACCAACTTCGCACACGTCAATAAGAAGTTGACCATATTTGTCATCTGCGTTGATGATTGCGTGCTTGGCAAGTGCCGGAGTAAACAGTTGAGCCTTTGTAGCAAAGTAGTTCTCGTAGGTGCCATGAAAATCAAGATGATCTCGACCAAGGTTCGTAAAGATTGCGACGTCAAACAGAATCCCATTCACGCGACCCATCACAAGACCATGCGATGACACTTCCATCACGACGTGTGTGCCACTTGCATCAGCAAACTCACGCAATTGGTGTTGCAGGTCAATCGCTTCTGGTGTCGTGCGCTCCCCTGTCAACGTGCCAACGACCAATACCGACGCTCCATTGGCTTTGAGAATTTCACCAAGAATATATGCGGTGGAGGTTTTGCCGTTAGTTCCCGTGATACCTGTCATCTTTAATGCACGACAGGGGTGACCAAAGACTGCACTTGCAATATTGCCTAGAACACTCCGAACCGATGACACAACAATCTGAGTGACATGTGATGGCACATTTGGTTGCACCTCATCGACCAACAGTGCATGCACACCACGAAGTAGTGCTTGTTGAACAAAGGCATGACCGTCAGCAAACTGACCACGAACACAACAAAAAAGGTCGCCACTTTGCACTACACGGGAGTCTTGTGTAATCCCACTTATGACAACGTCGGGCGACCCAATGAATTCAGCAATGATCTCGGCAGAGTCAACAATGCGGGAGAGAGATGCTGATGTGCACGAATACCTGGACACAAGAACCTCTTAGAGCCCTGCTGGCGTAGCGCCTGCCTTGCATCCGGTCCCTGCTCCGGTTGCTTCAATACCTAATTCATGCATGATTGCGGGGACTAGACGCGCGAATACCGGCGCAGCCGCGGTGCCGCCAAAACGGTCACGCGAATATGCGTCTGGTTCGTCGATACTGACAAGAATTGTTACTTCAGGGGATGAAGCGGGAAAGAAACCTGCAAAGGAAGCGAAGTATTTACGGCCACCAGCATCAGTTTGATAGGTGCCGTTTGATTGCACCTTGTATCCAGTACCCGTCTTGCCAGCTATTTCCATTCCCTTAACTTGGGCCTGTTCACCTGTACCTGTGCACACCACATCACGCAACATACTTTGCATCGTGGCCGCAGTTTCCGGCTTCAACACCTGTCGGGTTGTGGAACCCTTCACTTCGCGACGAATTCCTGATTTGTCGATAGTGGCACTGACCAGTTTTGGTGCGATATACGTACCGTTGTTGGCCACGGTGTTCACCCCAGCAATCATCTGTAATGGCGTCACTGCCAATCCGTAGCCATACGACACGGTGAATTTTTCTGTACCACGCCATTTGTTGGCATCGCGCAAAATGCCGCGACTTTCGCCTGGATAGTTCAGACCTGTCTTCCTACCAAAACCAAAGGCAGACAAATAATCATGCAGTGTTGACGTCTTCACTGTTTGAGCAGTCATTATGGTGCCGATGTTCGAGCTTTCAGACACAATGGAACGAACACTCATGTCTATGACTCCATGCGGCCATGCATCACGAATCAGAAACTTGTCAACTTCAATGATGCCTGGAACTTTCATAACCGTGTCTGCATTTACCGTTCCTTCGTTCAACGCAGCGCTGACACTAAATACTTTTGCTACAGATCCAGGTTCATATGCTTCGACGGCGGCAAAGTTTCCAGTCGCCATAACGACAGCCCCTGAATCATCACGACGCACATTTGACATGGCATAGATCTCACCAGTACGACTGTTCATCACAATCGCAGTCCCACCCTTTGCATTCAGGCGCCCCACCCGCTCCATCAACACAGAGTCAGTTTGAAACTGAATGTTTTTATCAATAGTGAGAACAATGTCGTCACCAGGAACTGGTGCCACAATTGTTTGACTGCTTCCAGCTATCGCACCGCCCTTCTTCGAGACTTCGCGTTGCAATCGGCCATCTAGACCAGTCAAGTTTTTATTGAACTGTTTCTCTAAACCGCTTGTGCCAACGCCGTCAGGATCTGTACGTCCGATAATTGCAGCAGCCACACCACCTTCTACTTGACGCGCAGGTTCTGTGTATGAGTAGATGCCTTTTAGACCTAATCCCAAAATTCCTTGTGCGGCAGGTTCGTCTAATTGGCGAGCAATGTAGTGAAACTTCTCCCCTGGTGCCGACAATGCCGTCAGTAGTTTTGCTTCTTGTTCTGGCGTGTAACCAAGTGCTACAGCAAGCGTGCGCGCCGTACCCGGAAAATCTTCAATGTCACGCGGGTCGGCAAACACTGTGCTACTCGGAATAGAAAGAGCAAGCTCATTTCCGTGCCGATCAAAAATTACACCTCTGGCAGCTCGCACAGTACTGATTCGTGTGCGCTGATCAAGACTTGCGACAAGGTAGTCACCACGCATCGTTGTCTGTACTAGAACAACTCGTCCAGCAGCAATAAGCAGCATCGCAGTAAGAATCACAAATGACACACCAAGTCGACGGTGCACGGCCTGGTGCGCCGCCGACGATGTCACTTTTCCCTCTTTCAGATCAGGTGGGATTTCGCCAGAGACAAAAACCTTGAGCGCACGCCACAAATCGACCAAGCGCGATTGAAACGGTGAAGGAGCTGAGGGTTGTGGACGAATGGAGCGAGAGGATTGATGCGTTGCCGAACGGCGAGCCGCTGTGGAACCTGCTGAAGAACGTGGCCGTGTGCGAGATTCATTTGGACGAGTAGATGCTCGCTGTGAAGTTTGTGATCTAGAACGGCTAGCAGACGATGACCGTTGCGATGGACTGCCGTGTGAACGACTGCCTCGCTGAAATCCTTCTGAAGAACTCATGGATTGCCCACTACTGCAGCTTTTATGCGACCGAACTTGTCGAGTGGTGACTCATCTTTAGTAGTGATGTCTGCGTCAATCTTTCCCACCGTTGCTGCAACCTCAGCCGCAATACTTGCGGGGATATTGACGGTCTTGGTCGCCATTGCTGGGACAAGCCCAATAACGCGAGCTTCTTTCATGAGATGTACAGGAGATTGCAACTGTGCACGGTCTGCGCGTAGCTCTTCGAAGTGCGCGCGAGCACGGGACACATCTGTATTCAGACGATCAAGACGCATCTGTTGTTGGGCCATACTGACATTCAAAGTCACAATCGCCAACATGGCGACGAGACCACACACAGCCACTACTGCGATCCGCCAGTGACTAAACCCAGTCTCTGGAACAAGTGTGAGCAGAGGCTGCTGCTCGCTCGACTCACGAGGGCGACGCTGAGTCGTAGAACGTACTGCGACAGCCATGACTACTCCACATCACCTTCGTTGAGTTTCTCAACAACCCGCAAACGAGCCGACGTAGAACGCGGATTACTCTCACGCTCTGCGGTACTTGCATCGCGTGAAGCGCGTATGCGACGCACCGAACGCACTGCACCACAAGCACATGGAAGATGCGATGGACAGGAACAATTCCCGGTTTCTGCAGAGCGCATAACCGACTTCACAATCCGATCTTCACCAGAGTGATATGTCAATACCGCGAGACGCGCTCCGGGCGCAAGAGCCGCAATCGTGGCGCGCAATGCTTCAGGAAGAATTGCCAGTTCAGAGTTGACTTCAATGCGAATAGCTTGAAAAGACCGCTTTGCAGGATGACCACCGCGACGTCGTGCCGGTGCAGGAATCGCTGCGCTCACCACATCACTTAATTGCATTGTGGATCGAATAGGTCGAGCAGCAACGATGGCATGGGCAATGCGATGCGCATGTCGTTCGTCTGCATTTCGACGCAACATTTTTGTTAACTCAATGACGTTGTATTCATTGACGACATTGTCTGCACTGAACGACTGCGATTGGTCCATTCGCATATCTAGTGGTGCATCAAATCGATAGGAGAAACCACGCTCGGCAACATCAAATTGCGGCGAAGAGACACCGAGGTCGAAGAGGGCACCGGCCAACGAACCAATACCCTCCTCGGCCACGATGGAAGCCACCGAATCAAAACGGGCGCGTCGGAGGGCCACGCGCTCGCCGTAACCGGCAGTTGTCAGAACTTGCGAAGCAGCAGCGAGAGCCGTGTCGTCTTGGTCGATCCCCAAGAGCCGCAATTGTGGATGCCGCTCGAGTAGCGCAGCACTGTGGCCCGCTCCACCCAAAGTGGCGTCGAGAAAGACTCCTTCATTGGTGTCTGCAAACACATCACAGACTTCTTGCAACATCACTGAGACATGCTCGAAAGCGCCATTCATGATTGCACCCGACGAACAATCGTCGGCCGATGGCAGCCTCCCGGACAGCAAATGCCGCCCGGATGTATCCCCGGTGCGTGCGCGATGGTAGCGGGCGGAGTTGGAGCTAACCACCGTGCCATCCGGGAGACTGCCAAAGGCCGACGACCACTGGCTGATTGAAGAAACGTGCGAAGCATTGACGATCACGCGCCCGCTCCAGCGATTTGTTCGGTGCCCACGCTGATGTTGCGTTCGTGACGAACGGGCTCCCAAATTTCAATGCGATCAAAAGAACCGGCAACGACCACTTTTTCGCCAAGCACTACTCCGGCGTATGAACGCAATTTTTCATCAATATTGATGCGACCCTGGGCGTCGATAGTTACTTCAATGGTGTTGGCTGCAAGCGCACGGCGCTCATTGAGCGACATCTCGCCGTTACGAACCTTCTCCAGCATCTCTTGAGCGACCTGCTCAAATGCCTCAGCAGTCAAAACATCGATGCACTTGTCGCGGCCAAAGGCCAAGTAACAGCGCGGCTCGAGACGGGGACGAAATGCAGCAGGGAGAGCGAGACGACCTTTCGGGTCGAGTTGTCGCTCGTGCACTCCGACAAACACAGTCTCCGCCTTCCCGGGGGAACTCCGCTCCTCCCACGGGTCACCTTAATCCCCACTTTGCCCCACTGTCAACCACCTTGACCCATTTATCTCCACTTTGTTCCCCACTGCCCCCACAACTCCCCAATCGGGCTCCACTGGGACGCCAAAAAGGGTTCGCAAAAAGTGGTTTGAAATTTGTAACTGCTGACGATTTAGGCCGGCGTCAGTGCGGCAAGGCAGACATCACTGCATCAGCAATGTCACTCGCAGGTGCAGCAATTGTTGCCACCTGCATATCGCGTATTCGTTTTTGAACATCAAGCGATGCAAACAGTGAAGTCCAGACATGGGGATTCCATTGCCGATACAACACACATTGAAATCGAGCACCCTCGCGGTTTCGACGTTGACTAATTCCAACAAGTTTGTTTTCACCCACAAAAACTTCGCCAGGTGCTGCACTTGCAAAACACACGGCACGACCAATGTCGCCGTTGTCAAATGTTCCTCGGAAAGTTTTCGCATGAACCCATGGCCGTAGTGCTTGAACAAACACATCGCCTAACCACATCATCGATGCGCTGACATCGTCCTGCCACAACGGGTCTTCTCTACTGATTGTGATATCTAGCCACACCGAATCATGGGGAGCTACGTACACCGCTCCGCCCCCACTGCGTCGGCGCACAATCTCGATTCCCGAATTCGCTGCCGCATCGACGAGTACATCTGCATGATCTTGTGTTGATCCAAGAATCAGAGCCGGCGACTCTGCTGAGCACAACCACAATGCACGTTGTACCGGCAGATCTTTCGAGTGAAAATCACTGGCCGTGCCTACCCAGTTATGGCGCAACCAAGAGAGCGAGGCCATCGTCATCCCACCACTCTTGCGTACTTAACTTGCTTCAGCCAAGAACGGCTTCCACTCCTCTGGTACGCGCTGTACTGCATAAGTGATCCAAGACATTTCTCGAGGCGCGCGGGGCACCGTCGATAGGTGCATGCCTGCCTCCTCTGGTGTCCGATCTCGCTTGCGCAAATTGCAACCGCGACATGCAGCGATGACGTTCTCCCATACATTTTTTCCGCCTCGTGAGCGTGGCATGACATGGTCGATGCTGTCGGCTGTTTCGCCGCAATAGCCACACCGATGATTGTCTCGCGCAAACACAGCGCGCCGAGACATTGCGGTATGTCGGTGATAAGGAACCTTGACCACATAGCGCAATCGAATAACTATTGGCCCGGCCATAGACAATTTCTCTGAGTGAATTTCGGTGCCGTCGTCGGCAACTACATCTGCTTTATCGCACAACACCAAGCAGATGGCTCGACGAGCAGACACGACACTGAGCGGTTCGTACGTTGCATTGAGTACGAGCGCGCTTCGCATGACTATCTACCAATAGCCCTAGCAGCGGTGATAGGCCGTCGCTTCACGAAAAGTCTCTGTTCCATTGCTTGCACCATCTCAGATAGTCCACCACATCGACCACCTGTACGTCTCCTTGGGGGGCACCATGACCTCCGCCGTATTGAGTGACCAGGCGAAACTCCATGTAATTGCGCGGAGGAATGGGAAGAAACGGTGCATGTGCCCACCATCGACTCGGCGCAAGACGCACTAATTGACGTAGTGCAGTCATCCAGAGGTGCGGCCGAATAAGGACAGCTGCGACAATTGCCCAGGAAAATACTCCCAGTGACTTCTGATTATTGGCTGCCGGCACAGGTCTTACCGTAGCGCAGAACCATTATCCGCGAGGAAACTTCACTCGTGGTCGTCGAATGTTCTGTGCGAAATCTTGTACGCCAGCACGACCGATCATACGCAACTGACGTTCAATAGAAACTGCGAATCCGAGCATGACAACAAATGCGCCAAACGCCACCAAATAATGAATTTGCAAAGTGGCTACAACTGCGATGAGTGCAAGCAGCATCCCCACCGACGAACGCCACACGGTGCGGGCAGAGTGTTTGTACAACCCAGCAGAAGAAACTGCGTTAGCAAACTTCTCATCGGTCTGAAGTTGTTCTTCGATCTCTCGAAGAATTCTTTGTTCGTCATCTGAAAGTGGCACATCTTGATTGTCTCACTCTGGGAACCTAAAAACAATGCAGAAGAGGTGAATCTTGCGATTGTTTAGTCTTCGAGGACAGGACCAAACGGATTTTCCCCCGGCTTTCGCCGATCCATTCCACTGGCTGGCCCGATTGTGCCCGCACCAAACTTGTCAACTATCGAGTCGATGGCTTTGCTTGCAGGCTGCCATTGCTCCTCAATGTCTTCGAGTGAACCCTCGCTGTCATCAAACAGACGAGGAGCCCGCAATGCCTCTTCAGAGAGTTTCTGGGCGTGGACACCAATGAGACGCACCCCCTGACTGCAGTCCAGTGTTGCCAATAATGGTTCAAGTGCCGCCACCATTGATGGCCCCGTGGTGAGTGGCATGGACGGCGTGACCGACCGTGTTACCGATTCAAAAGAGGAGAATTTCAATTTCAACATCAAAGTGCCAGCCGCCACACCGGCTTCTCTTGTGCGACGCGCAACGGCATCGCACAATCTCACAAGCTCTACTCGCAATTCGTCGTGCGTGGTGAGGTCGTGAGCAAAAGTTTCCTCATGCCCAATTGATTTGGCGATTCGTTCTGGTTCAACTGATCGATTGTCTCTACCGTGAGCCAATGCATACAAGTGGCGTCCGTGAGCATCGCCGACTGCGGCACAGACCACCGCCTCATCGAGTTGTGCCAAATCAGACACACGACGAACACCAATTGATTCGAGTTTCTTTAGCGTCGCTGGACCTACACCCCATAGCGCTTGCACAGGGAGAGGAAGCAAGAAGTGCAATTCATCGCCGGGCTTCACCTCAAAAACTTGATGTCCTGGGTTGATTCCATCTGCCGTTGCTTTTGGTTTTGCATGCTCTGATGCCAACTTGGCGAGAAATTTATTGGGTGCAATTCCCACACTGCACGACAACTTGGTCTCTGCCATCACTCGTTCACGTAATTGCCAAGCAATCGAGACTGCATCACCCATCAACGTGGTAGCTCCACTGACATCCATAAACGCTTCATCAACAGAGATCTGTTCGACAAGCGGAGTAAATGACTCAAAGACGGTGTGCAAATGGCGACTGACCTCGATGTAGTGAGAAATATCTGGCGGAAGAAATACCGCGTTCGGGCATAGTTTGCGCGCCGTTGCTGACGACATCGCTGAATACACCCCGTATCGACGTGCCTCATACGAAGCGGCCGACACCACTCCTCGACCCGCCGTGCCGCCAACTACGACAGGCAGACCATGCAACTCTGGATGACGCAAGAGTTCTACTGAGACATAAAAAGCGTCCATGTCTACGTGAAGTATTGAACGATGAGTAGCCACTTCGCATCACGCTAGTTCAGCCCCAGAGGAAGACGCCTACGATGGGGGACGTGAATGACCCCTCTGTATCGCTATCTGCACTTCCCTCTACTGCAGCACGAGCTATCGCTTTCATTACAATTCTCGTTGGCGGTCTCGCCGGCGCATTGATTGGTTATGGCCTCGTTGATGTGCAATGCGAAGGCTCATGTGCAACTCCTCAAGGTCTTGGCATTTTGATTGGAGCAGTTCTCACCGCAGCAGGAACAGCAATTGTCGCGGTTCTTGCACTGCGTGCACTTGGCGAGTGGCGCGAGACGGTCGACAGAAAATGATGTCGACTTCTCTTGGTAGCGAACTGCGAAACGTTGCAGAGACCCTCGCCCGCCAGGCAGGCGATATGGCCTTACGTGGACGCAAGAGTGGCGACGTCACCGCAACGACCAAATCTTCCCCTACAGACATGGTGACCCAGTACGACAAAGCAAGTGAAGAACTCATTACTGCAGGTCTTGCACAGATACGCGCTGACGATGCAATTGTTGGCGAAGAAGGTGCGTCAAAGTCAGGTACCTCTGGCATTACATGGCACATCGATCCGATTGATGGAACCTCTAACTTTTTCTTCGACATTCCTATGTGGGCAGTGTCCATTGGCGCAGTTGACGAAGACGGCCCACTTGCCGGCGCCGTATATGTCCCAGCACTTGGGGAAATGTTCAGTGCATCTCGCAACGAAGGCGCAACGATGAATGGCGCAACTATCTCGTGTCGAAAGAATTCTTTGCTAACAGATGCAATGGTCTGCACGGGCTTTAGTTACCGAATCAGTGAAAGACAGGCACATGCACAACGGGTTGCACACATGGTCATGAAGGTGCGCGATGTTCGTCGATTTGGCGCAGCCGCTGTGGACCTATGTTTCGTTGCCTGCGGACGACTCGACGCCTACTTCGAAGAACATTTGCATTCGTGGGATCTAGTCGCCGGACAAATCATCGCCACAGAGGCAGGCGCCGTTGTTACTAACTATGCGGGTGAGCCCGTCACACCCGAGCAGGTACTCGCCAGTTCTCCGCTTATCCAACAAGAACTCATTGCATTGATCGCAGAGGCAGAAGGCAACACCTGATGGGAGTTGTACTTGCAATTGACGCTGGCACAACGGGCGTTCGCACTCGCGCAGTGTTTGACGATGGGCGACCCTCCTTTTCTGCATACGAAGAGTTCCCTCAGTATTTTCCCCACGGCGGATGGGTAGAACACGACGCCCAAGAGATTTGGTCGGCAGTCCTCTCCACTTTGTCCACGGTCTGTGCTCAACTCACTGAACCCATTGCAGCCATTGGAATCACAAATCAACGAGAGACCGTTGTGGCGTGGGACAAAAGAAATGGTCAACCATGCGCGCGCGCGATTGTGTGGCAAGACAGACGTACTGCACAACGTTGCACCGAACTACTTCCCCACCTCGACGTCGTGAGAGCAACTACTGGTCTTGTCCTTGATCCATACTTCTCTGGCACTAAAGCAGCATGGCTGCTGCGCAATGTCGAGACCCCTCCCACAGAACATCTCTGCATCGGCACCATTGACTCTTGGATTGTGTGGAACCTCACGCACGGCGCCTCTTTTGTGACAGACCCCAGCAATGCAAGCCGCACCATGCTGTTCGACATACGAAAAATGCAATGGAGCGACGCGATGTGTGAATTACTGCAAGTACCACGTGCCGTTCTCGCCGAAGTCAGACCATCAAGTTCCAGATACGGCGTCACAACACAACTCTCTGGAGTTCCAAATGGCATTCCTATCTCCGGGATTGCAGGTGACCAACAATCAGCTCTCTTCGGTCAAGCGTGCACCAAAGTTGGAATGGCGAAAAATACATACGGCACCGGAAGCTTTGTTCTGCTCAACATCGGCACTGTGTGCCCTGAACCTGCAGAAGGAATGTTGACAACAGTTGCATGGGATCTTGGTGACGGCCACCCCACGTATGCACTCGAAGGCGCCATCTTTGTCACTGGTGCTGCAGTGCAATGGCTACGAGATGGACTCGGCATCATTTCTGAATCTTCAGAAATTGGACCACTCGCTGAATCAGTTCCCGATGCTGGTGGCGTGTACGTCGTTCCCGCTTTCACTGGTCTTGGCAGTCCGTGGTGGGACCCTTATGCACGCGGAACAATTGTTGGAATCACTCGTGGCACCACCAAGGCACATATTGCGCGCGCCGTGGTCGATGCAATGGTGTATCAAACACGAGACGCAATTGAAGCAATGACTCATGCCGGCGGTGTGCAGTTGACCGAACTTCGCGTCGATGGCGGTGCTTCTGTCATGAATGCAATGGTGCAACGACAAGCAAATGAACTGGGTGTACCCGTGCTTCGACCAACTGATCACGAAACAACCGCTTTAGGCGCTGCGTACCTTGCTGGTCTTGCCGAAGACGTGTGGGGATCAGTTGAAGAGATTGGCCAGATGTGGACTCTTGATGAACGATTCGAACCACAGGCCACAGATAATTCCCATGCTCAATGGCTACGTGCAGTGGAACGTTCGCGGCAGTGGGAATCTGCCGACACAGTCATTGATTAACGATCGACCGTTTCCAACACCATTAGTGCACTTCCAATAGCTCCGGCACGTGTACCTAATTCGGCAGTAACAAGTTGTGGGTGTGCACGCCACTGCGCTGAGTACAACGCGTCAATAAAACTTGTACGCACCGCATCCATTACGACACCAACAGAGTCAACAACTCCACCACCAAGAACAATGATTTCTGGATCGCAAATGTTTGTGAGACTTGCTAACCCCACGGCAATCCATTGTGCGTAAGTATCAACTACTTCCAAGGCGCGCGCATCCCCTGCAGCCGCTGCGGCAAACACTTCTTCACCAGAAGAGCCACCACTCAACATCTTGAGCGCAGAGCCTGAGGCATACCGTTCCCAACAACCGCGTCTGCCACACACGCATTCAGCGCCATCACGTTGCACCACCATGTGCCCAATCTCGCCCGCAAATCCGTTGGCACCACGCTGCAACTTTCCAGACATAACAATGCCACCACCGATTCCGGTACCAAGCGTGACCATCACTGCATTCTCGGCACCACGCGCAGCGCCCGCTTTCCATTCACCAAACGCCGCCATGGTTGCATCGTTCTCTACATGCACAGCGATGCCAAGTTGTTCGCGCAACTGTGGACCAACAGGAATATTGAAAGCACCCGGCATATTTGGCGAGGCCTTCACTACCCCTTCTGGCGTAATCAGGCCTGGAACACCGATCCCCAACGCAGTTGTTCCGCCTAATTCTTTGAACATGGAGCCCAGCAATGGCACTAATTCTGCAACAGGTGGCGTTGGGTAGCGAACCTCTGCTAGTACTTCGCCTTTTACATCAACACGGACGCCGTGACACTTGGTGCCACCGACATCAATTCCGATAGAACTCACGACTCTGCGCGAGCCTTCAGTTCTTTCACGGCCTCAATCAAAATGCGTGCTTCAGCACGACGCTTCACGAATCCGGGAAGCGGCACAACAAGTTCAATGTCAAGTTCGTAAAACACTTGTGTGCCTCCATCGACTTCAACAAAAGAGTACGCACCATCAATTGCGCGCATGATGTCGCCTTCAACAATGTGCCACGACAAACGAGATGGAAGTTCTGAATAGTTGTACTCGAGTGTGTAATGAGTACTGCGACCAAGTGCAGAGGCACGATATTCAACATGACTTGCACGACCTTCGGCATCGCGAGAGCGAACCGTGGTTTCCTTAATATCTTGAGCCCACTCGGGATAACGCTCGAAATCAAGAACAATCTCGAGACACTTCGAGGCAGGAGCGTCGATAAGAATGGTCTGCGCGGCACGATCAGTCATGGTCTTTATCTTGCCTTGTTTCGGTGCTCTCCGGTGGCATCACCTCGGTTTGTGCTTGAAAACGGGGAGAAAACTTGCCGTGAGTCGCTCCCCACAGGCCATTCATGCCCAGTCCCATCATGGGGACCAAAATGCCAAAGGCAAGTGTGCTCCCTGCTTTGCCATCGGTGGATGAGCGCGCAATTGCTGTTGCAATCGCCACAACTACTTGGACGAGAAGTACCCCATTCAACATCCGACTAACGCGTGAAGGAGCTGCGCCATCTACAAGAAAATAGAGAGCCGCAACAGAAATCTCGTCTTCTCTACTACGTTGCACCGCTGTCCAATACCCCCACAGAAACGCCACAACACCCACCGAGAAACACACCAGACAAACGGTGACGGCAATGGCTTTCCACGGCTGGTCGAATACAACGACCGCCGCGAGCGATGTCACGATAAACACAAGTGTCAGCAACGCATTGATCTGAATAATTGCGCGGCCTTTCATGGTGTCCATCATTGCCCGACCTTCAAGACATTTCCTAAACGCCCTGCCAAAACTTCATAGTCAAACTCAGTTTCTGCACGTTCACGTGATGCACGAGCCATAGATACACGC
>SXGQ01069562.1_pt1 | contig 70160 bp, 81 predicted proteins | sample 3178371 | NCBI WGS metagenome assembly SXGQ01 (sample SAMN11356859, study PRJNA531348) | freshwater metagenome | isolation source: freshwater sample F1-20 | place: China: Fuxian Lake, Yuxi | collected 2017-12-25 | reverse complement strand
GGAGCATAAGTAGATCTATGAGATTCAACGATATTCTACAGCATCAGAATGAAATTGAGATCGAAGAAGATCCAGAAGTAGCATTTTATTCTGATTTACGCAGACACAGGCTTACACTAGAGCATGTGAATCGTCTGCGTAAGTTGCGTGAATTGCGTGAATACGAAACCAAAAGTCGGTTAGAAATAGTCAAAAAAATGTATGCTAGACCCGCGCCCATGGCGTGATCTAGTTATTAGCGGTGTCATAATTGCGTAAAAAAACGCAGTTTTTCCACCATATCCCCTCCGTTCCCTTGCGCCATTTGTAAGTAGTTTTTGGTGAAAAACCGCCTTCGCGCAAAGGAGAACGAATAATGAGTAAAACCGTATTAGAGCAGGCGCTCGAACACCTCTTGAATAGAGAGGAAGATAAAGCCGCTGGACTCCTACATGATTACTACGTTGGTATCGGCCGCAAAGTCTATGAAGACATTATGGCTGACGATATTAACCTAGAAGACGAAGCCCTCGAAGACGTAACTGACGCAGTTGATGAAGTTGAATCAGACTTAACTGAAGAAGGTGACGATGAGGCACTAGAACCCACTGCTACGCCAGATGGGGCCGCTACAGCAGATGTAGCAGGTGAATTGAACGCAGAACCCACAACAGAACCCGTAGCCGGCGATGCCGCAGATGTTGCCGACGCCATGATGGATGTCGAGTCAGCATTGGCCAAACTCAAGTCTGAGTTTGAAGAAATGGTTACTGGTGGTGCCACTGATGCAGGTGCAGAAGCAGGCGACGCAATGTCAGCAGATGCAGATGCAGAAGCACCAAAAGAAAGTATTGAAGAGTCCGCAGAACTAGAAAAAGTATCTTCACCTGACAACAGCGACAAGGCTGATGAAAAGAACAGTCCAGTTGCTGGCAAGAATCCAATGATGAGCCGTCCTGCTACCAAATTTGGTGGTGGTAACGATACAGGTGGAAAAGCACCCAAGGCACAAGACCTAGGTGGAACAACTAAGCCTGCCCTCAGTAAAGTAGCAACACCAAAGGGCTAATACGATGAACTTACAGCCATTACGTGAACGTCTAAGTTTCGATCAAGCACAAATGACGGTTGAAGCCAAAGAGACAGCCAATGGCGGTAAGGATCTCTACATGAAAGGTATTTTCATTCAAGGCGACAAGGTAAACCACAATCAACGTGTTTACCCTGGCGACGAAATTGCCCGAGCAGTAGAGAGCATCAAGTCACGACTAGAGCAAGGCTACTCCGTGCTAGGAGAAGCCGACCATCCAGATGATCTACAAGTCAATATTGATCGTGTAAGTCATATGGTCACAGAAATGTGGGTAGATGGCGCCGATGGATATGGAAAACTAAAAATTATTCCAACACCCATGGGTAACATCATCCGCACACTACTAGAAAGTGGTGTCAAGTTAGGTGTCAGCAGCCGTGGTTCAGGCAACGTAGGCGCCAATGGTAAAGTTTCAGATTTTGAAATTGTCACTGTTGACGTTGTTGCACAACCCAGTGCTCCTGATGCATATCCAACACCAATTTACGAACGTGTGATGCTAGATCGTAGACGAGCCGCCCTTATGGATGTGGCCCTTGCGGCGACCTACGATAGGTCCGCACAAAAGCACCTTACAACAGAGGTGACAAGATTCATTCAGAATCTGAAGAAAGTCTGAGGAGACACAAATGAGTAACTTAACAGAATTGCTCGGCTCAGTGGTTCTTTCTGAAGAGGTGCGTGAGAATATCAACGCCGCTTGGGAAAAGCATATTGCTGAAAGTCGTGAAGAAATTACCGCAGAACTCCGCGAAGAATTTGCTTCACGCTACGAGCATGACAAAGGTCAATTGGTTGAAGCGATGGATAAACTTATTAACGACACCATCACCGGAGCCAGTTCCGAATTTAAAAAGATACACGAAGACTCTATCAATCAACGTGTAAAGTATGCCGCTAAGATTAAAGAAGATGCCAAACTTCTACAGCGTTTCGTTATGGAAACACTGGCAAAAGAAGTAGCAGAACTTAAATCTGATCGTCAGACACAACAAGATAACTTAGGCCGTTTGGAAGAGTTTGCACTTCGTAAACTCACTTCTGAATTGTCAGAGTTGCATGAAGACCACAAACAACTTGTGGATGCTCGAGTCAAACTCGTAGCAGAAGGCCGCAAGGCAATTGAAGAAGCCCGCTCAACATTCATCAAGAAGGCCAGCGAAAAAGTTAATACACTTGTTGCTGAAACTTTCAAGAAGGAAATGAGCCAACTCAAGGAAGACATCCGTGAAGCCAAAGAAAATAACTTTGGTCGTAAGATCATGGAAGCGTTTGCCGCAGAGTTTATGGCCAGCAAGTTTGCTGATGGAACAGCAGTAAGTCAACTAAACAATCAAATTAAAACTATCAAGGCTCAATTAGAAGAATCACAAAAAATTATTGAATCTAAACAATCAGAAATTACCGAAGCAAGCCGTCGTCAGCGCATCGCGGAAGACCAGATGGCTCGCAATCGGGTTATGCAGGATTTATGTGCGCCTTTGTCGAAAGACAAGCGTAACATCATGGAAGAGTTGCTTGAGAGCACTGAAACTGCCAAACTCAAAGATCAATTCCAGAAATACCTGCCATCAGTTCTTAACGAAGAGGTCCGCAGAGACAAGAAAACACTCGTTGAGGGAATCCAATCACAGAAGACTGTGGTTACAGGAGATAAATCAGCCCCTGCAGTTGAATCAGTTGTTTCAGAAGAAACAGCAACTATTCAACACCTACGCAAGTTGGCTGGTATTCAAAGATAATAGGAGACATTAAAATGTCACAAGCATTATTTGAATCAAAGAACTGGGCCGCAACCAAGGAAGCCCTTACCGAAGGACTCAGCGGACAGAAGAAAACAACAATGGAAGTTTGCTTGGAGAATACAAAGAAGTATTTGACAGAAACTGCAACTTCAGGTGCAACAGCATCAGGCAACATCAGCGTTCTTAACAAGGTTATCCTTCCAGTTATCCGCCGTGTAATGCCAACAACCATTGCTAACGAACTAGTTGGTGTTCAGCCAATGCAAGGTCCAGTTAGCCAAATCCATACTCTCCGCGTTCGTTACGCAGAAGCCTCTGCAGTCGCTTCTAACGCTCGTGGCGTAGTTGGTGTCGCTGTAACAGCCGGCGACGAGGCCCTAAGCCCATTCAGGATTGCTACACAGTATTCAGGTAACAGCGCAGGCCAAGCCGATACTACAGCAACCAAAGAAGGCACAGGCGGTTCTAAGATGAGCATCCAGATCCTGAAAGAGACAGTTGAAGCCAAGAGCCGTAAATTGTCAGCACGTTGGACATTTGAAGCCGCTCAAGACGCACAAGCCATCCATGGTGTTGACGTTGAGGCAGAAATCATGGCCGCACTTGCTCAGGAAATCACTGCTGAAATCGACCAAGAGATCATCGAGTCATTGTTGAATCTTTCTGGTTCAGCATTTTCCACATACGATCAGTCAAGCGTATCAGGTCAGGCATCATTTGTTGGTGACCAACACGCCGCTCTTGCTGTGTTGATCAACCGTGCCGCCAACGACATTGCTACTCGCACACGTCGTGGTGCTGGTAACTACATCGTTGTTAGCCCAACAGCATTGACAATCCTTCAGTCAGCGACAACTTCAGCATTTGCTCGCACAACAGAAGGCACGTTCGAAGCACCAACTAACACCAAGTTTGTTGGAACATTGAACAGTTCAGTTCGTGTATACGTTAACCACTACGCTGGTGACGGTGTGCCTGTTCTGGTCGGTTACAAGGGTGCTAACGAGATGGATGCACCAGCATTCTACTGCCCATACATTCCTTTGATGAGCAGTGGTGTTATTCTTGACCCAGCAACATTTGAGCCAACTGTGTCATTCATGACACGTTACGGCTATGTAGAACTTTCAAATTCTGCAAGTTCATTGGGTAACGCTGCCGATTACGTTAACAACATCGCAATCGACACATCAGCATTGTCATTCATCTAATCTTAGATTAGAAGAAAACGTGCGAAATAGGGCTAGGCAACTAGCCCTATTTTTTTGACTATAAGTATACCTATGTTAGCATCAATACAAGATAGATTAAAACGTGTAGAAATCTGCCACAATTGCCAGCATTATAGACGACCAGTTAAACAATGCACCATATGTGGTTGTTTGATCAGTCTAAAAATTACTTGGGCAAATACTCGTTGTCCTGTTGATAAATGGCTAGAAGTTGAAGGAGGCCAAGACCCTATATCACGTTTCCAACAACGCCTGTGGAAAAAGTTTAGCAAAGATCCAAGCCAGGATCAAAATAAACTATAACCGGTAAATAGAGCCAAGAAGGAGGCTCACTATGCCAAAGTTAGAAGAATACAACAACGATGGATTTCAGAATCCTGTTAGTGCCACAGCCGCACAAAAACTAGCAACTTCACCAAGTTTGGGTGGCACAACTGTCAACATTGATTATGCCGCCAGTGTTAAAGCCACAGCCGACGCGGCCGCTGTTACCACAGCCGGCGGTGCAGATACCAAAGTAGAACTAGACAAAGACGCACAAGATTGGGTCAACAAGAAATGGCGTCCAATGATGGGTTGGATGTATATGGCAACCTGCACATTTGACTTTATTCTTGCTCCTGTGCTTTGGTCAATTGTTCAAGCATTAGGACAAGGACAAGTATCAATGCAATGGCAACCATTGACATTGCAAGGCGCTGGACTTTACCACGTGGCTATGGGTGCTGTGCTTGGTATCGCTGCCTATGGTAGAACTAAAGAAAAACTTGAGAGCAAGACTTAAACATAATGGCAATCCAAACCAATCACTCTACAGAGAGTTTAAAGCCTGACAGTGGTGTTCTAGAAATAGATGCCACTGGGGCTTTGGCATTACCCGCGGGTGCTGAAACAGACCGCCCATTGGGTGCTGCCGCTGGTCACATTCGTTTTGATCAAACTTCAACAAAGCCAGAATACTTTGATGGCTCAGTTTGGGATAAAATAACCAGCAAGACCTATGTAGATGTTGGCGATCAGAGTCTACAGAATCAAATCAATAATATTCTCAGTAACATTGATCCTGTGGCGTTGGATTCATTGACAGAAATTGTTCAAGCATTTCAGAACTCAGATGGCAGTCTTACCGATGCCATTACTGCACTATCAGTTTCTCTTAACACAGCCCTGAATCAAGAAATTCTTGACAGAACCACTGCCGATACTGCATTACAAACTAATCTTGATGCAGAAACACTTGCTAGAATTGCAGGTGACACAACATTACAAACTAATCTTGATGCAGAGGCACTGGCAAGAACTACAGGCGACACTACTTTACAAACTAATCTAAATGTGGTAGAAGCCCAGTTACAGGCTCAAATCAACAGTATTCTCAGTAACTTAGATCCTGCAACTTTAGATTCACTGACAGAAATTGTCAACGCATTTCAAAATGCCGACACGGGGCTGTTAGCATCAATCAATAATTTGATTGCTCAAGCAACAGCAGATCTAAACCAGGAACGTATCGAACGTATCGCAGCCGATGCGGCAGAAACAGCGGCTCGAATTACCGATGATGCCATCAACGCCGCGGCCATTAACGTAGAGCGAGACCGTGCGCTGGCCGCCGAAGAAGTTTTACAAGACAACATTGATGCAGAAACACTTGCTAGAATTGCAGGTGACACAACATTACAAACTAATCTAGATGCAGTAGAGTTAAGCCTACAAAATAACATTGATGCTGAAGAACTGGCAAGAACTACTGCTGATACTGCATTACAAGATAACATTGATGCTGAAGAACTGGCAAGAACTACTGCTGATACTGCATTACAAAATAATATAGATGCATTGAGTCTTGATAGCCTCACCGACGTCCAAGTAACAACAGCCCCAACAGATGGGCAGAACTTAACGTTTGACAGCACCATTGGTTTGTTCAGACCCAAAACCAATGCCTTAGCACCTATCACAAGATCATTTATTGGCAATGGTTTGACTATGGAGTTTGATATCATTGATAGTGTTCCAAGTCCAAACAATTTGGTAGTCGTAATCAACGGTATTGCACAACAGCCTTTTTACAGTTACACCGTAGTAGATGGAACACGTTTACTATTTGATGAAGCACCTGAAGCCAATGACATTATTGAAGTCAGAGTTCTCAAAGGTTCAGCAACTACCGACAGACCTAGACCTGTTGTTTCAAATATTGCCTACTCAACCATCGCCACATTCAATGTGGTAACATTCAACGCCACAGATATTACCTATGGCACAGGTGCAAAAATTGGAAACGTTGCTATTCAGCGCATTGATTACCCAACACCTAACGCAATGCAGTTGATGTTTGAACATAGTTTTGCATCAGGTCTATATGACTTGACGCTGATTGACACATCAAGCAATGAAACAGTTTATCCTAACTTGATTCGCATTGGTGGTGGTGCTCAGTGGACAGACTCTGTGCAATTTATTGGAAGTTTTTCAGGTGGAAATACAATAAATTTTTCAGTTGGTGTAAATAGTGGGTCAACATTGACCCTGGGTGCAGTAGCATCCGGAGAAAACACACCGACGTGGCTTTCGGTGAATGGTTTAACTATTGTAGGAACTGCACCTGTAAACAGCAGTCCTACCAGATACGAATTCGAAGTCACCGCTAACAATGGTTCAGTTAATATAACTCGACACTATTGGCTAGTAGTAGTTTAAATTTTCTTAGGAGGCAACTCCTCGAACGTTGGTTGACTGCCAGACTTAAAAACAGTCAAACAAGACTTCAATAGAAGATCTTAAACAAAGGACAATAAACAAATGCCTATTATCAAAGCAAGATCAAGTTCGCTTATTAACAACGTTGATCTGCGTGGCACCCCAACTGCTCCAACTGCAAATGCCGGAACTGCATCAACTCAACTTGCTACCACTAGCTTCGTTGGCACAGCAGTTACAAATTTGATTGATTCATCACCAAACGTATTGGACACATTGAATGAGTTAGCCGCTGCCATTAACGATGATGCTAGTTTTGCAACCACAGTAACCAACAGCATTGCTACCAAAGTGGCATTGGCTGGTGATACAATGACTGGTTTCTTGACACTTCATGCAGATCCAACCAGCAATCTACATGCCGCTACCAAGCAGTATGTTGATGCCGAAACATTGGCTATTACCATCAACAGCACAGACGATGTGCCAGAAGGTGTTACCAACCTTTATTACACAGACGGTCGCGTTCGTTCTGGTATTTCATTGACCAGCGACAACACTACAGTTTTAGATTATGACTTGGCCACAGGTGCATTCTCTTATAACCATCCAACATCAGATGGTGTTCTTGAAGGTTCTACCAACCAGTATTACACAAATGCTCGTGCCCGTGCATCCGTATCACTAGTATCTGATGACTCAACTGTGTTGTCATACAGTTCTTCCACAGGTGTATTCACATTCACCAAGCAAGGCACTGACAAAACAGTTGAAGGTGCAACAAATCTGTATCATACAACTGCTCGTGCTCGAGCCGCATTAAGTGCTGGTTCAAACATCAATTACAATTCAGCAACTGGTGTAATCAGCACTGATGCCGCAGTTCACAGCGTTAACGGTGCAACTGGTGTTGTAATTCTTGACACCGATAACATCACAGAAGGCTCAAGCAATTTGTATTTTACAAATGGCCGTGCCGCTGCCGCTATCAGTTTGACAAGCAATGACCAAAATATGTTGGCCTACAATTCAGGCACAGGTGCGTTTACTTTTGTAAAACCATCAACAGATGGTATCAGCGAAGGCTTGCAAAACTGGTATTTTACAGATGCTCGCGTTCGTGCCGCTATGTCTGTGTCTGGCGATTTAACATACAACGGCACCACTGGTATAGTTGGTTTTGCTCTTACCGATCATGACACTGATGACATTACAGAAGGTGCTGGTAATTTGTATTTTACAGATGCTCGTGCAAGATCAGCAATTAGTTTGACCACCGACGACAACAACATCCTGGCCTATAACACAGGCACAGGTGTGTTGACATTTGTAACACCTGACACTGACTCAATCGACGAAGGTGCTGGTAATTTGTATTTCACAGATGCTCGTGCTCGCAATTCAGTAAGCATGACAGATGTCAGTGGTGATGGTTCGCTCTCATATGATTCAGCCACAGGTGTGTTCACATACACAGGTCCAAGTGCCGCAGAAGTTCGTGCTCATTTGAGTGTGACAGATGTCAGTGGTGATGGCTCATTGTCATACAATAACACAACCGGTGTTATCACATACACAGGTCCTAGTGCCGCAGAAGTTCGTGCTCATATCAGTGTTAGCGATTTCGGCGGAGACGGCAAATTGGTATATAATTCAACCACAGGTGTTATCTCATACACAGGTCCAAGTGCGCTCGAAGTTCGTGCTCATTTGAGTGCGACAGATGCAGGTGGTGATGGTTCACTCTCATATGATTCAACCACAGGTGTGTTCACATACACAGGTCCAAGTGCCGCAGAGGCTCGTGCTCATCTAAGTGCTGGAATAGGTATCAGTTATAATTCAGCAACTGGTGTAATCAGTGCTACCATTGGCAGTTTTGACACCGATGACATCGCTGAAGGCTCAACTAACCTCTACTACACAGACGCTAGAGTTAGAAACGCTTTGTCAGGTGGAACAGGTGTAACTTTCAATGTAACATCAGGCGCGATCAGCATTGGCCAAGCAGTTGGCACAACTGACAACGTTACATTTAATGATGTAGTGGTTGATGGTAACCTAACAGTTTCTGGAACAACCACATCTATCAATACCGAAACCATTGAGGTGTCTGACAACATCATTGTGTTGAACAGCAACGCAACTGGTGCCGCATCTGTAAGTGCTGGTATTGAAATTGAGCGTGGCAATGATACAAATGTTACATTGCTATGGGACGAGGCCGCTAATAAGTGGACAGTTGGTGCAGGAATATTTGTTGCCGCAATGTTTGAAGGTGATGTCACTGGTAACCTAACTGGTAACGTGACTGGTCAGGTAAGCGATGTCAGCAACCATGACACTGATGACATTACAGAAGGTGCTGGTAATTTGTATTACTTAGATTCTCGTGCCCGCAGTTCAGTAAGCGTGTCAGATGTCAGTGGTGATGGTTCATTGTCATATAATTCAGCCACAGGTGTTATCACATACACAGGCCCAAGTGCCGCAGAAGTTCGTGCTCATTTGAGTGTGACAGATGCAGGTGGTGATGGTTCACTCTCATATGATTCAACCACAGGTGTTATCGCATACACAGGTCCAAGTGCTGTTGAAACTCGTGCTCACTTTAGTGCAAGTTTTGTCAGCGGTGATGGCGACTTCACTTATGATGCCGCAACTGGTGTGTTCAGTGTAACAGGCCCAAGTGCTGTTGAAACTCGTGCTCACTTTAGTGTAACCAAAGTTGATGGCAATCCTGCTGGTTTGGGTGATAACATTGCCTATGATTCAGCAACTGGTGTAATCACTTACACAAGCCCGCTGATCAGCGAAATTCGCACAACTGTTTCTGCTGTAGATTCAGGTGGTGATGGCTCATTGTCATATAACTCGGCAACTGGTGTGTTCACATACACAGGCCCAAGTGCCGCAGAGGCTCGTGCTCATCTTTCAGCCACTGGTGATTTGTCATACAACTCAAGCACAGGTGTCATTGACTTCTCAATGTCAAATCACGACACAGGCGATTTAGCAGAAGGTGCAAACCTTTACTACACCGATGCTCGTGCAAGAGGCGCAGTAAGCCTGACCACTGATGACTCAACTGTATTGGCATATAATTCCACTACGGGTGTGTTTACTTTTGATCTTGGCAACACCAATACTGATAAAGTAATAGAAGGTGCAAGCAATTTGTATTTTACAACTGCTCGTGCTCGTAACTCAGTCAGTGCAGGTTCAAATATCAATTATGATGCCACAACCGGTGTAATCAGCACTGATTCCGCAGTTCACAGCGTTAACGGCCAAACAGGTGTTGTAGTTCTTGACACCGATAACATCACAGAAGGCTCAACAAACCTTTACTATACCGATGCTCGTGCAAGAACCGCAGTGAGTCTGGTGTCTGACGACAACAACATCCTGGCCTATAACACAGGCACAGGTGTGTTGACATTTGTAACACCTGACACTGACTCAATCGACGAAGGTGCAGTAAACTTGTATTACACAAACGGTCGTGCAGACGGTCGTATTGCAGCCGCTAGTATCCGTGACCTAAGTGACGTTGATAGTGTTTCAACACTTAATGACGGTTTTACTCTAGTTTGGAGTAGTTCCGCTCAGCAGTTTGTTCCACAAAACGTTACGACTGCAACTACCACGCAAAACTTTACAGCCAACGGAACTGATACCAGTTTTGCACTAGGCTTTGAAGTGGTTGGTATTGAAAACACAACCGTGTTTATCAACGGTTTGTATCAAGCACCTACATACTCATATACCATTAACACAGCTAACGGTGATACAAGTGTTGTGTTTGATACGGCTCCAGAGGCCAATGACGTCATTACAGTTAGAAGCGTAAGTGGCGCAACATTGAACGCTCAGGGTGTGTTGAACGAAGATAGCCAAATTGACGGCGGAAGTTTCTAATTTCTTAGTCAATTGAGCAACTTGGAAACCCGGGCCAATGCCCGGGTTTCTTTTTATAAATAACCCAATGCCCGACGGGCGTAAACGGACTTTATAATAATGCCCATTTTTCGTGGATCTCAGTTTGTAAGCAGTATTTCTGACTTCAAAGATAGTGTTCGTGTCTGTGCGACCACAAATATTAACCTTGGAACAACTGTTTCTTCTATAGACGATATAACCCTTGTCAAAGACGATCGTGTGCTATTGTCCAGCCAAAGTTTGTCAAGAGAAAACGGCATTTATATAAAATTACAAAATGGCACCTTAACTAGATCTAAAGATGCTGATTCAGCAATAGAAATTACTTCAGGCCTACGAGTTTACGTTGAAGAAGGCACAAACGAATCTAAAAGCCAATGGCTCTTGACCAATGCAGGTAGTATCACAGTTGGAACAACCAACTTAACTTTTGTCAAAACAAATCAGTTAACAACGACCCTGGCAGGACAGTATGGCGGATCAAACAAATTCATTGCTGTCACATTAAATTCCGGCGGCATTATTACAGCCATAAGTGATACCAGTGTAACTTTGACCAATACAGTCAACGGAAACTCAGGATCAGTAATTTTAGAAACCGATGACATTGACGAAGGCTTAACCAACCAATATTTTACCACAGTCCGTGCAAGATCCAGCATTGCTGCCGGGGGAGATTTGGCCTACAATTCCACCACCGGTGTTGTTTCTTACACAACTCCAACCACCGATGGCATAGTAGAAGGTTCAACAAATCTTTATCATACCACAGCCCGAGTAAGAAATTCATTAAGCGGTTCAGGAGTCATTGGTTACAACACCGGCACAGGTGTTATTACCTACAGCCCAGCCGCACTCACCATTGGAAACGGCTTGACTGGCACCAGTTATAACACCAGTGAACTCACAACAATTGCCATTGATACTACAACAGTAGCCACTGTTTCCGGCACACAAACGCTGGATAATAAAACCATCGATGGTGGCACTTTCCCCGACAACGTCTAACCAACGATTATACGGAATCTACATCTAAAAAACTGGTCCTACCGCTAAATAGTCCTTGGAAGCAAGACCCGATCACCCTTGCAGAACAACAGGAGTATATACTCAAATGGCAAATACCATTATTTTAAAGCGTAGTGCGACACAGAACAATGTGCCAACCACATCCCAAATCGAACTAGGCGAAATTGCTATCAACACATATGATGGCAAAATGTTTATTAAAAAATCAGTAGCAGGAACACCTAGTATTGTTGAAGTTGGTGCAGTAAAAAGCGTCAACACTTTGACAGGTGTTGTAGTCCTTGACACTGACGATGTTTCAGAAGGTTCAACAAACCAGTATTTCACCAACACTAGAGTGCGTTCAGCCGTAAGTGCTGGCACAGGTATCAGTTTCAACAGTTCAACTGGTGCAATTTCAACAGTTCAAAATATTGCAACATCGGCATCTCCTGAGTTTGCAGGGTTGACATTGACAGGCACTGGCACAGTTCGACACCTCCTGCCTTACGCCGACAACACCTATGACATTGGTTCACCATCAATGACGTTCCGACACGTTTATGTTGGTCCAGGTTCTTTGTATGTTAACGGCAAGCAAGTTATTACAGACGACTCAGGCACAATTACAGTTTCTACAGATCTTGACCAAAACCTACAGTTCAGAACCACAGGTTCAGGTGCCCTACAACTAGTCTGCGGTGCTCAAGGCACAATCTCCGTCAGCGGCACATTACAGATTGCTTCAGGAAATAACATCACTGACTCAGCAGGCGTAAAAGTTCAATTTGGCGACGCTATTGAAATGAACAGCAACAAGATCATTGGTCTTGGTGCTCCAAGTTCTTCAACTGATGCCGCTACAAAGGGTTATGTTGATACACAAGTCAGCGCAATCAGCACCAGCAGTATTACACAAGGCAACTCAAACGTTTCTGTAACAGATACAGGCAGTGGAACAGTAACAGTTTCTGTTGATGGTTCAACTGCATTGACAGTGACTTCAGCAGGTGTTACAGTGGCCGGCAACTTGACAGTTAGCGGCGCAACCACAACAGTTGAATCTAGCACAATCAGTTTAGCAGACAACATTCTCACATTGAACAGCGACGCAACTGGTAGCCCATCACAGAACGCTGGCATTGAAGTTGAGCGCGGTGATGAAGCCAACGTTCAAATTCGCTGGAACGAAGGCTCAGATATATGGCAGTTCACAAACGATGGCGCAACTTATGTTCAAATGGCCACCAGCACTGACACATTGTCAGAAGGCTCAACAAACCTTTACCATACAACTGATAGAGCACGTGGCGCTGTAAGTGCTTCGGTATCAACTGGTGTTGCTTATAACTCAACCACAGGTGTAATCAGCCTTGGTGCAATTCCAAACAGCGCACTAAGCAACAACAGCATCACCATCAACGGTAGTGCCGTTGCACTGGGTGGAACACGCACATTGGCCACAGATGATGTTGCTGAAGGCTCAACAAACCTTTACTTTACAAATACTCGTGCTCGTGGTGCTGTAAGTGTAACAACTGGTTCAGCAGGATATAACAGTTCAACTGGTGTTATTACAGTCCCAGGCACAACTGCACACATCTCAGAAGGTGCAAACCTTTACTACACCGATGCTCGTGCAAGAGCCGCAGTGAGTTTCACAGCAGGTAGCGGTGCTTACAACAGTTCAACTGGTGTATTCACAATTCCAACTAACACTAGCGATTTGACCAACGGTGCAGGTTTTGTTACAAGTTCTGGTGTTACCAGCGTAGCAACTAGCAACGGTTTGACAGGTGGCACAATTACTAGCACAGGCACATTGTCAATGAGTGGTTCTTACTCAGGCAACTTTGCTGTAACAGGTAACATTACTGCCACAGGTGAAGTAACTGCTTACTACTCTGACCAACGTTTGAAAACAGACATCAATCCTATTGAAGGTGCTCTAAGCAAGGTCATGGCAATTGGTGGTTATACCTACAAGGCCAATGCACTTGCGGCCGACTTAGGTGTTTCAAACTTTGATAACCAAATTGGTTTGCTTGCTCAAGAAGTTGAAGCAGTCATGCCAGAATTGGTCACTCAGTCTGCATTGGCTGGTTACAAGACCATCCGTTATGACAAAGTAGTTTCTGTATTGGTTGAAGCGATCAAAGAACAACAAGCAATGATCGAAGAACTTCGCCTCGAGGTGAAGAAGACTTTGCACTAAACTAAGTAGCCAAGGAGAATAATTATGTCAAGATACCTTCCTGCTACAGGTTCAGCAAAGTCTATGGGTCGTGTGCGTAAAGCATTTTTTGGTTCAAAGCCCGGTGCCGGTAGCAACGTTGAATTGCGCGGCACACTAGGCGCCGAAAGAGGCGTCACAACAGGCTCAGTGTCACTGAGCGGGTTATTTGGCGGTTATTACGCACCATATGAAACCACCAATGACGACAACTAAACCAGTCCAGTAGCAAATCTAAAAGGGCACAGAAATGTGCCCTTTTTTTCTTTTCTGGTCTAAACATCAAGCCTTTTCAAAGATACATAACTTTACTATCAGGAGGGCTTATGAGCGATTCAGCCGAAGACATCATTAACAATGCCAGAAATATCCAGGCTGGCATGCCGTTTAGAACAGATTTTGAACGTGAAAACTTTCTCTTCAACTCAGTTGAAGGACCAAGATTGATTTTAGTCCTTTGTCAGGACCTGGAAAAACTTAACCAAGTCTACGAAAATTGCAGGTTTGATTGGGAAAAGAAACAAGTCCTTGACGAAATGGTCATTGTCAATGACAAAGTCAAGGAACTGCAAGAACAACACGGCACTGATATTGCTCGTGTTGTTGAAGAAGACGAACCAAACTATTGGGCAGAATCAATGGCTCGTCGTGCCGCAATTGAAGCACTAACACAAAAAATGACGCACGACACAATGGCCGACATGTTGAATCTTCCACTACCAATCTACGAAGCCGCTGTAACCAAATGTCAAACTTACATCAACGTAGTTTCTAAAACTACCAGGGCCGCTGAACGCAAGGCTAACATGGCCGCAAGACCTGAAGTTGATAACGACGAAGAATAAATGGTTTTTGGAAGTTCTGTTTTTCAAGAAGCGGCACACAGCGAACTAACATCAGGCCGTGTTGTAATCTGTGTGCCAACCAACGGTCTAGTCCACGCACAATTTACCTATTGTCTTATCGAAGCCATACGCTACGCAGAAAGCCAAGGCATATCAGTTCATGTTAACATGGATGAAGGCACAGTTCTAAGCAACCAGCGTCAGCATTTGGCCTATACCGCAGTTGTAGATTATCGTGCCGATCACATCATGTGGTTGGACAGCGACATGACATTTCCTGCAGATGTGATATTGCAACTACTAAAACACAATCGAGATGTGGTATGTGCCACTTACAGCAAACGAGTTAAACCTTTTCACGCAACAGCATTCATGGACATTGATCCAGTGGTGCCTGTTCCTATAAAAGGACGCCTAAAGCGTGTGCGTTATGCAGGCCTAGGCTGTATGTTAGTCAACGCTGATGTCATGCATCGCTTGCCAACACCTTGGTTTCCGCTAATCTGGCATGAATCCAGTCAAAGTTGGCACGGCGAAGATATGGGTTTTTGTGATTTGTTAGAAAAAGAAAATGTTTCCATTTACTGTGATATTGAATTGAGTCTCACAGTTGGTCACATTGGCCAGCAAGAATTTCTGTTGAATCGGGAAGACTAACAAAAAATCCACACCAGCGATTTAGACGTTTTAAATTTATACCAGCACTGATATGGTATTCGGGCAGTTTGAAATCTTTGATAATGTCTCGCATATAAGCGCCATCAATGACTGTGCTTTTGACCAGCAGACTTTTTAATTCAAGATCTTCGCAGGCAATTCTAACAATGGGATGTTGCCAATCGCTGTCTAACACACGCTTTCTAACTTCTAGATACCATCTTTCAGCGTAAGTCACTGTAGGTTTGTAAATTGAATTAAGAAAAGGATTGTTCAGCGCAGGATGCATACAAGAAAACAGCGGCACCTGATAGTGTGGCCCCAAATACAGTTCGGTTGATGCTGTATTTTTAATCAGCCTTAGAGTCATTGTAAACAATGCTTTCTAGTGCATTCTTAAATGCACGACTACTAAACATTTTGCTGGTATTTCTATGCAACGGTGTAGGCCAAGAAGTTATGTCAATCCAGCAGTAGCCTGCGCTTTCTTCGTTGAGTTCAGGAACAAACTCGTCTTCACACAGTATAAGATAACTCACATGTCTGAATTTGTTGTCTTGGGAAACAAAAGTATAGATATGGCTGATGGCAACAGTATCCGGAACACCAGGCCAACCTAGTTCTTCGCAGAGTTCTCGTTTGAGGCCTTCTAAATCGCCTTCGTTGCCTATTAGGCGTCCGCCCCAAAGTCCCCAACACATACTATGACGCTCGATTTCACTGCGTAACTGCATCAGTGCTCGTTTGGTTTTACGACTTACTATTAAAGCACCAACTGCTCGCATGTTCTTTCCTTAGTGAACAATACGCCAATAACCTTCTTCAAAGATTCCTTCAATGGCCACTACCCAATTAGTGCCAGTATAGTAAAGTTTCTTCATGGTGTTAGCGTTTGTTGTATATTCACTAGCATTTACCGCCGATGCATCAAACGATACTACCCAATTTGTGCCGTTGTATTCAACGATGTCATTGGTGTCGGCGTCAAGCATGCCCCAAGGGCCGGCGGTAAAGGACACAGTATGGTCGGTCAGTAGATATCGCTGACCAGCGGCTGGTGCTGGCAAATTTCCTGCACCAGGTCTACTACGCTGTGGGTTGATAACACCGTTTACCATTGACACAGTATCCGCAGGCAATGTGTCGGTGTTAAGAGTGTAACTCAACACATTGGGATTGGTTTCCACTTCATTGACAACAACCACTACTTCTTCGGCATTTTCGCTAATTGGATCTGAACCAAGTTTTAACCTGATTTCTGTGATGCCATTTTTTAACCCGCTGTGCATGGCAAAGTGTTCGTGCCAACTCAACAAACTGCCGTCACCTTTGTCTTTGTCAATGTTGGTCATGTCGCTGTTTAACAACTCGATGCTGTCTTCGTTTACACGAATATGTCGATCTTCAAAAGTAATCCATTGCCGAACTGGGCTACGGTTAATGCTGACATTGATAGAGTCAATGTCAATGTCTGCGCCAATGTCAGCATAGGCATTGGCCAAAATACTGTGAATCAATACTTGACGCTTGACTTTGGCCGGCGGACTTAGAAAAATTGGAAGTTGATAGATCAAACTGGCTACATCAATAATTTCGTCGTTGCCCTGCGGAATACTTCTAGCAGTCCAAGTAATGTTGATCAACTCAACCACACCTAAACTGGTCCAGTCAAAGGGATTTTGGCTACTTTGCAGGTTAACACTGGGATTGAATAACAGTAGGATTTGTTCTAGTAACTGTAGTTTTTGTTCGGTATTACTGGTCCAAATGTCTACGTTCAATGTCAAGTCATAGGGAATAGGACTGTGTCGTTCCAGGGTGTAGGTTTCACCTACAGTATTTTCATATGTGCCGTCATCTTGATTGTAGAGTTTTTCGTAGACCTGAACACGATCTTTATATGTAGGAGTCATTCTACGCTCGGCATTGGGCAATAATTCAGCAATGTAGCAACTGATAAAAGGAACTGTGTTGATCTTGTTCTCAGAATTTTGTTTTACAATGTGAGAAGCCATTCTACTGGTATCACCATAGCGCACTGGCACTTGGTGATAGTAATCATTACCATTGGCATCCTTGCCCATCTTCACAGAGAAGCCGCCAAACAGTCGCATAAACTGTAGCAACCATCGTCTTAACTGTTGGTCATAAAAATATGTTTGACTCATTATTCGTCAGTCTTTGGCGTTTTTCTAAACACCTGACTCAATGCCTGTCGTTCAGGCACAGATCCAGTGTCAGAGTTTTTACTGCTGGTAGTATTTTCATTGTTAATGAATGTTGATGCGTTGAGTCGAGACTCCTTCCAACCAGGTTGTTCTACAGAATCATAGACTCTATGCCATCTGGTGCCACGATAGACAAACAATCTATTGGGCAAAAAGTCTGTTCGCATAAAGAAATCACCTTGAGTTGGATTGCCGGGGAATGTCAATCCTGCCTGAACTGTTGATGAATCAGGCACCCAATTGACATCCAATGCAGATTCACCGGTGCCGTCGAATCCATAGATTTTAGGAGGATCAATGACATTATCTGCTTTCCATCCAGCGTTGGGCACTAGTTTTTCAGCACTTTCAATAATGGTATTGGAAATTTCAATTTCCTTCTGATAAGTGCTGAGTGCATTTTTCAAACTGTCCTCGTCTTCGGGGTTACCCAAGATGTTACGATATTCTTGTGCATCATTGATAGGTGCGGCCTTGATACGCCATAAATGTGGCCACCAAGTTGGACCAAATCCTTCAGCGGCTCTGCTGGCATCTTGCACAGCATAAAATTTGTTAATACTTTTGGCAGTGGCATCTAACAGCAGATCATCATTGAGGTGTGGTATTTCAACGACATCACCTGCCATGAGTTTACGACCCAAGCGATCAACCATGTCATTGGTATGAAACGTGATAAACAAAGTATCAGCGTTTAAGAACAAACCAAATTGGCTTAGATCAAAGTCTTGGTCGCTTACATTGTAAGAGCCGCGCAGTTCATATATTGTGGTATCATAGATGCGATCACGGTTTTCCATAAACAGCACATCTTGGATATCTAGTTCAGAAATAACATCCTTTTTTGCCAAATTGGGCTGTGCAGGATCACCAGTTTCACCTTGAGGGGCAGGTCCAAGATACTTGTGGATCAAAATGGTAGTGCCGCCAGCATCAATGGCTTCGCGGATTACGCGGTCCTGGAAATGGTAATCTTGTGTTTTGGCGTTGTTCCAAAGTTGAATTCTAGGCATTGTTTTCCTTGGACCATTATGATCCACTTTTTGATGTGCTATTTACCGGTCTTGACACGCAAATCAATATGCAGTATAATTAGCCTAGTGTTCATAGAAAGGAACCTCTGCAATGGCCCTAGCAACTAAGCGACGCAAGACTACTACATCAACAGCACCTGTTTTTGAACCTGTGTATCAGGCCCGAAATTTGGCTCAACGTCCTGTATTCAAACTCAAGGCCATTAAAGTGCCAGCCACAGAAATTCGAGCCGCTGGCACTGAAGAACCGCCAATTCCATTGGACCGTGAAATAACTGACGGTGAATTGGCTCGTATGTTCAACTGGTATAACTACCTCTGCGATAAAAAAGACGCCAGAGAGTGGGTCGAGCAGTTGGCTACGGCATATCCACGCAGAAAGCATCTTGTGGCTCGCTACAAGCGCATGCCAGACTGGCAGGTTTCTTCAACCGTTGGTTGGTTGTCACGCATTATCATGCGTGGTGGACACCTTCCTTTGCGTTCACTACGTTTTGTGGTCAAGACCATGCGTGGAATGGAAGCACAATATCAGAAGTTCATAGCCACCACGCCACAGCCTACTGAAGCCGCGGCACCAGTCAAAGAACCACCAAACATTCAGGCTCGCTTGGAAGAAAAGTTAAGTGAGGCCATTGGTGAAATTGAAGGAGCAGTTGATGACTATTCCACTCAAAAGAAAGCATTTGACACCTATAAATTTTTGCAGTCCACTAACCTTGCCGCTAACTTTGCGTCTCGAGTAGGCGATGCATTTGTGGGCCGTATTGCAGAACTTGAGGAATACCTAGAAGGTCGTGATAGCCAACTGCTGGAAGGCTATGCACATCTTGGCAAGCGTGGTGCCAAGGACATGATCAAGTTTTATCAAAGCATCATTGATGGCGCCAACGCCTACAAGACTGCTAAGATTGCTACTCGTGCCAAGCCCAAGCGCAAGCCTGTGCCGCCAGAAAAAGTTGTGCGTAAACTCAATTACCTCAAGCAATTTGAAGAGTTGAAGTTGACCAGCATTGACCCTCGCGATATCCTTGGTTGCACAGAACTTTGGACCTACAATACCAAGACACGCAAGTTGGGTCGCTTTGTGGCCTCGACTCATGGAGATCAAGTAATCGCTACGTTGGGTGTCAAGAACAGTAACATCACTGGGTTTGATGAAATCAAGAGTGTGGCCAAGACACTACGCAAGCCTGCAGAAAAACTTGCTGAGTTAAAGACACAAGGCAAGCCAGGGCTACGCAAGTTTATAGACACCATCAAGAGCGTAGAAACCCGGTTGCGCCCACGCATTTCTCCAGAAACCATCCTACTCCGTGTTGTCAAATAGGTTTTAACCCTGTGCCTCCGGTAAATAGCAGCCGGAGGCACACTAATGGCGGATACTACACAACGCAACAAAGCACAAAAATACATTGAACTAAACCTTGGTGGAGGTATGGTTGATGTTGAACTAGACAAAGAACACTACGACATGGCCATTGACAAAGCCATATCAAAGTATCGTCAACGTTCTAGTCGTGCAGTTGAAGAAAGTTTCATGGTATTAAACTTTACACCTGGCGAGAATGTTTATACCTTACCTGATGAAGTTTTAGAAGTTCGTAGCGTGTATCGTCGTAGTTCCGGCGGCATTTCAGCCAGTGCCACTGACTTTGAACCATTTGAAGCCGGTTACCTTAACATGTATATGCTAAATGCCTCCAAAGGCGGCGGCCTTGTTTCTTTTGAACTTTACATGGGTCACAGAGAAATGATGGGCAGGATGTTTGGTGCCAATCTAACTTTCACCTGGAACCAGGTAACTAAACAACTCAACCTGCATCGCTACATTCGCAGTGACGAAGGTGTAATTCTACATACCTACAATCACAAGCCCGACGAAGTGTTATTGTCAGACACCAGTTCGTCACCGTGGATCAAAGACTTTGCATTGGCCACTGCCAAAATGGCACTGGGACAGGCTCGTAGCAAGTTTGGTCAGTTGGCTGGCCCACAAGGTGGTGTGCAGTTAAACGGCAACGACTTGATTACTCAAGCACAGGCCGAAATTGAAAAACTTGAAGAAGATCTCAAAACCTATGCTGAAGGCGGAACACCCTTAGGCTTTATCTTTGGATAATCATTGACAAACTCAGTTAGTCATGTTAAAATTCTAACATGACTAAAATTATTGGCATCTGCGGATTTATAGGTTCTGGCAAAGACACAGCCGCAGATTATCTTGTGAACTTCCACGAATTTCGTAGAGACTCATTTGCCGCTACCCTCAAAGATGCTGTGGCCGCAGTATTTGGATGGGATCGAGAACTGCTTGAAGGTCGAACCAAACAAGCCAGAGAGTGGCGAGAGCAAGTAGATCCGTGGTGGGCACAACGGCTTGACATGCCTACGCTAACACCACGTTGGGTGTTGCAGTGGTGGGGCACAGAAGTATGTCGCAAGAGTTTTCACGATGATATTTGGATCGCTAGTCTGGAACACAGGCTACAAAGCACACAAGACAGCATTGTAATTTCAGACTGTCGTTTCCCCAACGAAACACGGGCTATTAAAGAATCAGGCGGCCAAGTAATTTGGGTGCAACGTGGTAGTTTACCTGAATGGCATGATCTTGCTGTTCGTGCTAATTCCAATGATCAGTCAGCAAAAGCAGAATTGGTAAGTAAAGGTATACATGCCAGTGAAACAGCCTGGGTTGGCACACAGTTTGACCAAGTAGTAGACAACAATGGCACTATAGAGCAACTCTATAAACAATTGTCCAGCATTGTCCAGTAAACCCCAAAAAACCGCTGTTTCCATAAATAGGCCCATTTTAAGCCTTAACGACTAAATATCACCGAGCAAGGGCTGATGCCCAAGAATACATATCGGAGATATAACATGCCTCAACTCGTTTCCCCAGGCGTCAGCGTATCAGTAATTGACGAAAGTGCATACGCTTCGGCCGGTAACGGAACCGTGCCAGTCGTTGCCGTTGCTACTAGATCTAACAAGACAGCACCTGACGGCACTACAGCACTTTACACCACTGCCGAGTATGCTAACAAACCACTGACACTTACAAGTCAACGTGAACTTGTTCAGTTGTTTGGCGAGCCTAAATTTACAATTGTTGACGGAACAGCAGTTCAAGGTCACGAACTCAATGAGTATGGACTATTAGCCTCTTACTACTACCTAGGAGTTGCTAACCGTGCAATCATCATTCGCGCAGACTTAAACATGGAAGAATTGGAACCATTGGCAGAAGCACCAAATGGTCCACCAGCCGCCAATGCATTTTGGCTTGATGCCAGTGCTACATCATGGGGCCTATTTGAAGGCGACGGCAGTAACTGGGTTGCCAAAGCAGTAGAATTGTTTGACGGTGTTCCATCCGGCGGCGGCGCCGGCGATTATGCTCTTGACGTTTCAGGCGTAACCAAAGAATTTTATAAAAACGTTGCTGGCGTTTGGAAGAAGGTAACTACAGCCGCCCTGGGCAATACTGTTACATGTTCACCACATTATCAGTATCCAACACCAACATTAGGCAATGTATGGTTCAAAACAACCAGCCCCAACAACGGTTTAAATCTTGTTGTTAACAAATACAGCGCATCAACCAAGTCTTGGACAGTCCAAACAGTAGGACCAAACAACCCTGATCAACGAGTTGCATTTGGTAGCGACTCTGATGCTACTGTGGCATTTGACACAGCACTAACAGCCGGTGACATTTATGTATTGGTAACATCAGGCAATGAAGCAAAATTTGCATTGCGTCGTTACACCAGTTCTTGGAATCCATTGGATTATGAAGTGTCTCCAACAGCACTAGTAGGCGATACAACTGATGGTCGCTTGTGGTATGATGCTGGTGATACTTGCGACATCTATCGCAAGACATCTGCAGGTTGGGAAGCAGTGGGCGCAAATAATATCACTGTTGACACTATTGAACCAATCAGCCCTGGCGTAAACGATGTATGGGTTGATACCAATGACATGGTCAACTTCCCAGTAATCAAAGTTTACGATGGTCTAGGTTGGGTCCAACACGATAACGCAGACCAAACAACACCAAATGGTGTGTTGTTTGCAGATTTAACATCATCATTCCAAGACAATTCAGGTATGGGTGGTATTGCAACACCAATGGATGATGAAGCACCCAATGACAACTTCTATCCAGAAGGCATGTTGGTATTCAACACAGCAGTAAGTTCCGGCAACGTCAAGCGTTGGAACGCTGAAGCAGATCACTGGCAGAGTGAATCAGGCAACTATGATTCGGGTCCTAAAGCAGGTGCCGCATACATGCGTGACAAAGCACAGCGTCGTGTAGTGGTCAAGCGTCTACAAGCCGCATTGGCAGGAACCGAAGAGTTGCGTGAAGAAACATTGACATTCAACTTGATTGCTTGCCCTGGTTATCCAGAAACCATTGATGAAATGTTGACATTGAACGTTGACCGTAAGGAAACAGCGTTTGTTATTGCTGACTCACCAATGAAGTTGGTTAATCGTGTAGCAGACATCAACCAGTGGGCACTAGGCGCACTGGCTGGCTCCAATGGCGAAGATGGTCTTATTACAAGAAATGCCGCAATTGCTGTTTATTATCCAAGTTGCTTGTCAACAGATCTTGAAGGCAATGACGTAGCAGTTCCAGCAAGTCACGCTGTATTGCGTGCCTATGCCTACAACGACCAAGTGGCGTATCCATGGTTTGCACCAGCAGGTTTAACTCGCGGTGTTGCCAGCGGTATCAGTAACTTTGGTGTTGTTACAAGAGAAAACGAATTCAAGCCGGTAGCATTGAACAACGGTATGCGTGATGCGCTCTATGAAAAGAACATCAACCCATTGGTCAACTTCCCAGGGCAAGGTTTGTATGTTTGGGGCCAAAAGACACTACACCCATTTGCTTCAGCACTTGATCGTGTAAACGTTGCTCGTTTGTTGGCTTACTTGCGTGAGCGGTTTGATGTGATTGCTCGTCCGTTCATATTTGAACCCAACGACAAACGCACTCGCGATCGCGTATTGAATGTGTTCAATGGCTTCCTGGCAGATATGATTTCCAAACGAGCACTTTATGATTTCTTGGTAGTGTGCGATGCTACCAACAACACTCCTGCTAGAATTGATAGAAACGAACTATGGATTGACGTGGCAATTGAGCCAGTTAAAGCCGCAGAATTCATCTACATTCCAATCCGTGTTGTCAACACTGGCGCGATTGCCAATGGAACTCGCTAAATAGAGTCAGGGAGATAATTTAAAATGGCAGTCGATCTAAGCAAGTTTAACGTTCCAGGCGCTGGAGACGCATCGTTGGTGCAACCTAAACTATCATATAGATTTAGGGTTACATTAACAGGTTTTGGCGGCGACTCGGCCTCTGACGAAGTGTTGACACTTACTAGTCAAGTGGTAAGTGTTAGCCGACCAAGCCTAACACACGACGATGTGGTAGTAGACGTTTACAACTCAAGAATTTTCCTAGCAGGCAAGCACACATGGGATCCTATTACACTCACAGTTCGCGATGACGTAACAGGCAATGTTGCTCGTGCAATTGGCAAACAGTTACAGCAACAAGTTGATCATGCAGGTCAAACCGGTGCCAAAACTGGCCAAACCTATAAGTTCTCAATGGGTATTGAAAACCTAGACGGAACTGAGGCGGCCGATATCCTTGATAAGTGGACTTTGGGTGGTTGTTATATTCAAAACGTAAACTACGGTGAAAACAACTATGCCACAAGCGATCCTTTACAGATCACACTACAGATCAAGTATGACAATGCTAACCTCGATGTAGAGGGCAATGCAATGTTAGCAGGCAATAATGGTCAAAACGCTGGTGACGGCACTAACAGCGGTGGCTCGGAAGATTCCAGTATCTAATATTAAAACAGTAGTTTTACTGTAGTCATAAGTATGTGCAAGACGGAGACGTTTTGCCTACAAGAGAAAGCAAAAGGGCTCCTAGAGCCCTTTTGTTTTGAACAGCAATGATAGTATTTGACACCAAACCAACAAATCTTGCTACCATGAAATTTGGTATCAATGATGATGCTGGCGCCCAGGTCTCCACAAGCCATCCTTATTACAAATGGACGTGGACAGCAACCTTTGAATTTGACAGCGGCGCATCAGCCGCTGATACCAGCCAAGGTCAAACTGCCAAAGATGTCGATGATATCACCTTAAAAACTTTTGAATTACCGCGCTGGACAACTGAGACGCAGATTGTAAATCAATACAATCATAAAACTGTTGTGCAGACTAAACTAAACTACGAGCCTATCACTATTAGTTTTTATGATCAACAGAACGATGCAGTTGACAAACTTATTTGGGATTTTGTCAAAGGACAGTTTGATCCCAATGATGCAAGTAAAAAAGGTGAAATCAAACCTTTGACGGTTGTGGTCAAAATGCATAGACATAGTGCAGGAGAGTTAGAAAGTAAACCTAAGACCTACACATTGGGCAAAGTCTACATTGTAGATGCTCAGCACGATACACTAGACTATTCAACCAGTGATGTGGTGCTATGGACCATAACATTAAGATACGAAACGCTGGAAACTGAAGACTTTGCTGGCGCCCCACCAAAACAATCAACCGGCATTGCGGCCAAAGAGAGGCCTAAACCTCCAGAAAAGCAGGCTCCTGCCGCAACGCCTCCAATAGAACCAATACCAGATGCAAGTCCAAGTTTGCTAGATTTAGAGTTAGGCAACACAGGAACTATCAACTACAATCCAACAGGACTTGCACAAGTGCTTGATAAACAGCGTAGCAGGGCTAGACCCACTAAAGAAACACCACCACCAGGACCACTGAGTGGCGACACTGGTTATGGCTACACTGGATATGAAAGTGCATTCATTCCCACAGTTCCAGGACTCAATGGTGCTGACGTTGGTAGTCCATCCACAGGTGCCAATGGCACTAGACCTGCTCCTACCAACAACCGTGTTGACAGAACTACCGCAGTAAACAATAGCACAGTCAAGGCTGAACGTGAAGGTAATACCACAAGAATTACTGAAACCAGAGAACTCAAAGGTGAAGAAGCACGTCAGGCCACAAATGATTTTGATAGACGCATGGCAGATTCAAAAGCCCGTCGTTTGGGCTATCCCAATGACGCCGCATATCAACGTTCAAGAGCAACCACTGCGCCTGTTTCTGGTGGGCGACGCACTGGAAATGATTTCTAACTATGACATACAAAGTAATACCTCAGGTTGATTTTGATCGTGCAGTTCAAAAACTGTTGTCTTTGGGTTTGGCTAGATCTCCTGCTGAAAATATTGTATTGAGTTTATGGAAAGCCAGCATTGATCTCAACATGGATTTTAGAAAGTTGATAGAACAATCAACAGCCAACGGCAAATTAGATGTCAGCCAGGCTGTGCTTGATCGCATCAACAGAAATGTGTCACGAAATGTTCGTTATAAAAAGAAAGTGCCTATCAAGTCAGGACCAATATTCCGCAGAGAACTACGCTACAACGAATACCAATACATTACTGAAGATGAAGTTCCGCTGATTTCAGAAAGTGAACAACCGCTACTAAAAGACTAAAGCATGGCCAAGAATTACACCCAAGGCTATTACACTATACTGAATCCACAAAAGTATATAGGATCAGGTAGCCCAAAATATCGATCAGGTTGGGAGTTAACGTTTATGCGTTTCTGCGACAACAATCCCAACATTACCAATTGGGGCAGTGAGTGTGTGCGTATTCCTTATAAAAATCCTTTCACAGGCAAAGACACATTTTATGTGCCAGATTTTTTGGTAACCTATCAAACCAAAGAAGGCGCACGTCGGGCAGAACTCATTGAAATTAAACCCAGGTCACAGGTCACATTAGAAACTGCTCGTAGCACACAAGACAAGGCCGCAGTAGTGCTTAACATGGCCAAATGGGAAGCCGCACGCCGATGGTGTGCCAGCAAAGGTGCTACTTTTAGAATATTAACCGAAGAAGACATCTACAACAAAGCCACATCCAAGCCAGTTCAGAAACGCACCAGCCGCCGCAGATAACATAAGTAGTGGTATGACCAAAAAATTGGAAGAGGTTTTTGGGTTCATTCCAGAAAATGATTCACAAGTGACCTCCATAGACACACAATCATCTGACCAAGCATTATCTGCTGAAGTTCAGAACGAATTAACTGTGGCGCAAGCAACCATTGACATGGCTGATCGCATTGATGTTGCACTACCCACAGTCACTGATATGGCCTCTGCCGAGCGCGAATTAGACGGCCTTGCTAAAACTGCTCAAGAGCAAAGCGAACGTCTAATGGATCTTGGCTTCAATGTTGATGACAGAAATGCCGGCAAAATCTTTGAGGTTGCCGCACAACTACTAAAAACTGCTGTAGATGCAAAAACTGCCAAAATTGAGAAAAAACTCAAAATGGTAGAACTACAGTTGCGTAAAGCCCGATTGGATTCAGATAAAAAAGGCGATAATGCAAATCCCGGCTTTATTGATGCCGAGGATGCAGTGGTAGCAAACCGCAATGATATTGTCAAAGCCATATTAAACCGTGTGGGTCAGAATAAATAACATCATGAGAGGATTTAATCATGCCCACACTTTTAGAGTATATCAATCAACTTCAGCGTGAGCATCGCTACCGCATCAAAATGGTGTTTGCACCATCAGAGCGTCAACTAGAAAGCATTGAGCGTCATATGAAAAAATATGATGCGCTGGAAGTAGGCCGCCCTGAGAAATTGATGCTACAAAGCATGCCACCTGATTTCCCGCAATATGGCGGGCACGAAATCGTCCTAGTTGACGTAGTGACTCGCATACCTGTTAGCCCTGCAATGCTCGAAGCCGAACTTCGTGGATTGCTCATGGTGCCAGAAGGCACACTCAGAGCATTCAGCCACGATGATCCGGTTGTTCAGCAAGACGACACCAAAGAATCCAACGAGTATGAAGTCAAAGTAGGCGCCGACTATTCAGACAAAGAAGCCAATCCAGTTAAAGCCGATGAGGTTGCTGGTGATGCTTATGTAGAGAACGTTTTAAAAGATGCGGCCAAAGATGACCGTAGAAAAGTAGTCTTGGCTAAGGAAACTGATGCCAAGGCATCAGGACCTGTGTTGAATGACAAGTCATCATCAGCCAGCCCATTAACTAAAGTAAAAGGTTGATAAGATCATGGACGATATTAAACGTGCCCTTGAAAGCATTTATGCTATTCAAAATCAACAACAGGCCACTGAGGATACTGTTGGAAACATTGGTGAAGCGCCATCAGGTGCCCAGTCTGCACAGGCAAACCTTGACCAAGATGTAAAACTCAAAGGTTCTTTCAATGCCAAGACATTTGGCGCATTACTAGGCATGGATTCCAGCGAAGCCAGTTTGCTGGCCAGTTTCTTAGCCAAGCATAAGAACGGCATGCAACCAAGCCGTAACGAGTTGTTGGCCGCCGCTGATGTGTTCCGCGCACTCATTGACGCAGAAACACAAGTGACCACACAGGCGTTGTCTATGCTACGAAGAATTCATGCAGACACAGCCGAAGGTGCCTACGAATCTGTAGAAGACGAAATTACTCAGGTAGTAGACGAAAGTATTCGCCTTACTAAGGAAGGCGTTGAAGGATGTTGGGACGACATGGCCGCTCCTGCCGCGCCTACACAGGCTGGCGAAACTATGACAGTCAGTATCTCCATGCCTAACAAGCAGATCTCTGTTACCACAGACTCTGCTGATGAAGTGATGAATCTTCTCAAACTGGCTGGTATTTCTGTCGCAGGACCTGCTGTAGAACCCAAAGCACCTGCTGTTGATGCAGAACCTGCAATGGTTGGAGCACCTGTTGCTACTCAAGTCGACACCCCAACTGGTATTCCTGGCGATGTAGACGGCGACGGGGATCATGATTCTGCCGATCACGACGCTGAAAAAGACAGTGACGACGAAAAGAAAGATGACAAGGCCATCATGGGTGCCAAGGAAGTCAAAGAAGAAGACATTGACGAAAACGCATTTAATCAAGCCGCTGCCGCTGCCTCACGTCAAGGCAAGGACGAATTTGAATTTCCTGAAGGTTCAGGCAAGATGCATCCAGTGAAGATGGACAAAGACAGCGCATATCAAATGGCTGAAAGCGACAGAATCTTGCAACTTGCAGGTCTAGGTGAAGGCAAACTAGCCAATAGTCCAGCCAACACTTCGATGGATGAGCCAATGGAGTTTGATAGCCTGCCAAGCGAAAAAGGCACAGGCGCCGGCAAGCCTGATTACGGCACACGCCAATCAAACATGGGTGGTGAAAATCCAATGGCTCTGCATAGTCTAGACATGGACGAGGCATTCCAGCAGGCTATGGGCGAATACAGAAAGTTTGTTGCTGAAAACATTAGCAAGAAAAAATAAACAAGGAGGCTATCCTTGGTCTTAGAAAATGTTTTTGTAAAGTCGCCTTTCAAAGTAGAAAAGTTCACGGACGATCAAGTCCGTGAACTTGCTTTGTGTGCTCAGGACCCAGTTTACTTTATTGATACCTATTGTTGGGTGCAACACCCAATTCGAGGCAAAGTAAGATTTAAACTGTTTGACTATCAAAAAGAACTAATTCAATGCTATCACGAAAATCGTTACAGCATCAACATGCTGGGACGTCAGATGGGCAAAACTGCCTGTGCCGCTGCCTACTTGGTTTGGTTTGCCATGTTCATTCCAGACTCAACAATTCTTATTGCCGCACACAAATTTGCCGGTGCTCAAGAAATCATGCAACGTGTTCGTTATAGCTACGAAACACTACCTATATGGCTCAAAGCCGGTGCCACCAGTTACAACAAAGGTAGCATAGACTTTGACAATGGCTCACGCATTGTGTCAACTACCACCACAGAAACAACTGCTCGTGGTATGAGTCTTTCATTGATCTACTTAGACGAGTTTGCATTCGTCAAGCCACGCATTGCCAGCGAGTTCTGGACTTCTATTTCACCTACACTATCAACTGGTGGTAAGTGTATTATCACAAGCACACCAAACCAAGATGATGATCAGTTTGCTAGAATTTGGAAAGAAGCAGTAAAGAAAGAAGATGAATATGGCAACGCAGGTCCTACACCACGTCTAGGCCGTAACGGCTTTGCCAATATCAAGTTTACCTGGGGTGAACATCCTGAGCGCGACGTCGCCTGGGCACAGATGGAACGCAACAAGATTGGCGAAGAGCGATTCCGTCGTGAGCATGAATGCGAATTTATTATTGCTGATGAAACACTGATCAATGCGTTGAAACTAGTCAATATGAACAGTCGAGATCCTATTCAGCATTTGGGTCAAGTGCGTGTGTATCAACCAGTGACACCCGGGTCCTATGTCATAGGTTGGGATCCAAGTCTTGGAACAGGTGGAGACATGGCCGCTATTCAGATTTTCAAACTACCTTATCTAGAGCAAGTGGCAGAATGGCAACATAATAAAACTTCAATGGAAGGCCAACTTAGAACTTTGGTTACAATGCTAAAATGGCTCAAAGACGAGTCGGGCACGGACGCTGAAATTTATTGGTCAGTGGAAAACAACACCATTGGTGAAGCCGCATTGGTCTGCATACGCGAATACGGTGAGGAACACATTCCTGGCACCTTTGTGCAGGAAATACGCAAGGCTGGTCAAAGCCGAGGACGTCGTGGTTTTAACACCAGTCACAAGAACAAAATGACTTCTTGTATGCGCCTAAAGAGTTATGTAGAAGGCGACAAAATGGTCATACACAGCAATAACCTATTGCGTGAACTCAAGAACTTTGTGGCTCGCGGTGCCAGTTTTGCTGCCAAAGACGGCGAAACTGATGACTTGGTTTTGTCAACAATTTTATGCCTGCGGGTTACAGAAGTTGTCATGAGTTGGGATCCTAGCACCTACGAGCGCCTGGTAAATGCCGGCACAGATGAAATTTTAAAACCCATGCCAATTGGGTTCTTATAAACTAAATAGTCCACTATGGCATTAGAACAAGACGTCAGCAAAGCAATTGCATCTACTTTAACCGGTATGAGTCACGCTGTAACCATGCGCGACAGTGACGGCAAAGCCACTATGGACGGAGAGAATGCAGTTTATCTGTATCTCAAAGACAAGAACGTTATGGTCAATGTTCTACACCAGAACACAGACGTAGAAATTTGGTTTGATCCTGATCAAGTTGAAAAAAACTGGGTCAAAACAGAACTTAGACCACATATAGAAGGTGCAGTCAAAAACTACCTCTATGGCGTGACCACACGCAGTTACAACGGCGACATTGAGCCCAAACAATTTGTTCATAGAACTGCTGTCGCAGAAAGCCGCAATACAACCAAAACCAGTTATCATCCGCTAGGCGAAACCAAAATTATTATTCGCCATAGCAAGGCTGTAGTGGAAGAAAAGCCTGGCGCCCGTAGTCGCAACATTGGTGATATCTTTATCGAGCACCGCGGTGAGCGTATTCGTTATCCACACAAGCATCTCATGGGTGCTAGAGTCATGGCTCTGCATGTTGACCAAGGCGGCAAGCCCTGGGACGACCTTGGCGAAAAGATCATTGAACTAAGTCGTAGACGCAAAGAGATCATGGAACTGCTACGTTGGAGCAATCGTCTAGATACAACCAGCCAACTAGAAGAAATCAAGAGCCGCGGTAAAACCGAAGTCATGATGATCAAACGCATGATGGAACGTGCGGCTCGCACAGGTAACCTGGAAGGTGTTGTTGAGTATCAACTACCGGCTCGTCAGCCAGTGACCGAAAACGAATTGGACATCATCACCAAGCGACACCTAAAGGTCAATGCCATTCCAGGCCTTGAACTGATCCGACCTCAGGGACTAGTCACTGAAGTTTTGGCTAATTTTACCAAAACCTTACTCTAAAGTGCATTTAACCATATTATGGTTAAATGAGCACTTGCTTTACCCCATAAACTATAAGTATAATACAACTTGTGTCTAGTAGAATAGACATTGGTTGTTTGGCTCACTAGAGACTAACATTGGCTTATCTTAAGGAGATAACATTATGGCTTCATTAGCAGAAATTCGCGCTCGCCTTGCCGAGCAAGCAAAAAAGTCCGGCGGCAATGCCGGCGGCGGTGACAACTCTATTTTCACCCACTGGAACATTCCCGAAGGCACTTCCGCAACACTACGTTTCTTATCCGACGGCGACGACTCCAATACTTTCTTCTGGCGCGAGCGTCAGATGATGCGTTTTGAGTTTGCTGGCATCAAGGGTGCCGACGAGACCAAGAAGGTTCTTGTGCAGGTTCCTTGCGTTGAAATGTGGGGCGAGACTTGTCCAGTTCACGCAGAAATCCGTCCTTGGTTCAAAGATCCTAACATGGAAAAACTTGGACGCAAGTATTGGAAAAAGCGCAGTTATGTTTTCCAAGGCTTTGTTGTCAACAGCCCCATTGACGAGGAAAATCCTCCAGAGAATCCTATCCGTAGGTTCATTATTTCACCTCAGATCTTTACCATCATCAAGCAAGCATTGATGGATCCTGAGATGGAAGAACTGCCTACCGACTATGAGCGTGGCACTGACTTCCGTCTTAACAAGACTCAGAAGGGCGGCTACGCAGACTACTCCACCAGTTCATGGGCTCGTAAGGAACGTAGCCTCAATGAGCAGGAGTTGGAAGCCGTCCAAAAGCATGGCCTGTTTAACCTCAACGACTTTATGCCCAAGCGTCCCAGCAAGGATGACATGGATGCCATCGTTGAAATGTTCCACGCCAGCGTTGACGGTCAGTTGTATGATCCTGATCGTTGGAGCAAGTTCTATCGACCCAGCGGTGTTCAAGTAGCCACCACCACCGCCTCTTCAGCAGATACTGACGAGGACACACCAGCACCTGTTGCTACTCGCCCTGCCGCAGTAGCAAAGCCTGTGGTAGACACTAGTCGAGAAGAATCCAAGCCTGCTCCAGCAGTAGCAGTTAAGGCCGAAGAAGTCGCCGGCGCTAAACCCAGCGTTGATGACATCTTGAAGATGATTCGCAATCGTCAAGGCGCCAAGTAAACACATTGGCTGAGGGGAGGCACTAGCCTTCCCTCTTTTAACTCTATGAGGATAAAATGGCACAAAAAGCATTTGATGTAAGTAAATTTAGAAAGAACCTGACCAAGGCTGTGCCTGGCATGAGCACAGGCTTCAACGATCCACGTGATTGGATCTCAACAGGTAACCACACACTCAACTACCTTATGACCGGTGACTTTAACCGCGGTGTTCCGTTGGGCAAGGTTACTATGTTTGCTGGAGAATCCGGCTCGGGTAAAAGTTATATCTGCTCAGGTAACCTGGTTAGAAACGCACAGCAAGCAGGCATTCTTCCTGTAATCCTAGATAGTGAAAACGCTCTAGACGAAGAGTGGTTGCAGGCCTTGGGCATTGATACAGCACCTGACAAGTTGATGAGATTTGGTATTAGCATGATTGACGAAGTGGCCAAGTTCATTTCTGAGTTCATGAAAGAGTATAAGGACACCTACGGAGAATTGCCCTACGAGGAACAACAAAAGGTTTTGTTTATTGTTGACTCTGTGGGTATGTTGCTGACTCCCACTGATATCAATCAGTTTGAAGCCGGTGACATGAAAGGTGACATGGGTCGTAAGGCCAAGGCACTTACAGCACTGATCAAGAACACAGTGAACCGTATTGCACAACACCCCATTGGTCTTGTGGTCACTAACCACACTTATGCCAGTCAAGACATGTTTGATCCTGATGACAAGATCACTGGCGGCCAGGGCTTTATCTACGCCAGTTCAATGGTAGTTGCTATGAAGAAACTCAAACTCAAAGAGGATGAGGATGGCAACAAGACTTCAACTGTGCAGGGTATCCGAGCCGCTTGCAAGATCATGAAAACACGCTATTCAAAGCCCTTTGAAAGTGTGCAGGTCAAGATTCCTTACAACTCAGGTATGGATCCATACTCTGGTCTAGTCGAGTTGTTTGAAGATCGTGGCTGGCTCAAGAAGGAAGGCAACAAATTGGCCTATACTACAATTGATGGCGAAGCGATCAAAGAATTCCGCAAAGGTTACACTGACGAAATTCTAGACCGCATCATGGCAGATGTAGTGGCTCGTGGTCAAGACATGGCTTATCAAGGTGCTATCAACGTCAAAGATCAAGTCAGCAATGAACCTTCAGAAGACTGAAGGCCAAGAATCTTGGTTGAGAGAGCAAGGGGTAACACCTTGGGCTAAACCTGCTACAATACATGTGTAGGAGATTATATGGGCATCAAGCACAAATTTTTATCATGGCTAGAACGACACGATCGAAAACGTGTGATTTTGGACCGGCAAAGCAATGAACCTTATTTGGAACGCTATTATCTCTTCCTTAAAGACAGAGACCGTTTCCCCTTTAATGTATTCCTGCATAGGTTTCTTAAATCAGACCCCGATGATGTGCATGATCATCCATGGCCTTACGTTACAGTTATCCTAAAGGGTGGATACTGGGAATGGACTCCGGAATTTGACAGCACAGGCAAAAAGATCAATGAAATCCGTCACTGGTGTAGTCCAGGGCATTTTAGATCCTGCCGTGCCACTTCTTACCATAGAATTGAATTGGATCCTGCCGTGGAATGTTGGACATTGTTTATGCCAGGCCCTCAAAAACGAGAGTGGGGATTCTTAGTAACAGAAAAAAGCCAAGATCGTTGGATACACAATGATGAATATTTGGCTTCACGAGCACAATTAAGAAACTAAGTATGCCTGCCAAGTCCGGCACAGTATATGGAGACCCAACAACAAATGAGCGAATACACCGGAGAAATGTTAGCAGAAATTTGGAACGCTATGAAGCCCTATATCGATAGGAAGGAGCGTCTAGATGCCGCAACATCTTTTTTACGAGCAATCGAAGACTTTACCAATATTGAAGACTTCCGCAAAGACCTAACCGGTATTGATTCAAGCCTGGATACTGCACTAGCGGAAATGTTTGGTGAGGAAGAAGGTTATGCAGATGACGAAATTGAAGACAGCGAGGATTACTAATGAGCCAATGGTTTAGACGAGTTCAAAGCGATATTTCATCCTTGCCCGACTGCATTGCCTACTTTGAAACAGAGTTGGCAGATGCTAGACGAGAGTTGAAGATGGACGGAAGTCTAGAACGTGCCAGCAGAGAAATGCCAGGCATTGTGGAATATCGTTTCAATCAACTGCAAGAGATTGAAGCAATCCTTGAACACCTAAACCTTGAATTGCGTAAGGTTCGTGCCGCCAAGTTCCGACAGTTTACCGAACACTACAACCGCACACTCACAAGCCGAGATGCAGAAAAGTATGTAGATGGTGATCCTGATGTCTGTGACATGGACTCAATTGTCAATGAGTTTGCCTTGATCAGGAACAAGTTTTTAGGTCTGATCAAGGCCATTGATTCAAAACAGTTTCAAATTAACAATGTGACCAAACTGCGAGTAGCAGGATTGGAAGATGTAGAACTACGTTGACGTGAACCAAGAAACAAAATTGGGCTACGAATGAAATATCTAATAACCAGCGGATGTAGTTTTAGTCATCATTGGACGTATCAAGGAGCTCCGGATGGCTGGATTGAAATACTAGAAAAGAAATTAAGAGAACAACATCCAGAATTAACAGCCTTGCATGTTGGCCACAATGGCCATGGCCAGGAAATGATACAGAAAAAAGTCACGCTTACAGTCACAGAGTTATTACAACAAGGTATATCAGCACAGGATATTCTTGTTGTAGTAATGTGGAGTGGCACTTACAGAAAGTCTTGGTATATTGATAATCCATCAATAATACAAGAAATTACCAAGAACATGATTCATTATCATGGCGTCGCTCTCGATCCCATGTTCTTAGATTTAAAAAATCATATAGGAGATAACCCTGGTTATTTTGTTACAAAAGGGGGAGACGAATTTCCTTACAATCCTGAAGGTGGTTGGTATACTACAGTTAACGGCAGTGACTGTCAAATGGGCTTTGTTCAACAACATTACATGTTAGATGGTTGGAATGCCGGTGGCGTAGGCAAAGTTCATACTAGCCTAGAAAATATGATTTTCTTACAAAACTTTTGCAAGCTCAAAGGCATTAAGATGATCAATCAATTTTTTATGGATCACGTCTATCAAGATATTGTCCAACATCAACAACATCAAATTATCAACTACCTTTATAATCAATTTGATTGGGACAACACCATAACAGAAGGCATGTTTGAAACTGTGCATGAACTGTTAAACATACCCCGTCATAAAGTCTGTAAAATAGGCCATCCTGAAAGAATACAGTTAACAAGTGACACTGATTATTTTAGGAAAGATGGGTTTCACCCTGACACCGCCGGCGCACAGTATTGGTGCGACAAAGTATTGTATCCTTTTATGAGATCTAAAAGAATTTTATGAAATTGCGTATTACGCAATTCGTCAAGAAATACCAGGCCCAAAAGTGTTGTAAAAAAGCCACATTTTTGGGCTATTTTTGTGGCTAAAAACCCACAAAAAAAGTGCTTTAAAATCAATGACTTACAGCACCCCTAAAAACCACCAAAATTGGCAAAAAACGGTTGACTTTTGGCTCCAGTGAGTGCATAATAGATATTGTAGTAGATGTTCAACCCACGCGAAACGGAGTAAACTATGTCAGCATACATCACCATCAAACGCGGTTCTTACCGCAATTTCAACATCAGCAATCAAACGTTCCAACTGATTGCTGACTTCAAAGAAGGCACCAAGGGCGGCTATGTTACCGTTCTTGCCGACGAAAGTCTTGGCGAGTTCGCAGGTCGCGAAGTTCGCGTCAAAGTCAATTCCATGCGCGATGTCGAGCCAGCCAGCGCCGCCGACTGTGCTACCTCCAGCATTGAAAGCAACACCACCTCTCCCAAGCGAAAAGAAGTCAAAGTGCAAGAAACTGACGAACAAGCCATTGAGCGCATCCGTGAACGTTTTGACATCTTGGAAGAAATGACGGAAGGTGCTGTGGATGGTTCCGTTCGTGCCATGATTGTTGTTGGCCCTCCTGGAGTTGGCAAGTCGTATGGTGTTGAGCGAGTGCTGGACAAGGCCGCTATGTTTGACAAGATTGGTGGCGAGCGTCCTCGCTACGAAGTGGTCAAAGGTGCAATGAGTGCCATTGGTCTCTACTGCAAACTCTACAACTATGCTGGCGCTGGCAATGTGCTGGTGTTTGACGACTGCGACAGCGTTTTGCTTGATGACTTGTCGCTGAACATTCTTAAGGCGGCTTTGGACAGTTCCAAGAAGCGCACCATCTGCTGGAACACTGACAGCCGCATGTTGCGCTCGGAAGGTGTGCCAGATCGTTTTGAGTTCAAGGGCTCAGCAATCTTTATCACCAACATCAAGTTTGAGCATGTTCGCTCTGCTAAACTCAAAGATCATTTGAGTGCTCTAGAAAGCCGTTGCCACTACTTGGATCTGACTCTGGACACCACTCGTGACAAGATGCTTCGCATCAAGCAGATTATGGCAGACGGTATGCTGGACCACTATGACTTCAGCGACGCTGAGAAGCAAGAGATTTTTGAGTTTGTTGATGGCAACAAAGACAGACTCCGTGAACTTAGCCTTCGCACCGTGATCAAGATTGCGGACTTAAAGAAGATGACAGGTGCTGGCGACAAGTGGAAGCGACTTGCCGAGACCACTGTTATGAAGCGTGGTGAGTAAGTTACCGTTGCCTATTAGGGGAATATATGTCTGATGATACTCTTGCTTTCCTTTGGTTTCTGTCAATACCAATTATTGGATGCATTGCGGCAGGCAAAGACGGTTTACTCCTAATAGGCTCTTTCCTAAAATGGATTTTTACGTTTATTTTTAAAGTTGTATTTTGGATTACAATTGGATTCATGTTTGTAGTAGCCGCAAATAAGATTTTTAATAGTAATACTGGCCTTGTCCCTTCCTTAGTAAGCGAAACAGGATCTTGTGACAGAGGCGGAGTCTATTCAAAACGATTCAGTTGTGACTACATTTACAACAAGGCTACCTACGAAGTATATTACTGGCGGTATCTTAACAGCGAAAATTCTAATAGATATGTAGAAACCGTTGTAGGATTATCCGCATGCCGCAATACTGCAATATACGCTCATAGAGATGCTAATGAAACAATGAAACAAAATCTTGAATGGAGCGAACGTATGTATGTGTGCATGCTTACCAAAGACGGTAGAAATTTAGAAAAGCATAGACTTTGATTAAGTTACACCAGCCCGCTGACTAGTCGCGTGGGAAGGGGCAGGTGGGGAAAGGGCTCGAAAGGGCCCTTTCTTTTTGGCTAAAATATATTGGCGAGGTTGTCCAAAAAAATCACGGTCTAGCACTAAGTATCTATACCTCTTCCTTTATAATGCTTTTTGTGTCTTTGGCGAGATAAGTCTTAGACTTTTGGCAAGGGTTATGTTATTATATCTACTATGCCAGGAATCTGTAAACTCGAAATCCGTGATGAAGTCAACGTCAAGTTCCATGACCTTGATGCCAGCACTAGACGTCGCTGTGAATTAAAACTAAAGTATCTGCTACCTTATGCATACCACGTGCCAGCATATCGCCTAGGACGTTGGGATGGTAAGGTTGGCTTCTTTACCACTGCTGGTAGCACCTATCTAAACTTGTTGGATCGTGTGCTACCCATATTGGACGAAGAAGGATGGCAGGTTGAAATTATTGATCAAAGAACACTCCGTGACTTCCGTTTTCCTGAAGTTACCGAGAACACCTTTGCTGACACAGTATGGCCGAAAGGGCATACAGCAGAAGGCCAACCCATTGTGTTGCGTGACTACCAAGTTGAGTGTATCAATCGTTTTTTTGCTACACCACAGGGTGTGCAGGAAATTGCCACAGGTGCTGGCAAGACACTGATCACAGCAGGCATGAGCAAGTTTTGCGAACCCTATGGTCGCACTCTTGTTATTGTGCCCAACAAGGATCTAGTCAAGCAAACGCAGGCAGACTATGTTAACCTTGGTCTTGATGTTGGTGTATACTTTGGTGATGAAAAGGATCTAGGACATACGCATACCATTGCCACATGGCAAAGCATCAATAGTTTACTCAAGCGATTCAAAGATGGTGTCAGTGCCATAGGCCCTGACGCACTCACAGATAACTTGGTGGCAGTGATTGTTGACGAAGTCCACATGGCCAAGGCTGATGTGCTACGTCAACTTCTTACTGGTATTTTTGCACAGGTTCCATTGCGTTGGGGACTCACAGGAACTGTTCCCAAAGAAGAACACGAATACATCAGTCTCATTGCCAGCCTTGGCGAAGTGTTACACAGACTACAGGCCAGCGAACTGCAGGACCTAGGTGTGCTCAGTAACTGCCATGTCAAGGTGCTACAGTTTGATGATGCTGTGAGTTACAATACCTATCAAGAGGAACTCACATATCTTACCACCAATGCCACCAGGTTGGACACACTGGCCGCTACATTACTGGCCGTTGCCGACACAGGCAACACTTTGGTATTGGTAGACCGGGTCAAGTGTGGAGAAATGTTGGTAGAGCGTATGCCTGATTCAGTGTTTGTATCAGGTTCAATGAAAAGCAAAGACCGCAAAGAAGAATACGACGAAGTGGCCACTGCTGACAGTAAGATCATTGTGGCCACCTATGGCGTGGCCTCTGTGGGCATTAACATTCCACGCATTTTTAACCTAGTCCTGGTCGAGCCAGGCAAGAGTTTTGTTAGAGTCATTCAAAGTATTGGCCGTGGTATTCGCAAAGCGCAGGACAAAGACTTTGTGCAGATCTGGGATATAACATCTACTGCAAAGTTTGCCAAGCGACATTTGACCAAACGTAAAAAATTCTATGACGAAGCCAACTACCCCTACGAAACACAGAAAGTGAAATATCGATGAATATATTGACAGTTGACAACGTGGCCTATGATTTGGATCGGCTACCCAATGAGATTGATGAAGATCTCCGCTATGGTGTGTTGGACTACTCCAACCCACTGGAAGTAGACTACATGTTTGTGCCGCTGGTATTCCTTGAAAGTTTTTCATGTCCAGCGGCCGTGTTGCGTATTAGCAACAGAGAAGTCAAGATGCCCTTGGATTGGTCATTGGTGATTGGGGAACCTGATCACGGCGATCCTGAAGTGATCAATATCATGAGTCTCAACGATCGTGGCTTCAGCACTTTTGTCTTTAATCCCATCACAGGCTACAAGCCAGAGTGGCACACAGTTGAGATCGTCAACATCTATCAAGAAGTCAAATGGTATGTGCCCAAACTCAAATTTGGCCATATCTTGGCTGTGCCACTCATGCCAGGCGAAGATCCAGCCTGTGCTTTTTTCTTAAAAGAAGCAAATAAAGTGCCAGAAGTTCTTGACCTAAACAAGATTTGGTTTTAAAATACACACATGGCTACCAAGAAAAAAGAAACTTCTAGTGCCAAGCATCAGTTACCTATTGACCAGGTTATGACTGCTGTTGACCTACGCAAGAAAAACTTCTATAACTCATTGGGCGACGAAGACATCCGTGCGTTAAATCTCTTTATGGCACAGCGTTGGGCAAGTCAGGTTCAAGGTAGCCGTGAAATTCAAGAACACTATTTGCTAATGGTCAATGACCTTTGCAATATTGATTTTGTGGCAACTACGTCTGCACACGAAGAACTGCGTTGGCAGGTATTGTCGTTGGTAGGACTAGGACAAAAACTCAGGCACGAGTTTGTGCCGCCTAGAGGCCAAAAGAAAGACAGAATAACCGAGTGGTTAATTGAATTGTTTCCGCATCTAGGCGAGGAAGAAATCGAATTATTTAAAACTATCAATGACGGAGATACGTTAAAGGAAGCCGCAGAGGCCATGAACATAGCAGATAAAAAGATCAAGGACCTGTTTAAATAATGTCTGATACAGGATATCAATGTCGATGGTGTAATCGTTCATTTACTAGAGAGCGCACATTGGCCAGCCACATGTGCGAAAAGAAACGTAGATGGATGGAGTCGGAAGAGCCGCCTAGCCGCATTGCTTTTCAGGTATGGTTGAACTTCATGAAACACGTGAGCCCTCACGCCAAGAAACCGCGCACATTAGAGGACTTCATTCGCAGTCCTGACTACTTGTCCTTTGTCAAGTTTTCCAACTACCTAATAGAACTTAAACCTGTTGATTCAGATCGTTTTACGCAGTGGTTGTTTAAGATGAACGTTAGAATTGCTGACTGGCAAAAGCCTGGAATCTATGCATTATACATCCAGGAATCCAGCAAGAGAGAAACAGCGGAAAGAGCGGCCGAGCGCACATTGCTAACTATAAAAGAATGGAGCGAAAGATCTAACACATCTTGGGAAGATTTTTTTAGCAAGGTTTCGCCGGTGGCGTTGATGAATATGATAGTAATGGGCAGAATAAGTCCTTGGATATTGTATTCATCTACTAAAGCACAGAATCTACTAGAAAAGATGGAACCAGGACAGTTAGACACAATTGCTAGGAGTATAGATACAGAATGGTGGATAAAAAAAATAAAGGGTCATCCCGAGGAAGTTCAGTGGATCAACAGTCTGCTGTAACAGATCGCGTGGTGGCAACTTTAGAACGTAGAATCAGTAAATTTGATGAAAAGATTTATATATTGCATCGAGAAATGATGGAATTAAAACGCCAGCAGGTAGAACTTGTTGAAATGCTTAAACAGCAGTTGAAGAAATGATCAAACGACCTGACGTTGATGTTGACTTTGCTGACAGAGAACAACTGTTAAAGTTGATTCCTGGAGTCCCTGCTATGCAAATGGGCACCAATGCAGAAATGCAAAAGCACAAGACAGGAGTTTACTTTCATCCTGTGCCGGTTAATCCTTTCACTGGCTGGTGCGACATTGATTATCAGCAGGCTGAGCAAACAGGATTCTTCAAAGTTGACCTACTGAACGTGGGCCTTTATCAGCAGGTCAAAAACAAGGAACATCTGGAGCAGTTGGCTCAGCAAGAGCCCTTGTGGGATCTATTAGAGCAACCAGACTTTACCAGTTTGCTATTTCATGTAGGCAATCACAGTGACATTTTACGCACCATGAAGCCAACCTGCATTGAACAGTTGGCCGCTGTTCTGGCCATGATTAGACCAGCCAAACGTTACCTAGTAGGGCAATCCTGGGATCGTGTCATGCGTGAAGTTTGGGTCAAGCCTGTTGGTGACGAATACTACTTTAAGAAGAGTCACGGAACAGCCTATGCAGTGGCCATAGTAGCACAGATGAACTTGATCTGTGAACAAATCAGTTACGGCTACAGTTAATCCAGTTTTCTAATTAGGCTGATTTGACGACGTTTTGTGCGTTTAGTAATAACATTGGTAAGGCTGGTCATTTGCCCGTAGATCATTTCAAAGTCTTTGGTAGAATATGTGTGTAGTGCGTAAGCAAAACGTCGCATGTTTTCTTTCAGCACAATGTTGATGGGCAACACACGATTTGACCCCCACCACCATTCTTCACCAGCCTCAATAAAGGCCAGTTTATCTGTTTCGTCTCGCAAATAGTTGTAGACATACATGGTCACTACATGTTGATCACTGTTTTGGACAATACCAACCAGTTCGCGATCGCTGTAGCGGACCAAGCACATAAACGGGAATTTTTCGAGGAATTCTTTTGCTTTGCTATCCATATCTCAAGGATATTTAGTCTCTTAAATGACTCGGGTTTCGCGCTAAATAAACCACCATGGCAACTTTGAACTCAAGCATACCCACAGCAAACTTAAACTACGCTGGTGCCGGCAACGGTCCCAGCCTCACCAGACATGTAGCATCTTACACTGATCGTAGAGTCATTTGGTTCAAAGGTGTAGACAATCTACTTGACATCACAGTATCCGGAAGCGATCGCAGACCCGTGAGTCTACTCAACAAAGAACTGACCTTGACCATGTGGGATCGAATGACCGGCACTACAATTTTTCGACGTAGGGCAATGGCAACTGTGGCAGAAAATGGTCAAGCACGTTTAACTGTGTATGCTAGAGACCTAATGACCTTGCCCTCAGGCATTTACCAACTTGGTGCTACTTTTGTTGATGGCAACGGACTAGAAACAGCATTGACCTGGAATCGTGCTCAACAGGCTGTGTTTGATGTGGAAGTCAAAGACGCTGTGGTGCCTACCAATAGAACCACCATCGAAATTGACAACTGGATACTGGTCGACGGACGGTATGTGAGTTCCGCAGTAAACGGTCCAAATTTCTATCGCAAAGACACCACCTTGTTCACTGTGGCATTGTATGCCAGCAACTACTCGGGCCGTGTCATTGTGCAAGGCACACTTGATGAAGTAGTGACAGGCTCAACTTTATGGGCTAATCTCAAACCACAGGACTACACCACTGCCAATCTAGACCTAGCAGGCTACACCGGCATTGATCCATACAACTACTATGGCGGTGTTCGTTGGCTAAGAACCCTTCGTGCTGATAATCCAAGCAACGCTGGAACACTTGACAAAATCCTAATTAGAGTGTAATATACACTCTATGAGTCTGGTTGAAAACCTTTTAAAAGCGCACCTACCTCCTATGCGGTCAAATCCGCAGGGCTGGTTGACCATGAACTGCCCCATGTGTGTTCACAATGGGCAATCAAGGCCCGATACTAGACATCGTGGTGGCCTCAAGTTTGAAGGCGATCGTGTAGGCTACCACTGTTTCAATTGCAACTACACCACAGGCTGGCGCCCGGGTTCTAGACTAGGATTTAAACTCATCAAGTTGATGCGAACTTTGGGCATTGACGAAGGTGAGATACAACGAGTAAAAATACAACTCTGGGATCAAGTAGAAGAAGACATAAATCCAGAGCCAGCAGTATTCCAAGTAACTTGGCCCAGTATAGAGTTTCCGTGGCCAGTCACTGATGATATCTCAGACTCTGCACAGGCTTATCTTGCTCAACGACATGTGTTGGGACTGACCACATTTCTACAGACTACCACCAAAGTATTGGGCATGGAGAATCGTGTTATACTGCCTTATACCTATGGTGATACTGTGGTGGGCTATCAAGCAAGATGGATTGGCACACCACCAGATCGTAGAACACCCAAGATGATCAGTCACAGGCCAGCCGGCTATGTGTTCAACCTGGACTCACAAAATAGAAAAAGAAAATACACAGTGGTAGTTGAAGGTGAGTATGATGCACTTGGCATTGGTGGTGTTGCTGTAATGACCAACAGCATCAATCCTGAGCAGGCCAAAGTCATTGAAGACCTAGACACAGAACCAGTGGTTGTTGCTGACAGAGACTCTGCTGGTCGAGGACTTCTTGAACAAGCGGCCGCATTGGGCTGGAGTGCTAGTTTTCCAGACTGGCCTGAGGACATCAAAGATGCCAATGATGCTGTGCAACAATTTGGTAGAATTGTCACGCTACAAAGTATATTATCGGCAATTGAGTCCAACCCATTGAAGATTAAATTACTAGCAAGGCGGTGGTGTGTATAAAGTTAGAGTGGACTGGAAACAGGGTCAAGATACCACTGAGTGGTGGGACAAAACTTGTATCTGGGTCATTGAAGAATTTGGCCTGCCTGGCGGATGTTATAAAACGGAATTGACAGAAAATTATATGATTTTTAACTTTGACAACAAAGAAGATGCCGCAGTGATGATGTTGCGGTGGGGAAAAGACTGATGGCTGACGATATCAAAGAGTATGGATTTGAACTACAAAAACTGTTCTTGGAGTTTTTGGTCAGTAACAGAGACTTAGCGGCCAGATGCCAGAACATCCTTGATGCGGAACACTTTGACCGCAGATTGAGGTCAACCGCAGAATTCTTAAAAACTTATATGGTTGATCAAGGTAACATTCCAGACGTGGCACAAATTTCTGCCACTTGCGGCATTGAGTTGTCCAACTTAGAAGATCGTGCAACTGAACATAGCAAATGGTTCTTGGAAGAGTTTGAAGGCTTTGCCAGGCACAAGGCTTTAGAAAAGGCCATCCTCAGTAGTGCTGACATGCTGGAAAAGCATCAGTATGGTTCGGTAGAAAAACTGATCAAGGATGCTGTGCAAATTGGTTTGCCTAAAACATTTGGCACAGACTATTTTGCAGATCCCAAAGGTCGACTAGAACGACTCAAAGACAGCAACGGACAAATCTCCACAGGCTGGCGCACATTAGACGACAAACTCTATGGCGGATTCAATCGCGGTGAACTCAATATTTTTGCAGGTGCATCTGGTGCAGGTAAAAGTTTGTTCTTGCAGAATTTGGCCTTGAACTGGAGTTGTGCAGGACTCAACGTTGTTTATTTTAGTCTTGAGTTGGCTGAAGGCCTATGCGCCATGCGTATGGATGCCATGCTGTCAGAAACTGCCACTAGAGAAGTGTTTAAGAAATTACAAGATGTAGACTTAAAAGTCAGAATGGCAGGCAAAAAGTCTGGCGTGTTGCAGATTGTGCAATTGCCCAACGGTGTAACTCCCAATGACTTGATGGCTTGGATCAAAGAATTTCAAACACAGCGTAAGATCAAAATTGATGCTATCCTAGTGGACTATCTGGACTTGATGATGCCGGCAGGGCAAAAGATTTCGGTAGCAGATCTGTTTATCAAGGACAAAATTGTATCTGAAGAATTGCGTAACATGGTGGTCAGTGAGCAACTGTTGTTGGCCACAGCATCGCAGTTGAATCGTAGTGCTGTGGAAAGTGTGGAATTTGACCACTCAATGATTGCTGGTGGGTTGAGTAAGATTCAAACAGCAGACAACGTGTTTGGTATCTACTCTACTCCTACCATGCGCGAACGTTGCCGTGTGCAAATCCAGTTCATGAAAACTCGTAGTTCCAGTGCAGTGGGTCAAAAACTGGATCTAGAGTTTAATCCATCTACACTCAGAATTTCAGATCTTGCTGACAATGCTGAACCAACTACATCCAGTGCATCTGAGGTGTTTAACAAGATACGCAAGGGCACTACTTTGATAGATCCTGAAACTGGAGAGATCAAAGAAAAGCCCCAAGCAGTTCCAGTGACTTCAAATATCAACAGGGACAAACTTAGGGCTATGGGTTTAACTCGAGATGCTTAAGGTTTGTTAATTTCCAAATTGGGATTGACATCAGCGGCCATGTCAGCATTATCATGTGACGTGTTAAAATCAGCAATGTCCTTGCGTAAGCGAGAAATCAGTGCGTTGTCGCCAGCAATAATGTCAGCCATACTCATGAAAGCCACAGTGATCAATTTTGCTTCGCCTGTGGTTACAGGTGTGCCAGAGCGCATTTTGTTCAAAACCTGGACAAAGCGTCCTTGCATTTCGTCACTGACCAAAGGCCTAAGAGCAATTTTTAAACGGTTGAGTTCTGTGGAATCAATTTCATGTTCAGGCTCACCGGTAACCGGGTCATCTTTTTCGGTGATTTCTGAGTCAATTGCTGACAGTCTATTAGCAAGGTCTCGAATTTGTTGTGCAGTTGGTGATAATTGCATTTTATACAATCTCCTTATAGGGCTATTTACCATAAATAGACTTAATCATGCAGAAACAAACTCGTAGTATCCTAGATGAAATTACCATGCTTGTGCCACAGCGCGACAAGCACCTATTGGTTGAAAGTTTGGCCACACAGGCCATTGCCCGGGTAATCAATCTAGTAAAAATTATTGAAACCAGTTATCCAAAGCACCAGGCCGATGATCTAGTCCGTAGACTACAACTGGCCATTAAAAACAGCGATCCTGCCAAGTTCGCCCGTGGTGTCAGATCCATTAAAGAGAGCGAAGAAAAATGAAAGTAAAAGAACTCCAAGAAGGCCTTTTGGACAACGTTATGGACAAAATCCAGACCATGGCCGGCGGCGATGGAATCACCGGATTCATCCGTAGCCTTAAGGGTAGCAATTCAAGGCTTGACCTAGTTATTGACACCATTGCCAATCAAGTAAACCGCTTGATCAAATCAGGCGGACAAACCAATCTAGGAACAGGTAGAACTGACGGTGACAAAGAGGCTCCAGGCGGTGAAATTTTAGAGCAAATTCCGCTTAATAAAATAATTATGGCCGCATTTACTGTTGCCGCCAATCTAAGCAAGACAGGATCAGACATTGGCGAAGTAACTCGCGATCAATTGATCACACATTTAAAATCACATCAACGAGATATTCTTGCTGGTGTAAACGTTCATGCCAAACAGCAATGGCGTGCCAGTGACGTTGTCAAGTTAATAATGACTTACATCACCAGCAAGACAGCACCAGACCAGATCAAAGGCCTAAGTCAAGAAGGTCACGTGGATGCTGTATCAACTGTGGCCGCAGTGACTCTACTAGACTGGGAATTCCGTGAAATGGTAGGCATGGGCACAGGACTTGATGCACCAGAAGACTTTAAGTTTGACGATGCAACCATTGACGCATTCAAGAAAGACGGTAATAAAATCAATGCGGCATTGTTTACACCTGGCAGTGAACTCCACACAAGCCTAGAAGCCAACAGCGAATTTAAAGAAAACATGCAACGTCTTGTATTAGACATTGTTGAAACCGTGCAGAAGAAATATGTAAACTTACCTACTCCACAATTGCAGGCTCTAGTAGGAAAGCCAGTCAACATTGTTGACCCAAATAAAATACAAGCAAGTTTAGTTGGTCACTTGGATCTTGCCAAGAAGCCACCTGAATACAGAACTGCGATTACCGACTTTGTCAAGTCCAATACCATATCATTGAATGCCTTTGTTGGCAAGTGGATTGCATTGGCCGCCAGCGAAAGATCTACACGTGGTGAAGATGCCAGCGATGTGGCCTTTAGTCACTTGCACGACTGGGCTAAAGAAGCCATGGGATTGTTGGATGCGTTTAAGCCTACCAAACCAAACCCCAAAGACAAACCTAAACCAGGTGAGCCTGCTCCTGCTGGCACCGATGACGAAAGACGCCATCAAGCCGCACATAATGCCGCGGCCGCTGCCAGTGCTAAATTACCTCGCACCTCTGGTGAGACTGATGAAGCCTATGCCACACGTCGAGGACAGGAATATGAAAATGCCATGAAGGCCTATTTTGACAGCCACCCTTTGCCATGAAAATCACCGAAGTAATCAGCAACAACAAGCCGGCCCTGTTTGAAGCCAAAGCCAGGATTGACCATCCTGAAGATATTCTCTTTGACGAAAACGGTCTCAATGGTGCTCGACGAGCATTACAAGCCATTGAACATGCAATTGACAATCATCACATTGTCACAACAATCAAGTGGGATGGTTCACCAGCAGTTATTTTTGGCTGGTTAGACAAGAACACTTTCATTGTCACTGACAAAGCAGGTATTGGTGCCAAAAAATACAACGGTAGACCTACTACAGCCGATGAACTAAGTTCAATGATTTACAATCGTCGTCCTGAGCAACAAGGTCGTGCTGAATATGCCGCTAAATTTGCCGGCATTTATGAATTACTACAAGCCATCACTCCCAAACGTAGTGTAGGTAAAATGTTCCAAGGCGACATGTTGTGGATGACACCAGCAGAACTGCAAGTTGATGATAGCAAGATCAGTTTTAAACCCAACAAGATCAACTACAAGTTTGATTTGGCACAAGAAATTGGTGCTAAGATTAAACGCAGTCACGCCGGTGTGGCCATACACGGAGTGTATGATTCTGCAGACTCTGCCGCAGATGCATTTGCAGAACCAACACCCACCACCCCTGAACTAAACAATATTTCCAGTAGTTCCAAAATGATTGTGTTTGGACCAGAAACCAAACTTGATGATACTGTTAAACTAAAAAAGCCCAAGGCAGAAATTGAATCAGTGAGAAACATGTTGGCCAGTGCGCCAGCACAACAGATTGATGATATGCTGGATCCTTTTAACATTGGTGCTCTCAAGATTGCCAACTTGCCAGATTTGTTTAAGAGTTTTATCACAGCCAAAGCCCGTGGTGGTCAGCAGATTGAAGCCGGCGCATCACGCGAGTTTATGGATTGGATTAAAGGTCCTGCAGGCCTAACAGCCAAGAAACAAGAAAATATCATCACACACTTGCAACAGTATAAAAAAGCCTATGATACCACTTGGAAGATCATAGTGTTAATGTCTGAACTCAAACACGACATCAAAGATCAATTGGATGCACACATAGCCAAGCATCCTGATGGTGTTAGAACTGATGGAGGCCATGAAGGCTATGTGTCAGCAACACCACATGGCAAGATTAAATTTGTAAATAGACCCGCATTCATGGGCAAAGGCATATAATGGAAAACCAAGAAGAATACAGTTTTATCAGAGAGAACTGCAACGAAAGTCGCATGTTCCGCAACAACTATCTGTCTTCAATGACTTTGAGAGATGCAGTAGACAGCGCATTCTTGAGTTTGTTGACTCTGTATGTGTTCAATAAGGAATTTGAAACCGCACCTTTTGCACAGGCATACGCTCGTAAAACAATGATGTTTGGTGGCTTTCGTGAGCCACGTGTTGTTGGCACAGATCTTTATCAAGCCCTGCATATTGCCACTAACCCCACAGGAAAGACTGCAAAGAAACTCAACGGCCTGGAACAAAATGCTGTGCTGGGCACAAGACTGCACGTCAAAGAAAAAATGGCCAAGGACTTTTTGCGAGGACTGGCCAATGGCACATTGGATCGTGCCACTGCCATCAGACTGATGTTTAGATTAGAACCACAGATGGGCATTGATGTTTCCAACTACAAGAGCATGCGTCGATTGATCACCGATTGGGAAAATTTAACCACTTTTCAAAAGCAAGTGTGTGTTACTCGACTGTTACAGTATTATCGCACACGAGCACGTCGCAGTGATCTTTATCCAATGTTGGAAACATTGGCCAAAGGCAAAGGATGGGAACTTGACCACGTGGACAATGCTGAAGCGGCCATGCTTGGTGCTGGTGCCGCAGTGGCTGGAACAAGTTCAGGTAAAGGCTTTTTAAGTTCCATTGCCAAAGTGGCCGCCGCTGGCGCCATCGGCTACGGGTTGGCCAAAGCAATTACCACCCCAACAAAACTCATACCCTAATGTCAGAAAAGAAGAGTTGGACAATTCCCGGCGCACATTTTGGAGGGGATCCAGAATTCTTCACAGCCTGGACATTGTTTGACATTGGGCTTGATTCCAGCGAAAGCCGCGACAACTTGCACATATTGATTGATCTAGTGAGCATGCGAGGGCAACCTATTTTGTCTGGAGTTGACATGGTCACAGATCAAGACATCACTGATGGATTCTTTGGTAAAAATTACAGCGGTCGTCAAACTATTTGGTCCTACAAGTGGATCGTAGACAAAGTGGGTCTAATGAACGAACAAACATTGATTTCAGAAGCCAATGGATTACCCATGCAGACAGGACTCCATGAAACTGCCAAGTTGAAACCCAAGATCATCACCTCTGGTCCAGATGCCAACACCTTTTTTATCCGCCATGAGTCACTGTAATTTGGCTAAATAAAGTCAAATAACCCAAAGTAACACCACAACTCACCCTGGCTCAATTTAAGGCACCATATATCAAACACAAAACTTAGTGGACAGGAGTCTGCTTTTTTGTATGGAAAAAAATATAATGGTTAGAAAAATCGCTGACGGTGAGAATAAAGACCTCAACCTACACGTCGAACTCTGTGCTGAGCGTTACAATAGGTTAGAAGAAAAATTGGTAGCAGTGGAAATGCGTCTTGACCACTTGCATCAGGATTTTAATGCTTTCAAGCACTCATCCGACGCCAATTTCAAAGAAGTAAAAAACTTGATAGGTGAATCCAAAGACCGCAGATTCAATGTAATGGTAACATCCACTGCCACAGTTATTGTGGCGTTGTTGGGTATGTTAGGTTATATCCTAATTCATTTATCTAAGTAAAAATCACAATGAAGTTAATTGTCGAAGCAAAGATTGTTTGGGCTCGTAGAGGCAAAAAAATTGCCAGAAAAGTAAGATGCACCACTGGCCGCAGAAAAGGGCGTGTGGTTAGTGCCGCCAGCAGTTGTAGCCGAAAAGTCGACATTAAAAAACGTATCGTTTTACGCAGAACCAAAGCCCGTATGGGTGCTAGGATTAAAATTAAGACCAAACGAACCAAACGATTTAACCCACTGTCTAGAAGAGTGGCCCGTCTTAATAAAAAACGACGCTAAATAAATCCAGATCGGAGATAACATGAAATTCCAAGACATTTCAACAATTACCACACCCGCTGAAGCCGCTAGACGGGCCCTGCGTAAGCAGAGCATTGTCATTGATGAAAGCATGGGTGGTCGCAAATTGCGTGAGCAATTGGCCATCGTTGCTAAAGAAATTGACAGCCTGGCCAGCCGCGGCGGAGTAGCATATACTCGTGCAATTTTGCACAAAGAGATCTATGAAGATCTAGCCAACGTTGATGCAATTCTACATGAAGCAGAGTTAGACGATGCTGATCTAGAACAAGCAGAAGTAGTATTGGCTACTCAGAGCATGAGTAAAGAATTCCAAGATATGATCGAAGACGTAGCAGACATGCTGGGTAGTGATCTTATCACATTGGTAGACCAGATCAAAGCCAAATTTGGTGATGGTGAAGGTGAACAGTTTGGTTCAACAATCAAAACTGCCATTGAAACTGCAATGGACACACTGACACAAACCAAAGACAGCATTGATGGTGCTATCAAAGCGTTGACTAATCCAACAGCCGCACCCACCGCAGATTTAGGTGATTTGGGTGCTGACAGCGAAGAACCCGCTCCTGTGTTTCCTAGCAGTTCAGGCCCTGAATCAGAGCCTACCGGACGGGAGATTAAGAGTGACGCTGAGTGAACTTAGTCGAATAGACACTGATTTTGCCAACGCCGTTAAAATGTTAGTTGTTAAGGCTCACATGGACGGCAAGGCAAATTTACCAATGGCTGAACTTGTTGGTATGTTGTCTAGACTAGGCTATTCTGCACAGGGACAAGAATCAAGTATTAGAGACTTTATTGTTGGTTTGAAAAACAAAAACTCCGATCTGGTTTCAGACGTCAATGATAAAGAAGTTATGTTAACTACTATTCCTACCGGTGTAGAAGATTCTGAATCAAATGCAAATAAAGTCAAAGACATGGCCATTGACCAGGCCAGAAAGGCACTAGGACTATGAGTCGCGTAATGTTAACAGCCTCAGAGGCTCGTGCTAAGGCACTCAATGATCTTGCTGTGTTGCGAGAAATTCGAGACCTTGAAGAAGAAATTTTATTGGCCACTGCTGACGGTGCAGTTGATGTTACAGTAACATCAACAACTACCATGGCCAAGAATCTCAGTGACACAGGTTATGCCCTGGCCACTGAATATTTTGACGTATGGACAGGCGCCAGAAATGATCGTCAAAAATACTTGCAAATGGAAAAAATAGTAACCTATTTTTCAGACCTAGGTTATACTATTGATCGCAGAACCAACGCCACTACCAATACAACCTTTTCTTGGATCATTGCTTGGTAATTGATTGACATTTATTATACTCGCGTGTATAATGAATAGCAATGCATACCTATAATCCAAAATTTAATTATAAAAAACTCAACCGAATTGATGGTGCCAGTCGTTTATACGAAACACCTGATGGTTCGCGTGTGCCTAGCGTCACTACAGTTTTAGACAAAACCAAAAGTGAAGAAAAGCGACAGGCTCTAGCCAATTGGCGTCGCCGTGTTGGCGAAACCAAAGCCCAAGAAATCACCACCGAAGCCGCTAGCCGCGGCACTAGGATGCACAAATGGTTAGAAAATTTTGTGCTGACGGGTGTCACTGGTGAACCAGGATCCAATCCTTACAGTCAACAAAGCCACCAAATGGCACAGACTATCATCAATCAAGGTATAGTGAACTGTAACGAAGTCTGGGGCACTGAAGTTCAGTTATATTTTCCTGGCCTGTATGCAGGAACCACTGACCTAGTAGGAGTCCACAATGGTAATGAGGCCATCATGGATCATAAGCAAACCAACAAACTCAAGAAGCGTGAGTGGATTGAGGATTACTTTGTGCAGACTGCCGCATACGCACTAGCACACAACGAAGTATGGGGAACCGCAATCCGTAAGGGCGTGATTTTCATGTGCTCAGCAGACAACATTTACCAAGAGTTTATCATTGAAGGCACGGAGTTTGACCATTATACTGAACTGTGGTTACAACGTTTAGAACAGTATTACCAATTAAAATAAATAGGTATTGATGCAACACGATATGGAGCATTGGTTTACTGACAATCAGTCTAGATTATTGTCTTGGCGTGATTGGCGTCAACAGTTAAACCAATCCAACAACATTGACGCCTTGAGTGAAATTGCGAGATGGTGGAAGTTTGTTCCACTGGTAAACAAGGTGGTAGATCCTTGGCGCGAAGAAACTTGGCCTAATCCTTGGGAACTGGTAGGACACGGAGAGTTCTGCAGTTCTGCACAAGGTCTAGGCATATTCTATACTTTGGTATTGATGGGCATAGACTGCGACTTGGTTTTGGTTCAACTACAGGATAATCCTGAAACCAAGTTATTGGTCTTAACACCTGACAAAAAAGTGTTAAATTACTACGATGGCGAGGTCATTGATATAGATTCAACTAGGATGCAGATGCTTCGCATATGGCACCCTAGCGACCTTACTAGACTGGTTAAAGTGTAAACATATTGTGCCAGTGACCCAGGTTAAGTAATCTATCTTTAACAAGGGGCCAACAGTGAACAACCTATTAGCAGAAAACGAAAAAACAATGCAACCCACAATTAGTGTAGTAAAACGAGACGGTAGACGAGCGCCCCTAGACATCAACAAGATTCACATAATGGTTGAAGAAGCCTGCGAAGGCCTTGCTGGTGTTTCTGTCAGCCAAATTGAAATGAATGCGGATCTACAGTTCCGTGATGGCATCACCACAGCCGAAATCCAAGAGATTCTTATTCGTAGTGCCAGCGATTTGATCAGTTTGGAAAAGCCCAATTATCAGTTTGCGGCCGCCAGACTCTTGCTCTACGGGCTACGCAAAGATGTGTTTGGTCAGTTTGATTACATTCCTCTATCTAATTTGGTCGCCAAGAATGTTGAGCGTGGAGTATATGATGCTGAAGTTATAAACTACTATACCGAAGATGAATGGCGCCAATTGGATGTGTGGATCAACCATCACAGAGACCTAGACTTTACCTATGCAGGTATCCGTCAGGTTGTTGACAAGTATCTGGTGCAGGATCGTAGCAATGGTCGTATCTTTGAAACACCACAATACATGTATATGTTGATTGCCGCTACTCTATTTGCACAGTATCCAAACGATACTCGCATGAGTTATGTTCGCAAATACTACGACGCCATTTCTACTTTCAAGATCAATATTCCTACGCCTGTGATGTCGGGTGTCCGCACACCAATTCGACAGTTTGCCAGTTGCGTTCTTGTAGATGTCGACGACACACTTCCTTCAATCTTCAACAGCAGTTCTGCCGTTGGCTACTACATTGCTCAACGTGCAGGCATTGGCTTGAATGTGGGTCGTATTCGTGCCATTGGATCTAAGATTCGTGGCGGTGAAGTAGCACACACAGGTGTTATTCCCTTTCTCAAAGTCTTTGAAAGTGTAGTTCGTAGTTGCACACAAAACGGTGTGCGTGGCGGCTCTGCCACTGTTCACTTTCCAATTTGGCACAGAGAAATTGAAGACATTCTGGTGCTAAAGAACAACAAAGGCACCGAAGACAATCGTGTGCGTAAACTAGATTACTCAATTCAAATTTCTAAATTGTTTTACGAACGTCTCCTGGCCGGAGCCAACATCACCTTATTCTCACCCCACGACACTCCTGGACTATACGAAGCCTTTGGCAACAACGATCAATTTGACGAACTCTACCTTCGCTATGAAAACGACAATACTATTTCCAAGAAGACAGTTCCGGCCATGGAGTTGTTTACTAACCTGTTAAAAGAACGTGCAGAAACTGGTCGCATCTACATCATGAACATCGACCACTGCAACAGCCACAGCAGTTTCCAAGATTCCGTGAAGATGAGCAATCTCTGCCAAGAGATTACACTACCTACAGATCCAATCCAAACACTTGATGACAGCAAAGGTGAAATTGCTCTTTGCATCCTGTCTGCTATCAATGTAGGTAATTTGCGCGAACTAGATGACCTCAAGAATCTATGTGACCTTACAGTTCGTGCCTTGGACGAGATCATTGACTATCAGCGTTATCCTGTGATTGCCGCAGAATTGTCTACCAAAGCACGTCGTAGTCTTGGCATTGGCTATATTGGCCTAGCACACTACCTTGCCAAGAAGAACCTACACTACCGTGATGTAGAAGCCTCACAGGCAGTGAATCGTTTGACAGAAGCATTTCAGTATTACTTGATTCGCGCCAGTGTTCAATTGGCTCAAGAAAAAGGTCGTTGTTCAGCATTTGACAGAACCAAGTATGCACAGGGTATTTTGCCTGTGCATACCTATAAGCATGATGTTGACGAATTCCTGGGAACAGATCTACACTATGACTGGGAAGCACTACGCAAGGAAGTCTTGGCGCACGGCATGCGCCACAGCACACTATCAGCACAGATGCCTAGTGAGTCTAGTAGTGTGGTTTCAAACGAAACCAACGGCATTGAGCCTCCACGTGCATACATGAGCACCAAGAAATCCAAGAAGGGTCCACTCAAGCAGATCGTTCCACAGTATGGTAGTCTCAAAAATGCCTACACATTCCTTTGGGATGAAGGAGTCAATGAAGGCTACATTCGTATTGTATCGGCCATGCAAAAGTATTTTGATCAAGCCATATCAGGCAATTGGAGTTACAATCCCAAACACTATGAAAATGGTGAAGTGCCAATGAGTGTGATGTTCAAAGACTTGCTCACTACCTACAAGTATGGTTGGAAGACTTCATACTACCACAACACCTATGATGCCAAAGGTGAAGACGAAGACAACATCGTAGCCGCCAGTATGATGGTTCAGCCTGTAGTTCCTCAACCAGCCGACAACGCAGAAGCCTGCGAAGCCTGCACCATTTAAAAAGAAAAACTCATGACTGCTACTGTATTCAATCAACTCAAAGTCGACTTCACTAAACAACCTATGTTCTTTGGAGAGGCTCTAAATGCCCAAAGATTTGACACCTTCAAGTATCCTGTGTTTGATAAACTAACACAGACACAGTTGGGCTATTTCTGGCGTCCTGAAGAAGTATCATTACAAAAGGATCGCAGTGACTATCTTGACTTCCGTGAAGAACAAAAGTTTATCTTCACTTCCAATCTCAAGTATCAGATTCTTTTAGACTCTGTGCAAGGTCGCGGTCCTGCCATGGCCTTCATGCCTTACTGCTCATTGCCTGAGTTGGAAGGTTGCATGAACACCTGGCAATTCTTTGAAACTATCCACAGTCGCAGTTATACTCACATCATCAAGAACGTATATTCAAATCCCTCAGAAGTGTTTGACACAATCCTCGACGATGAAAAGATTGTGGCTCGTGCCAAGAGTGTGACTCGCGCATATGATGACTTCATTGGAGCCGCACAAAAATACGAAGTCACAGGCAAAGGCAATATCCGAGACATCAAGAAGAAACTGTTCCTTGCTATGGTCAATGTCAATGCACTTGAAGCACTTCGTTTTTATGTTTCATTTGCCTGCTCATTTGCCTTTGGCGAGTTGAAAAAGATGGAAGGCTCGGCCAAGATTATTAGCCTGATTGCCAGAGATGAAAGTCAGCACCTCAGCATTACCAGCCACATTATCAAGAATTGGCAACGCGGTGATGATCCTGAGATGACTGAAATTGTCAACGAAAACTCCCATATGATTGGCGAAATATATGATACGGTGGTCGACGAAGAAAAAGAGTGGGCTAATTACTTGTTCAGCCACGGAGCCATTGTGGGTCTAAACGAAAAGTTGTTGCACAAGTTTATTGAGCACATTGCCAACAAACGCCTTAAGGGTCTAGGTCAAGAAGCCCGCTATGAACAAAGTGCCAACGATAATCCGTTGCCTTGGACACAACACTGGCTCAGTTCAAAGGGTCTGCAGGTAGCACCACAAGAAACTGAGATTGAAAGTTATGTGATTGGTGGTATCAAACAAGACGTAAGCAAAGACACCTTTGCTGGCTTTAAACTATAAAGGATAGTGATGTTAATTTCGATACCTTACAAAGAAGGCGATGTAGTATCAATCAAACTCAGTAACGGCGAGGAAGTTATTGCAAGATACCTAGGCGAAGAATCAGGTAAGGTCATTATTGATCGTCCTGTTGTTCTGCAAGTGGGTCCTAAGGGTGCTCCTGCATTGATGCCTTATTTTATGACTGTAACTCCTGATTCAACCAAGAATATCAAACTCAATGCTAATTTGGTAGTAATGATTGCATCTACGGACAAGCCGCTGGCTGATCAATACACATCTGCACTCAGTGGCATTCAAGTAACACCCTCAGGCTTTCAGTTATGACAAGACCTGTCCATAGATTGGGTGACCTCAGCGATGATGATGGTGAAATTACAGAAGTAATTCAAACTACTGTATTTGCCAACAACTTGCCTGTGTCTGTGGATGGTAGTATCATTGAAGATCCTTTCGGTGCTGACCTAACAGCCAATGGATGCTTAACTGTTTATATAGAAGGCATACCAGTAAATCGTCAGGGAGACGAAGACGAGTTTGGTAGTGTTAGAGCCGCCGGTAGCCCTAATGTATTTGTTGGAGATACCAATGTGGGCGGTGGCTCTGCTCCTGGTGCTGTGGCAGGACAAGGTGATGGAGCAGGTGCAGGCAACAATAGCGACGCCAGCGTTACACCTCCAACATCTGTTATTGGACCACCAAACATTAGTCAAGAAACAATGGCGGCCGCATCGGTGGCTCTAGGCAGAGCAGTAACATCCGCCGTATTGGATCTTGGTGTTGCTGGTAGATACTCGTCACTGCCGTTTGTGTCCAATGCCACCACTGTAGCCGCCGCCATTCCAGCAACCGCGGCATTTACTGTATCAACCGCCCCTAACTTTAATTTCACTGAACAAGATGCTAAAAATCTTCATGCAAATTATTTAGATAGAATATTAAATGCACCAGCCATGAAAGAAAAATATCCACCATGGCCTAGATTACCTTTTGGAGTAGACAATGCCTGAAACTAATAATGAATTTGATGCCGATCAGCAACTAAAAGAATTCGAAGACAATATGCCACCTTGGGTATTGGAAGTTAACCGCTCCAGAACCCAAGCACAAAATGACTTGATGGCTATTGTTGGCGCATCTAATCTTGGGCCTATAACAAGAGCCCAGGCACACGAACGTCTTTATTACCCTACCGGTGACACAGAGCAAGAACTTGCTCTGTCATACGGCTACAATCTTCGATTTAATGGATTTGGCTTTGCTGGTTATGTCCAGGGTCCGTTGTTAATTGGTGGTAGCCGTGGTCAACAACTAGCACAAACTCGCGGAAGTTACGATATATCCACAGGCTTATTAACCAGCGATACTCTCGAGTGTGCAACACTTTATAGCAAGCATTTATGCAGTTATGTTGAGTATGATCTTGGTATGGTGATTGTTAAAGTCACAGATCCTGGAACCCCTGAGGCAGTCATGGAATTGGTTGAAAGAAATGATGAAGATGAAGAATAAAAATAGGTTCATAACAAATAAATAGCCCTTGAGAGGGCTATTTTTACATGTGCGATAAACCAGTAGAAGGCCGCGGCGGTGTAGCAGTTACACCCAGCGGATTAAAATATTATCTAGATACACCAGCAGGCCATCAGGCGGCCAAAGCCGATATGCAGGCGTCCATGGGCCCCGGCAGTGCAGAAGGCACAGCACCCGCACCGCCACAAGCACAACCTTCTCCACCCGAAGGCTGTGAGAACTATGAAGATTCTATGTGGGACAAACCCTGTAGCAAATACTTTAAATTTTCTCAGATGAAGTATAAGCCGGTGGCCAATCCTGACGCCAACTTGTCAGTGACTCAAATTGCCTGTAACTGGCAAAAAATTTGTCAGAATGTATTGGACCCATTGATCGACGCAGGTTTTAAAATTACCATTAGTTCAGGATATAGAACACCTGCGTTTGATAGATCGTTGGGTGCTAAAAACACCATTGGTGATCACCCATGTGGCCGTGCAACAGACCTTCAAATTTTAGGACAAGGTGATCCTTCAGAAAAAGCCAAAGACTTGTTTAAGTATATTGGCAAAAACAATGTGGGACCGTTTAGTCAATTGATTTATGAAGGACGTTGGGTTCATGTGGCATTGGGAGGCAACAGTCCAGCCGGTGTTTCTGTGTTGGTTGCAAGAACCGGTGCCGCTCCTTATCAACAGGTTGGCGGTCGTGCAGGTCCCAGTTTGCCACCTGATCTCAAGTGGGCATAAGTAAAGCACTATGGCAAGTATACCTGTTATTCCTGGCGTCAAAGTCGCTACCAAAGGCATTTTAAATAAACCAATCAAAGATATCATTTGTGCTATTTTGTTTGGCGGTATTGATAACATGCTCAAAGGCAACCTCCTTTGTATTGAGGCCAACCTCAATGAGATTCTAGAAGATCAAGGACTGGCCAATCTAACAGACCTTAAAGATGCTCTAAAAGAATTACGCGATGAAGTAAAAGCATTCCAGGATCATTTGGGAGTTGGCGAAGTATTAAAGCGAGTCAACGGTGCTGTTGCCGATTTACAAAAAATGTTGTCATTGGGCGGCATGTGTCCGGTGCCAATGAAGGCACCAAAAATACCTGATGTTCTAGGCCAAGTAACCAACAGCATGTTTGGTGCGGCCAACTCAATTCTCAATGACCTTGGAAAACTTGCCAAGCCTCAACTGTGTTTGGATGCTCAGGGTGGTATCAACACTGGCTCCTATAAACCAGATAGTATCTTGGGCTCACTGAGTCGCAAACTTGGCAACCTAGGCGAAATACCCGGTAACACAATTGAACAGTTTACTAACCGTATCAAAGGTGTAAGCAAGGCCATCAAGAAACAAATCAACAGAGAATTGTTTCCAGACTTTAAACACAAGCACAATCTTAGAACAGGAAAAACCTATGTTCCTGGAGAACCAGCCACAGCATACGCGGCCATGCCACCAGCGGCGGCACTTGCGGCCATGGAAGTTTCAGCCAGCGATTATCCGCCACCTGATTCTCCAAGAATGGCTGATGCCATTGAGCAAGCACAAAAAATAGTTTCATCGGTCAATCAAACAGCCAGTTATCCTGTCAAAGTTGATGGTATCACACATGAAAATATTTGGCCAGCAACACTGGGCCCCGAACTATATGCATTGGCAATTCAAGCATTGACACCTGCTGATCCAACGTTTGTCAGACAAGAACCTGTGTATGACTATTGCGGAAGGTTAGTTGGCTACGAAGAAAATGTTATCTTAGGAGACAGAAGCGCCGATGGTGGCGATCCGTTTGAAGGAGCAGATGCCAATCCACCTGATGTTAATTTTACTATACTATGGGTCAACGGCATTGATGAAGATCCCACCCGCATTGGCTGGGCAGTGGAAGGCAATGTCAGTGAGCAGTTGATTGGACCCCTAGGTGCTAAAAAGAAAACCACAGCACTAAACCTCAATCCTGAGATTACACTCTATCGCGGGCGTAGTCATTTGTTCAGTCTGCCGCCAGGACAGCAACAAGAATTTTACATCTATGAAGTTTTGTTAGGACCTGCAGGAACTGATGGTATTAGACGCCCATTGCTGGATAACAATGGCAAGCCCACAGTTATTGGTTCGTTTAACAAAGGTTTATCAAGATTTGAGACCAATGAATTTCTAGCAGAAGCCAATGGACGCGACGAAACCAACACACCTTGGATTGACACATCGTTGCCTGAAGAAGAAAGAAACACAGGTCCAGAACCCGAAGCATGGAAACGCAATGATCTTTTCCCCAATGGCATGACGTTAATGGTCACTGTGGGCGGCGGCTCAGTAGATGCTGGTGGATTTTTTATCGAAGAAGTATGGCCCGATTATATTGCCTATGGCAACAAGGATAAAACACAAATTGGATTGATCAAGTTAATTTGATCTTGACACAGACGACAAGATCAAGTAATATGCAAATGTCCGGACAAGGAGGACACAAATGAAAAAGTTAATTTTAGCAGTAGCGTTGACGTTGGTTGGATCAAGTGCTTGGGCCCATGATAGGCATCACCGTCATCATCACCGCCCGCATGTTCAGCACCACCACCATCATCACAATCATTACCGTTGGGTAGCACCAGTAATCATTGGCGGCGCCATTGGCTACGGGCTGTCACAGCCAAGATACTATTCGCCTCCTCCAGTCCATTACGCACCACAACCCAACTATCATTATATGCCACCTGCATATACTTCAGTGCCATATGGATACAGAGAAGAAGTTCGTTTTGATACATATTGCAACTGTGATAGACTAGTATTGGTCAGAGAATAATAAGTAAGTTTATTGCTGTATGAAGCAAAGAGAAAAGTGTTCTGGACGCGGGTTCGACTCCCGCCTGGTCCACCATAAGGAGATTTAAATGATTGTGATTTTGACAGGGGGCGGCAATGAAGAACCCCTTAGTAGAAAAGGTCAGCAGTTACTTGTTTAAGGCATATATTGCCTGGAGCATTATTGCTGACATCATCTTAATCGGAGGGCTAATTGCTCTTTGGTTAGGTGGAATCAAAATCTCTTTATGATGGGCCAGAATCTGGTTTTCGACAGGGCAAAGAGTAACAGAGTGGACAGCACGATAGGCGAAGAACGTAATTCTAGCAAAACAAGTAAACGCAAACGACGTTTCATACGCATTGGCCGCTTGATCGGCTCGCTGAGGTAGGAATACCAATAAACAGAAAATTCCCAAAACCCGCTTCGGCGGGTTTTGTTTTGGTAAACATAGGCCGCAACAGCACAATACATATCTACGTTGACACTATGTCAACATACACACTCACAGGAGAAACAAAATGAGTAACACAACCTCAGCCGGAACTAACGGCTATGTTATCAGACTCGAAGTCTTGAAGATGGCCAAAGAAATGGCCGAACAAGACTATTACTCGAATCGAGACGCACTACGTCAAACTTGGGAAGCCAAGGTAAGTTTTGTCAAAGAAAAGGCATCTACCCTGGGATTTCAAAACGTAGAATTCCCGTCGGAACCAACCTATCCAACTTTCCCAACGCCCGAAGTCATTAAGACCAAGGCCAATGAACTTTATCAGTTCATAACTACCAAGTGATAGGGGCAGGGCCGCATTGCGGCCCTGTTTTCATTTATGCTAGATTCCTTCTCAAAGAAAAACAACATACACGTTGTAATTGATCAAATCAATTACGGTATATTGACCAACTCAAATAGTTTGTCAGTGGCCAATGCTATTGCTAAAGGCATACCCAATGCTTCAATTGGCAACATTTGGCTACCTGAGCGCGGCCACTATTTCAACAACTTTGCCTATGTCAATGACACCAAGATCAACTGCATTGTAGTCAAAAAAGTTTCTTATGCAACTACTCATGGCGATATCAATGCAGGTCGAGCAGTGGAAAATACACCCAATGGCAGATTGTTTGACATCATTGACATGCCTGCCAACGAAATCAACAGTGAATGGTTGGGTCGACGCAGGTTAGCCAACACTAGGTCTTCGTGCTTGCTGTTGCTAGAAAGCAAGATTGAGCGATACCTGGCCCGAGTAAAAACATTCTCTGGCGATGAAATTTTTATTCCTTATATGGACAAAGAACTACGGCTCTGCAACATCGAGCAACAGCACTTTACACCAGCGGTATTGGAGTGGGCCAGCATTGCTGGTTTAACACCTGCTGAGGCTTTTAAGGAATTGACTTATAAAGTTTCTTCGGTGCAGTTATCAGTGACCAGGCTAAATGCTCTTTGGGAAAAATATGTTGACAAAATCAATGCCCTCGCTGACCGCGAAGAAATGATGAACCTAGTTAATTTACAATTGGAAATGGAACTGCGAGCAGGAGTGCAATGAAACTGCTCTATGCTTTTGGTTCATCAATGCGATTTGGCAAGTTCGACAGTCAACAGCCAGATCTTGCAATCATTCAAGAACTTTATAAAATGGACAAAGATGCGTTTTTGGTTGATAGAGCCAAAACAATGTTTTGGCCATTCTCACCTAAACTATTGGAACCTGAATATACTATTCCTGATCTCACCGTGCCAGCAGTGGCCTACGAGGAGGCAGGAATCCGTCGTGCCAATGAATTGTTAGATCTCAATAGGCCAATATATGCACTCTGGAGCGGCGGCATAGACAGCACCTTTATGCTGGCTTGTTTTTTACTGACCGGTAGATCATTGGATCAAATCACAGTGGCCATGAACGAGGAAAGTGTCAAAGAATATCCTTTGTTCTATAAAAAGTATGTGAGACCGTTGTTTCCTAGATTAGAATCCGTAGAAGAGATCACACTTCAGGCCGGACATGGCAATGTTGACGGAATACTCCTTACTGGCGAACTCAATGACAACTTGTTTGGCAATCCAATGATGAACATCTTTTTCAGGAAGTTTGGTCCAGAGGTATTGAGTAAGCCTTACAATCTAAGTCAATTGTCATCTATGCTGTCGGTGTATGGTATATCGGACCTGTCTAGGCAATGTATTTTAGAGGTCATTGAAACCACCTTTACCAACTCCCCAAGACCTATTGATACTGTGGGCGACTGGGCCTGGTGGTATGGTTGGAATTTTAAATGGCAAGAAGTGGCACTGAAGATGCCAGCACGATTCAAACAAACAACACAGGTAGAAGCATTCTTCTCATCTGCAGACTATCAACGTTGGAGTGTGAACCACGAGTTTGACTACACCGGTTTGGAAAATGTAAAACGTATACCCAAGCAAACCATTTTGCGTTTGACCAATGACCAAGATTATTACCAATACAAGACCAAATTCACCTCAACCACCCCTTACTATGCACTACCTGCCAGCGCAGGCATTCGTGAAGATGGTTATCGGATCTCTTTTGAAGAGTTCAATCCCATGGACTATTACAATCCGGACAACTCCATCGCAAAATGGTTAAACAACCACTAGACTTTCTCTAAGAGTTACGCTATAATATATAAATCATCAACAGATTGATGAAACTTACTATATAGGAAGTTTTTAAAATGACACTTCAAACTAAGAGCATTCGCAGTTTTGACTTTGACACCAAGCAGGGCCGCCTTTTCAAGGCTTTGGTTCTCAACGGTGAGACGCTCACAGAGAGCCAGATCAGCAAGCGTTTTGGCATTGCCAATCCTACTGCTACCATCTCTAACATCCGCCAGCGTGGATATCCTATCTACGCTAACAGCCGCAAGGCCGGTAACGGTGTTACAGTAACTGAGTATCAGTCCGGCGTCGCCAGCCGCAAGATGGTTGCGTTGGCATACAAGGCTCAGTCCTTGGGTATCACTGTCTAATATCAATTAGGCATTGAACGTGAAAAAGGCGACAATGTCGCCTTTTTCTTTGACTATAAAAGGTTGACCTGATCCTAAAACTGTGCTAAAATACTAATGTTACCTTAACAAAGGATCAACCATGATCAACCGCAAAACACTGGCCCTGGCAGTCTCCATGGCACTAGCAGGGCCTGCCATGGCTCAAACTGTTGGGACTTTTGAATCTAGAGAAATCACTTCAGTATTACGAGCCGGTGGCGTTACAGGGGCGTGGGGTCGTGGCATTACAGGCCGTGGTGTCACCATCGGTGTTTTGGATCAAGGGTTTGACCTTAGCCACCCAGACTTTAAGAATGCTGTCACAGCATCTAGAAACTTTGTCACTGGCGGCGCAGTCACTTGGGGACAACACGGCACACAAATGGCCGGTATTGCCGCTGGTAGACTCAATGGCACCGGCACCGTTGGTGTAGCACCTGATGCCATGCTGTTGTTGGGCCAAGTAGGCAACGGCGGAACTTCAACTTATTTTAGCACCGCGGCAGTCTATCGCGGACTTGACTGGATGAGCAGTCAAGGTGCCGCAGTAATCAACATGAGTTTTGGAATGAACTATAATCTTACATTCCAGCGCACACTTAAACTCAGCAATGTCAATGGCGTATGGTTGAGTCCTAGTAACTATGGTGTCAATTATGGCTCTACCAATGCAGACTTGGCCGCTTATGCAGTGGCCACCAACCGCAATACAGTTCTAGTGGCCGCGGCTGGTAATCAAGGTCTTCCTTATGCGGCATTTCCTGGCATGTATGCAACTCGCACCAACGCACAAGGCAATCTAGTATTGGGTGGTCGCATGCTGATTGTAGGTGCTACAGATCCCACTGGTAGAACCATTGCTAGTTTTTCAAATCGTGCAGGACACTTGTGTCAGAATGCGGTAGGTAATACCTGTCAGGATCGCTACCTTACCCGAGACTTTTTTGTAGTAGCACCAGGCATGCAGGTCTATGGCTCAGCACCCACTCAACAAAACTTGGCCGCAGTTTATCAAAATGCTTCGCCGGTCAACGGCACCAGCCCAGCGGCGGCTTATGTGTCGGGTGGTATTGCACTCATGAAGCAGGCTTGGCCACAACTTCGTTCTGAGCAATTGGTAGCATTGACGTTGAATACTACCATTGACCTTGGTGCTCGAGGAGTTGATGATGTTTATGGTTATGGCCTAGTAAACTTTGACAAAGCCACACAGCCACAAGGTAACCTAACTGTGGCCAGTCGACACCAGAAACTCACAGGTCAAGCCGGCACAGGACAAAGTTTAACTGGCACTGGTATGGTCACATCCAGCGCAGTTGGTTCTGCACTACGTGGCAGTTCTGTATTGAGCAACACACAGGTCATTGACGGCATTGGCCGCAACTACAGTCTGAACATGACCCGTGGTATTGGCACCAATCCTGCTATGACTGCTCAGTATGCCAGTCCGTGGTTGGGTTTGAGCCCGCTGAATTATCGTCAAGTGGCTGGTCCTGTTAATGAAACCACAAGCCTATTGATGGCTTCCACTGAAACAGGTATGCTGACACAAGTTAATATGACTCAAGGCATCAACACTTGGCAGTTTCAAGTTGGTTCAATGCAAGAACGCTCAGGTTGGCTAGGCAATCAAGGTGCAGGTGCCTTGGCTTTGGGATCCAGTAATACATCTTGGACCATGCTGGGATTAGAACGTGCCGTTGCCGAACATACTTCAATTATTACACAGTATGGAGTTGGTGTCACCAACGTGACCAACAATCTCGACAGCATGATTGCTGTTAATTCTGCAATTGTCACAGCCTCTTGGAAACTTGGTCTAGCACAACGTTCTATGTTTCAAGAGCGTGATCGTGTAATGTTGGCAGTATCAACACCGGCAACTGTGCGTCGTGGATCAGCATCTGTTACTGGCGTTACCGGCTACACCTACACCGAAGACAACGAAGGTAATTTCACTGCCAATCCTGTCAGCACCACAGAGCGTGTGAACCTTCGTCCTCCGGTTCAAGAATACAACCTGGCACTTGGCTACACTATGCCGGTGATCAAAACCGGACAAGCATCCTTTAACGTGATCCGACAATTCAATGCCGGTGGCGTGTCAGGTGCCAGTGGTTATGCATTTGGGCTAAACCTGGTTGCACAGTTCTAAAAATTCTGCTATACTTGTGCTGTATCAATTCTATGGAGGTGTATGATGAGAAAGGATCTTGATGCAGATCTTGTAAAGCAATTCCCAAAACTGTTCATTGAACGCTACATGCCCATGTGGCATACTGCCATGTGTTGGGGCTTTGATCATGGCGACGGATGGTATAGCATTATTAGAAACATGTGTGGTTTGATTCAGAATCACATTGACTGGACTAGAAAAAGCCGTGCCCTGACGCTTAGATTTAATCGTGCCTTGCACCGTGCTATCAAAGGTAATCAGCGGGATCTGGAATATTTTTACGCACCTAGAGATCACCAAACCCGTGTCAAACAAGTTGGTGTGGTGAGCGAATGGACCCAGAAACAAATGGCAGAAGAAATTGCCAACGAAAAGTTTAGAGAGGTGCCCAATGCCTGTAGTCAGGTGATTGTAAATCAAGTCAAAGAAAAATTTGGCACACTACGATTCTACTACACTGGTGGCGATGACTATGTTGATGGAGTAGTGCGTATGGGTGAAGAAATGACAGCCGTGACCTGCGAAGATTGCGGCGCTCCTGGTAGAAGTCGTCACGGTGGATGGATTCGCACACTTTGTGATACTCATGCCCAAGAAAGAGATGTGGTCAATGAACAAACATTTTAAACAGATCAACGCAGGTGCAGATATACACGCCGGCGACGGTGGCTATAAACTAGGCACACAAGAAGAATACAAAGCGTTTGTTAAAGGTCGTAATCAATCTTTGGCAAAATCTAGAATCCGAGAACTCATGCTAGAAGCAGGTTATGCGGCTCCTGAAATTGCAGGCCGTGCTAACAGACTTGCTGAGTTGATTGTGGCTGATGCCTGCCAAGTGCTCAGTAACTGGAAAGGAGAACCTTTCCTTGGTCATGGTCCATTCGACGAAGATCTAGCCGTTAGTTTAATCAAGGAACATTTTGGAGTAAAATAAAATGGTCACAGTTTATACTGAGTATGAAGACTCTATACTTAGACACTGAGTTCAATGGATCTGATGGCGCATTGATATCCATGGCCTTGGTGCCCGAGGATCCTACCATTCCTGAGTTCTACCGAGAACTTGACATGCGTGACCAACTACATCCGTGGGTCAAAGAAAATGTTGTGCCTCATCTGGTTCTAGCACCATGCACACGACATGAGTTCCAGCAGGCGCTAGGAGAATATCTTTGGCGTATGGGCGACTGTGTAATCATTGCAGACTGGCCCGATGACATCAAGTATTTTTGCGATAGTTTGATTGTGGGTCCAGGACAGATTATGGCATTTGTGCCCAATCTCAAGTTTGAACTGGATCTAGGCATTGAATATGAATCTGCGGTGCCGCACAATGCCTTGCATGATGCCAGAGCCATTAGAGATTTTTGTGTGAAACGTAATACCCGCAAAGTGTAATCAGAGTCTGGTTAAATACCTGATGAGAACCTTAACTGTTGTTGTCTTGGTATTGATGATGTCTGCCTGTTCCAGCATACCTGAACTGTGCGGAGTCAACGATAAGTTTCAAGCAGATTGTCGTAGTTGGTATATACCAATTTACAAAGTAGAATTTTAAAATATGCCAGTGGATTGTTTGGCATGATGGACAATATCAATCAGCCAGTGCAGGCACACCCTGACTACTTTGTGCCGCTGGTGCTGAGGTTACCGGACAAGGATAAACAGGCCTTGCTTGACGGTATCATTGATAGGTTAGCAACTCAACACAAATCAAGTTCTAGACTATGGTTCAATACCGCACAGGCCATAGAGTATCCCTTCACTGCAACACAAACATTGGCCAATGAGTTTCTGGAGCCATTGGGCCTTTGTGCCGATGTCATGGGAGTGTTTATAGTCAATGCCAACACTTATGATCGTAACATACACTCGGATTCGGCTAGACTTGAAACACGATTGAATTTCTATGAAGTGACCACAGCACCAGGAGTTGTTAGGTGGTTTCCTGACACCGGCAATGGTTATGATTCGTATAATCGCAATCTTGATGGCATTGAGTTTTTGGACTACACTTGGCCTTGGGTTGATGCTTTCAAGCAAGGCAAGATAGATTGGTCAGATATTCCTGATCCTGTGCATTCAACTGCAACAGCCTGCTCCAGTGCGTTGGTTCGAACAAATCTGCCGCATCATGTTATACAAGGCCCTGGCCTTAGAATCACAGTGACTTGTAGGGTAGTAGACAAAACAACCAAAAGCACAAGTAACACCTGGCAACGAATACGAGATAACTATAACAGCATCTTGACAAGCACTATTAGTCAAGATAAAACAGGAGAATAAGGCGATTAGCGCAGTAACGGCGATTAGCGCAGTCTGGTAGAGCATCTGGTTTGGGGCCAGAGGGTCGCAGGTTCAAATCCTGCATTGCCGACCAATTGTGATGAGTCAACGACATTTAACGATTGTAATACTAATTTTGTCTGTTTTGTTTGCAATTTTAAATGTTGCATACGGGGCACCAAAAAACAACAAACAGGTGATGCCAACGCCCACCGCCATACTCTACGACGTTAGTTTGGGCCAGGTATTGTATGAAACCAATGCTAATTTTACCATCAGCATTGCCAGCATGACAAAAATACTCACTGCGTTGACCGTGCTAAAAGCCAATCAAGACCTCAATGAGATTATTGTAGTCAAGGGCCGTGAAGGTAGCCCTAGAATTAGATCTGGCATGCGTATGACCAGGATAGATCTAGTTGAACTGACTTTGGTTTCCAGCGACAATCTGGCGGCCAGAACACTGATCGAACACTATCCGGGCGGATATGAGAGAGGTATTGAATCTGCAAATAAATTGGCTCAAGACCTAGGCGCCACAGATACTAAAATTGTTGAACCCACTGGGCTACTGGCAGACAATCGAAGCACAGTCATGGATCTAGTTAAGTTAACTGTTGAGTCTTCCAAGCACGAATTGTTTACTAGATTTGCCAATAGAGAACGGTCAGAAATACAAGCAGAACAAGTCAGCAAAGCCAAACGCATTTACCAATGGATTCGCGGCCAGAACACCAATCCCTTTGTGCATGAATCTGGGCAAATACAAATCTTGTCAGCCAAGACAGGCTTGACATCAGCGGCTGGTTGGTGCTTGACCATGATGTTTTCCTACAAAGGCTCAAAGTATGTAATAGTCACGGCTGGCAATCGCACCAAGCAAGATCGCAAGAAAGTGGCCGACATGCTGATTGAAAAAATCACCAATTACGAATACAGGATCAAGTTTACTGATCCTGATCATCGCTTAGAGCACTAATTTTAGGTCCAAAAAAACTTTAATTTTTGTCTAAAAAAGGTTGACACAGCCATTCGAAGGCTATATAATTACACTATGATGACACATTATGTAAACACAACAAATGCCTGTGGTGCGGAGGATTATCTCCGGGCCTGATTCTGTATTATCTCAGAGATCAGGCCCCGGACAAAGTTCCGGGGTTTTTGTTTTTACATGGTGTGGAAAGTTTTTTTGATGCGGGTGTAGTTCAGTGGCAGAACGACACGTTGCCAACGTGTAGGTCGTCGGTTCGACCCCGACTACCCGCTCCAAAAGAATTTTTAAAAAATTGTCAGAAAGTGGTTGACAGCGTAAAAACTAGATGCTACAATCTGCCATATAGGCTAAGAAATTAG
>SXGQ01675826.1_pt1 | contig 70266 bp, 71 predicted proteins | sample 3178371 | NCBI WGS metagenome assembly SXGQ01 (sample SAMN11356859, study PRJNA531348) | freshwater metagenome | isolation source: freshwater sample F1-20 | place: China: Fuxian Lake, Yuxi | collected 2017-12-25 | reverse complement strand
GTGATCGACCAGTTCATCGTCAGCGCCGAGGACAAGTGGAACCGGCTTTCCGGGCTCGTGATGCTGCTGCCGCATGGTTTCGAGGGGCAGGGGCCGGAGCATTCAAGCGCGAGGCTCGAGCGGTTTCTGTCGCTCTGCGCCAAGGACAACATTCAGGTGGTGCAGCCGACGACGCCCGCACAACTCTTCCACTGTCTCCGGCGGCAGGTGCTCCGCGTCTGGCGGAAGCCCCTGGTCGTGATGACGCCCAAGAGCCTGCTGCGGAATCCCGCCTGCGTGTCCGCTCTCGACGATCTCGTCAAGGGATCGTTCCAGCGGGTGATCCCCGATTCGTCCGGCACGCCGGCCCGCGACATCCATCGGATCCTCCTCTGCTCCGGCAAGGTGGCATACGAGCTCGACAAGAAGCGGCAGGAGCTTGGCCGTCGCGACGTCGCGATCGTCCGCGTCGAACAGCTCTATCCGCTGCCGAAGCGGGCGCTGGAGGAGGCGATCGGGGGCTATACCCCCGGTACGCCCGCCGTCTGGGTCCAGGACGAGCCGGAGAACATGGGCGCGTGGCGGTTCTTCCGAATCCATTTCGGCGAGAAGCTGCTCGACCGGTTTCCGTTTTCGGGCGTCTGCCGGCAGAGCGCCGCCAGTCCCGCCACCGGCTCGAAGAAGAGCCACGACATGGAGCAAAACGAGCTCCTGAGCGCCGCATTCAACAGTTGATCCCGTTCATCCCGAGGCCGCCAACGAGCGGCGACAACATCCATGGCAATCGAACTGAAGGTTCCCGAAGTCGGCGAGTCGATCACCGAGGTGATGATCGGCACGTGGAAGAAGCGGGAGGGCGAGGGCGTGGCCACCGACGAGTCGGTGGTCGAGATCGAGAGCGACAAGGCCACGGTCGAACTGCCCGCTCCGTCCGCCGGCACGATCACGAAGATCCTCAAGGGCAGCGGGGAGAAGGCCGTGGTGGGCGAGGTGATCGGCTACATGGAGCCCGTGGCCGCCGCCTCGAAGCCCGCCCAGCCCTCGGTCGATGTGAAAAGGACGGATGGACAGACCACGATCGGATCGGTGCAGTCTCCGGCCCCTCCCGCGTCGCCCCCGCGGGTGATGCCGTCGGCGGCCCGAGTTCTCGGCGAGGCCGGCGTCTCCGCGGCGGGAGTGTCCGGAACCGGCCCCGGCGGAAGGATCACCAAGACCGACGCCGTCGCGGCGGCGAAGCCGGCGACAGCCGCCGTTGCGGCCGTCGTCCGCGGTGGTGGCAGCCGGGAGGAGCGGTATCAACTCATCAGTCCGATTCGCCGCCGGATCGCGGAGCGGCTCGTCGATGCCCAGCAGCAGGCCGCCCTGTTGACGACGTTCAACGAGTGTGACATGAGCGCCGTCATGGCCCTGCGGGCCAAGTTCAAGGATCAGTTTCAGGAGCGCTACGGCGCGAAACTGGGGTTCATGTCGTTCTTTGTCCGCGCGGCGGTCGAGGCGCTCCGGGCGGTGCCGCAGGTCAACGCCGAGTTTCGGGATCCCCACATCGTCTACCGCGACTATTGCGACATCGGAATCGCCGTTGGCGGCGGCAAAGGGCTCGTCGTGCCCGTGCTGCGGAATGCCGAGACGATGTCGTTCGCCCAGATCGAACTCCAGATCGGCGAGTTTGCCAGGCGGGCCGCCGACAACAAGCTCAAGCTGGAGGAGCTGCAGGGGGGGACGTTCACGATCTCCAACGGCGGCGTCTACGGATCGATGCTCTCGACGCCGATCATCAATCCGCCCCAGAGCGGGATCCTCGGCCTCCATTCGATCCAGGACCGGCCGATGGCCGTCAACGGGCAGGTGGTGATCCGCCCGATGATGTATCTCGCGCTCACCTATGACCACCGTCTCGTCGATGGCCGTGAGGCTGTGACCTTCCTCAAGCGGATCAAGGACACGATCGAAGATCCGAGCCGTCTGATGCTGGAAGTGTGATCGTCCACGACACGCGAGCCGCGGCCGACCGAGCACCCCCAAGAAAGCAGGCGATTCGACCATGCCAACCCATGACCTGGTGGTGATCGGCGGCGGACCGGGTGGCTACGTGGCCGCCATCCGGGCGGCGCAACTCGGCATGAACGTCGCAATCGTCGAGAAGGAGCCCCAGCTCGGCGGCACCTGCCTGCGGGTCGGCTGCATCCCGTCGAAGGCGCTGCTCGAGTCGAGCCATAAGTTGGAGGTCACCCGGCACGAGCTGGGGATCCACGGCGTCAAGGTGGCGGATGTGTCGTTCGACCTGGCGGCGATGATGAAGCGCAAGGGGGACGTCGTCGCGACGCTCGCGAAGGGAATCGAGTCGCTTCTCACCAAACACAAGATCACCCGGCACGGCGGTGCGGGCCGGCTGGCAGGGGCGGGCCGGGTCGAGGTGGTGGGGTCGGGCGGGGCGACGACCACGCTCGAGAGCCAGCGGATCGTTCTGGCCGTGGGCAGCCGAAGCGTCGTGCTGCCCGGCGTGGACGTCGATGGTCGGTACGTGGGCACGAGCACCGAGGCCCTTGCTTTCGACGCCGTTCCCCCGCATCTGGTGGTGATCGGCGGCGGCTACATCGGCCTCGAACTCGGCACGGTCTGGCGGCGGCTGGGGTCGAAGGTGACGGTGCTCGAATACGCCGACCGGATCCTCACGGGGATCGACGCCGAGATTGCTTCTGAGGCGCTTGTGATCTTCCGCAAGCAGGGGCTCGACATTCGGCTGGGCGCGAAGGTCAAGCGGGCCCGGGCCGACGGCAACGGCGCCGTCGTCGAGTGCGAGGGGCAGGAGCCGATTCGGTGCGACCGCGTGCTCGCGGCCACGGGACGCAAGCCCGCCACCGATGGCATCGGCCTGGAGACGGTCGGGATCACGGTCGATCCGCGGGGCTTCATTCCGGTCGACGGCCATTTCCGCACCACGGCTCCGGGCATCTGGGCGATCGGCGACTGCATTCCCGGCCCCATGCTCGCCCACAAGGCCGAGGAGGATGGGGTGGCCTGCGCCGACACGATCGCGGGCAAGTGGTCCCACATCGATTATGACCTCGTGCCCGCCGTGGTCTTCACCCACCCGGAGATCGCCGCCGTCGGAAAGACCGAGGAGCAGCTCCTCGCGGCGGGCACGGCCTTCAAGAAGGGCACCTTTCCCTTCCGCGCGAATGGCCGGGCGCGGACGATCAACGATACGACCGGAAAGGTGAAGGTGCTTGCCGACGCCGCCACCGACCGTGTGCTCGGGATTCACATCATCGGCCCCGCCGCGGGAGATCTGATCGGCGAGGCGGCAGCAGCCCTGAACTTCGGCGCGACCGCCGAGGACATCGCCCGGGTGTGCCACGCCCATCCGACGCTTCCCGAGGCGCTCAAGGAGGCGGCCCTCGCCGTGAGCGGGCAGGCGATCCACGCCTGATCGCAAACCGTGCCGGCACGTCCTTCGTGGGCCCGGCCCCGTGTTTTGCGGGTCGGGGTTTAGCCCGTGGCCCGCCGACCGACGGGGGCGAGCTCGTGCAGGTCCACTTTCGACCGTGACGTCATGCAAGCGGCACCCGACGAACTGCCCGCGATCGACATCCACAGACTCTGAGCCGTGCCGGCCTCGAAGCATCCAGGCCCCGGACGGGTGACCCGGGAGACGGTCTGCGCCGAGGCGAGAAACTCGCCACTCCGGGAGGAGGGCTAGCGTTACGGGCGCCGCTGATTGGGTGCCGGAAAACGCGGCAGCAGCCTCACCTGCCGCCCAGCAGCTCGGAAAGGCCTGTGGACATGATTGCGGATGCGCCATTGGCCGGACTATCGTTCCCGCAACGCGAGGGACCAGGTCGCCATCATGGGCCACTCGCCAGGGGGCGTGCCGGTGGCCGATGTCTCCTCAGGGTAATATTGTCATCGTGGATGCGAGATCGGAACGACTCGGAGCCGAAGCATGAAGACGATCTCGCGTTGGTCGCTGGCCACGTGCGCCCTTCTGGTGGCGAGCGATGCTGCGGCGCAGACAATGCCACCGGCCAACCCTTACATGGGCCCGCCCGGCACCGCCACGATGCACGCCAACGCGGCCTCCTCCAACGCCACCACCAACCCTGGCCCCGGGTCGGGGGCCGTCTTGATCAGCAGCACGAATTTCAACGCCGTTTTTTCGACGATCCTCATGGGAAGCGACGGCATGATCGTATCGGTTGCCACCCAGTGGACCGATCGGACTCCGTGGGTCTACCTGCTCAACCCGACCACGCTCGAGCCACTGGCGACCATGAAGCTCGTCAAGTCCACCACGAGCGACATGGCCGGCGGCATCTATTCCTATCTCGACAACGACAACCGGCTTGTGCTGGTGAATGCCGACGGCGAGTTGCAGCGGATTTCGTACACCCAGCAGACCAGCGGATCGTGGCAGCTCAACGTCACGTCGCAGGTACAGATCGGCTATCCCGACGTCATCGGCCTCGTGCCTGACTATCAGGGGCGGGTCTGGTTCGCGACCGCCCAGGGAACGTCGGGCACGTCGGGCGCGGTCGTCGGCTACTACGATCCCACCTCGAACCAGACCTCTGCCTTTACGCTGCCCGCCGGCGAACAGGTTGCCAACAGCATCTCCTCCTCGCCCACCGGAGTGGCCGTCGCGTCAACCTCGGCCCTCTATCTCTTCCAGTCGGGTTCGAGCGGCCCAGAGCAGGTCTGGCGGGATACGTACGACCGTGGCCCCGCCCGCAAGCCTGGCCAACTCAGTTGGGGCACCGGAGCGACGCCGGTGTTCTTCGGGCCCGACACCGGCTACGAGTACCTCACCATCACCGACAACGCCTCTCCACAGGAAAACGTTCTCGTCTACCAAACGACTTCTGGAACCCTGATCGGCTCGGTGCCGTTCCTTATCTCGGGCACCAACAGCGGCAACGAAGACGCTGCGATCGCCGTCGGCAACAGCGTCTTCTACCCGAGCACCTACGGCTACCAGTATCCCCAGTCTGCGGAGAGCGGCACGAGCATCCCCGCAGGAGCGCCGTTTGTGGGAGGCATGCAGCGGGTCGATGTGCTCCCGGGCGGCGTCGGGCTGACGATGGGCTGGCAGAGCAGCGTCGTCTCGGCCGGCGAGCCGCGGCTGTCGCTGGCCGACAACCTGATCTACACGATCGGTCTCGACACGACGACCGGCACGTACAGCCTGATCACGGTTGACCCTGCCACGGGCGGTCAACTGAGCAGCACCCCGTACGGTTCCGCGCTTGGCGACAACCCGCTGCAGATGGTGAGCATGATCAGTCCGTCCGGCGTGCTCTATCAGGGCACGAAAGAGGGGCTCCTGCGGGTGCAGGCGATCGTGCCGGAACCCTCGACGATCGCGATGGCCCTCGCCGGCCTGGCCTGTGGCGGCTTCTCGGCGTGGCGGCGTCGCAGGCGGAAGAATCCCCGCGACTAATCGAAGGCCTGTTCGAGCTCTCGAGCATCTTCTCCGATACTGCGCCCGGCCCCCCTTCGCACTCGAGCGGCTCTCCGTGATCCGCGGCCCAGACGGCCGCGCAACCAGCATCCGCTACGTGCTGCCCAGACACAAAGCCGCCAACTGGGGCGGGCCCGGCCGCGGCCGTAAGTCCATGCGGCCGGACGCCACTGGCGTCGTGGAGCTCTCGCCGTTTGAGTTCCTCGACAGGCTCGCCGATCTCGTCCCGCCGCCGCGGAAGCACCGGCATCGGTATCACGGGGTGTTTGCGCCGAACCACAGGCGGAGGCGGGCCGTCACGGCACTGGCCATCGGGAACATTGCCAAACCGCACGATGCCGGTGCCGGCGGGCATGCGGGAGCGGCACCCGACGAACTGCCCGCGATCGACATCCACAGCCTCTGAGCCGTGCCGGCCTCGAAGCATCCAGGCCCCGGACGGGCGACCCGGGAGACGGTCTGCGCCGAGGCGAGAAACTCGCCACTCCGGGAGGAGGGCTCGCGTTACGGGCGCCGCTGATTGGGTGCCGGAAAACGCGGCAACAGCCTCACCTGCCGCCCAGCAGCTCGGAAAGGCCTGTGGACATGATTGCGGATGCGCCATTGGCCGGACTATCGTTCCCGCTTGCGACGCCGAACCATCTGCCAACCTCCACAGGCAAGCCCGGCCAGTCCCATCACCCACGTCGATGGCTCGGGCACGGCAACCGGACTTGCGAGACGAAAACCGACGAGGGCGGACCCGCTCGACGGGTCGATCGCGCTCCTGTTGGAGGACGACAAGGAGGACGCGTTGTTGGCCCAGTCGCCGCCCCGCACCCCACGAGACGAGCCGGCAGCGCCCGTGAGGTCGTTCCACTCACTGACGTTGCCGCTCATGTCAAAAGCGCCGTACGGACTTGCGCCGCCATTGGTGCCCACCGTCGTCACGTTGCCCGTCCGGCCGTTCCACGATGCCGTAGCGTTGTAGTTCGCAAAGTTGCCCGTGCTGCCTGACGAACCAATACCGGTCAAACCCGCCGTCACCGCCGTCGGGGCCGTATCGCTCTGCGTGGCGTAGTCCCAGTAGCCCGCGTTCGTGCCGCCACCCTTGTAGTACGCCGCCTTGTACCACTGGTCTTCCGTCGGGATATAGAACGTCGCCCCCGGGTTCACCGCCGGGGCAATGCCGGTGGTCTGGCCGCCAACGAGCGTATACGCCCCTGTCTCTGTGCTCGACGAACTCGTTGCACCGTTTTGATACCAGTTGGACACCCGTGCCGCTTGAAACCAACTCACGTAGTTCACCGGCTTGTCGCCCATGTTCGGCCTCGCGGCATACTTGCTGCCAATGGACGCCCCAGATGTGAAACTGACCCCCCCACGGGCGTTGCTGCCCATGCTCGCGTTGTAGACGGAGTACGGATTGGTGCCGTTTGCATCCACGGAGTTCAGGAAGTCCGTGTACTGCTGGTTCGTGAACTCGAACTTCATGATCTGGAACGCGTCAGCCACGGCACCGGCAGGGTTTGGGCTCCCGGTGGTGTCAGCCGTATTCCCCGGATCGCCCACCGTCACCCAGTCGATGGTGCCGGCACGGGCAGCAAGAGGCAGGGAACCAAAAAGGGCCGCGGCGCCAACCATAAAGACGACGCGTAACATACGGGCGAACGAAACCATAGGCCTTTTCATCTGTGCGACTATGCCTGTGTGTGGATGAAGGAAGACAAACCTCGACGCGAGATGCCGACAGTCCTCAGCATCTCGCTGTTTGAGAAAACGCCGCTTTGAAAGCCCCTTCAGGCCAAAAGTGCCACATCCGAGCAGGACGTCGATCATCAACAATTGACGCAGATGGAAGTGGTGCTGTTCAAAGGGAGGCAGGTCAGCTCACGGTCGCTCATCGGCCGGAAACCCGTTGAGGACGTGCCCTTGACCGAGCTAGCCTTATCGCGACCGCCAACGCAGCCGTTATGCCTCCGTAGATGAACGTGGAAGGCTCAGGGACAGATACGACAGATACCAGGGTCATTTCCGTAAACCTGCCCACACCGCTCTGGGAAGACAATCCGATGCCCGTGAACTCGCTTGCGCTGGTTACGTTCGCATTCATGTTCGTGAAGACGGTGTAGTCTGTCGTATCCACTCGAAGTATCGACGAATAAGTCCAGTCCGCGGCGTTGGGTGAGCTCGCGTCCAGAGAGGTCGTGAGGATGGAAGTCTTTCCGGCCGGGGCGATCGTCGAATCTCCAACACCTCCCCCCCCCGTACCGGGGCCGATAAATCCTTGATACGTGTCGCCATTGTTCTTCAGAATCACCCACCCCCTCCCCTGGTTGTCAGCCAGTCGTCTCGTCGAAGTGGTGCTCCCGCCTGAAAAACCCGCGCCAATCCAGTCGCCGGAATTGTTCGCAGTGAAGAAAGTCACCGACAACGTGTATGTGTTGCCTGGATTCGCCGTGAACGGCAAATAAATGCCTCCGGTGACAAAATTGAGCGAACCGTCGGCCTTGTAACCGGTGTTGCCCTGCCACGTATTGGATCCTGTCGTGACGTCGGGGGTTGTTCCAGCGAGATTGACACCGGAACTACCGTCAAAAATGTCACTGTAAAGCACGACGGTGGCATGCACGGAGGCCGGGGCGACGAACATTCCCACCACGAGGATCGCAAGGGCGGCAGCACCTGGCATGAGGCGGCGGTGGAATACCGAACTCGAGGCTGTTCCGGCCAACAAGCCGCCCATGTGATACGTCAGTCCGAAACCCCGGGATGAGGACAAAGCATTCGAAGAACTCGGGTGGGACATACGTGCTCTCACTTTCTTGCCTGAGGCTTCATGGGTTTCCAGCATGTGCGGAATCTCGGGACAAGTCGCGAGCGGGCCTGCGGCCGCGACATCGGGCGGTTGTAACCACCGCTGCAGCCTGTCCCGCCCTGCGTGGCCGAAACGAGCGCCGGTGCGGACGAAACGGCCAGCCAGGGGGCATCGCATGGCCGAGTCGGGCATCCTCGGTTCGGATGACCGTGTCGAACTGATCGCGGGCGAGGTGCTCGACATGTCGCCGATCGGAAGCCTGCACGCGGCTCCCGTGGCCGCCGTGAGTGACTACCTGGGCAGGGTTGCGGCTGGCCGACTGACCGTCTGGTCGCAAAATCCCATCCGCCTCGACGACTCCAGTGAGCCGCAGCCCGACATTGCGCTCGTCAAGCTCCGGCCCGACTTCTACGCCGCCGCCCACCCTGGCCCCGCCGGGCGAAGCGAAAGCCTGGCAACCATCCTGCCGCTCGGGCGATTCGCAGGGGCCTGACGGCCATCGCCGGGGCGAGCGCTTCGCTCGCACACGCTGCCGTCACCCCGCAGCGGCCTGCCGTCGGGGCAGCGTGGCGATCACCCGCACGCATCCGTCACCGGCGGCGACCCCGAGCCGGGCGCTTGGGTCGAAGAGCTCGAGCCGCCGGCGGAGGTTGGCCAGCGCGAGCCCCGGCGACCCGTCTTCGTCGGTCACCCAGTTGCCCGTGTTGCACACCTCGACCTCCAGATCGGACCCTGCGATCCGGGCGGTGACCGCAATGGCCAGGCGGCCGGGGGTCGTCCGCATGCCGTAGTGGATTGCGTTTTCCACCAATGGCTGCAATAGCATCGCCGGCGCGAGCAGCTCCCGAGTCTCCGGCGGGCAGTCGATCGAGCAGTCGAAGGCGTCCTCGAACCGAACCCGCTCCAGGGCAAGGTAGTGCTCGAGCAGCTCCAAGTCCCGGCCCAGCGGCACGGCGGCCCCGCCGTCGGTCAGCGCGTGCTGCAGACAAGCGGAGAGGCTGCCGGCAATCCGGCTCACCGCGGCCGGGTCGCGGCGGCAGGCCACCACCGCCCCGAGAGCGTTGAACATGAGGTGGGGCCGCATCAGGCCGGCGAGTGACTCACGTTCGCTCGCGCGAGCGGCCTTCACCGTCCCCCACATTCGCCGCGCATCGGCCCGCAGGCCGGATCGTTCACAGATTGCGACATAACCCGCCGACCAGCCGAGCGGCAGCAGCAGCCAGCCGGCCCAGACGCCCTCCAGCGCCGCCGTGTTGATCGCCCCGGCAGGCAAGACAAGGGCCGCCAGCGGCGGCGACGCCAGCCGCACGGCCAAGCTGGCCAGGCCGCTCAGCAGCACAACGGCGGCCCACCGCGTCGGCCATGTACCTTGGCGAAACCATACGGTCTCGTAGGCAGCCCGCACGGCAACTGCCGCGACGGTAGCCACGGCGAATCGCACCCATAGCGTGGGAAAACCGTCGCCCACCTCGGTCTTTTGTAAGATGCCGCGGGCAATCGCGGCGACAACGATCAGGCTCGCGGCGTGATACGTCCAAAAGAGCAGATCGCGTTCGATCGCGGACGGTCGGCGCGGGAGAGCTGACCGGTCGTGGCCGGAAATGGCAAGCATCGGGGGCATGAAGGCCGGGTGGCGAGCACGTCGGGGGAGAGTTCCCGTGCAACCTATCTGCCGCAGACCGCTCCGGCAACTGTCAGTCGCTCGTGAGCGACCTGGTGATCGCGACCTGTCTCCCGAAGGCCGCAGCGGCCACAGTGGGGATCGTGACGATCGCCCGCACCCAGCCATCGGCGGCGGTCGTCTCGACGCCAGCGCCCGGCAGGCCCAGCAGTTCCAGCCGCCGCCGGAGGTTGCCGAGGGCCGCGTCGTCGGACTTGGGAACGGCTCCTGGTGCCACCCAGTTGCCGCTGTTGGCCACGGTGATCGTGAGCATGTCGTCGGCTACGCGGGCGGAGACCTCGATCGTAAGCCGGTCGTGACTCGTCCGGCCGCTGTGCTTGAGGGCGTTTTCCAGAAGCGGCTGGATGATCATCGGAGGCACCATCACCTGCCGGGCCGCCCGGTCGCAGATGATCCGGCAGTCGAGGGCATCACCGAACCGGGCCCGCTCCACGGTGAGGTAGTGCTCGAGCACCTCCAGTTCCCGGCCGAGCGGCTCGAGCAGGTCGGCCCCGTCGAGTGTGAACCGCAGGTAGCCGGCGAGCCCTTCGGTCAGTTCCTCGACGGCCGCGGGATCGTCACGGCTGGCGATCACGGAGTTGAGGGCGTTGAAGAGGAAGTGCGGATTCATCTGGGTCTGGAGGAGTTTGAGTTCGCTCGTGCGGGCGGCGGCCTCCGCCGTGGCGAGATCCAAGAGCAGGTCGCGGCGGCGATCACGGTCTTGAAAGCTGAGAAACATCAGCGACCAAACCATCAGGATGGCGGACCGCGTGGGGAACACCCCACGGAGAACCGTATCTTCGGCGGTGGAGAACGGGCCGCCGCCCCCGAGCACCGCCGCCAGGGGATGCTCGAGGGCCGCGCCGCCGAGGCACAATCCCACGATCACGAGCCAGCGCGGCCCGGGAGCGAGCCGCTCGAAGGTGGGCTGCATGTACACCAGCCGCAGCACCGTGGTAAGCGCGAGGCATGACACGAATCGCACCCACGCATGGCGGAACACGTCGCCCCCGGGGGTGAACTGGGCGGCCACGGTCGTGGCGGTCATCGCCACGAGGGCCGCAAAGGCCACTTGAAACACCCAGAACACGACCTCGCGTTGCAGCCGGAACCTCCCGCTGCCAGGGTGACTCGCGCCGGCGTCGGCGGAGCGCCGGTTGAACCCGCTCCGGCCGGCGAGCGTACCTTTGGGCCCGGCGGCCCAGCCGCGATAACGGACCTGGCCGACTTGACTCATGGGAGGCTTTCCTCGCTGGCGGGCGGCGTGGGATTCTTGGCCAACAGGCTGCGAAGCCGCTCTGCAACCACCCGCCCGACCACGATGGGTTCATCGCACCCCTCGAGTCTTACGATAACTTCATGCCTTGAACGCCATTCCGTCGCCTCGACCGCGTCGAGGTTGACGATCAGCGAGCGGGAAAGCCTTGAAAACGGTTCGGCGGGCAGGAGTTCGCTCCACTCCTTCAGGCTCCGCCGCACAATCACGCTCATGCCCCGTCGGAGCACCACGCGGGAGTCGTTGCGGCTCGCCTCGATCCAGGCGATCTCGCTCTGCCGGGGCGTGAGCGTTGCGGCCTCGGTCGGCACGACGACCCGCTCGTCGGCTCCGAGCGGCGACGGCGACCCGCTGTCAGGCGGCAGGATTCGCCGCAGAGTCTCGGCGAGCCGGGCCGCAGTGACGGGCTTGAGCACGTAGTCCACCGCCCGGACCTCGAAAGCATCGACGGCGTAGTCGTCGTGGGCGGTGACGAAGACTACCTGCGGCGACCGGGGGACACGGCGGGCGAGGTCGAGCCCGCTCTCCTGCGGCATGTCGATGTCGAGAAACACGACGTCGACGTCGTGGACCGCGAGAAACGCCTCCGCATCGGCGACGTTTCGAGCCGTGCCGGCCACCGCCACGCGGGGTTCGTCGGCCAGGAGTTCCACCATCCGGCGGATCGCCAGCGGCTCGTCATCGACGACGAGCACGCGCAGCGGCGGCACGGCCCCGCTGGTGACGGGCGACGCTCGTTCGGCGGGGGACAACACAGGATTCATATCCAAGATTGGACAGAGCCGCACTCCGTCTCCTCTAGAGGCCCACCTGGCCGGCTCTCCCGAGGGCTCCCCTGCGATCCTACCCGGCACCCCCGCGCTCCCTCGCCACGCGCGGACGAGACGAGCGCCAACGCGGACGAAACGGCTGGCAGGAGCCCCACGATGAGCACCGCGGCGAAGAGCCCCCCGGCCGGCCAGTTCCAGTCATCGACCAGCCATCGCCAGCAGGCGGCCGGCCAGCGGCGGTCGGCGGGCCCACGTGCCTCCTGGAAGGGCCTGATCAGGCTTTCGAGGCCGGCCATGAGTGGCTCGCTTCTGTCTCGATGGAACTTCGCTGGGCTGCTTCAACGGCGTCAGCCAAGGAACGCCCCTGATGACCGGAGAGCCGCCGCAGTTCCTGCTCAATCTGTTTGCTCACCTGGCGGACCCGTCTTATAGCACACGCCGACGGACAAACCTCCGGAACCAAGGCCTGTCAGGTCTTATTTCCCTGCGGCATCCTCTGCTTCGGATCGCGAACCCAGCCGAGTGCTGGTGACTTTCGCGAAGCAGTCTCCTCCACAGCCAAACCGTCCCGACCCGAAGTTCAGGGGCGGGGTGAGGCGGACGGGGGACCGATGCATGCGGTCCCGGGAAGCCCCCTTCGCCCGACAGAGATTTGAGGATTTGTGAGGATTGATGCCGGGGCGACGAAACTCCCTCTCGCGCATTAGTCAGTACGCCCGGCTGGACTCGAACCAGCGGGCTATTTTCGGTCGTCGCGATCCCTTCGGGCCTCGCTCCGCCGCTGGTTGGCTGTAGTCAGTACGCCCGGCTGGACTCGAACCAGCGACCCTGGGATTAGAAATCGGGCCGACCGTTTCGGTCTACTGCCGATCCCCTCGCGTTTCCCGAGCGCCACGCGGATCGCAGGGACGACGATCGCACGGGCGAGAAGGTTTCGGAGTCGCGAACGCAACGGTTCACGCAACACCCCCCGGCGGGCCGGTATGCTGCCGGCCATGCGTCCCGTCGTCCTCCTGCCGATCCTCGTCGCCATGCTCGTCGGCTGCGAGGACCGCGCCCCCGCCAAGGCCCGCCCCCGCCGGCCGGCGGGGGCTATGGGCCGACCATGATCCCGTCCCGCCCTGGGAATGGCGGTCGACGGAAAAGGCCCGGAAGCGCCCGTAGCCTATTCATCTACCGCGAATGTCTCGAACGTTCACGCCCCCCGGAACAGGTCGCAAAAGTGCCGAATCTTCAGCCTTGGTGACTTGATTGTCGGTCGGTACTACCGGCTCGAAGACGTAGACCGTTTGTCCGCCGGCGAGCTTCTCCGTCCCAGCGCACCGCAACCTTTGGGTCAACTTGACGGAGTTGCCCGATACGAGGCTGCTCGTGTCGACGCCCTGAATGATCGCGGCTCGACTGCCGCGGACACTCCCTTCGGCGACAATATCGTAAGTGCCAATGAATCGCCCGCCGTCGGTCGACTCAACCGTGAACGTTGGCCTGAGGAATCCTTCCCGCCCCTTCTCGCAGTCGGTTAGCGAAAGAAAATCACCGGCCGCAACGCCTGCACCGCCCCCACCAAAAGTGATCGAATCGACGGCAGTGTTCTTTATCTCCTGCGAGCTGCCGTCAACGAGGACAGTGAACTTTCCCTTATCGTATTTCGTCACCGTGCCGTTGAGCGTGTTTCCGGTCTTAAGCCGAATCTCGTCGGCGGCACCGACTGTCCCCAAAAGGCAGCCCGCCAGTAGACAAACAACCAATCGACTCATGAAAAGTCCTCCCCCTTTGTGACGTTCACGCCTGCCGGAACTCCTATCCCGCCAATGAGGGATTAAAGCGTCCGGCCGACCGTTTGCAAACGGCAAGCCGAAAGATCGCAATCGGACTCGCGACCACCCCGGCCAAGGCAGGAAATATGCGCCTTTTTTCAGCTCCAGATCGGCGATTGACTCGTGCGCCCCCTGCCATAGACTCGCCGCCCAACGTTGCCGGAGTGGCAGCGGATCGGAAGCGAAAAGAAAGGAGTCTACCTATGCCCGCGAATGGCACGACCAGTTGCCTGCCCTTGTCGACGGCGTCGATGACGATGCCAGCCCTGACCGCCGAGCGCCGGCGCGAAGTGTGTATCCACGAAGCCGCGCACGCCGTCGTCTACGCCCTGGGCGGCGCGTTCGTCGATCGCGTCGCCGTGGCTCCGGAGCACGCGACCGAGTGGACAACCCTAGGCCGCAAGGGCGCGGTCCTGACGCACCTCTGGGGCGTCTGCTCTGCCTCTGATCCGCCGTGTCTCTTGTGCCTCGAATGGAGCGTCAACGACGGCGATTACACCGCAGACCGAAAGACATTCACGGCCATGATCCGCACGATCGAGCACGACCTCGCCGAGTTGAAAATCTCGAGGGCGTCGCAATTCGGCGTCGAGCAGCGCCGGCAGCTCCGCGCACATGTCTGCGCCATCATGGCCGGCCCCGTGGCGGACGCGATCCATTCTGGTAAGGACGTCGAGGACGAGCTCGACTGGTGGGACATCCTCCCCAATCGCGGCGACGATCTGACCACGGCAAGGGCGATGACTTTGCTATTGCCGTTTCGTCGAGAATATGAGCACGCCGTGCGAGTGACTGAAGACGTGCTACGCCGGCCGGAGGTCTGGGACCGCGTCCTCCGGCTCGCAGCCGAGCTCGAGCGTGTCGGCGACCTGGATGACGTCCAGCCCTTCCTGCCCGATCGCCTGCCGGAATGGCCACCATCCCCTCGACGCTCGCCGTTGACTCGCAGCCCGGCTCCGTCAACGTATCCGGCACCCGGGCGCGGCTGATCCCCGGCATGGCTGGCCGGCGTCGCGATCTCCTCCTCGCGGCGCTGGCTGGCCACCCGGCAACTCATGGAGGAGAACCATGGACAATGTCGCCGCCCGCCTGGGCGTGTTTTTGGATGCCGTCGAGAGCCTGATCGCCGGCATGGACTTCGACGCCGAGCTATTCGGCGACAACTCTGAGCCGCGTCACGCAACGCGGTGTCGATCGCTCGACAAGGCCGCAGGCATGCACGCCCTCGCCGCGGGCGTGCGCGAAGCATGTCGGACGCATGGAAGATCCTGGGTCTCGACCTGGGTAAAGGTTGACCGCGTAGCCCAACTGGCCGCGCAAGCCGTTAAGTGTCACGGCGAGGGCAACATCAAGCCGTGGATCCGCGACCGCGATCGGATCCGCGAGCTACTGGGCGAGCTACTCGCCGTCGGCCCCCGGGATCCTCGACCGGACAGGGATCACGACGTCGTCCGGTCCTCGTCCGTCCCATCCGCGTCCTCGCGGCGGGAACGCCCGCCGACGACCATCGACGTGAGGTCGGACGCTGGGCGAGAAGGTGAAAAGGGCGGAAAGCCCGCCATCGTGCCGGCAGCGCAAACTGCAAACGGTCGTCGAATACTTTCGTTACTCCTGGAGCACAACGCGATCCGGGAAGAGGATAGGGTGACTCGTGAATACATCGTCGACGAGTCCCGGCTGACAATCGAAAAGGTACGCCGCGCGATCGAGCACGACCTAAAGCCGAATGGTCTGATCGAAAGCAAGCTGGGACGCGATGGCGGCCTATGGCTCGCCCAAGCCGGGATCGCGGCCGCGCAGTCCGTCGCCGCAAAATAGGCGCGCCTATTTCTGGCGCGAACCGACACCCATTCGCGCCCTTTGCGACGTTTTTTCTTTCGGCAACTCGCGGACACTTCTCGCATCGACACGAGCACACCGCTCGTCCGATTGCTCACAGGAGTCACGCGAATGATCGTCACCACGACCTGCCGCAGCTGCGGCGGAGACCATCCGAGCTACGCCGGCAAACTTGAAGGGACGCAGCGAGTCGCCGAAGCGATTGCCCAGGGGCATGACTTCGGCGGTGTGTTCGAGCTGGGCAACGAGCTCGCCAAGGCCCGGACGAAGATCGGTATCGGCGGCGACTCCACAACGGCGGACGCTCACCTCGCCGCCGTGTCGCTCCAGGCAATACACGCCCGCGTCTCGCGGGATTTCGCCAGGGTCGAGGGAAGACGCGGGGCGTGTCGGCTCTGCCAGTTTCGCCACCTGCTTGCCACGCTGATGCACACCGCCATGCGGGCGGTCGAAGACGAGCGGCAAGGTGTCGCGGCGTCGTACGAGTCCGATCTGATCGACGCCTGCGAGTCGCTCGCCAGCTACGCCGGCGACGACCACCCCGACGAGGACGCGACGCTCTCCGTCCTCTCGCTGGCTCGCGACGTCTTCCTCCAGGCCCTTGTCGCCATGTCCCCCGAGCGCGATCCCCGCTGACCGCGTTCGCTACCCGTCGCGCCTTCTCCGTTCCCCTTCGCGGGGCGGCGCGACGGGCTCCGTTCACCGTCGCCCCCAGGAGCCCATGCCATGCCGATCCCGACCGACGTCCGCCGCAGCGTTCCCGATACCGCGATCGACCCCGCGCGACTCTACCGCAGTGACGAGCTCGCCGCCCGCATGGGCTGGCGACCGTCCGGCTGGCGAGCCGCGCGTCGAGCCGGTCTCCGCGCCATGCGATACGGGAAGCGCTGGTTCGTGAAAGGCGCTGACCTCATCGCGTTCGTCGAGCATCACGCCGGGGACGACTGACCACCACCACGATCACAATCCGGTCGTTCGGCCGGATCACGGCAGCGGCGTCGCCGCACCGCTGCAACAAGAAAGCCGGCGATCAAGGAGCCCTACCTATGGGCGACATTTGTGAGTTCGAGGTCTCGCAAGGCGGAGGACCGCCCGCAGGCAACTACAAAGCGGAGTTCGTCGGCGTCGAGCAGACGACGCACGAGGAGTACGGCGACGGTCTCCGCTGGCGATGGAAGGTCGTCGACGGCCCGCAGGCCGGCGTGATCGCCAGCCGGACGACGAGCCCGAAGCCGACCACCGGCAACGCGGCCGGCAAGTTGATCGCCGCCATGACGGGGCAAACCCTCGCCGGCGGACAGAAGGCCAGCGTCCGCGACTGCATCGGAAAGCACTTCCTGATCCAAGTCGCAGCGACCAAGTCCGGCAGCGGCACTCGCGTCGAGACCGCGATCCCGCTCTGACCCGCGTCGGCGGGGGCGGGGCCGGCGCTGGTGTCGCGTCGCCCGCCCTCGCCGGCAACGGTCGTCCATCCCAATCGCCACCAGGACCACGAACATGCCCGAGAACATGATGCTCCCCGCCGCGCTCGACTATGCCGCCCGGGGCTGGCGTGTCTTCCCGGTGGCCGCGGGCAAGAAAACGCCGCGGACCGCGAACGGGTTCCTCGACGCGACGACCGACGAGTCCGCCATCCGGATCTGGTGGGAAGGAAAGCCGTTCCTGAATGTCGGCGTCGCCATGGGGGGCGTGTCCGGGATCTGGTCTCTGGACGTTGACGGCGAGCCCGGGGCCGCGAGTGTCATGGATCTCGAACAGCAACACGGCGAGCTGCCGGACACGCTGACGTTCCGGACCCCGCGAGGCGGACGGCAACACCTTTTCACCATTCCGCCCGGCGTGTCGATCCCGAGCTCGATCGGCATCCTCCCCGGGATCGACGTGCGCGGGGACGGCGGCTACTCCGTCGTCCCGCCGAGCGTTCGGCCGGAGGGCCGCTACACGTTCACCAGCCACTCGCCGATCGCCGACGCGCCCATGTGGCTCGTCGAGCGCGTGACGACCCGCCAGCCGGCCAGGACGACGACCATGGCCGACGAGCTCACGGTCGAGGCGACCGCGTTCCGCGATCACCCCGGGGCCGGCGAGGGAACACGCAACCGCGAGGCCGCCCGACTCGCCGGATGCGAGCTTGCCAAGGGGACGCCCCCCGCCGCGGTCCTCACGGACGCGATCGCATGGGCCGGCCGATGCCGCCCGCCGATGGAGCTCGACGAGCTGCGAGACGTCCTCGCGTCGATCGCCGGCCGCGAGTCGTCGAAGCCGGAGCCGGAGCCCCTCGCCGCCGGCGACGAGTTCGACGCAGACCTGGAGGCGATCCCGCTCCGCGTCCGGTCGTGGCCGATGCGACCGCAGGCGATGCTCGACCACGGGGTCGTCGGCGATCTCCTGCGGCGAGTCGAGCTCGAGACGGAAGCCGACCCGGTCGCCATCGCCACGACGTTCCTGACGGCGCTGGGCAACGTGATCGGACGCGGCCCGCATGCCGTCGTCGATGGGACACGGCACGGGCTCAACCTGTTCGTGTCGATCGTCGGCGGAACGTCCGAAGGGCGGAAGGGCACGTCCATGGGGATCGTCCGCCGGATCATGCGAGACGTCGATGCCGACTGGGTCCGATGGTGCCGCACCCCGAATCTGGTCAGCGGCGAGGGCCTGATCGACCGCGTCCGCGACGACGTCTATCGCGTGATGGTCAACAAGAAGACGGGCGAGCCGGAGAACGTCCTCGTCGAGCCCGGGGTCGAGGACAAGCGGCTCCTGTGCGAGATCCAGGAGCTCGCGGGGACCATGCGGGCCGGACGATCGGAACGCTCGACGCTCTTTCAAACGATGCGAGAAGCCTGGGACGGAGTCGATCTGGCGACTATGTCGAAGAACAGTCGGCGGACGGCGACCGAGCCGCATATCTCGATCGTGTCCCATGTCACGCCGGAGGAGCTGTCGAAGCTCCAGACCGACTCCGACGTCTACGGCGGATCGTGGAATCGGTTCCTGTGGATCGCGTCGAAGCGAGCGCGGCTCCGTCCGCATGGCGGGGACTTCGAGGACCTGGGCGATCTCCAGGATCACGTCCGGTCCGTCGTGACGCACGCCCGGAACGTCGGCAGGATTCGACGGACGCCGGCCGCCGATCGACTCTGGGAAGCCGAGTATTACCGCCGCGCCGAGATCCATGCCGGCGGGGTCGTCGGGGCGATCCTGGGGCGAGCGGAGCCGCAGCTGCTCCGGCTGTCGATGCTCGCGGCACTCTGCCGGGAGAACGACGTTGTCGACGCCGAGGATCTCGCCGCCGCCCTCGCCCTCTGGCAGTACGCCGACGGAACGGTCCGGATGCTGTTCGGCGGATACGAGGACCCGCTCGTCGCCAGGGTGATTGAAGCGATCCGCGCGACACCCGGAATCAGCCGATCGACACTCCATCGGACCACGGCGAAAAGCATGCAGGCCACGCGGTTCGTCGCCGTCCTCGAACAAGCCGCCGCCACCGGGATCGTCCAGTCGGAGCGGATCGACACTGCTGGGCGCCCCAGGGAGATCTGGAGCCCACGGGCAACTGGCCGCACCGCGGGGACCACCGCGGGCGAAAAGGCTGAAAGGGTAAAAAGCCCGCATGCCGGCGACGCCGACACCTTTTCACCCTTATCGCCCTTTCCCCCGGCCGTGGCCGCTGCAGCCGACTCCCTGCCAGGGCGAGCCGCCCCGTCGTCGAACCACGGGAGGACGCTGTGAGCACCACGGGCAATCTCCTCGAAGCTATGGCGGCCGTCGACGCCGCCGGCGGCCGACTCCGGCTCGTCGACGGCCGTGTCCGGGTGGATGTCGATGTCGAGCTGCCGGAGTCCGTCTGGCAAACGCTCGCCGATCACCGCGATGAGTTGATCGGTTCGCTCACCCGCGGGCGGCCGCTCTGGGCCGACACCCCGATCTGGCCGGCGAAGAGCGCCGACACCGATCAGCTCCCGCTGCCGGCCGGCGCCGACCGATGCGATCGGTGCCGCTCGACGGAGACCGTCGACCAGAAGATCCACGATGGGCAATCAGTCCGCCGCGACTGCATCGCCTGCGGACGGCTCCGGAAGTTCACCGTCTGGTACGGAGTCCCAATGCCATGAGGGTTGCGCAAGCCCCACTTCGCGGACCTCGCATCGCCCACCACGCATTTTCTTACCCGTGGTGCCACCAGATTCGAACGCCAGTAATGATCCGCCATGCGAGCCCACCCACAAACAGCAGTGAACCAGCCGGTATGAGTGAGCTTGTGCTTTTACTACCTGGCTCTGCCAAAGACGCCCCAATGCAAAGAAGTAATAGGCCGATCGCGATACTCAATAAGCCCAGTAACTGCTGGGCCTTGAGTGACTTTCTTGTCTTTTCAATCGTGACGTGGCCTGTCACCGGCATTGGAGCAGCGCGAGGAGCAGGCGAGACAGCCACTGTGATAGCAGGCGAAGAGGGCGCCGGAGGCGGCGCAGGAGCGACAGGCGTCAACTGCAATCCCTTGACCTTTGATACAGGCAGCCATTCGCCCATCCCTTCGCGCCACACCACCATGTCTCCAGTGATGCGGCCGTCCTTGCCCAACTCGGATAGTTGCTGTGACGTGTACGGACCAAACTTCTCGCCGTCCCTCGCGAGATGCCAAAGTTTTTTTCCATCCGTCGACATCGATAACGCTCCTCTTCTTTTGGCAGGACTACACCTCTCGAGGGATACCATACCTGCGATCCGGAATCCATGCCGCCGCGGCGTAAAAGCAGCGACAAACCCCCGTACGCTCACGCCCCGCCAACCACCCTCGCCCACCCAGGGCTACCTGCTGGCGCCAGATTGGCTCTGAGACCAAAGGCTGCCTCCAGGATGGGAGCCCAATTGCCATGAGTATTCCTACGACCATCACGCTCCCCGGCATCGTCGCGCACCTGGAGCGGTTCCTCCGGCCGCTGGCCGCCACCGCTGGCGAAGGAATCGAGATCCGGCAGGACAGACACGGGACGATCGTGTCCGTTTGCGAGGGCCGCCACGCCGCCACGATCACCACGGCTACCGCCGGCGAACTGGAGCCGATCCTCGTCGAGCCCGCGGCGATGGCCGCCGCGGACCCGTCGCGACCGATCAAGCTCTACCGGCTAACGGAGTCGAGCGGCTCGATCGTCGGGGCGAACGGCGAGCTCGTGGACATAGCAATCCGTCCGGGGACGCTGCCGCGGTCCGCCAGAGATCTGGCGGACGTCGTCGAGGGCGAGATCGCCAGCGGCATGACGAAGACCGTGTTCGAGCTCGACCCGCGACACCTGCTGGCCGTGGCAAACGCGATTGTCGCCACCGGGGCAAAGAAGGCAACGATCGCCGTGGCGCCGCGATGGAATGTCCTCGCATGCTCAACCGAAACAGACGAGCTTGCCGCCGCCTTCCTGATCGCCGGCGAAACATTCGACCTCCCCGATCCGGGCGACACGGCAGACGATCCGCTCGCGTTCACCATCGGCGAGCGGAAGGCGAGTACGCCGCGACCGTCGCGACGCCGGAAGGGGATCGACGCCAGCGGCATCCCGGAGAACGAGATCCCATGGTGATCGGGGATGGACTCGCGCGGCGAGTTCGGCAAACTGCGGAGCATGACGTCATGGATGGCAACCGATGCCGGCAGCGGATCCTCGCCCGAGGACCCGCCCGTAACGCGGCAGGACGCGATCGCTATCGCAATCCGCGACGCGCTCGCCTGCCGGCGATGCGGGCTCGCCCTGGTCGACGACGAGAACCGCGCGTTCGTGCGAATCGACCCCGCGGCCGGCGACGACCTCGCCAACGTCGCTCTCGTCTGCCCGGCGTGCCGCCGCGAACACGGCGACCACCCGGAGCCGATGCCCGCGGCCGAGGAACGCGTCGAGAACATCACCTGACTCGGAGCAGGGAAAGCCCTCGCGCCGGACAAGGGGGTACCCCCGTGCGTCACGCTGAAACTCGAAGGAATAACCCACGCCCGCTCCGAACGCGTACCAGCCACCGTGGCCATCGCGTCCCGCCCCAAAAATCCCAGGCCGCCCCGTGAACACCCCGCCACCCCGCCCGAATCCGCTGCTAGAGGTCAAACACGACCCAGTCGCCGACCCCGACAGCATCCGCAGGGCCCATCTCGTCGTCGTCCGCGACCGGTACCGGGACATCCGCGACCTCCGGCGGAAACAGTCCGCCACCGAAGCCGTCGCCGGCCTCGACCTCGACGGCCGCGAAATCTTCGGACTGACCAAAGGCCAGTTTTCGCTAATCGACCTGATCGAGGCCGTCCTCGCCCACACCGGGCCCGCCAGCCTCTCGATATCGACGTGGACGGCCGCCAACACCGACGTCAGCACCGCGCTGTCCCTCGTGGGTTCGGGCCGAATCACGGCGGCCCGCTGGCTGGTCGACCTCACGTTTGTGCGCCGATGCCCGCAGCTGGCCGCCCGCATCCGCCAGGCCTTCGGGCCCGACAGCGTCCGCGTCACGAAGAACCACGCCAAGTTCTCGATCCTCAAAAACGACACCTGGAAGGTCGTTATCCGCACCTCGATGAATCTGAATCACAATCCGCGGCTCGAGGACTTCACGGTCGCGCACGACCCCGTGCTCGCCGACTTCCTCGAGACCGTGCTCAACGATCTCTGGCAGTCGCAGCGGCGATCGCTCGCCGACGGCGATCACACCGACCTCACCCAATGGTGGCACGAGCATGGCTGAAGACACCGCGCTGGCCGTCCAAGACAACGAGCCCCCGCCGCCGCCGGCCGTGGCTGTCGTCCAATGGCTCATCACCGGCGCGTCCGAACACGACGTGCTCGAAGCCCTCCGCGCCAAATACCCCGACGCAAAAGCAGACACCGTGCTATCCGCGGTACGCGGCCACTTCGCCGCGGAAGGCCAGCCCGACACCGACGCCCTCCGCGGGTGGGTCCTGGCCAGCTACCGCGAACTCTATCGGCGGATGCTCGAAGTCGGCGACTTCGACGGAGCCCGGAAAACGCTCAAAAACATCACGGAGGTATCCCTATGACGCTCTTCGCCGCCAAGAACCCCGAGCCCCGCGAGCCCGGCCGCACGCGCCGGCGATCAAGCAGCCTGCGGGCCAAGACCAACCAGGACAAGCGCGACCGGGCCAAGGCACCTACGCCCGCGACCGCCCCGACCGTCACGCTCGCCTCGCTCGAACTGTCGCCGGCGGCCCAGGCCCTCTACGACGACGTCAGCAGGAGGTGGAACCTCACAACGCCGGTCGCGGCTCTTCTGCGGCTGGCTTGTGAGGCCATGACGAAAGCCGCCCAGGCCGAGGAGATCACCTCCCGCGAGGGAATGACCATCGGCGACGCCAAGGGGGCCGCCAAGCCCCACCCGGCCGCACTCCTCGCCCGCGACTACCGGGCCCAGGCCAGCGGCGCGCTGCAACGACTCCTCGCACACCTGGAGGCCTAAGAGATGCCACGAAGAACAGCGCAGCGATGCCCGATCCGCACCGCGAACGACGAAATGCTCCGCGAGATTGTGGAGTTCAACCTGACGAACGGCGATTGCTTCGGCCACTGGGACCTGCGGACCCGCGCCGAGTTCGCCCGCCCATGGGCAGTTTGGGGGAACGAGATCACCAAGCGATGGCGGGCCGGGTTCCCCGGCTCGCGGCCCATGGCCGCGTACATCCTCGGAGAGATCCCGCCGCCGGCCTGGAAGAACGACCTACCGAGCCTCCGGCATCCGCTGCGGCAGATCGAGGGCTGCGAGATAGAGATCGCCGACGTCGCTTGGCACAAGACCGCGATCGAGCTCGAACACCTCGACAGCCTGGGGCTCATCAGCGCCAAGGAATGGCGGGAGGCGGAACTACGCTTCGCGGAAACCGACTGGTTGAACTACCACAACCGGTACTCGCCCATCGCCACCAAGTAGCCGCGGGTAAGGGCTATTGACCCGCACGGTCGTTCACGTCAACTCCATGCTCATGGCCAGCCCAACGCCCACTTAGGAAATCCCATGCCAGCCACCGCCACCAAAAAACCCGGCAACACGTCCCCCGCCCAGGCGCTCGCGGAACTCGATCACCAGCTGCGAGCCCAGGCCGCCGACGATTGGCGGCGGTGGGCCGTCCAGATCGCCGACGGCAAGCCCGCCCCCGACGGCCGCCAGCTGCTCACCGCAGCCGCCGCGCTCGGAATCACGGACCCCGCGGCCGCCCTCCACGCCGACGCCGAGGCGATAACGGCCGTGCGCAACGCCACGCGAACCGCGGCCGACTGCGAGGCGACGGCCGCCGACCTGCTGGCCCCGTACGGCGGCAACCACCAGAAGCTCTTGCTGGCGATCGCCACCGCCAAGGCCGAAGCCGAGCGGCTCGAGACGATCTACCGCCAGACCTGCGACGGCTGCGGGGCCGCGTATTACCGCAGCGTCGTCCACATGGCCCATGCCAAGCACACTCGGATTTGGCCCGACTACATGGCCACCGGCACCGCGGAGACCCTCTGATGCACACCCTCGAACGAGCAGACGGCGTGGAGACTGCAGGATCCGAGAGGACTACCTCGACGATCGCCCGGTCCCTCGCCCATGCCCCGACGCACATCCTGCGACGCGTCAACGAACACCGACGGGCCCAAGGGCTCCCCGAGATCCGCGTCGCCCGTCCCGGGCCCACCGGGCCCGGCGTGTGGGTCCGCGACCGGAAGACCGGCCGTATCGTCCCGGTGACGAGCAGCTCCTCGAGGTCGCCGGCCAGGCCGACGCCGGCCGCCGTGCCGGCCGTGCGGACCCGCGTGTTGCTGCTGCCCTGCCCGTCGTTCACCGACGCCCCCGGCCACCACATCCAGGAGCCCTTGCCGGAGGCGATCGCTCCAAAAGCGTTCGGCCGGGCGGACGAGCTCAACGCCGAGCGGTCGTTCAACCTGCAGTTCGGCCACCACGGCCCCAAGCTCGCATATGCGGGCCCGTCACTCCGGGCGATCGACACGCCCCACGGCCTGGTGCTCGAGTGGATCGTCGACGCCCGCCTGCCCATGGCCCGCGATGCCCTCCAGGCCATCGCCGCGGGGTGCGGGGTGAGCGTCGCGCTCAAAATCCGGGACTGCCAGACCGTCCGCGTGCCGAACCCGACCAGGCTCGTGACCCGCGCGACGCTCTGCCACGTCGCCCTGCTGCCAGACGACAGGCCCGCCTACGCGGCCGCCTGCGCTATCGCGTTCCCAGGATCCAGGCCCGGCAACGCCGACGAGCTGCGTCGCCAGATCGACAAGCTCGTCGCCGAGGCACGATTCCGCTGGCGGAGATACTCACGGTGACGACGACCGCCCCCAAGCCCGCGCCGCTGCCGCGCCGCGACACGCTGGCCGGACGTCCCGCTGACGTCCGCGCCCCGGGCCGGACCGACCGCCAGGACGCCGACGATCGGCTCGACGAGCTCCATCACCGGCGGCTCCACGCTCGCCGGGATCGCGAGGACGACGAGGATCCCGCGGTCCCCTGACCGGCCATCCTCACGCGAAGCTCGTCGCCAACGTATATTCGGGATCGGCGCTGGCGACCCGCTGCGAACGGATCGCCAGCGCCTAAACCCATCCCCTTGAATGAGAAGGAGAGTGGATCTATGGCCGATCGTACCATCACGGTCTGGGTAAACCGCTACCCCGACCGCTCGACGTTCCTGCTCCAGTGGATCGACCCCGTCACCGGCAAGCGGAAGACGAAGTCCACCGGCATCCGCGACACGGGCAAGGCTCGCGACCGGAAGGACGCCGAAGCGCAGGCGAGAGAACTCGAGCAGTTGCTCCGCAGGGGCGTCGCCGCGATTCCATCGGAAATGTCCTGGGAGTCGTTCCGCGAACGCTATGAACGGGAACACGTTGCAGGTCTCGCAAAGGAGACCAGCGCAAAGATCGACACGGTCTGCAATCTGGTCGAGAAGCACCTCGCGCCGAGAAAGCTGTTCGACGTCACCGACGAGCGGATCTCCGGGCTCGTCGCGATCCTGCGAGACGAGAAGAAGTCGGAGTCGACGATCAAGAGCTACCTGGGGCAACTGAAAGCGATGCTGCGATGGGGCGTGTCGCAGAAGCTCCTCCCGGTATGTCCGACGATACCGACGATACGCCGCGCGAAGAAGTCGAGCGGCGCGACGCCAATGAAGGGTCGAGCGATCACGCTGGAGGAGTTCGAGCGGATGCTTGCGGCGACGCCGCCCGTCGTGGGCGAGAAAAACGCCCCGGCATGGCAGCACTACCTCCGCGGCCTATGGGCGTCCGGCCTGCGGCTTACGGAGAGCCTAGAGCTCTACTGGGACCGCGAGGACAAGCTCCACCCGATCCTGCCGAAGCCCGACCACGGTCTGCCGGTCCTCCGCGTCCTCGCCGAGCTGGAGAAGGGACACGCCGACCGGCTCCTGCCGATCGCCCCGGAGTTCGCGATGCTCCTGATCGAGACCCCGGAGTCGGCCAGGACCGGACCCGTGTTCACGCTGCCGAAGCGGAAGTTTCGCAAGGTCGAGGCCCGGGCTGACTGGGCGGGGCGCATCGTGTCGAAGATCGGGAAGAAGGCCGGCGTGATCGTCCGGACGGATCCGACCGACCCGAAGCGGAAAAAGTACGCCAGCGCTCACGACCTGCGGAGATCCTTCGGATCCCGCTGGGCGGCGAGGGTCATGCCGGCGGATCTGAAAGAGCTGATGCGGCACGAGTCGATCGAGACCACGCTGCGGTACTACGTCGGGACGAACGCCGAGCGGACGGCGGAGAACTGCTGGGCGAAGATGCCCGAAGCCCGTGCCGAGTATGCCGCCGCGTTCGGGGACACCCAACGCAACGGTTCACGCAACAACCCCGCCCCGGGGGCCGGCGTCGAGGCTTAAAAAACAGTACGCCCGGCTGGACTCGAACCAGCGACCCTGGGATTAGAAATCCCATGCTCTATCCACCTGAGCTACGGGCGCGAAGGGGTTGTTGACGCCTCCGGAACGACAATGGTAGCAGGCCGTGGATAAAGTCGACTGCCGCTGGATGGGGCGGCGGTCGAGTCGGAAAACCCCCGGTGTTTCCCGAGTCAACGTCCTGAAAAAGTGCCTCGCGCCGCTCCACGGTTGCAGGTTCAGGAACGGCTTTCTCCGCCGAAGGCCAGACGACCCGTAAGCCGTCGGCGGGCAGGTGGCGTCGCTTGCCCCCTTGGCCACGGCCATCCAGCTTTCACGCTCCCGGAGTGGACTCCATGAAGGAGGGCGGGCCGGCACGCCAGCGGATCGAGGCTCCGGGGTGATTCGCCGGGAATGAGTCGTTCCCGCCCCACCCACTCTCCGCCCACGGCCGGCGCGTAGAATCCAGCCCGTCGCATCCGGCGGCCCGACGCAGGCGACGCGACGGCTCATGCTCCGCAGGGACGTACCCTTGCAAGAGGTGGTGCCATGTTCTTTTTCCCTCCTGTCGAGGCCGGGTCGCCCGCGGCAGCTGTGCCGGTGACCCAACCGCGTCGCGGTCCGGGCCCGGGCGTCGGTCGTAAGACGCTCCGCGTGGGGTTGGTGGGCTGCGGAGCCTTCGCCAGGTTTTCGGTGGCGCACTACCGGCAGTTGCCGGATGTCTGCATCGCCAGTGTGGCTGACATCGACCCCGTCGCCACCCAGCGGGCTGCCGCGGAGTTGCAGGCGGAGCCGCGGACTCCCGAGGCGATACTGACGTCCCCGGATATCGACCTCGTCTACATCGCCACACCACCGGGCCTCCATTTCATGCAGGCTGCCACGGCCCTCCGTTCCGGCAGGCACGTGCTCGTCGAGAAACCGCTGGCCACGACGCTCCAGGATGCCCGCGCCCTGGAGCAGATCGCGGCCGAGAACCACCTCGTCTGCGTGGCCAATCTGATCGAGCGGTACAACCCGCTGGCTCATGCGGTCCGGAGGCTCATCGAGTCACGCGCGCTCGGAAACCTGGTGCACGGCCTGTTCGTGAACGAGGCCGCCGACGAGGGGCTCTCACGGGAGCACTGGTTTTGGAATCACGCGATCAGCGGAGGCATCTTCGTCGAACACGGGGTCCACTTCTTCGACCTTGTGGCCTCGTGGCTCGGCCCGGGGACGGTATTGTCGGCCGCCCGCAATCTCCGCCCCGAACTCGACGGTCAAGACAAGAATGCCCCCCGTGAAGCAGGAGAAGCGAAGAGGGAGCCGGTGGAGGAGCAAGTCGTCTGCACGTGCCGCTACGGGAGCGTCCTGTTTCACTACGAGCACGGCTTTCACCAGCCGTCACGGATGGACCGTCAGGAGATGCGGTTGGTCTTCGAGCGGGGTGAGGTCCGACTCTTTGACTGGGTGCCCACCCATGGCGAACTCCGAGGGCTCGTGGGGGATGATGGAATCGACGTACTGAGTGCCATGCTGCCAGGGAGTGAAGCCCGTGCCATCGACACCTACGAGGGTGAACGACGGCGGATGCGGGGACGCTTTCAGGACTTCGAGGCCAAGGCGCTCGTCGAAATGAGATTCGGGCTGGGGATGGAGAAACTGGACCTCTATGGGCAGGTCGTCCGCGATCTCGCGGCGGATCAGATGGCGTGGATTCGCGATCAACGCCACGTGAGAACCCTCACGGAGGCCGACAGCGTGGCGTGCGTCGCACTGGCCTGTGAGGCGGATCGGCTGGCCCGGAGCGTGGACTGAAGGACCGCCCCACTTTCTGAGCGAGTTGCGGGCTGGTCATTGATGGTCAAACCGCGCTTCGCCCTCCTGGCGAAAGGATATTCAACTTCGCCCTCCCGGCGAAACGAGTTCAACTTCGCCCTCCCGGCGAAAGGATTCAACTTCGCCCTCCCGGCGAAAGGCCCTCGACGTCCGGAGCCCGCGGGTGTCATCGCTGCACCGGTCTGCTCAGAAGCCCTTCGCGGCTTTTTTGACGGCTTGCTCCCGCTCCTGCCTGGCCCTGGCGACGGCCTCGGCGAAGTTTTCGGGCCGAGCCTTGGGCGTTGCCAGAGGAATCGCGGCGGGCACCTTTCGGACGGGGTGCTGCATGGGCCCTTCGCCGGCCTTGCGGCCACATCCCTGAAAAGCGAGCGTGATCACACCAAACATGAGAACGTACGCCGGGGATGACGGGTGACGCATGGCTGGGCTCCGGGGTGGCTGCAGAAACGCGACCGGGGCAACGCTAGCCACGGACGCGATTGCGGGCGTCCCCGCCCGGGATTGAGCCAGCCAGAGCGTCCCGCGGGCCTCCGGACACTTCAGCTCGCTGTCGCCGCCAAGCCTCAACGAAGCGCGAACTCACGCGGTGGCGGACAATCGGGATTCACCCACTGGATGACGGCCGCCCAGTTGGCACTCTCGGGGTCGTGCTGGAGATATCCGTGGACCGGCTTCACGACCTGCCAGCCGTCCTTCAGGTGGGCCGACAACACGGGGTCGATCCGGTCGCGCTCAACCACCTCACGAACGTACTGGTCGGCTGGCATGGCACTGGCGACGGCACCGTATCCCGGCAGCCGACTTCCCCCGACCATCCGCCACAGCCGCTCGTTGAGCACCAGTTCGCGGGTGGCGTCGGTCAGGCCGCGGGCCAGTCCGTGATGCTGGTGCACGGGGCTCACGAAGACATCGGCACCGTAGAGCGTGGGGCCCGTGGGGTCATGATCCGCAAAGGTGCCCTGGGCGGTGAGCACCTCCCAGGAATCGTCGATGTGGTAGTCGGCCATCCGGAGCCGCAGAGTGAAATGGACGCCCACCGCCTGCTGTGAGGGCACATGCTCCGCAACGAACTGCCCCTGCGGGTAGGCGGCATGGTGTGCGGCCAGTTCCGCAGCGGTGTAGGGGGTGTCGTGAGGGTAGACCGCCCGGCAGATGTCGCTGATGGCGGCGTAGTCCGTGGGCCGCATCAGCCTGATGCGATAGTCGGGCGGCAGATTCATCGCGGGGCCTCGGGGAGTGCGGACGAGGGGCTCGCCGCACGGTTGGCGCGGGGTCGGGTCGAGTTTACACCACGAGCGGCGGCTACACTCTGGCCTTGGTCTCCGATGCTTCGCCCGTGCCCGACAGGCTCTGCGGCCATCATCCTCCACGGTGACGCTCTGCTACATGTCGCGCCGCCACCTCATCCCGCTCTGGATCATCCTTTTCGTGCCGCTTCCTCAAGCCGTCGCGGCGGCCCCCGCAGCCGCCGCCGATGTCGTGGTCTACGGCGAGACCCTCGCGGGCATCGGGGCCGCGATTCAGGCGGCACGCCTGGGCCGAGCGGTCGTGCTTCTCGCGCAAACGTCCCACCTCGGCGGCGTCGCCACCGCCGGACTGACCGCCACCGACATGAACCGCAGCGCATCGATCGGTGGGATCGCCCGGGAGTTCTACGGCCACATCTACGACCACTATCTGCAGCCATCGGCCTGGCGAGGCGATGATCGCGAGGGCTTTTTCGAGCGGGCCAAGCCGAGGACCTACTCGGGGAAAGACGACACGCTGCGCATGCAGTGGGTCTACGAAAGCCACGTCGCCGAGGAAATCCTCGCCGATATGCTGCGGCACGCCGGCGTCACCGTCGTCCGTGAATGCCTGATCGCCGAGGCTGAAGACGCGGTGGAGATGACCGAGGGCCGCATTCGCGCGCTCCGCACCACCACCGGCGACCGCCACGCCGGACGCATTTTCATCGACGCCTCCCCCGAAGGCGACCTCATGGCCCGCGCCGGCGTGGGCCACCTCATCGGTCGCGAGAGCAACGCCGCGTTTGCCGAAACCCTCAACGGCATTCACCCCGCCGGCATCTTTGGCACGCCCCTGCGGTCTGTCGATCCCTGGATTCGCCACGGCGATCCCGGCTCGGGCCTACTGCCGTTCATCGACCGCACGCTCCGGGGGCGACCCGGGGATCAGGACAACCGTAGCCAGGCCTACTGCTACCGGGTGACGCTCACCGACGATCCGGCCAACCGTGTCCCCATCGCCAAGCCCGACAACTTCCAGCCGCTCTGGCACGAAGCACTGGTGCGGAAGTTGCAACTCAACCCCGACACCCGATTGCAGGCGATCATCTCGCTGGCACCGATGCCCAATCACAAGGCCGACACCAATGGCATCGATTGTGTCGGTGGCAACCACGACTATCCGGCCGCGACGTACCAGGAACGAGCACGCATCGCCGAGCAGCACCGCGATTACGCCCTCGGCATGCTCTGGACCTTGGCGCACGACGATCGCGTTCCCGCAGCGATCCGCGTGGAAATGAAGCCGTGGGGATTGCCGAGGGACGAGTTTGCCGACCATGGCAACTTCCCGCACCAGCTCTATGTCCGCGAAGCCCGCCGAATGCGGGGCGCCTTCGTGATGAAGGAGGAAAATGTCCGCCGTGCAGGCCGCGTCGATGCCGGCCACTGCGTCGCCCTCGGCTCTTATGCGCTCGACTCCCATGTCGTTTCCCGGTTCCTCGACACGGACGGTCAAGTTCGCGACGAGGGCTCCCAGCTCGAGCCGCGGTTTCGCGGGCTACCTCCCTACTCCATCAGCTACCACGCCCTGGTGCCGCAGCCGATGGAATGTCGTAATCTGCTCGTCCCCGTCTGCCTCTCTGCGACGCACGTGGCCTACGCATCCATCCGGATGGAGCCCGTTTTCATGGTGCTTGGCCAGGCGGCCGGGGCCGCGGCGGCGGTCGCGATCGAGGACCGCATCGCCGTGCAGGACGTCCCTTATCCCCGGCTCAGATCGATCCTCATTTCGGCCGGGCAGATTCTCGACCGCGATCCACCGTGAAAAAGATACGCGATCCGCGAAGTCTCACCGGCCGCCGCGGGGGTGGGAGTGAGGGGAGCAGGCGGAGGCCGGGGGGAAGAGGCTACACTTCCGGCATGGATCCGCACGAACCGCCAGTGAAGTCCCGTTTCGCCTGCGGCACGTGCCTGCATTGGCAGCGGGAAAAGACCGGTGAAAGAACGCTCGGGTGGGGCCAATGCCGGCGGATGCCGCCCGCGATGCCGCCGATTCAGGACGACAAACTCGTGCATGTCGGGCTCTGGCCCCACACGCGGGAGAGCGATTGGTGCGGGGAGTGGCTGGCCGCCGCTCAGCCGCACGACTGACTCCCGGGCCGGAGCCTCAGGGGTCAGTTCGGGGAATCATGCACGGCGGCCGTCAGTCGGCGAGGCCCTCTCTCGGAGCACGGCCGCGTAAACGGCGTCGGCAAGCCCGCTCCACGCGGGCCAACTCATGCGTGCGATCAGAAACGCATGTGCCGCCTCGCCCATCCGCCGCCGAAGCGGAGGATCGTCGAGAAGTCGGTCGAAGGCCCTCACCCATTCGGCCGTATCGGCGGCGAGAAAACCGGTCTCACCGTCGATCAGGGCATCGCGGAGCGGCGCCGTCGGCGATGCCACCGTGGGCACCGCGACGGTCGCCGCCGTCGTGCAGCGGATCGGGCTTTTCGCCTCGCAAAACGGATTGCCGACCTCCAGGGGCGCGAGGTTGATGTCGAACCGCGTCACCTCCTCGGGCAGCCGGGCGAACGGCACATGCGGCCGCACCTCGATTCGATCCGCATGGACGGCGAGCTGCGGGAAGGCGCCGAGGTCGAGATGCCCGACGACGGTCAGCAGCGGCTCTGGACGTCGGGCAAAGAGCCGCTCAAGCGCTGGAACGATCACGGCGAAGTCCCGCTGGTGCGTCGGGGTGCCACTCGCGAATCCGAGCCGCGGCCGGCCGTCGCCGGCCGAAGGCTTCGCGATGGATCTGGCCGCCGCCGCGGCGGCGAACATGGCGGGTGAATGGCCATTGGGCAGGACGTGCACCCGCGGGCCGTGCGGTCGAGCAGCCGCCGCGAGCGGGGGCGTGGTCAGCACGGCGGCGTCTGCCGCGCGGAGGGCGCGACGGTAGTCGCCCGCCGCCACGATCCAGCGACGCCGATCGGCGTCGGGGAGCGAATCGAGGTAGCCGAACGCCCCTGCCTCCATCAGGTCGGGGTCGAAGATCAGGTCGTCGATGTCATAGGCGACGACGATCCCCCGTCGCCGGCACGCGGTGACGACCGCTTCAAGCGCCGGGGTCCACGGGCAGCGGAAGATCGACAGGACGTCGATCGCGTCGAGTCGTGCAAGTGCGTCGGGCGAGTCGGCGGGCAGCCACGACGTCTGCCAGCCGTGTTCACCGAGCGCCTCGATCGGGTGCAGCACGCGATACACGTGGCCGATGCTCGCCGGGGCTCCCGAGAGGAAGAGGATCGATCGAGCGGTGCGCGGCGCTGCGGGCCGGGCCTGATCGAGGCCGGCAAGAATCGCCGCCGACCGCGGGTCGTCGGGGGCCAGAGGGTCATGCTCGGATCGTGTTCGCGGATGGAGCAGGCTCAGTCGTTCGAGGTCGGCGAGGGTCGCATCACACGCGGCGGTTGCCTGCTCGGATCCGCTCCCCAGCGCGTCGAGCAACGATCGGAGCCGGGAGAGTCCGGGGGGGGCGGCGTCGCTTTGCGGTGCCGTGTCGCTCGCGGCCTGGCGCCGAAGCATCGGGTCGAGAAAGGCGTCGATCGCCGCCGCGGTGTCGGGCGCGAGCCGGGGCAGCGCTGCCACGCCGTCGAGGGGCCGCAGAACACGTCTCCAATCCTGCAAGAGATCGGCGTAGTGGATGACGTGACGCACGAGATCGCGGCTGTGCCGCTCCGCATCGAGCACGTGGCGCAGCCAGAGCAGCAGCCCTCGCGCCGGGTCGCGAATCGCCGCGGGGCTGAACGCCGGATCGGCGGCCCGGGCCGCGAGGGATCGGGCAACCTCGAGCGGATCGCGGACCGTGAGCACGGCCCGCGTTTCGAGACCGGCTGCGTCGAGCACCGTCTTCCAGAACGGGACGAGCCGGCAGATTCGGGGATCCTTGAGCACGATGGCCGGGGCGGCGGCGAACTCCTCGGCGATCAGGGCGACCGCCTCGGCGCGGTCGGCGGAGCGACGCGGGTCGGAGAACCATTCGGGCGGAATCCCCGCGTCGTCGTTCCAGTGCGTGCCCGCCGACTCGAGGAGCCGATTGTTGAAGCGGGCGATGCGGCGGGATTCCCAGTAGCCCTGCGGATTGTCCGCCGTGGGGGGCATCGGATCTCGGGGCAACGCGGCGCCCATCAGACCGAGCACCCGGGTCAGGGCGGATGTGCCGCTGCGGTGCATCCCCAGCACGAGAAAAGCGTGGCGTCTCACGGGCCGATTCCGAAGGCGGCCCGTTGCTCCGCCAGCGCCCGCTCCGTCGATAGCGCGAGAAATGGCAGGCACTGGGGGGGCACGCCGCCCAGGTAGCACGCCCGCGTCGATGGCGGCACAAACCGCTCGCCGCGCAGGCGGATGTATTCGTCGTGAAAGCGGGTGTAGGGATGGCGGTCGGTCGGCACGTTCGTCGCCACACCGCCGTGAAACTGGTGAAAGGTCCCCTCCCCGAGGAGCAGCACGAGGTCGCTGGCGGCCGCGCACGCCCGCCGGTAGAAGTCGAGCGCCACGAGCCCTCCCCCGGCTTCACCAAAGCGCTCGTCGAAACCCCCCAGCCGCTCGTAGGTGCGGCGCCGCAGCGCCAGGCAGTTGCTCTCGGCGATCGGCCGGAACCAGCCGACCGCGCTCGATGCCGCCAGGCACGACACCCTGAAAAGTTCATAGCCGTCACGCCGCCAGTCGATCGATTCCAGCAGCCGGTCCTCGGCCGCCTGGTCGTAGCCGGCGAGCATCGATTCGTTTTGTACCGCGGGGCCGAGGTGCCAGCCGAGCGTGGCCACCACCGGATCGACGAAGCCATCGACCGCAGCGAGCATGAACCGCACGATTCCCGGGGTCAGCATCCGGGCGCCGTCGATGCACACGGCGACCGCATCGCCGGCCGAGTCCGCCGCCGCCGCGTTGAGCGCTCTGGCCGGCGAGACCGGAACCGTGCCTGGGGCGTGCGTGACGAGCCGGAAGTTGCGGCCGTGGGAGCGGACCATGGCTTCGTCGAGCGGCACGGATGATCCGTGGTCGATCGCGATCACCTCGTACGCATCCTCCGCGACACCACGTTGGTAGCGGCAGGAGAGGGTGTGGAGCGTACGGACCGCCTCGCGGCCCATGTTGTGGAAGTTGACGATGATCGACAGGCGGGGGTGCAGCATGGGCCGTTCCTTACGGGGCGATGCCCGCCCGCGGATTCCGGCATGGTAGCCGTGGCCGGCGGCCGCGAGCAACGCGGCCGCCACGGTGGAGCGTGGTGCCGGGAGCCCGCGACACGGTCGGGAGCGCGGCGGCCCGGCAAGGGGTTCCTGACGACGGTGTGATAGCATCCTTCGGGTCGGGCATGGCGGCAATGTGGAACCAGGTGACGGCGGGAAGGGTGTGAGCCGTGCGGGAAGGTGACGCGACGGGCCTCGAGGCCCTGCTGGAAACGCATCAAGATCCGGTCGTCGTCGGCGGCGTGGGGGGCAGTGGCACGCGACTGATCGCCGCGATGCTGCGGGAATGCGGTTTCTTCATCGGGGAAGACCTGAACGCGGCCCTCGACAATCGCTGGTTCAGCCTCCTCTTCAACCGGCCCGGCATTCAGGACTGCCCCGACGGGGAGTTCGACCGCCTGCTCGGCATCCTGGTGAATCGGATGGTGGGCGAAGCCCGTTTCGATCGGGCGGATGTCGCACGCATCGAGGAGCTGTCACGGCGGGAAATCCCGCCGCACTCGGCCGAGTGGTCGCGGGAGCGTGCCGCGACGCTGCTTGCCGGGCGGATCGGCCCGGCGCCTCAGGGCCGGTGGGGTTGGAAGGAGCCCAACACGCATGTCGTTCTGCCGCGACTCGCCCGCGCGTTGCCGCGGATGCGCTACGTCTTCGTGAGCCGCAGTGGGCTCGACATGGCCCACAGCGCCAACAGCAACCAGGCGATGCGATGGGGCGAGGCCTACCTGGGACGTCCATTCGAGCCCACGCCCCGATACATGCTCAGCTTCTGGTGCGCCTCGCATCGCCGCGTGATCGCCGCGGCGGCCGCGATGCCGACGCGATTCCACTTCATCCGGTTCGAGGAGTTCTGCGGTTCGCCCGCCGCCGGGATCGGCGCGCTTCTCGCTTTTCTGGGCCTGCCCGGGCAGGCCCCCGCCGACCTGATCGGGCTTGCGCAGCCACCCCGGTCGATCGGCCGCTTCCGCGATCATGGCCTGGAACAGTTCGACCCCGACGACGTCGCCTACGTCAAATCGCTCGGCTTCGGCATCGCCTGACGCGGGCCTTGGAGGTCTGCTTTGGCGCAGCGGGCCTCGAAGGCCCGTTGCTCGCGTTCGAGCCAGCGCCGCTGGGCATCACGCTGCGAGCGTTTGGCGGCCGCCGTCAGCGGCGCCAGCCTCCGTCGGGCCTCGGCGACGGCCGGAGCCGCGCACCAGCCGTCGTGCACGACCGCCCGCAGGTGCATTTCCGGCAGCACCTGAAATGGGGCGGCATGCAGGAGCGGGGAGAGGGGCGGCGGCCGGCACGCCCCCGCGATCGCGTCGCCGTGAATCGACCGGCCCTCGGCGAGGGTGCGGGCGAAGAGGGCGGGGATTCCGACGGAGGCCGCGAAGTCGTCCCATTTGAACGGGATGTCGATGTATCCCGAGTCGAAAAAGGCGAACGGCACGCCGTAGGCGCAGGCGGCGATGGCGGCATGCAGCGAACCGCCGAGCACGAAGCCGGCACCGGCGATCAGCCGGATCATCTCCCGAAGGTGCGGAAGTGACGCGGGCAGGGCCGACGAGACGACGTCATCGACACCGGTCTGGGATTTGATGTCGCCGGGCGATCGTGGCTCGTGAAAGTGGGTGACGCACAGCGTCCGTCCGTGACCTGCGACCGGCTTCTCGACGATCAGCGGCAGCAGCAGACCCGGATCACCGATGACGGTGTCGGCGGGGAGCGCGAGGGCATCTCGGGTGAGCGGTCCGCGGACACCGAAGAAGGCGGCCTGGCCGCGTCCTTCCGGCGAAAGGCCCTCGGGGCCGCGGAGGCCGCATCCCCAGAAGGCGACGCGACCCGTGTCGGCGTCCACGCGGAGCTCGTCGAGCGTCCGGCGAATCCGCTGCTCGCGAATGACGCTGCCGACGAGGTAGTAGGCGTCGGCGGGCCACGACGGGAGCACGAGGAGTTCTTCGAGGAACAATTCGGCGAGATAGTCGCCGAAGTTCTGCGGGCCGGGCGCATGTTCCTGCCGCCAGTACCGTACGGGATGGAAGGCGGCGCGGGGCAGATCCGGTGGCGGCATCGTCAGACGACCTCGTCGATGAAGGAACACAGGTCCGCGGCGATCGGCCCCCAGTCGTGGCTGGAGAGGTCGCACCGCCCGCCATCGTGCGTCCGCAAAAGGTCGATGAACGACCTGACGGTGCTCGCGGTCAGGTCGCCGTCATAGAGCCGCAGCCAACGGTCGCCGACGTGGTCCCGGAGTTCCTCGAGGCCCCCCAGTCGCGGCGCCAACACCGGCCGGTCACGCGAGAGGGCCAGCAGCACCGTGCCACTGTTCAGGATGCATCGGTATGGCAGGACGATCGCATGGCAGTGGTCGATCGCGGCTTCGAGTTCCGCTTCGGAAAGAAAGCCGCTTCGCAGATCGAGGCGAACGTCCGCACGGCTGGCTGCCAGAGCCTCGATGCGGGCGGCATAGGAGTCGTCGTGCCGGAACCCCGCGAGCGACACTTCCAGCCCCGGCACGGCGGCCTCGGCCGAGGAGGCGAGCAGGCTCTCCAGGTTCTTGTAGGGCCGGATCCGGCCGACGTAACCCAGCCGGATGCCGTCGTCGAGAGCCGGGAACGGTCGCAGCGGGGTCGCGCAGAGTTCGCGGTAGTGGCCGTGCCGGGTGATCAACTCCCGCGCCACGGCCGGTCGATGGGCGGCACGAATCGCCGCAGCAGACGCGCGCGACAGATGGATGATGCCGTCGAGGCAATCGATGAAGCCGCGGGCGAGGGCGTGGTGCCGCGGGGCCGTGTCGTGCGGATGGACATTGTGGGCCACCCAGAGAAACCGCGTGCCCGCGGCGCGGGCCGATCGCCACGCGGCGAGCAGTTGCTCGGCCGCTTCCGCGGCGGCTGCCGAAGCCGGCGCGAAAAACCGGTTGGGCCAGTGCAGGATCACGACCCGGCAGCCGGAGGGCAGTTCCGGCTCATAGCCGTAGGCGATCGTGTCGAACCCGCCGGACCGCAGGCACTCCGTGAACGCCCGCACGAAGCTGTTGGCGCGCACCTCCAGCGGAGCCAAGGCGATCCGGACGCCCGAACGCCCCGCGGCCGTGAGCCGTGTGGTGGGTTGCGTCATGGCGGGCCACCGACTCTGGACGCCGGGTCGAGCACGTGTTTCGTTCGAGGATTCAACGGGCAGAGCGGCTGGCCGGGCCGCCGTTCCTTGAGCTCCACCGCCGCCGGAAGGCGGATGTCCTCCGGCGTGAGCCGCGACCGCCAGCGATGCCACCCCTTCTCGATCATCGCCGGGTCGTACTTCCGCGTCTCGATGAACTTTTCGATGGCATGATCCGGGCTCAGAAACATGTAGTGCTCGAGATGGAGCGACTCCGGGTGCATCCGCAGCCCCGGGAAGTCGACGCGGTGTCCGGCATGAGCGACGAGATTCACGCCCCCAGCCTGTCGCTTCCAGGCATTGAGGCGATGGGGAAACTGCGGCAGAAACGGGTAGTACCACCGCATCGTGTCGCGGTATCGCGGATGGTCGTGATCGGGCGACTCGATGGTGGGCGTGAAGGTGAACTCGAGGAAGTTCACCGCGTTGAATCCTGCGGCATCGGCCTGAGCGATCGCTTCGGCCAGCGTGTGGCCAGGTTCTGCTGCCGTGCGGATCTCGTCGGTGTCGTGATGGATGAACCAGTCGGCGTCGAGCGTGACGGCCAGTTCCTGCTTTCTGGCCAGCACCCGTGGGAGGCTGAAGTGCTCCGCGCGCGGCAGGGACTCCATGCCGACGAGCCCATGGCCGAGGTACCGTCGGGCGATCTCGGCGGTTTCGTCGGTCGAGCCGTTGTCGATGACGTAGGCCTCGACGCCCTCTGCGAAGAGGTGCTCGAGGCAGCCGGCGATGAAGCGGCGTTCATTGAAGACGGCAATGAGGGCGATGATGCGCATGCGCGTTCCGGGGCGAATCCGGGAGCGGTCGATGAATGGCTGATTATGCCAGCGCGGGCCGTGGAGGCGGACCGCCGCCCGCGGCCCCGGGCTCCTTGTCCGGCGGAAACTCCGGGGAGAGCAGTATTCGGGACGCATGGCCGCCGGCCGGCGTGGCCGTGAGCAACACGAGGCCGCCCCGTTCTTCCAGGAGACGGCCGTCGAAGGGCAGGACCGTGGTTTCCGCCGACAGCAAAACGTCGTGAAGGGGATTTCCCTCGATGGAAAAGACGAGCCGCGTGGCGCCTGGTTCGGCGAGTGTCGCCCGGATGGCGAAGCGTCCGCCGGCAAACCTGCCCACTTCGAGCAGGACCTCGGCCCTGCCAGCCGGGCAGACGGCCGGGCCGTCGAGCGGCAGGATGGGAACGGTGAGCCCACGGGATTCGAGTTGGTGGATGCCGGGAACGGAACGCCGCCAATCCCGCGGGGGCTTCACAGGCTCGGCGGGCCGCACCCGCGTCGCCTCGTCGGGGTCGTCGATCACGGGAAACGCGGTCCGGCCGGTCCCGAGGTAGTAGTCCTCGAACTTGGCGAACGGCTCCGTTGCCGGAGGCCGCATGAGCACCGCCGGCACGCCCAGGGCCTCGGCCAGAATGATGCCGTGGAGTGAACTGGATACGACGAGTTCGGCGGCGAGCATCTCGCGGAGCATCACGAAGAGATCGCAGTCGACCGTCCGGAGACGGCGACCGGCCGCGGGGAACCGGTCGAGCCACACGGCCGTGTCTTTGTAGTGCGGCACGAGCAAGAGCCCGCAGGGCGATCCGGACGACCGCCGGCAGGCGGCGATCTCATCGGGGAGGATCTCCGCCACGAGCAGGCCCGGGTCGAAGAAGGCGACATCGGGCGGCACTGCCACGCCATTGCTGGAGAGGTAATCCGCCGTCAGTGGGCCACGGACCGCACGGACCTCGATCGCCGCCTTCTCAGCGGCGGTGAGCGTGAGCGGCTGATCCTTGAAGCCGCTGCCCCAGATCACGTCGCCCGCCCGGGCCCGGTGGGCGATCGAGCCAACGCCGAGGAGCCGGGGGGCCGCCTGCTCGGCATGCTCGGCATGGAGCGTTCGTGTGCCGAACAGGGCGGCGTTGAGATGTCGCTGGAGTGAGTCGCCGACGTTGCCAAACACGAAGCGCCCCGAGGCGAGTTCCGCCGGGGTGCCGAGGACGGCTGCGCGTGGCCGCCAGTGAAACGTCCGCACCGCGGCCGATCGGCAAGCGGCGGCGGCGGGTGAAGCGGCGGCGGTGGAAGGTGTGTGCAGCGTGCGAACGACGTTGATTCGAGTGAGCGGTACGAGTCGCGCGAGCACATCCGCGGCCTCGTAGGTGCGATGACCGCAGGCCACGTCGTTGATGCCGTAGGTGATGGAGAGCTGGCCGTCCCCCGGGCCGTCGATGAGCCCGGCCGGATAGAGGCAGTGCGCCACGCGGGCGTTGAGCCGCCGGACGGGCTGCACCGCCCGTTCGCCGTCGTCGAGCATGAACAGCGGCCATGGTCCGACGGCCAGAGGGGCGAACGGCGGCTCGGGCTGCAGCTGCAGCATGTTGCCGGCGTACTCGAATCCGTCCGCGGCATGCCACCGGCTCTGGAACACGGTCACGAGCCGCTCACCGACCGCCATGGGGCATGTGCCGCCATGCAGCGGGCCGAAGGCGGCGCGAAGGTGGTCGGCCAGCCAGTCGTGCCGCCAGGCGGGTTCACAAATCAGGCGGTCGCCGTCGAACCTGCAGGCGAGGATCAGCAGCGGATCGAGTGCATAGATCGCGAACAGCCGGTCGCCGCAGGGAAAAAAGCCCCAGTTTTTCTCGATCAGCCGTCGGCCTGTCGTCAGCTCCGCGGCGATCGGGGCCGCGGTCGGCCGGCCGGTGTCGTCGACTTCGACCACGAACAACTCGTTGGGCCGTCGGCTGTGGCCGGTATTGAACGTGACGAACCGCCTCCCCTGAAAAGAAAACGTCCGGGGATCGGCTACCCAGGCGGGCGTGTCGCCACGGGCCGCCAGTTCGGCCGTCCAGTCGATCGGCGGGCCGGTGGGTCGAAAGTCCGCCGCAAGTTCGCAGCGAAACACCCTCCGCACCCCATCGACCGACACGCCACGAAACAGGGAGACGATGCCGGCGGGAGAGCGGAAGACTGTCGGATTGAAGACGTGCTCGCAGGCCGGCACGATGCCTGAAACGGCGATCGTGCCTCGGGCAGTCGGACGCGGCAGTGCTCGAGGAGAGGAGTTCATCGTCGTGACCGGCGGCGGGGCGAATCCCGCTCACGCGGGCTCGTCGGAGTTTTCGATCCTCAGTTGGGAGAGCGCCGACTCCGGTGTCAGGAAGGAGTTCGCACCGAGTCGCTCCACAAACTCCTGCATCGATTGACGCTTGGTGCGGCCGGTGAAATGCACCAGGAAGTGCTCGTCGAGCGAGCGGACGTACTCGAAATCCCGATTGTTGAAGCGGTTGTGGTCGAGGATTCGGCAAAACCCGCCGCTGAATCGCGGGTCGGTTTCGACGAGGTGCACCATCGCGTCCTGGTCGCCGCGGGTGAAGTAGCCCAGATCGTCCCGCCAGGCCGCCTTGACGACCGCGAGATCGACCGCCAGGACGGCGTGAAGGAACTCGTGGGCCCGCGGCGTGTTTTGCAGGAGGAACTGTCCCGACGAGAACTTCGTGAACAGCGTCTTGGTCGAGGGGCTTTTGCAGATCACGAACTCGGCGCCCGGGGCCTCGTCCAGGAAGCGGGTCAGGGGGATGCGGAAGTCGGTGAAATAGGCGTCGTCGTCGATCCAGAATATCCAGTCGAACAGCCGCAGATAGCGGAGGATCGTCTCGATCTTGCTGAAGTACCGGCGGCGATCCCGCTCCGGGGAGCCGTTGAAGATGAAGTGATAGCCGTGGGCGTCGGCGTAGCACTTGTGATTGATCTGGGAGTTGAACCGAACGCCCGGATAGTGCCCCGAGAGAATGCCGAGCTTCATGTCCCATTCCGCGTGCTTGCGTTGTCCCGCTTCATGGGAAGAATAGGGGGCCGCGGACGGATGCTTCAAGGTCGCGTTGGTGGCGGCGTCCGTCGAGCATGACCAGTCGGGAGTCCCCATGGATTTCAATGCGGCGTTCACGCTGCGGCAGCGGCTGGCTTTCTGGGACGCCCACCCGTTGCACGGCGGGATTCCCATCCGGCTGCCATGCCGGCACCGGCCGTTCGTCATGCATTCGGAAAACGACGACACCGTCGTGAAAACCCTGCACTGGGCCGGGTTCTTCTCCGGTTGGGAGCCCACGTCGCTGCGGCTCTGGTCCGCCCTCGCCGCCGAAGCCAGGCAGGCGTTCGACGTCGGGGCCTATACGGGCATCTACGGCCTGCTTGCCGCGACCAGTTCGGACCGCTGTCACGTGGTCTGCATCGAAGGATGCGGCCGCAACCACGCGCGGCTCGTCCGCAACGTCGCACTCAACGGCTTGGAACCGCGGATCGCGTGCGTGCACGCCGTAGCCGCCCGCGCCACCGGCACGACGGTGCTTTACGAGCGTTATGCGGCCGATGGCATCCTTTCCTCCGTGCACTCCACGGCGAAGAAAAACGGGGAGCCGGTGACGGTCCAGGGGGTCGCCCTCGACTCGTTGCCGGAACGTCTTTCCGTGCTGCGGCCCGACCTCATCAAGATCGATGTCGAGGGGGCGGAACCCGAGGTTCTGGCGGGGATGCCGGGAATCCTCGCGGCCGGCGGGACGGACATCCTCCTCGAGGCCAACTCCCGTGCGGCGCTCGAACAGTCGCGGGCGATGCTCCCCGTCGGCTACCGCTGCTTCGCGATCGACGAGGCGGCCGGCACTGTTCTCGACGTTGACGTCGATGCCGCCGCGGCCGGGGGTGATCGCGGCCGCAACTACCTGCTGACCGCGCGGCGTTCGGCCTCAGAACTCGCGGCGGCACTCGCGTGGCCTGCCGACTGAAGGACGGGTCGGCCAATGGCACTTCGGCAAGCGTCGGCCGAGCGGGGAGGATCATGAGGAGCAGCCGCAGAGCTGGTCGGGCGACGCTCGAAAGATTGCCCGGTCGTCGTGGGCTTGCACAATCTCGCCCCAGTCGGTGGGCGGGCCACGAATCTGATCTTCACGCCGATTCAGTCACGGGGAAAGGCGAGAAAAAGGACAGGCACGATCCCTCGGTCAGCCGAAACTCGAGCCGCTGGGCTGGGACTCGGCACGGCTGAAGCAAGAACGGCATTCCCGCCGCTGCCCGTTGGCCGATTGCTGCGGCCGATGCGTCTGACGGAACCCCAGCGATCGACATTCCCGGCTACGTGCCTGTCAGCCAGGGCACCTTCACCGGCGAACTCGCCGGAGAGCGCAAAAGGACAGGCATGATCCTGCCCTGATCCAGCCCTCGCCTTTTCGGCCGAGAGCCACGCCTTCCAGAGAGCGCGCCCTACGCGCAGATGCCGATTGTCCTCGAGCTTCCGCGATCGCGCAACGACAGCGGACTGAGCCGCTACGTGATCATGACGCTGCAGTACTTGTTCGCCGTGCGGGGAGCACCAGAGCATCTGCGCAGCGACAACGGGCCGGAGTTCGTTGCCAAGGAGATCCAGGAGTGGCTGGCGAGAGCGTGCGTTCGCACGCTCTACATCCAGAAGGCAAGCCCCTGGGAGAACGGCTACGTGGAGAGCTTCAACGGCAGGCTTCGGGACGAGCTACTCGACCGTGAGCTGTTCCTGAGCCTGCCTGAGGCTCGGGTCGTTCTCGACCAGTGGCGGATGGACTACAACCACAGGCGGCCGCATGGCGGCCTGAAGTGGATGACCCCGGCGGCGTTCATTGCCGGGCTGGACGATACGGCCTCCGGGGCGGTCCCGGCGGCGTCGCGTGGTGTGTCTCCGGTCGGGGCTACGCCCCTCCCTCCGACACACCACGCGGACTGTTCCCCAACTCTCTCATGAGCACTGGTACAGAAACCGGGAGGGGGTCACGATGACCTGGGCAACCCGTCTGTCGTCCGCAGCGCAACCCACATTCCTGTTATCTGGTAGGCGAGGCAACAGCGATGCAACATGATCTGGAGAGGGCGCGACTCGTCGCCGCAGAACTGGCTGGCAGTGGTGAGCCGGTCGTCACGAAAGCCATTTTGGAAGCGGGTCTGGCGGAAACGGTGGTGGCCGAACTTGTCGATCTTCACACGCCGGAATCAGGCCAGCGGGAAGAGGGCGTCGATAAGGTAATGGTGATGCTTGAGCACTTCGCATCCCGTTATCCCTACGAGGGCTGCCTGCTGATGGTCGCACTCTACCCGCTCGCGGATGATTTGTTCATGCATGATGTTTGCGATGCTGTAGGGCTCCATATTGAAGCTCTTCACCCCGCAGGCTTGGAAACTCAATTAAGAGGCTTTGCCGCTGACCCGTCCACTCGTCCTGAAATGCGGAAGATGTACCTGGAGTGGGCCGACTGCATTGCCCAGTCTGCGAGCAAGAACCAGCCGGACCAAAACTGAATCCGGCGCGACGCGCCCGATGAACATCCAGTTTTTTCTTCCCAGGGCCACCTGCTTCATCAGCTGCTCGGTCCCGTTGTTGTCGATCGGCATCAGGCCATCGTCCAGATAGACGAGCAGATGGTCGAACTGGTTCCGCAGGTAAGTCAGTGCCTGCCCGAAGGGCTCCTTCGGCATCACGTTGGAGACGGCCTCGTTGCCGAGATACTCCTGCATCCGCATCCAGATCGGCCGCGCCTCGGCATGCCGGAGCTGCTGGCGGTCAGGCGGCGTGAGCGTCTTCGCCCGGTCTTCGATGTCATAGAGCTCCTGGAGCATCGCCAGGAGCATGGAGGCGTGCGCCGGATGGTTGTCCCGAGCATTGAAGACCTTGCGTCTGGCATGCGCCACGCAGGCTCCGCGGACGATCTACCCGTCGCTCCTCGTGGGCACCGCCTCGTAGCCCGAGTAGCAGTCGGCCATGAGAATGCCCGCGAAGCCGTCCAGGAACAGCTCCGGGCCGTCCCGGTGACGGCTGACCGTGAAGTCGAACACGTTGATCGGCGCCGTGACGCTGCGATACACCCACATCCGCGCCGTGATGCTGCCGCGCAGCTCCCCCTGCGCTGCCGCGATCACTTCGCGGGCACGAGCGGCTTTCGGGTCATCTGGATCGAGGGGCGGCGGGGTGTCCTTCACGACGAGCGTCACCGTCGTGTCGTCGGTGCCGATGATCGGCCCCGCCCGCACCACCTCCCGGAGGTGCGCGACCAAGGGGTGGATGAGATGGGCGGCCGCTTCCAGGACGTTCAGCAGCGTGCTCCGCGCGGGCGTCCAGCCGCACGACGCGAACAAGTCCTGCTGGCGATACACGGGAACGTGGTAGGCGTACTTCGCCACCATGATCTCGGTCGCCACACTCGTGTCGTACCGGTTGCCCTCGACCAGGCCCACGGGACGAGGCGCCTCGACCACACCGCACTCCGGCGCCTTCGGGCAGGCGAGTGTCGGAATGCCGGTCCGCCGCACCACGAGTTTGGGCGGCACGACTCCGGGGCCGGGGGCCGGTACCCCCGTGAGCTGTGCGGTCGGACCGTGTTGTAGGCCTTCCGCCAGCGATCAATCAGCACCTCGGCACCTCCACAATCGGGCCGCATCCAGCCCGATCGGTTCCGGCTGTTGCTCCTCGTGATCCGCCCCGCTCGGCCGCCGCTTGCCGAAGTGCCATTGGCCGACCTAACCTTCCGTGGAGGAGACCATCCGATGTTCTGCTTCGTCTATGGCTACAAGTGCTATCTCCCGCCGCTCGCGGCCCTCCAGGTGGCCCAGCAGGTGCTCGTGAACGCCGGCTTCGAGATTTTCGACCCGCTCCAGCCCGGCAAGATCACCATCGGCGGCAACCACTACGGCGCGGGCGTGATGGTGACAGTGGTGTCGATGGACTCCGACGGAGGCTCCGCCACCGTGATCAACGCATTCACACCCAACGAGGCCGCCGTGCAGGCCGCCCGTGAAATGGCCGACACGGTGCTCGTGTCGATCCAGCAGAGCTGAACGTTCTCCGGGACACGATCAAGGAAGCATCTTCGTTCGATTCCGAGCGGACATGAGGCGAGTGTCCCGATCAAGAAAGCCGCCGTTTCCACTCGACTGCAGCCCGCCGCTGCTGGGCCGTTCCGGATGCTGTACGGGGAGTTAGTCACGACGAAGGAGACCCCATGCGAACATTCACTGCGATCATCGAATGGTTTCCGGAAACAGGTCTCACAGTTTCGCCACTTGGACGGCCGATGCACGACCGTGCCATTCCATCAAGGACGCGACATTTCGCCGATCCTGCTCGGGCAGATCGCCCGCGACATCCGGATCACGGCCGAGGAACTCGTTGATGCCTGAAACGGGTTGCTGGAGCAGATAGGCGCCGCCCTCGCCAATCATCATCCTCGCCCGCACGGTGGCCTGAAGTGGCTGACCCCGGCGGCGTTCGTTGCCGGGCTGGACGATAAGGCCTCCGGGGCGTTCCCGGCGGCGTCGCGTGGTGTGTCTCCGGTCGGTGCTACGCCATTCCCTCCGACACACCACGCGGACTGTTCCCCAACGCTCTCATGAGCACTGGTACAAAAACTGGGGAGGGGTCACCCCTGAGCGGTGCCGACGCGAGAAAAACGCCACCGCAGGAGGATGCGCGGCGTTTTTGCGTACCGCCTCCGGACGGCCAAAACGCACGATCTCGCTGCTCAAGGGGAGTCCGTCAGCCGGAAGACCGGTGCGGGAGCACCATCGACCGGGATATCCGTCGTTTCGGTCTCGGCGCTGTCGGCCACGAAGAAAAGCGTGACGGCCGCCATGCCGAGGCCGAAAAGGAGGATAAGCGCGAGGGCCACCCCCATCGCGCAGCCGGCCCGGCCGTCGTCGGAGGCGAGCGAGGCGAGTGTGCGGGTCGTCAACGCCGTCGGGGACACGACTCCAGGAGTGAGTTCGTCGGCAGTGCCCGTCTGGTTCTGGTTGACCGAGCTGTCGAGCGAGAGCAGAAAGCTCCGCGCGTGGCGAAAGAAAAAGATCGGACAGAGGACCGCCGCGGCGAGGCAGACGGTCAGCGTCGTCTCGTTCGAGAGTCCCATGCCCATCACCAGCAGTGCATAGAGGGATCCGGTGAGGATCACCGTGGCGCCGTAGTTCAGATAGATCGACCCGAGGTAGAAGCCCGGCTCCCGCTCGTAGGAGAAGCCGCAGTGCGTGCACGACTCGTGCATGCGGAACGCGTCGCGGAAGAGCGGGCCGCTCCCGCACCGCGGGCAGCGGAGCCATACGGCTCGGGAAAAGGCACGAAAGCGTGAGGGCGCGGGGTTTTCAGGCATGATGTGGCGGTTCAGTCAGCATATGATGCCGTCGGTTTTAGCCGCCGATTTTCCCATTTTCCGGTCGATATGCCACATGTCCGCCCCTGCAAAAAGAGTGGGCCGCGCACGCCCTTCGAGGAGCAATACCTGGCCGAGGCCCGGCGGATCTGTCTCGAGACGGTGGCCGATCCGCGGTACGAGATTTTCCTGTTCGGCTCGCGGGCCCGCGGGCATTGCGATCAGGGCAGCGACGTCGACATCGGGATCACCTGGCCCGAGCCGCTCCCGGGCGGGACATCGCACCTGCTCCGGCTATTGACCGAATCCGACGTGCCGTGGCGGTGCCAGGTGGTCGATTTCGCGCTGGTGACCGACGGGAACTTCAGAAAGCACGCCTACGAGGGTCGCGAGATATGGCGAGCGGCGAACTACGCCAGGGCAATATTCGTCGGGCACCGAAGGGTTTTGCTGACGTGCTCGAACTCGAGATGGAAGGGTCTCCGATGACATCCGGGATGCCATCGACCGGGCCATCCGTGATCCGTCGTATCCGTGTCCTACCGGAACGCCTGGTTCCATGAGCGTCTGCGGCCGCCGATCACGCCACTCCCGCCGCTGACGCTCCCGCCGCCGACCGTGCCGCCCTGCCGGTAGCTTCGCGACGGCGTGTTGTAGTAGGGCCAGACCCGCTTGCCCTGCCGCTGGGCGCGATCCCATTGCTGCGCGCCGGAGTTGATGCCCGAGAGGTTGAAACTCGAGTAGGGGTTGCGGGGGCCTCGCGCCTCCGCGACCGATGCGGGGAGGAGCAGGGCGGCGAGGGCCAGCGCGACCGGGAAGAGCAGACGGGCGACATGCATGGCAAGTGGATCCCTGGCGGGCGGGGCGATGGCATGCATTTGCACGCCGGCCGTTCTACGCATCGTCGGCGTCGCCGGTTCGTCGTCGGGTTTGTGAGACACGTCCAAGAAAACCCGATGGCCCACCTCGTCAACCCGGGCCGCCAAATCCAACGGGTGTCGAAATCACCCACGTCCGGTTCCCAACGGCCGCGGCGTGCATCACCAAAGTGGTGACCACCTCACCAAAGTCGGGATTCACCTCAAAAGGCCTGGAAAACAAGGGTCGTTCGCACGTCGGGCGCGATTTTGTCTCGCGGAGCGCCCCGGGCTGGTGAGGCCGGTCATTTGTCGGGCGTCGCCGTCGAAAAAGTTTTTTTCGCGGCAAAGTGCCTTGATTCCAGCGCTTTTCGCCGTCCCAGCGTCCCTCGCCGGGATTTGGCACGCGGACTGCATCTCCTCCTCAGTGTCGCGAGTTCTCGCGGATGCCCAACGGTGAAAGCCGGGCACCGCGAAACAGTTCGCGTTCGTTCAGTCGCAAAAGGGAGGTGTGAAATGATGGTCATTGCCGTTGGGATCACGACGGAGGAAGTGCGGTCGCTGTCAAACCAGCCCCCCGCGATTCGTTCCCCGCGTGGCCCGGTTCTCAAGAGCCTCGTGGTGACGGGCGATGCAGGCCTCCGCGGCCGGCTCGGCACGATGGCCGAACTCGGTGGCTTTTCCACCTGTGACATGCCCGCCGATGCCTCCGACTTCAGGTCGGTCATCGACGGGGACTACCAACTCGTGATCGTTGACATCGTCCACCCGTTGGGTGATCGCGTCAGCGACACGCTCGAGGTCGCCGAGGAGTTCGCCGGTCGGCCCGGCACGCTGCTGGTGGTCTGCGGTTCCGACGACAGCGTCGATGAGGAGCTCTGGGCCCGTCAGCTCGGTGCCTGGGTCTACCTGCCGGGTGTCTCCGGTGGCGACTCCCTCATGTCGCTGTTCGCAGAGGCCCGGCGAGTCGCCGAGCGTCGGGGTGCCTTTCAGTACGTCTGAGGATCGAGCGTGGCTCAGGCCAAGGCGATCAGTCCGCGATTCGTGAAGCAGTGAATCAAGGTTCCGTTTCCGACCGTTCGGTCGGCGGACAAGAGTCGAGAGAAATCATCAAAACGCCCCTCGGGGCCCAAAAGAGAAGGAACAGTGTCATGAGCGCAGTTGTGGATTCCTACCGTGACGACATGGACGTGAGCTACGCGGTCGACTTCAGTCGAGATCGCGAGCCGGCTAAAAAGCGGAGCCGATTCCCCGAATACCGCCGCTCGGGCACAGCCCCGACCCGGGTCAATGGCATGCACTGCCGCCGCAGCAAGCGGTGGACGTGGGGCACCGGCCGTGGGGCCCGGATGCAGAACGTCAGGGCATTTGCCGGCTGTCTTGCCCTGGCACTTGCGAGCGTCTCGACGAGCGTGCTCGGAGTGACGATCGATTTCACACCGGTCAACAACGCCGGCAACCTCGCCAACCCCGCCACGGGTCTGGGGGCGGTCTCGAGCCTCTTCAACATCTCGAAGTACGAGACGACCAACTCCCAGTACGCCGAGTTCCTGAATAGCGTGGATGCCGCGGGTACGAACCCGAACTCCATCTACCAGCCGTCGGCCATCATCAGTGGGTCGACGATCTTCAACCCTATCACCTTCAACGCCGGCGGTTCATCCGGGGCGAAGTATTCGGTCGGAGGGGGTAGCTCGAGCCAGCCGGTCACGTTCGTGACCTGGTTCTCCGCCGCTCGGTTCGCCAACTGGCTCAACAATGGCCAGCAGGCCAACGCCGCCTCCATGGAGACCGGTGCCTATACCCTCAACAACCAGACCGCCGGGGCCGCAGTCCCCCGCAACGCCGGAGCCTCGGTCTTCCTGCCGAGTGCCAACGAGTGGACGAAGGCGGCCTACTACAACGGTGGCAACACCAACTACCGCACCTATCCCTACGTGGGCGGTGCCTCTCAGGTTCCCGTCGCCGTCACGACCGGCACGGGGGTCAGCGGCAACAACGCGGCCAACTACGGCCTGGCTCAGGGCAGGACGACCGGCCTGACGAATGTCGGCCTCTATGCCGCCTCCCAGACCTGGTATCAGCTGTACGACGCCTTCGGCAACGCCGGTGAGTTCACCGAGACTGCCAGCCCGACCTTCCCCGCCGACCGGGTCATGTTGCTCGGCTCGAGCTGGAGGCTCGGAACGGGTGCCACCGGCAACTGGACCTCGAACTCGGCCAACAACAACTACCTGACCGCCAGCTTCTCCGACTCCATCGGCTTCCGCGTCGCAGCCGTCCCCGAGCCGGCCACGATCGCCCTCGCGGGAGTGGGAATCACGAGCCTTGCGGCCCTCGACTGGATGAAGCGTCGCAAGAAGAAGGCCGCCGCTCAGCAGGCCATGCTCGCCCAGCCGACCGTTTCGTGATCGAATCCCACTCGTGATCGGAACCTGAGAGATCAGAAAACAGCCCCGCCCCTCGCGACGCGAGGGGCGGGGTTTTTGTTTTTCAGGCATGTTCCCGATCCCGGAGACGCCAGTTTTCCGTTGGCCGGAGCGTGCGGCTCGGCAAGTCCGGCCGGGATGCAGATTGACCCGCCGCAAGCGGCGGTGTTAGGGTCGGCTCCATGCCTGATTTCAATGATGCTGCCGGTGCGGATTCCCGGTCCTCCGATCGTCTCGTGCGGGGACGGAACGATGCCGAGGATGCGACCGTGATCTCCCGCGGCGAGCCGGCGGCAGCCTCCTGGAGCGGTTCGGCCGGTCCGCAGGCGGGCGGACCGGCCACCACGACCGAGATCGGCCGGTCGCTCGAGGGATCGATGCTCGGGCCCTATCGGCTCGATCAGTTCATCGGCGGCGGCGGCATGGGGGCCGTGTTTCGCGCCCTCGACACGACGCTCGATCGAATCGTCGCGGTGAAGGTCCTCGCCGGTCGGCAGGGCGACGACGAGGAGATGCTCAAGCGGTTTCGCAACGAGGCCCAGTCGGCGGCCCGGCTCGATCACGAGAACATCGGGCGGGTTCACGCGGTGGGCAGCAACGGCGGCTGGCACTACATCGTCTTCGAGTTCATCGAAGGCACCAACCTCCGCGACCTCGTTCGCGAGGAGGGGCCGTTTGACCTGGCGAGAGCCGTGGACGTGGCGATCCAGGTCGCCGATGCGTTGGAGCACGCCTCCGAGCGGGACGTGGTGCACCGCGACATCAAACCGTCAAACATCGTGATCACCCCGGCGGGCCGGGCCCGCATCGTCGACATGGGGCTGGCACGCCTGCATCATGTCGCGGACGACCGTGATCTCACCGTCAGCGGCATGACGCTCGGAACCTTCGATTACATCTCGCCCGAGCAGGCCCGCGATCCCCGCGCCGCCGATGTCCGCAGCGATCTCTACTCGCTCGGCTGCACGATCTTTTTCATGCTCGCGGGCCGTCCCCCCTTCGCCGAGGGCACGATGGTCCAGAAGCTCCTGCAGCATCAGCAGGCGGTCCCGCCGGCGCTCTGCGAGCTGCGGCCCGACGTGCCACAGCAGTTCGCCGACATCGTGTCGCGGCTGATGGAGAAGGATCCCCTCGATCGGTATCAGCGGCCGGCCGTGCTCGTCGCCGATCTGCTTGCATTCGCCGACGACCACCGGCTCACGCTGGCACAGCCGCGGCCGGCGGCCGCGGCTGTGCCACGTCCGCTCGACGTGCGACCGACATCGTTGTCACAGTTGACCTGGCTCCTGCCACTCATGGGCCTGATCGCGGTGGTGGGGATGATGTGGACGAGGGCCTCGCTCGATCGGCGGCGGGCCGCCCAGGGAAATGCAGCCGAGCGTGCGGACGCCGACGTTCCAACCGAGGCGGACTTCGTGCGCGTGGTCGCGGCCCCCTCCTTCTCCGGCGAGGTCGCCTCGCTGGGGGAGGCGATTCGCCTTGCCGCCGACGGCGGGGTGATCGAGCTGGCGCAGGACGGAGAGTGGCGTGAGCCGCCGGTGTCGTTCGACCACAAGCGGCTCACGATCCGGGCCGCCGCCGGCGTCAGGCCGATCGTTGGTTTCACCGGCGTCGCGGCCGTCGGGAATGGATGGCAGGCGGCCTGCTCGATCGGCGACGGCGAACTGACCATCCGAGGCGTATCCTTCAGGCTGGTCGGCGAACCGTCCGACGCCGTGCCGGCGGCCCTGTTCGCCATGGGTGCCGGAAGACTCGTCTGTGACGACGTCGTGCTCCGCATGCCCGGATCCCCCGAAACCGGCGGCAAGACGGGCCCTCGAAGCCGGGACGCGTTCGTCGCGGTCTCGCTGGCGGGTGGCCCGCCGGGAGCAACGTGCGCGGTGGTGCTCGGTGGTTGCCGTGCAGCGGGAGACGCAACGCTCCTCGACGCCACCGCCGCCGAAGCGGGCCGGGTCGTGCTGCGATGGTCGGGGGGGGCGCTGGTCACCCCCAGACGGCTGCTCGTCGCCGAGGGTGCCCGGAGCGGTGCGGGCCTCGACATCGCCTGCGATCTCGCCGATGTCGCCGTCGCATGTGGTGACGGCGTGGCGGTCCTTCGCGACTCGTCCTCCCGCCCGATCGCTCCCCGGCTCGATTTCGGGGCGAGCGACTGCCGGTTCGTCGTCGGAGACGCGCGTCCGTTCCTCGAGCAGTCTGGTGTCGGCCGCGCCGACGACTACCGGTCCGCGTGCGTCTGGCTCGATGAGCAGGGACGGTACGAGGGGGCGGGGGTGTTTCAACGCATCGACGCCGCCGATGGCCGGATCGACATCGAGTTTTCCGAGCTCGAACCGTCGTTGCAGTACGAGCCTCGGGCCGGTCGCCCGCCCGACCCGGCCGCATGGAACGGTTGGGGGAGTTGAAGGGGCCGCGCGGGCCGGCTGTCCGCGCAGCCCCGCACGATTGCTTGACGTGGCCGCGACCTCGTTGTCTAGTTGTGTTGTCCGTGCGCGGCATGCCTGTCTCAGGGCATCCAGCCGGCGATCCTCCCGGAGTTTTTTCGATGATCCGTGCAAGCAGGCATGCGTGGCTGGTCGGTGTTGGGATGGCCATGATCGCCGGGGGCTCGGCCCGGGACGCATTTGCGATCAAGCAGTTCGCCGAAGAGTTCAAGGCGATGTACGTCAAGGAAGGCACCCCTCTGGCCACGGCGGTCGAGACGGCCAAGTGCAACGTCTGTCACAAGGGATCGAGCAAGAAGGAGCGGAACTCCTACGGTGAGGCTCTGGCCGAGAGGCTCGACAAGAAGGAAGACGCCAAGAACGTGGAGAAGATCAAGAAGGCCCTGGAGGAGGTTGCCGCCCTGTCGAGCGATCCCGCCAATGCCGACGCCCCGACGTTCGGCAAGCTCATCGAGGAAGGCAAACTGCCCGGCGGCGAACCGCAGTGACGAGGGGCGGGGTGACTCTGGCCACGGCCGCTCAGTGGCGAGGAACCGTGAAGCCCGCGTCGTCGATGGCGGTGAGCAGCAAGGTTTCGAAGTCTTCGCAGCCGGCGATTTCAGCCGCCGTTTCCGGGGGGGCGAAGATCCGCACCCGCTTCACGAGGTCGTCGAACTGCTCGTGGGCCAGGCTGCGGACCACAGGCGAGATGTCCTCGAGCTGCCGCCAGCGGGGCGGAGCATCGGCGGCATGCCGGGCGCTCCGCTCGCGAACCTGCAGCCGAAACTCGACCTCCCGTTCGGCCGGGGGCGCGTCAACGAGCAGCAGATCCTGGTCGATACGGCGGCCGATGCGTCGCGATATCCGCTCCGCGAGCCGGGCGGAGACCATCACCATCTCCGGGTAGCTTCTCCCGGCCAGAGCGGCGTGGATCGTGGGCTGATGGGCGGCGTCGAATGTGGCGACCCGCTTGAAGAGTCGTCGCTCCGGGCCGAAGAGCCCCGCGACCAGCGGAGCGGCGGCGCTGCCGTCGGCCGCCGCGGAGAGCCAGGCCACGAACGTCGCGTCATCGCAGCGGACGAGGTCGGCGGGATCAATCCTGGAACGCACCAGCCACACCGCCCGCTGCAGCATGCCCGTGGCGGCCCGGACGGCATGGTGCCAGTAGACCTCGCTGAACATGACATAACGGGCGAAGACCATGAGCTCGGCCGCCGTTCGTCCCTTGTCGGTGATGGCCAGCGATTCCCCCCGCTCGTCCAGGCAGAGGCTCGCGAGCAGTCGCGGCTGGTCGAAATTGCGACCGTAGGGACCGCCGGCATGCAGGCTGTCGCGGGCCAGATAGTCCATCTTGTCGACATCGACGGGGCCGGAGAGGAGCGAGTGCAGGAGGCGGCCCGCCGGGTCGGCCGCATCGCCGGTGATCAGCCCGGCGATGCGTTCCGGGGAGATTCCCCAGAAGTTCACGAGCACCTCGGCCATCGGCTCCATGGAGAGGACGTTCAGAACGAGCGACTCGTGCCTCGGCACCTCGGGAAGACCCATGTCCTCGACCGGATGGCAGTAGGCCCAATGCCCGATGTCGTGCACGAGCGACGCGGCCAGGAACGCCGAGGCGTCGTCTTCGGCAACGACGGCCGTGAAGCGGGGCTCGTTTCGCAGGCGCCGCAGAAACTCCACCGCCAGCCGGTAGACGCCGAGCGAATGCTCGAACCGCGAGTGCACGGCCCCGGGATAGACGAGTGACACCAGCCCGAGTTGCGACACCCGGGTCAGCCGCCGCATGGCCGGGGTGTCGAGGAGCGCCCGAACCCGGGGCGTGACCGGCGCCGTGTCGTCCGGGGGAATGCGGATGCCCTCGCTCGTCGAGTCGAGCGCCGCGAGTTCGGGTAGGCGGGAAAGCGACATCGCATCGGCCCCTGAACGGTCAGAGCGGGGGCAGGCCCATGAGCCAGCGGAGGAATGCCGTGAACATGGCGTAGAAGGTGAAATGGGCCACCGCCGTGCCCCAGTCGAGGTCGAACGCCGCCATGGCGGCGATGGCCCCCGCAGTCACGAACATCGGCCCGAGGTAGAGCCATTGCCACATCTCGGCCGTGGCCTCCGGCGGCAGGAGACCCTTGACCGCCCAGAGCGCCGCATACACGGCCGCACAACTCAACGACCGCAGCAGAAACGGCCGGCCCCGATAGGCCTCGAGTTCGCGATTCCGCACGGCGACGTAGCCGAGCATGACGCACGGAATGGCCACGAGCAGCGCCATGGACAGGAGAATCCACGCCGGCGGAAACTCGGGCCGCAGCGCGCGTCCGGTGAAGAAGGCGGCTGCGGCCAACGCGACGGCCGCAACGCCGGTGGCGGCGAAGGCGAGCGGCGGGATCGGCCGCTCGATCCGCCGGATCGGGGCCATGGGCGGTCGGCCCGTCGCCGTCGATGATGCGGTCGGGGCTTCCGGTTCGTGGATCGTCACCGCCTTGGCGACGAGTTCCGGAATCTTGATCGGCTTTTTGCACTTGGGGCAGGGGCCCGTGCGGCCGGCGAACTGGTCGCTGACCGAGAATCGGGAGTTGCAGCCGGGGCAGATGACGGGGATGGGCATTCGCTGGGTTCCGGCCGCAGGCGGAAAGACCGCGGAGAGGCGGCAGTTTCAGACGGAGCCGGGGCTGCGTCAAGGGATGGGGGCATGGGTACACTGGAGTTGGCGGGATGAGGCCCTTGCCGGGCACCCGACCTCGCGTTGCTTTCGGGAGCCAAAACAGCATGGAAGACGACAAGACCCGCATCCTCGGTCCGGATGAGGCGAGCACCCGGATTCTCACCGGCGAGCCGGCTCAGCCGCCGCGGGAACTGCCCGAACCGCGGGTCGAGGGAGGACGCATCACCTTCCATTGCTCTGCCGGCCACAAGCTCGTCGTGCCTGAAAACCTCGCCGGAAAGCGGGGCAAGTGCAGCAAGTGTGGCGTGCCACTGCAGATCCCCGAGTTTGCCCCGGCGGAGCCGCTCGTCCCGGAGCCGACCCTCAAGTTCGGTCCGCCAGACGCGGACGAGTCGCCGATGCTCCCGTCGGAGGCCATCTCCACGGTGCCGCCGTCGGCCGACGGGCCGGCCGCTGACACCGGCGGTGCCGAGGCCGCCGCCGAGCCCGAGTGGAACTTCATCTCGGGGATCGATCAGCCCGCCCGTGCCGCCGCCAACGCGGGAGCGGCGTTCACCGAGTCGGCCTGGCCGGCCGGGCCGATCGGTGGCGACGAAGGCAATCCCATGGCCCTGCTCCTGCACAGGCTCTGGGCGGAGCGTGAGCACGGCGGCATCGTCGAGATCCACCTGACGGGCGGCAGCGTGATCCTCCCGGAGGAGTTCGCCGCGCGGTGGTCGGGGGGCAGCCACGGCCTGTTCGCGAGCCAGGCTGCCGATGGCACCGTGACACTCACGGCCGTTGCCTGGGAGACGGTGCAGCGGATCGTGGTGCGGCACCTGTCGGCCGTGCCCGGCGACATGTTCGAATGACGACCAGCCGGGTCGTTCATTCTTCCTCGTCGAGATCGCCCTCGGTGATCATCATGAAACCCTTGTTGCTCAGGGTTTCCTGGCCCATCTCGGTGTTGTCCACCATCAGCGCCACCGCCGGCCTGCCCCGGGGCCGCACGAGGATGGGATAGGCCTGGATGATGTTGACCTCGGCCTGCAACAGCGCGGTGCAGATGCGGAGCAGAGGCTGGTGGTCGTCGGGGAGTTCGACGCCGATCAGGTCGCTCTCGATGATCGCGAGCCCGGCCCGTTCGAGAATCTCCCGGCCTTGCTCCGGATGGCTCAGCAGGAACCTCGCGAAGGCGCACTCGCCGGAGTCGTTGATCGAGAGCGCGACGATCCGCACCCGGGAGCCCTCGAACCTGCGGACCACCTCGAGCAGCTGTCCGACACGGTTTTCGAGAAACACGGTGAACTGCCGGAGCGTCGGCCAGTTGCGGCCGCGGGCCGTTGCGAATCCGATTCCCGCGTTCTCGCCAGCGTCGCCCTGACTCACGTGGAGACTCCGCTCGTGGATCCAAGTTCTCGGGGCGGGAACGGCCGAGCCGGCCGGCGGCCCCCCGGGGGTTTTGCAGCCTTCGTCGTGGGAAGGATAGAGTCTCGTCCGCCGTCCGGTCAACGAACGGCCCATCTCCCTCCCCCGGCGGATGCCCGCCCCGACCGTCCGCGACCGCCGCAGGAGCCAGCATGTCAGCCGTTCACGAGATCGAAATCCGGGTCCGCTATCAGGAGACCGACGGCCAGCGGCGGGTCCATCATGCCAACTTCCTCACCTACTTCGAGATGGGCCGCACCGAGATGCTGCGTGCGCTCGGCCACACCTACCGGCAGTTCGAGGACGACGGGCTCTTCATGGTGGTGTCGGAGGCGCACGTCGCGTATCGCGCGCCGGTGGACTACGACGACCTGCTCCTGCTCCGCACCCGCGTGGAGAAGATCGGGGCGGCCCATATCAAGCACGCCTACGAGGTGATCCGCGGCACCCAGATCCTGGTCACCGGCTCGACGACGGTCGTCTGCGTGGACCGTGAGGGGAGTGTCCGGCGGCTGCCCGACTGGATGCTGCCCTGACGTCGTCCACGCCGCCTCGATCCCCGTCCCGGCCTCGTTGGTGGAGCGACGTGTCCGCCGGTCCCGCGGGCGAATTCACCCGCGACGTTTGACCCGGTGCCATGGCACGGCGACTGTTCCCCGGGACGTTCGCAAGGGCGAGCGACGCAGTTCTCCAAGGCGGGAGGCGGACCCGCTTTCCTGCATGGTCCGCCCGCAGAGGGCGGCCCAGACCTTTTGAGGAGATTGCAACGATGACGCTTGCCGCCGAACGGGAACTGGCCCACATGGGCGAGACTGCCGGGTGTTCCGATCACGATCATGACCTGGTTCACGAGCTCAGCCGGCGGCTCGACGCGCTCTGGCGCTACGACCAGTACATCGCCAACGCCGAATGGCGGGAAGACCTGCGGCAGTTCTGGTGCGATGCGAAAGCCCTGGAGCAGCAGGCGATCCAGCGGCTCAAGGAACTGATCGGGCAGGAGGTGCGCAACGACTGCTTCTAGCGGGCGGCTGAACGAGTCTGCCCGAGCATGATGCGGAGATCATCGACCGTGGAAACCCCCGGCGTCTTCACCGGTCGGTCACGTGGACAAAGGCCGTGCAAGTGGACAAAGGTCATGGATGACTTTGTTCACGGACGGCCGGCCGAGCGTGGAAGAAGCCCTCCCCGGGCCGACGGCCTCGCTGGTGCGTCCGGACAGGGATGCCGTACCGCTTTCCCGGGTGTGGTCGAAGATGGGGGACTGTGCTACCTTCCTGCGGCATCGGCGCCGGTGAGCCGGTGTATCGCAATCTCCGCACGCGGTTCCTCACGTCAGGGAATGGCCCCATGACCAAAAGAGGTCAGCTCACGGTCGGTTCGTTGATGGGAAGGCTGTCCGGGGCGGGGCGGTGGCGTGAGGCGACGCCGGCAGGCTTGCCGGTGGCCGGCCTCGAACCACTGACGGAGCGGCTGTCGCGTCACAAGGTCACGCGGATCGCCCTCTCGTTCCTCGATGCCAACGCAGGTCTGCACCTCAAGGACCTGCTGCTCGACGCCGCCACCGACGATCGCCGCGTGGTCATCGACGGCCACACCGTCTGGAACTTCGGTTCCGACAGCTTTCTCGGCCTCGACCGGCATCCCCGCGTCCACGACGCGATCCGCGACGCGCTGCCGGAGTGGGGTGCCCACAACGGTGCCTCGCGGGCCTTCTCCAGCCCCGTGCTCGTCGACGAGGCGGAGGAGAAGCTTGCCCGCTGGCTGGGTGTGCCCGACATCTTCATCTTCCCCAGCGTCACGCTGGCGAACATCGGCCTCCTGCCGGCGATCACCCAGCCGGGCGACCTGCTCGTCGTGGACCGTGAGTCGCACGACAGCGTGCACCAGGGGGCCAAACTGGCCGCCGCCGGGGGAGCGAGGCTGGAGGTGCTGACCACGCCCGATCCGCGGGCGTTGGAAAAAATCGTCGTGCAGGCGGGGTGCCGCGGCGGAGTGGTGCTCGCGATCGACGGCGTCTACAGCATGTCGGGCCGCACACCGCCGCTTGCCGATCTCGATGCGACGATTCGCCGGCTCGGTGGGATCATGTACGTGGACGATGCCCACGGAACCGGCGTCGTGGGGCCGCGGGGCCGGGGGGCGGCCGCAGCGGCGCTCGGTTCGCTCGACAACGTGCTCATGGTGGGCTCGCTCTCGAAGGCGTTCTCCTGTCTGGGCGGCTTCGTCACCTGCACGCCCGAACTCAAGACGGTGCTCAAGATCCGTTCGAGCACCTTCATTTTCGGGGGGCCGGTGCCGCCGCCGTATCTGGCGGCGATCTCCGCGGTCTGCGACATCATGATGTCACCCGAATACGACCTCCTGCTCGCCGCGCTCCACGACCGCATCCGTCGATTCACCACCGGACTCGACACGCTCGGCATCGAGCATCACGGCGGCGATTCCGCGATCGTCTCGCTCGTGGTGGGAGATATCGAGAAGACGTTCCATGCGGGCCGCAGCCTCTTCGACCGCGGGTTTTACGCACAGTCGGCGACCTACCCGGCGGTCCCGATCCACGCCGGAATGCTGCGGGTTCAGATCAACGCCAATCATCCGCTCGAGGCGATCGACGGGTTGCTCAACGCCCTCGGCGACATCTGGCAGGAATCACGGCTGCCGCGGCGGGGCAGGGCGGCCGCCCGGTAGGAGTTCCATCGGGGACCTGCGGGGGAACGGGGGCGGCCTCGTCCTCCGTCAGGAATCGTCGGGTGGAGCCTGTTCGAGTCGGGGTTGGTTCCGCAGGATCCAATCGCGAAGGCAGGTCGGCAACGATCGGGCGAATCGCGCGGCGAGCCAGGTGCGCCTCGGAAACCACGCCTCGGCACGGCCCCGCTCGATCGCCCGCAGGATGATCGTGGCCGCCCGCTCCGCGGTCATGAGTCGGCCCGTCGTGCGTTCCTCCTCGGTGACCATCGGCGTATCGACGACACCCGGGCAGGCGGTCGTGAGGCGGATGCCACGGGGGCCGCAGTCGAGCCGGAGGCTTTCGAGAAACGCCACCAGCCCCGCCTTGCTCGCGCAGTAGGCGGCGTTGCCCGGCAGGCCGACGACCGCAGCGATGCTCGCGACCCCGCAGACGTGACCACGCCGCCGCGCGAGCATCCCGGGAAGCACCGCCGCGATGAAGTTGATGCCCCCCTTCATGTTGACGTCGATCACGGCATTGGCGGCGTCCATGTCGAGCGGCCATGACGTGCGGTGGATGCCGGCGCAGGCGATCGCCACGTCGCATGGACCGAGCCGGTCCTCGAGCGTCGCCACGGCCGCCCGCAGGGCGGGCCCATCGCTCACGTCGCAGGACACCGTCTCGGCGACCACCCCCGTGGCGCGGAGGAGCGAGCGGGTCGCTTCGAGAGGCGGTCCCCGGCGGGCGATGATCCCGATTCGGGCCCCGGCCGCCGCCGCGGCCCGGCATGCCTCCCGGCCGATTCCGCTCGAGCCGCCGGTGACCAGGACCGATTTGCCATGCCAGAATGTGTTCGAAATCATGGTCGCCGTCCCGCGTGTGAACGGGGGCATCTGACGAGGTTTTCACCCGAAATGCAACCGACGCCGAACCGCGTGCTGATGTCGATCGACGGACACACCGTCGCGGCCGACGTCCATCTCCGCGACGACCAGCGGCCCCCCGTGGTCTTCTTCCATGGGCTTCTGACGTCGCTGGTCGTCGCCACCGAACTCTTCGTCGATCCCGCAGCGGAGTCGTGGATCGCGCTGAGCCTGCCGGGACACCACCCAGGGGCGTTTCCCGCCGGGTTGTCCCGGAAGGACGTCGATGCCGAACTGTTCGCCGCCCTGGCCGACGAGTCGCTCTCACGGCTCATCGGAGAACGTCGGGTGATCGCGGCCGGCTGGTCCACCGGGGGCTTTGCGGCGGTCAATCTGGCCATCCGCCGGCCGCGACGGGTGGTTGCCGTCGCGAGCCTGGCCGGGTTCACGGGCGGCCGGGTCACCGGTGTGATCGGCTGGTTGCAGTGGCTCGCCCGGGGCCCCGTCGGCGAGGCCTGCCTGCGGGCCGGGTTCTGGGTGGGAGGCCGTGTGCCGGGGCTGCAAGACGCGATCATCCGGTCGTGCACGGCCGATCGGGCGGCCGCGGCGCTGGTGCCGGAAGCGGTGCTGGCCCGGATACGGGCGGACTTCCGCCACCATGATCCTGGGGCGCTGGCGGCGATGCTGGCCGCGGTGCGCGAGATCGACATCGGCGACCGTCTGGGCGACGTCCGTGTGCCCGCCTGGATCGCGTGCGGCGGATTGGATCCGGTGATTCCGTTCGCGGAGACGGCGCGATTGGCCGACGGCATCGCCGGCGCCCGGTTGAAGGTCTACGAATCCGGCGGGCACCTCTTCTTCAGCGAATGGCCGGGTGTCCGGGAGGATTTCGCGGCGTGGCGCCGTGGCCTCGCCGCCGGAGGGCCCGAATCCGCGTGACCGACGGACCGCTGTCGAAAACCCGCTACGATGTCGTGCGTGCCGCCTCGGACGGACGGTCCGTGCCCAAGATCGGAAGCCACCTCCATGTCGCGGACGCCGCTGCCTGACGTGCTCGACGCCTGTGTGATCGGAGCCGGTGGCTCCGGGCTCGCCGCCGCGAAGGCCCTCCACGACCGTGGCCTCGACTTCATCTGCTTCGAACGCGGCTCGGGCATCGGCGGCCTCTGGCGGTATGACAACGACAACGGCATGTCGTCGATCTACAAGTCGCTGCAGATCAACACCTCGCGCGACATGACGGCGTTCGCCGATCATCCGATGCCCAGGGACTATCCGCACTTTCCCCGGCACGAACAGATCTGCGGGTATCTGGAGGACTATGTCGATCACTTCGGCTTCCGCGACCAAATCCGATTTCGCACCACGGTGGAGCGTGTCGTGCCGCAGGCTGACGGCACGTTCGCCGTGACGTTCCGGACCGCGGGGGACGAGCCCGAGACCCGCATCGTCCGCAACGTGCTCGTCGCCAGCGGCCATCACTGGCTGCCCCGGATGCCCGATCTGACCGGCGACTTCTCCGGCCGCGTGCTCCACGCCCACGACTACCGCACCCCCGACGGCTTCGGGGGCCGACGGGTGCTCGTCGTCGGAATGGGCAACTCGGGCTGCGACATCGCCTGCGATCTGGCACGGGTGGCCGACCGCACGTTCCTCTCGACCCGCCGCGGCGCCCATGTGATCCCGAAGTATCTCTTCGGCATCCCCCTCGACACCGTGTGTCCGGAGTTCATCTGGCGATTCGCGCCGATGTGGCTCTTCCGTCCGGCCTTCAGCACGGTGGTCTGGATGAACCGGGGGACGCTCGGCCTCTACGGTCTGCCCCGGCCCGGGCACAAGGTGCTCGAGGAGCATCCGACGATCTCGAGCGATCTGCCGAGCCTCGTCCGCGAACAACGGGTCGTCATCAAGCCCGACATCGAGCGCCTCGACGGCGACGGGGTCCGGTTCGTCGATGGCACCCGCGAGCCGGTGGACACGCTGATCCTCGCCACGGGCTACAAGATCGCGTTTCCCTTCCTCGACGCGTCGCTCATGGCCGCCGAGGGCAACGAGGTGAGGCTCTACCGGCACGTGGTGCATCCCGACGTGCCGGGGTTGTTTTTCATCGGACTCATCCAGCCTTGGGGGGCGATCTTCCCGCTCGCCGAGGCGCAGTCGGCGTGGGTCGGCGACCTGATCGAGGGCCGTTGCCGGCTGCCCGATCGGGCGACGATGCAGCGGTCGATCGACGGCGACATCGCGGCGATCCGCCGCCGCTACGTGAAATCCCCGCGGCACACGATCCAGGTCGATTTCCACGCCTACCGCGCCCTGGTGCAGCGGGAGCGTCGCCACGGCAGGCGGGTGTCGAAATGACGACGACGGCCACTCCATTCACCCCCCCTGATCGGATCGCCATCACCGGCTCCTCCGGCCTCTACGGCCGGTCGCTGGTCCGTGAGATTCGCCGCAGCCTGCCGCAAGCCTCCATTCTCGGGATCGACTGCCGGGTCGCCACGGAGGACGCGCCGGACGAGTCGTGGCAGGGGGACATCTGCGATTCGCGAATGGCCGACGCCATCGGCGCGTTCCGGCCCGACACGGTGATTCATCTGGCCTACGCCGTGCATCCCGGCCGCGACATGAGGGCGATGCGGGCCGCCAATGTCGATGGCACGCGGCGGCTGCTCGAAGCGGCCGCCGCCCACCGAGTGCGGCGGGTGCTCGTCGCCAGCAGCGCCACGGTCTACGGGGCATGGCCCGACAACCCGCCACGGTGCGACGAGTCGACGCCGGTGCGGCCGCGGCCCGACTACTACTATTCGGAGCACAAGGGGCACGTCGAACGGCTGGTGCAGGAGTTCGCGACGGCCCGTCCCGAGATCGCCGTGAGCTGGACGCGGCCGACGATCATCTGCGGTGCCGGCGTGAAAAACTTTCTCAGCGACATCTTTCTCAACATGCCGGTCATGTTCCTGCCCGACGGCAACGACACCCCGCTGCAGTTCGTTCACAGGGACGATCTGGCCCGGGCCACGCTCGCGATCCTGATGGCGTCGGCCCGCGGGGCATTCAACGTCGCGCCGGCCGACGTGATCACGCACCGCGAGATCGCGGACCTGCTCGGAGTGGCGGCCGTGCCGATGCCACTCTTCCTCCTCGCGGGCATGGGCCGCGTCTGGTGGACTCTGCGGCTGCCCTGGTTCACCACGCCCCCGGGGCTCGTGAGTTATTCGCGATATCCGTGGGTGATGAGTTCGGAGCGACTCCGGCGGGAACTCGGATTCGAGTTCGAGTATTCGAGCGTGGAATCGTTCCGCGAACTGCTCATCAGGGAGGAGGCGGGGGCGGGTAGTCATACCGCGTGAGCACCTCGGCGAGGTCGGCGGCGATCCGCCGGCGAAGTCGCCCGGGGGTGAAGAGTTCGTTGCGGCGGTAGCCGCTCTCTTCGGCGAGGTGCCGCCGCCAGTGGGGCTCCGCGGCGTCGGCGGCCGGCCAGCCGAAGTGGTCGTAGATGCTCCGCAGCACCCCGATCGGATCGGCGACCAGATCCTCGTACCGCGCGCGGTGCCGATGACGCGGGGGAATCGTCTCCCAGGTGGCGTGCAGCCGGCGGTCCATGCGGAGGATCGACGCGAAGACCCGGTCTTCGAGCCCGGCCGCCGTCGGCCGCTGAAGACCGTGCGATTCGGCGATCCGCTGCCAGAAGTGCAGGCACGAAGGGACCATTTCGGCCGGGTCGCGGACGATGTGGATGAAGTCGGCCTCCGGGAACACGCTGCGGATCACCGGCACCCGGTAGGTGTGCAGCGGATTCTTGAGCACCAGCCGGCCGTGATGCTCGAACTGGACCGCCCGCAGGAATCCCGTCCACGTCTTCAGCCAGCGATCGCGTTGGGGTTGGGTCAGGCCGTCGAGTTCCTCGTAGAGCGGATCGGGGGAAGGGTCGTTGGGGAAGGCGACGGTCCACCATGGGCTCGGCATGCCGAGATTGCACAGCGCGAGTTCGTCCTCCTGCGGGCGGTCGAAGCCGAGTCGCATCGCGTCCATCGGCCGGCGCTCGGGGAGGAGCCAACCGAGCCGGTCACGGGCAAACTCCTCGGAGAGGACGAAGTGGCTCGGCACCGCGCACTGCAGGGTGTTGGGGGCGACGAGCCGTGGGTCACGCGCGAGCAGCTCGTGGAGCAGCGTGGTGCCGCTCCGCCAGTGGCCGAGGATCACGATCGGATCGGCCTCGAGCCGGGCCGCCTTCAGGCCGCGTCCCCAGATCGCCCCTTGGATGGCGGCGAGGAACTCGTTTCCGAGACTGGCCGCGGTGATCCCCAAGGCTCGCGGGATTCGCGCGGGGGACACGCGAAAGCGGTGCCTGGCGAGCACCCGCAGCCACGGCAGGAATCGCACGCCCGTCCACATCGGGAGGGTGAAGCGTCGTCCCCCCATCACCCGCTCCTCTCGACTTCAATCCGGCTGCTGCCCGGCAGATGCTCGATGCATCGTGGTCCGAGCAGTTGCGACGGTGTGAAGAATCCCCCGCGACCCTCGCGGGAAAGCAGGTGTTCGACGGCGAGCACGACCCCCGCCGCGGTCACGTCGTAGGCGTTGGCCGTGCGCACGCGGGCCACGGCGGTGTGTCCGTCCGGGTCATGGGCCTCGCCCCAGACCCACGTGGGCGCCGCGGCTCGGGCCGGGGCAGACGGCCCGGTCACCCGCCGCTCGATCAGGTCTTTCAGCCAACGCTGTGCTGCGGCGGTGCCGAGCAGCGGACGGAATGGTTCGGCGAGCCGCAGGGCCAGGGCGACGGCCCGCGGCATCGGGACGTAGACCTCGATGTCGGGAATCCCCGTCGAGAACCCGGCGGTGGCGAGGTCGCCCCACGGAATCGCGACCGCATGTTTCCTGCCACGGCCGAAGTCGATCACGCGTCGTTTGCTGCCCAGGGGAACGCGGACCAGGCGACCGTGCCTGCGGATCTGGCCGCCGATCTTCAGCGACTCGACCGAGGTCTTCGCCGTGCCCGCCGAAAGCCCGCTCCCCGTGTCGAAGCCGAGCGCGATCTGGACCGCCGTGGGAAGGGCTTCGTGGAGCGTCGCGGCCAGGCAGTCGGTGGGGATGACGTCGAACCCCACTCCGGGGCAGATCACGATGCCGGCGCTTCGCGCCTCCGCGTCGCGGGCGTGGGCCGCTTCGAAGACGTCGATTTCACCCGTGATGTCGAGATAGTGCGTGCCCGTGGCCAGACAGGCGTCGATCAGCGGCCGGCTCGTGGCGGAAAATGGCCCGGCGCAGTGGGCCACCACGGCGACGCCGGCGAGCGCGGCGCGAAGCCCGGCCGGGTCGGCGAGGTCGCAAACCCGGGCGGGCAGGCCGTGATTCGCGGCGGCCGACTCGATCGCCGCGGGGTTGCGTCCGGCGAGGATCGGAGCGAGGCCTCGCTCCATCGCGCGGCTGACCACGAGGCGGCCGGTGTAGCCGTTGGCGCCGTAGATCAGCCAGGTGTGTGCTGGAACAGGCATCGATCGAAAGGAACGCACGCAGCCGAGGCGGCCAAAACGCTACCGGGCCTCTTCGGTCACGACGCGGCCATCGATGACGACGGCGGTACAGTGCGTCGTGTATTCGAAGGGATCGCCGTCGAAGATCGCCACGTCGCCGTCGAGGCCGGGACGAAGCGAACCGACACGATCGGCGACGCCGAGGATGGTCGCGGCGTCGCTGGTGATCGTCGCCAGGGCCTGCTCGGTGGTGAGGCCGTTGGCCGCGGCGATCGCCGCCTCGAAGAGGGCCACGCGGGTCTTGGGCACGTAGCCCTCGAGTCCGCTCTGCAGGGCGACGGGAATGCCCTTGGAGCGGAGCGTGGCGGCGGTCTCGAAGCTCAGATTCTCCGTCTCGCCCATGCCGCTGCGTCGCATCGAAGGATGCAGGATCACCGGCACCCCCGCGGCCTTGATGCGGTCGGCCGCGAGATAGGCCTCGGCCGCCGAATCGAGGACGACCCTGATCCCGAACTCCGCCGCGATCCGCAGGGCGGCGTCGATGTCGGTGGCCCGATTGACCGTCACGAGGAGGGGGAGCCTGCCGCGAAGGACGTCGGCGAAAATCTCACGGCGGAGGTCGCGATCGGGATGCTTCTCGGCGTCGGCGGCGTCCTGCTTGCGGAGGTATTCCTGCGACTTCACCAGTTCGGCCCGGAGCATCGCCACCGCCTTGCTCCGCGTGCCCGGCGAGCCCTTGTCGCCGCCGGCGGCTTCACCGAGCGTCACGGCGACCATCGCCACGGGCTTGACCGTGGCCTCCTCGACCGTCTCACCGACGGTCTTCACGACCATCGTCTGGCCCGACACGAGTGCGCCGGGGGCGTGGCCGGTGTGGATCGTGGTCACGCCGAATCCACGGACCCACTCGACCAGCCGTTCCCGCGGATTGTAGGAATCGATGGCCCGAAGTTCGGGCTGGATCGGCTCGCTCTTGTCGAGTTGGTCCTGATCGTGATCGTGGTTGAGGTATCCGGTGAGCCCGACCACGGTGTGCGCGTCGATGAGGCCGGGCGTGACCACCTTGCCCCTCACCACCCGCGCGTTCGGCGGGACGGGGATATCGACCGCCGATCCCACGAGGGTCACCTTGCCCCCGTCGATCAGGACGACGCCCTTCTCGATCGGCGGCCCGGCCATCGTATGGACGGTGTCGCCGAAGATCGCGACCGGGAGGTCGGCGGCGGCCGCCGACGCGAGGACCGCCAGAACGGCGACGACGGGGAACATCGGCAGTGCGTTGAAGGGCATCATTTCGTCTCGGAAAGCCGCTCGTCGGTGCAGCAGGCGTGGGCCTTCTGGTCGCGGCTGGCGCCGTAGCCGCCCACGGCGAAGAGCCGATCGTCGGGGTCGTCACGGTCGAACACCTTCTCCCCCTCGATCCAGGTCTGGAGCACCTTGGTCTTCACGCTCAGGGGATCGCCCGAAAGCACGATCAGATCGGCATCCTTCCCGACGTCGAGCGAGCCGATTCGACCGTCGAGTTCGAGCATCTTCGCGCCGGCGAGCGTCAGGGCCTCGAGCGCCTTCGGTGGCGACATGCCCGCCCGCACGGCCAGCGCCGCCGTCCGGAGGAAGAGTCGGGAATCGGTGACGGGGTCGTCGGTGTGGATGGCGCACGGCACGCCCGCCTTCTCGAGGATCGCCCCGGTCGCGAGGGAGAAGTCCATCACCTCGAGCTTGCCTCCCGGGCTGTCAACGACGAGCACCGAGCAGGCCGCTCCCGACTTCGCCAGCTGGTCGGCGATCTTCCAGGCCTCGCTGGCGTGATGGAGCACCACCTTGAAGCCGAACTCGTCCCGCAGTCGCAGCACCGTCATCAGGTCGTCGGCGCGATGAGCGTGATGGTGCACCACGACGCGACCGTCGAGCACGTCGATCAAGCCCTCCATTTCCAGGTCGCGGTCGGGCAGTTTGGCGGGGTCGTCCTTCGCCTCGGCGACCTTCCGGCGGTAGTCCTGGGCCTTGAGGAACTTCTGGCGGACGATGGCCGCCGACTTGGCCCGCGTGCCGGGGAAGGGGGGCTCCCGCTGGGGGTTCGTGCCGTTGGCCATCTTCACGCCCCCGGCCGGCCGGCCCGCAGCGTCCTTGATGTAGAAGTCGTCGATCGTCGAAGCCTTCCGCAGCTTGGCGTAGATCGTCTGCCCGCCGAGCAGGTGGCCCGAACCGGGCATGATGTTGAGGGTGGTCAGGCCGCCGGCGCGGGCCTTGCGGAATCCCGCATCACGGACGTTGATCGAGTCGAGGATGCGCACGTCGGGTTGGATCGGCCCGCTCGAGTCACCACCCCAGCCGCCCCCGACGTGGCTGTGGGTATCGATGAGACCGGGCATGATCACCTTGCCGGCGCAGTCGAACCGCTCGGCGTCGGCGGGGATCGCCGTGGACGCGGCCGGCCCCACGCCGATGATCTTCCCCTCCGCCACGACGACGACGCCCCCGGGGATCGGCGGCCCCGAGATCGGCAGCACCTCGGCGCCGACGAAGGCGAGCGGCCGATCCCGGGCGGGCGTGGCGGTGGCGAACAGGCCCAGAATGGCGGCGACCGCCAGCGTGTGTGCCGTGTGTGCATGCATGCGGCGTAGTCTACCATCGGCCTCCGCGGCCGGTCGAACCGGTGGACGGAGTCATCGACGACTCTCTCCGCGGACAGCCAGCAACACAAGATCGTCCTGCCGCGGACGAACCGCGTGCTCAGGCAAGTTCGGGGTCGCCGGCCGGGGCGTCCGCGTCGTCGAACTCCTCATCGTCCTCCCATGGCCAGAAGAACATCTGGACCTGCCGGAGAATCACGACGTCCTCCGCTTCATCGACGTCGACCTGAAACAGGAGCCCTTCGAAGCCGGGCAGGTCTTTCAATTCAACGGGGGTGAGCAGGACCACATTGCCCTCCCCCTTCTCGGCCGTGACGAACGAGTGGCAACTGATCTCGCCGTTCACGTCGATGTCGTCGGCGGTCTCGAAGAGTTCAGACTCGCCCTCGATCTGAAACTGCGGCATGCACGAACCCTTTTTCGCGGAACGGCCACCAACGTTCTGGTCGCCGGGACATCGCCCCATTGCGAACGGCAGCATAGCCCGTGCCCGGCCCCACGGGAATGAGGTGAACAGGGCAACGGGCGCCGGAACCGACGCCAAAACAGGTGAGTGGGCGACGAGGGACTCGAACCCCCAACCCCCTCGGTGTAAACGAGGTGCTCTGACCAATTGAGCTAGTCGCCCGATCTTGACCGCAACCGAGCCATCCCTGGCCTCGTCTGCTCGGTCGGCCGGAGACAAAGCCTGGGTTTGCCTCGGCCTCCGGCGTCGCATCGTGCGACGCCGGCGTGGTTCATCCTCCTGCTTTCTGTCCTTCCGGCTTCGGCGGCGGCACCACGACGCGTACGCCAAGTTCCACGAGTTGCCGCGTATCGACCGTGGACGGTGCTCCCGTCATGAGGTCGCTCGCCTTCTGCGTCTTCGGGAAGGCGATCACGTCGCGGATGCTGTCGAGTCCGCCGAACAGCATCACCCACCGGTCGATGCCCAGCGCGATGCCCCCGTGGGGCGGGGCGCCGCTCCGCAGGGCGTCGAGCAGGAAGCCGAACCGCTCGCGGGCGACCTCGGGCGTGATGCCCAGCAGATTGAAGACCTTTTCCTGGGTGGAGCCGTCGTGGATTCGGATCGTGCCACCGCCCGCTTCCGAGCCGTTGATCACGAGATCGTAGGCCACCGCCCGACAGGCCGCGGGGTCGGACTCGAGGATCTCGACGTCGGCGGGCCGTGGGGCCGTGAACGGATGATGCATCGAGGCCCAGCCGCCGCTCTCCGTGTCTCGCGCGAACATCGGGAAGTCAACGACCCACGAGAAGTGCATGGCGTCGGCATCGTAGAGGCCGAGCGCCGCCCCCAGCCGCTTCCGCAGCATGTGGAGGGCCTTGCACGTCACCTCGAACGAATCGGCCACGATCAGCGCGAGGTCGCCCGCTTCGCAGCCGAGTTTTGCCCTGAGGGCGTCGCCCACGCCGGTGAGGTTCTTGGCCACCGGGCCCGACCACGCTCCGTCGGCCTCGACCTTGAGCCAGACGAGCCCTTTGGCGCCGCCGTCAATCGCCACGCCCGTGAGCTCGTCGAGGTCCTTCCGGGAAAACCTGGCCGCCGCGCCCGGCACGCGGATCCCCCGGATCCGGCCGCCGATCTCGACCGCGCCCCGGAAGACGCGGAAGTCGCTCTCGGCCGCGATGGCGGTGAGATCGACGATTTCGAGCCCGAACCTCAGGTCGGGCGCGTCATGGCCGAACCGTTCCATGCATTCGTCCCACGTGAGCCGCGGCAGAGGCAGGGGCACGTCGAGCCCGAGGATCTCGCGGGCGGTCCGCTTCACGAGCCCCTCGATCACGCCGATCACGTCGTCGGCCTCGACGAACGACATCTCCACGTCGAGCTGCGTGAACTCGGGCTGCCGGTCGGC